>Ga0164242_10005804_pt1 | contig 13686 bp, 15 predicted proteins | sample OricomgcompostMG_FD_108783 | JGI IMG/M metagenome (GOLD analysis project Ga0164242, IMG submission 108783) | Miracle-Growth compost microbial communities from Emeryville, California, USA - Original compost - Miracle growth compost (MG) ...
CCTCGCCCGCGCCAAAGACGGGAACCGTGCCAGCCAACGATGGAAGCCAAGCCAAGAGACCCCCTGTGACGTCTCGAGCACCCAGAGCCTCGACGACTGGAAGGTGGGTAATACGCACTAGTAGGCAGTGAGCAGCTCTCCCCTCCACGCGCATCGTCGTCCTCTCGTGCGGCTACTTGTGCGTCTACGGATCCGTACTACTGCTAGCTGCTGCTCCGGATGTGCAGGCAAAAAAGGCAACCCCAGGCCCGGATTTCTCCCTTCCAAGTCGCCCAACTGACCTCTCCATTGTTTGAGAATTGCACGGGGTTTCAATTCCATGCCGAAAGGGGATGTGTGCAAGATTGATTGGCCCATGCGGGGACTCGTCAGGCACTCCGGCGACCCCTGATAGGCCGGGCAATAATACAGGATCACCTCCCCAACTCCAGATTACCTTTTTGCCACACAGCTGGCAGGCTTGCGCGCTTCAGAGATCTATAGTCATGTGATTCGCCTTGTTGCCTCCTTGCTCGCAAGGAATGGAACTCGAGATTCCTATCAGAGACACTAGAAAGGGCTTGATGTTGATTATCCAGTTCTTGAATAGTGCTCTGTGCTGGCCAGGGATGCTGGTTTTCGGACGCAAACTGCCTTCCTTCCAACAGTGGCCATCGTACATAATACCTACTAATTATTATGCGGCGATAACTATAGGCGAACCAAGGCTCGGTGCGCAAAGCTCGGTGCGAGTATTGGACCGCATTAGCACTCAGCTCAGAATATCAACCCATACGGATTAGTTGCTGAGAATTTACTCCCACGCTTACCACACCACCATATCATATCTTAGCCCCAAGCCCGATATAAACCATAAGTGCACAGCCCCAAAACCGGCCCCTAGTCACTGGTGTAAAACGGTCGTATCGGCAAAGGCGTAGCGCTAGCCTTCTGTCGTTCGCGCCAGCAACATCACGCACAGCCCGTCTGCCACGCCCCTGAAGGTGGAAGAGAGCAGCATCGACAACAAGGACTCGCACGATCTTATCCTCGACGGGCTGCCCACATGCTTTCGCACCTGTGCCGGCACTCCGGGCTAACCTGTACGGCGGCTCGTCGGCACCGGCCGAGCTACCGGGCGAGACGATGCGGATGCTGACCGTCGCCGGCGGCATCGAGGCTCAGCCCAAGCACTAGCTTCTGGCTGAAAGAGCTATCGGCAGGCATGATGAAGTCCCACCGCGGCGAAGCTTGTAGGGCTATGATGGTCCCAGATATGACATATCTATCTCATGAGTGCCGGGCTTACACAAAATGCGGTGTCTCTATATGTACGAACCAAACGTCCGCGCTATTCGTAAGAGTTAAGCCACGGAGTATAGGCTACCTGGGTACCTATATCGATCCTGTTTTATTGGAGGCGGCCTGTTGAGTGCCCGTCGCCGAACGGTGCCTGGAAGTCGAGATCAGCTTCCTTCCGGATACAAGGAGCCATATTAATTTTTGATTGCGATTGCTATAACGTCTGCCTCTAAGTAACCGCCAGCTGCCAAGTAATACTTTCATGATTCGAGGCCACGCACCCCCATTCTGCGTCCTGACTCTCAACTTGTCTGTCGCCTACCTCCCTTAGTACCCTACCATCTTTGGTGCTATGCAGGAACCGTGAATCGAAGTTTCACAAAGGAGTGTGGGAGATCTTGATTAAACCGTAGCCGCTATCGACGACCGCATCAAACATGCAGAATGTGCTGCGCGCTGACACCACACGGACCCCCCTGCTTTTCCCCATTTGTCCCCTTGCTACACTCGAGCATTTGGCTCTGACCTCGATGGATTGACCGTTGGCGGCGTGGGCAGCATTCGCAGTGGAGGAGGAGCTTGGACGCCTGCAGGCGGTCTAGGCGCCAGGAGTGTGTGTGTCTGCGCCAGAGGTGTTCGATGAAGATCTGCACTCGAATTCCGAGTTCAATCGTGCATGTGGACGAGGAAGGTTCCCACCTTGTTAAAGAGGCCATATTAACATTTATTTCCACCCGGGGCGGAAGCGACAACGCTCGTCATCGGGTGTTGCAAGCCTCGTGGGCGATATAGCCCTTCCCGGATTGAACGGGGGGCACCCCTACTTCGCGGTTTCTGGGATATGAAAGATTTAAGGGTTGAGCATTAACACATCGAGGAACATGTTTTGTGCAATCCTATGGATTCTTGTCACAGACCGTGGGGCCGATCAATAGAGTCTGGGACAATCGCCTCGTGAACAGGTGATCTGGTCATCCTTCATCTCTGTCGTGCTCTAGCTAGCATTGCCAATTGGTCATTTCACCGGTTGAACAATACGGCGCAAGCTTGAAAAGGCATTTTTTCTTCTTCTCTCATCCCCTGCTCGCTTTTACCCAGTCCTGGCGCAGATCCTCTGTCGCGTGGCGAGGCGTGGGATAAATGCACCTGAAACGCGGAGACGTGCATCCCGATGGTGATATCTAGACGTTAGAGACAAGTACCGAACAGAGGGGCCTCGCTCGTCCTGACCCAAGATCTGGCGCCCGACTCTGCTCTCTGCCCTGCAGCCATAGTTTGCATCAACAAGCTACAGGTCTATCCTTGCAAGGCCTGGAACCCACACCGCGAAGCTTCCATTGACGGAATATGCCATAGCATGGAAGACATCGCCGGGCGGCAGAGAGAGAGCATTTCCCGGCTTCAGGCATCACATTCCTTCATTCCACAAAGTTCGCCGTGCCCCTAAGGAGCTTCCTCGTTCCCATCAACCGAGAAACATGAACTTGCTAGAAGAAAATCATGCTTTCCTCCCGGCAGTCACTCCAGCCACCCGGCTATCGCCTCGTAGCGGTTTTGTGAATCATCTCGGGGCCCCGCGAAATGCCGGGCTTCAGGGATGGCCGTGTTTCGTTTCAAGAGAAGCTCTGTCTCGACGAGAAGTGCCGGCCGCTTTGCTCCCAACCCCCCCTGGCCCTGTGATCCAAACCAAACAATGTCGAACAAATCGAGATCGGACAAGGTGAGAGTCCAACTGCCGTGGAGAGGGTTGCCAAAATGTCTGCAGCAGCAAGGGACTCGCATCAAGATCTTCCGGGGGGCATAGCCTAGGAAGAAATCTCCCTCAGATCGATCAGGAGGCGCTGCAGGAGAGAACACCCTTAATATTCACCACTTCGGAGGATTTGGTTCCTAAATCGCATGCAGTAGAAGTCGACAGGAGGGTTCGGATCTTCGGTTTTCGTCCTCCTCAAACCGTCGCCTCCTCCTCCTGCGCCCTCCTCCCCGCCCTCCTGACCCTCCCCTCAACGGCCTCCACCCGGCCCTCCACATCCGCGACCCACCCGCCGTACCGCAACACGCGGCCCTCGTGCCAAGCCCGCAGCACGGCCTCGCTGCGAGCCCGCAGCTCGTCCGCCTCGGCGGCCTGCGCGCGCTGCATGACCCCCACAGCGCGTGCCCGCGGGAGCAGCGACGCGAGCGACGCGCTCGCCGACGCGTCCGGGATGGGCACGTCGGAGGTCACGGCCGTCAGCGCGGAGGCGGCCCCTGGGAAGGAGGGCGCGAGGGAGAGGACGGTCGAGCGGAGAGACTCGGCTGAGAGTTGGGTTGGGGGCTGGGTTGGCGAGGGGGGTTGGAAGAGGGATGGGTGTGTTTTATCTGATGTGGACGAACGGACGGACGGGTTAGTTAGCTTGTAGATTCGGCTGGCGTAGGTGAGTAAGGGGGTAGCTTACAGATCTTGAGGAGCTCGGCGTACACGCGGACGCGGGATAGGAGCTGTGAGAAACGCCGTTCGAGGTCGTCGACCGCGTGGATTGCTGAGTCGGTCGGCGGGCTAGCAGCTGGCACGGACGGTCCGTAGAGAAGGTGCTCGACTCGTAAAAGGCGCGCCTCGAGGAGGGAGATGGTGTCCAGTGTGGTTTTGTCCAATGTTTGTTCCATGTTTGTCGGGTTGGCGAGTCCACCGATATTGATGAGAATGGGCTAGATCGCGGTGAGCTTCCTTCGGAGCCTGTCCTCTCCTGCTTCGAAGCTCTGGGTGTTCTAAACGGCCAATTGGCTATGACCTGCGTCGGCGAGTTTGCCCCCTTCAGAATGGATCCCGTTTCGATGTTGAGGTTGCACTAAAATTAAGACCCTGTGTCCGTTGTTGTCGGCCGAGGCTGTCAAGGCTGGGAGCTGGGTTACAGCGATAATTGGGCACAATACAGCGACCCTGTGGTCCGCACAGACGCCACGCCGACCGCCCCTAATTCCCACTTTTTTTCGGGAGGCGTGCGGATCCTGGAATTCCTCACGGCTCCGACCCGATATTTATCGTCCGGGCCCACCGAGCAACGATCCCCCGGTATATTTGAATGAGAAAGTGCTGGTGTTGGTTCGGGGATGTAAATCATATTGACTCTGATCTTTCGTCCCAATGACGCTGTGGTGAGACCATCATTTTTCTGTAACCCCCTGCCCGCCAAGCATGTGCCAACTGACTAATCGTAAGGGACCCTTGCCACTTGATTGGTGGGCCTGATTGGGCTTTTCACTCTCTCCAAGCCATCCTCCAAGGCAAATCCGTCACACGAGCACACCGAGCATCTGTCCTGATCGTAAAACGTCAACCCTGGAACGATACCCATCTCTTATCCGATACTCGATTGCTGCCGCAAATGGTGGCTGTTCGAGGACGAAGCGACGAATACCGATTCATATTTGCCCCGCCTGTCTGAGATCGCACGGCGTCTGCCTGGCGCCGTCGCACTTCCAATCGCTGATTGCGGGAGCCTTTCCGCATCGACCAAACTCCCATCCATCCTCGTAGCCAGCGCTTCTCCAGGCGATATCCGGACGTCCACTCGCTCTCCGGTTTATGACGCAGTACTCGACTATTTCGGATGGAATATTGGCGGGGGGCAGCACGCTTGGCGAGATGACCAGACCACGAAGAGGGCGAAGCCCAAAGGATGGGGGCGGCCATGCCTCCATGATGAGCAGCAATGTCAACCTCCTTAACACGAGTAGGTTATTCCGGAACGCCAGGGAAGCAATTGATGCGAGGACAACCGACATACTAACGTAACGGGGATAGTTGTTGGGGCGGGAACATTAGCCATGCCAGCCGCTCTCTCACATTTCGGAATCTCACTCGGGGTCGTCTTGATCATATGGTGTGGCTTGACGTCGGCATTCGGTCTCTACCTCCAGTCCCGATGCGCCCGATATCTCGACCGTGGAACGTCGTCCTTCTTCGCCCTGTCCCAGATCACCTACCCGAATGCGGCCGTGGGCTTCGACGCGGCCATTGCCGTCAAGTGCTTCGGCGTTGGCGTTTCCTATCTGATCATCATCGGCGACCTGATGCCGGGAGTTGCAAGGGGCTTCGACTCTAGAGCTGACTCCGTGCATTTCCTAGTGGACCGAAAGTTCTGGATCACGGCGTTCATGCTACTTATCATCCCCCTGAGTTTCCTGCGGAGGCTCGACTCCCTAAAGTACACGAGCATCATTGCGCTGGTGTCGATTGGATATCTCATCATCTTAGTCGTGTACCATTTTGCGGCCGACTCCCACCCGGACAGGGGCGACATCCGCGTGATTACCTGGGAAGGCCCTATCGCTGCCCTGAGCAACCTCTCAGTCGTTATCTTTGCATATACCTGCCATCAAAACGTTAGTTTATTCCTAGCTTGGATTAAGGGGGTTTCTAACAGCTGGCAGATGTTTTCCATTCTTAACGAAATCAAGGACAACTCTCCGGCTAGGTAAGTTTGTGCATACCGGCTCGGTTGCCTCGACACCAGTAACTAACACAACACAGCATCGTCGGGGTGATTGGCTCGAGCATCGGCTCGGCAGCATCCATTTACATCCTGGTAGCTATTACCGGGTACCTCACATTCGGCAACAGCGTCGTTGGCAACATTGTCTCCATGTGTAAGTTTATCCACCGTGCAATGGCTTATTGCACACCGGCTAACAGTCTTCCTTGCTAGACACTCCCTCGGTTGCTTCAACCATCGCGAAGGCGGCTATTGTTGTCTTGGTTACGTTCAGCATCCCACTTCAAGTACATCCGTGCCGCGCGTCCCTCGACGCCGTCCTAAACTGGCGCCCGAATGGAAATTCGCGCTCCCAGGCCTCTAACACAGGCCGCCCTTCATCCTCCGCAAGCCAAGCCCTCCTTCCCACGCAGAGTGCGGCCGGAGCCCATGATCACGGCTCGCCTGTGGCTCCAATGTCGGATATGCGCTTCGCCCTTCTCACCAGCGTCATCTTGGTAATGAGCTACGCAACAGCTCTCAGCGTCTCCAGCCTCGACCGCGTGCTGGCCTACGTTGGAAGCACTGGCTCCACCGCTATTAGCTTTATCCTACCGGGCCTTTTCTACTACAAGATCAGCGACCCCAACAGCCCACATCACCAACGATTGTCCAAGGAGGACGACGATGTTGACTTCGAATCTATGTCCGACCCTGGTCTCGAAGACGGCCCAGACCCATCTAGCTCGCGGATGTTAGAGAGCACGGCGAGCCTAGCAAGCAACATCAGTGCAACCAGCAGCCGAGTTCTTTCCCGATGGCGTAGGAAATGGCGATGGGACCTTGAGCATATCGAGACAGGTTTGTTACGGAAACTTTCTCTGTGCCTTGCGGTATACGGCATCTGCGTCATGGTTATTTGCCTTGGCATGAACACATTCTCGGCCGTGACACACTAAACGGGAGGGCAACCACAACTTTTGGCTATATGAAGAAGAGATGAGAGATGGAAGCGTGGTTTTCCAATAGCATTATCAGCGTCGCGTCATTTCCGGGTTTGGATTCCGGGGCATAATCGGTTGTCAAGTAGATCTTCCAAGTACAATTTTTGTAAATAGCTGAGCTTTATTTTACTTTCATCTCAACATCTCGTCTCCCGCTCACAACGGGGCAACCGCTCTCGCTTAGTCCTGTATCGCACCCAGCGCTTTCTAGTTGGACGCTAGGGCCCTCAACGAATTCCTCGTATATTCAGACCACAAGACGCCGAGGTAGATCGAAATCGTAGAACAGGGACCTCGACTCTCACAGCCGGGTCCGAGACACACGAGAAGCAATTCGGTTGGGCATTCAAAACGGGGTGGTCGCAGCCTTGGCGAGTTGCCCTGGTATGATTCCCCTATGATACAAGCAAACCACCTGCTGTTTACATAACGCCGTCTAGATGCTTTTTGTACACGGAATTGTCAAACAGGTATTCAAACACACATAGGGGAGGTGTCATGACGACGATCCGCCTTCGCTCGCTTCGGCTGGTGCTGAAAGAGTGGGAGGCTCCTCTTGTCTAGGCCTGTGCTTTGGTTCCAAAATGCCAACCTTGTGATGCTTGTCAGCCTTCAAGTTTCCTTTTGGGGGCGGGGTAGGAACCTCATACCATTGACAGCAACCTCCAGACGGTCTCGGACGGCTGTGCTCCCACGCCGATCCAGTACTTCGCCCTCAGTATGTCCAGCTTGATATCCTTGTGCAACCTCCCAGACTCGTCATAGGTGTCCTTCTTCGGGATTGGATCGTAGGTTCCGATAACCTCGAGCGGCCTGCTATTACGCGCGGTCCTAAGAGTCGAAATGTCAGAGTGAGTTCACGGGGGAGAGGTCGCGTGTCAGCGCCTGGAGAGCCTCAGAATGCGCGCACCTTGCATGTGCGACGACAATGTTGTAGAATGGTGCATTGGTGCGGCCGAAGCGCGCTAGTCGGATGCGGACTACCATTGCGTCTCGGGCATTGAACAATGCTGCGAACTTTTGTAAGTTGGGAGGTTGTCAGGTTGGCTCGCAGCTAGTTTGATGGGAGCTGGACATGGTTGAATGGATGCCCAGACCTGAGGTGTTCCCCGAAATTTTGTGGCGGCCCGTATGCTTTTCCGCACCAACCAATGAGAGAACTCACCGGTGTAGAAATGGGTCGGTGTGCTTTAGGATGATGTCACTCCATCAGTCCAAAACGTACCAAGGTCACTCCAGCGTCTAACCCTTTTCCTTCCCACGACCACCTCCTTGCCGTTTCCCAAGATCAGGTTCTGCCGTTTCAATTGTGCCATCAAACCATCCGGATTTCATCATGACTTTAAAGGTGAAGCCCAAGATAACAAGCTTGTCTCGGGATTCGAGGTCAATGACTGACTAGCTTCCATTTCTCAGACGCTCTCAGCGAAGGCCGCGGCTGCCCTTGACAAGGAGCTCATGAGCACGGGGGCATTTTCTATCGACCAACTCATGGAGCTTGCCGGTCTCTCTATCTCGCAGGCAGGTCCGTTGCTCGCCTAGGTCTCCAATCCCACTGCGCCGTCTATATTCTCGCAACCTTTGAGATGGGTTGTGGAATGGCGGAAGGTTATGTAGTTCGTTGTGTCCTAGACTAACCCCCCGCCTCCAGTTTATCGTGTTCATCCACCAAGCAAAGGCCATAGAATTCTCGTCGTTTGTGGCCCTGGCAACAACGGTTAGTAGGCAACCCCAAGGCCGTAGGAGCGTTGCACTTGGTTTGCTCACGGAGGCATTAGGCGGCGATGGTCTCGTCACTGCTCGTCATCTACGCCACTATGGTTACTCGCCTACTATGTATTATCCGAAGCGGGGCAAGAACGACCTATACCAGGTGAGATACCGCTTTCATCCGTTCTCTCATCGCCCCTAAACCCCCTTGGTAATATGCGGTCGGGCTTTCTCTTAAATCGCCTGACTTGTCCACGTCCAATGCAACTTGAACCGTTTTCCCCTTATGCCACGACCGAGAAAGGGAGTGGCTGAGGCTCGCTGCCAAATTTCTTTTTCTTTTTCTATTTTACGCGTATGGTTCCCTAGGAGATGATTTCTCCTGCATCTCCGGGCCGGCTCCTCGTGTACATGATGCTGTTCATCGTTGCCCGCCAGTCCTGCTGGGCGGCCCTTCTCCTCTACCCAGGCGCTTATCGTATTCGTAGCGACTGGTAAAACAACTCGAAGATCTCGAGGTTCCCTTCGTCGATGATTTCCCGTCTGCCCTGCAGTCTACTGATCACATCGTGGACGCCATCTTCGGTTCGTATTCTCGAGTGTCGCCTTTACTTTTTGTTTCGAATCCCAAACTGACCATCCCCAGGATTCAGCTTCTCTGGAGAGGTTAGGGAGCCATTCCCTGCCGTGATCCAAGCTCTCGAGGAGACCAAGCTCCCTGTGACATCCGTTGACGCGCCGTCGTCCTGGAATATCGAGGATGGACCTCCAAAATCCGGCCTGGGCAGCCACTTCAACCCTGCCGTTCTTGTTAGCTTAACGGCCCCGAAGCCCCTGGTTAAGTACTTTAAGGGGCGGCACTTTATCGGCGGAAGGTCCGAAGCTGCCGCGTGCAGACCCCGCCCCCTTTCGAATTCCAGAGAGTGACTGACCTTGTCCAAATGCGCAGGTTTGTCAACCCATCGATCGCGAAGAAGTATGATTTCGAGCTCCCAGAGTATCGAGGTATCGATCAGGTGGTCGAAGTTGGATCCGGGGCCCAGAAACTTTAAGGTCGAGGTGCCGGGCGATGGTGCCGCCCATCAGATCACAATGCATCCTCCCACCCGACTGTTTGGGCACACGGGACTCGGACATGAACCTTCGGGCATGTCAATGGAGCAAACCAGGGTCCCCAAGGGGCAGGCCAACAGCGGAGGGCGATAAACTGAACAGAATTCGACGAAGACGAGGTAAGTTTTCCGACAGACGGGGCACTCAGCGGTGTGCTCAGTGCACATTAAATCCCGGACTCCGTGTTTCCGGAACAGGGCCCGAAGCGGTTTGACGAATGCGTATTGCGGTCTATGGTGCGATGCTTTTGGAGATAGGAATATTCGGCCCTTCAGGCTACGGTCTTTCCCCGGTGTGGCTTGGATTTGGAAGGCAGGGCAGAGATGTGGCTGCCCCTTGGGTCCTGGATGTGGCGTGCTTGGGGATTCTTGAAGAAGGGAGTTAGGTGTGCGGCACGACGAATCGCCCGACCTGACGGATGTCGGGTCGTGGGTGACTGGGGGGAGAAGCGAATAGGCCCGGGAGGGCGCCCTGCCGTCATTCGCCACTGTGAGCCGCGCTTTGTCTGTGGTTCCGAGATCAAGAACTGGACGACCCTAGCAAGGCTACTTTAACGGCGAACCGGAATCTAGAACATGGCGACGCACAAAAGAGGAGGGCGGGGCCCTGGGGAGGGGGGGTAGGAGGGAAAGGAGGGAAAGGAAGAATTGCTGGGCGAGGGCATACCAGCCCAGGAGGGAACATTGCGGCCGTTTAGCATTTTTGATTGGAATTGGCGGTACTGTTCGGGCGCATCCGCAAATCCGCAATCCGCAAACTCGTTCTTCGTTACCTCCCTTTCTACTACATAATTACTACCTACCTTGGTGGTCCGATGGGTACCTTCGTCTGGCCTAGACCGGAGCAAAAGCTCCTTGCTAACTGTGATAGGCTGGTGCGGCACGCGGCGCTTACTTCTATCGATCCACGATAGTTGGGGATCACAGGGGGTGCAAAACTTACGGTGCACAAAAGGGGCCAATATCTGGATTATCAACTATTCGCCCGTACTCCGTCAATTCGTCCGATTACCTCGTCACAGCGACCGGTTCTAAAAAGGGACACCGCCAAACAACCAACCCAGCACCTCTCTCTGGAATCCGGTGAGAGCTCAGCCTTCGGGGATCTCCAAAGTCTACATGGGAATCTCCCATGGGAATCTTGGAACGACATTACAAAGCCGGTACCTATACTAGTGTCATACGTGCGGGGGATCGTTAGCTGGCGAGACGATCCGTCGTACAAGTGTGGAGCAATGCGGCGGCGCCCCCAACGAATTGTGTGACCCCTCCAGTGGTCGCACGCCCTCACAAGCCCAGCCTTGCGGCATGAGGTCAAGGAACGGCCAGCCCGTTGCTCCTTTCGACGCGTTACTTGTAGGGGTATCACGAAATCTCATCCCCCGCAATATATGCCGTTTGGAGGTTCAGTTGCATCCGCCGTTCCGTCCGTCTCGCTTGAAACAGTGCTCAGCTCATGTTCGAGCCCTCACAGAATATTGAAGCTCTCCCAGACCCCACGGGCGTTTTCGAGAGGAGCTGTGGATCGGGCTAGGCATACGTCTTTATTCCCGCCGATGCAGCCGCTAAAAAAGGGTGGCCTTTTTCTAGGGTCCAAAGTTGCAAGGGTGCGGCGTTGCGCACGTTGCACGAGCTTGAATATTCTAAAACTCTGCCTACTGCTTCAAGCCCACCAGAGCTGTTCCGTACATGGTGGGGTGGTAGTCATAAAAATACATCTACCGCCATGCCGCCACGAAGTTATCCATGCCCGTTGGTTGGAGTACCAAAGAAGCCACCTTGTTTTAAGCTACGACGGGGCCAACACCTCCAAGAAGGATACTAAGGAAGCAGGCTTAAAAGCGATATGTGACTGAGAGACGAACATGTACCTAAGTAAGGTAGGTACCCAAGTTGCCGAGCAGGTACATGGTCGTTGGGCTGAACATTTTAGGCTTTCGTTCCTGCTCCTTTGCCACCACCAGCTCAGTGCATAAAACAAGGAAAAATACGAGCCTCTGTGGACCTGTCCAAGGAAGTTTGTCGCCTCTTAAACCGGTAATTATTGATCTGAAGTTCGTCGCTGTAGGGCTCCGTACGCGGTAAGATATGGAAGGTCAAGGACCGGAGGCAAAAACTACTTAGTAGGTACGTACGTCCCAAAGTCGCCACACCCAGGCGAATTAATCCCTACCAAATCGACCCCACTCTATCTGACGTCCGTTCCCGGTCCGTGCCAAGCCTTTGGAACGTGCATATGTCCATCCATTGCCCTCATTTTGAGCCTCCATTCCTGATCGGACTCGCGTGCTCTCGACTCGCTCTCAAGCCCCGAAGACTGCCTCGCCAGCTCGCTTCTTGCCCTGCCTGCCTGCTACGATCCTTGTCCATCCGAGGCATCAATCAAGTTATGTATCTCGCTTCGGAGTAGGTGGCTGTGTCCCATGGCTGCTCCCAGACCCTTGGTTTCCTCTCCTATGGTACATGTATGTACATCTTCACAATCCTTTAGGGGGTGTTTACATCAACATGCGAGGAAATTGCCACCCAATCGTCTGCAATGAGCCAAACATTGGTTTTGATCAGCCGCTCCATCCAACAGCTCAAGCAAGTTTTCCTCAGCCAGGATTCCCCAATCTTGCCGTTGCAAGCCGACATGCAGCGCTGCCGAACACAATCGTATTCGCAATGGCACTTTGGGTTCTTGATACCACCCGTTATACCGGGCTATCCAGGTGTACAAGCACACGCAGATCACGACTAGGATAGCCGGCATGCCCGCGTATGCAGATCACCGAGTGTTGATTTTCGCAACCTGGTAATCATCCGCCTCCTCATTAGTGTATTGCGCGGTGCCCATTGGCACATGGCCGACACAATGGCTGCCCAAGTAGGGCCAATGATAGTGTTGCGACCTTATCGTTTTCCCCGTGCCGTCTCCAACCTTGCCAACGCATTGCACTTTGGGGCTAGGCCACCGAGAAGGGCCAAGGTCATGGGCCTTTGCGAACCTGCAAGCGAGATACGCCGTCTCAGGGGCACTCGCAATGCAGTTTAGACGGATACAGTAACACGGCCTACGTTGACCCAAATTCCCCTCGTCCATGGATATTATTACCTCTGGGGACGCGCCTGGGCCAACCGTTCCGGCATGAATGTGATTATTGGTCATCACGCTGTCGTACTTTGTGCTCTCCCCTCTCCGTAATTTTGTCAACTAGTTCACACTTTCGTCTTACAGTTAATCCCCGCGCTTGGATTTCTAGAGCTGCTGCTAAATAGGCTCCCAGCATCTTCTCGCGTTAACAGACACCCCGTCGTCGACTCCCTATTCCTTGATCTGTCGCAACTTCTTCCGCCAAGCGGTCATAACCCCGTCCGGAATTACCGCGGCCTCAGCTGTCCATCGAGGAGTAATTACTCCTGCGGACCTGCATCCAGGCAGATCCGTCGTGATGTCCCAATCTTCCCCGTCCTCCCTGCCCTCCGTCATGCCGGACGACCCAGTTGTGTCATGATGACTGCTCCACGCTGAAATTGGCGTCGGTGGCCACTGGCTAACTGTACCGAACCCCAGCCGCGTCAGTTCGCGCCGTGCCCGGCATTCCTCCCTGTCGGCAATGCAAACGTAGCTGACTCCCCGCTTCCTGGTCCTGATCGCTCGCTGGAGGGCCCGACGTCCCCGCTCGACCAGCAGCCGGCCCTCAGCGACCATCTCTCGGCCCGCGGCGAGGTGTTCCTCTGCCGTCAAGGAGATGCGGAGGGCCTGAGCCGCGAGTTCGTGGCCCTTCGCACGTATGCTAGACTGGCGGGTCAGCTCGGACTGCAGCTCCGAGATGCGCGTCCGAGTAGTGGAGAATTGGATTTGATGGTTCGTACCGGCGCTGATGTTGAGGGGTTGGCCTGCGTGGTGGGCCTTTTGAATGGTACCGAATGGGGTGGCTGATTCGGTAGGAACTGTTTCCGGTGAGGCACGGCGACTGATTCCTGAGAGATACTGTTGCCGGGTTTTGGTTGGTCTCTCGTCCATCGTATTGGACCCCGAACTGTCCCCCGAGTCGCTCGTCTTTCCCTTGGGCCCCTCTTCGAGATACGCTATCCAGACGGCGGCCTCGGTACTTCCAGTCATGCTCGTGCTTCGCGCCATTA
>Ga0164242_10005805_pt1 | contig 13684 bp, 13 predicted proteins | sample OricomgcompostMG_FD_108783 | JGI IMG/M metagenome (GOLD analysis project Ga0164242, IMG submission 108783) | Miracle-Growth compost microbial communities from Emeryville, California, USA - Original compost - Miracle growth compost (MG) ...
CGGGCCAGGTCGTGCGGCTGCCCGGCCGCGACGGCGTGTGGCTCATCGATAGCTGGGAATGGCGCGATCAGGGGGTCGAGCTCGAACTTATCCGCCTTCCGCGCGGGCAGGCGAGGCAGCCGGCCACCGACCCCGGAACCGCACTGACCCCGCCCGACCTCTCAATCACGCCGACGGTGTTCGCCGCCTACGAGGTGCCGTGGGACGGCAGCGGAAGCGCCGACACGCGCTCGGCCTTCGCCGCCGTTTCATCGGCTTCGGCCGGGTGGCGCGGCGCCGCACTCTATGTTCAACAGCGCGCCGAACTGCTGTCGATGGGGCCGAGCGGTCGCCAGCGCAGCGTGATCGGCATGACGACCGTGGCTTTGCCATCCTCGGCCGGGTCGCTGATCGACCGCCGGGCCACTGTCGAAGTCGGGCTCGTATCGCCCGACTTCGTGCTCGATTCCACCGACCTTGCGGGACTGGCGGGCGGCATGAACAGGGCGCTGATCGGGGACGAAGTGCTGCAGTTCCTCCATGCCGAAAGGCTGGACGAAGCGCGGTGGCGCCTCACCGGGCTGCTGCGCGGCCGGGGCGGCACGGAAGCGGCGGCGATGCAGGGCGCTCCCGCCGGAGCCGCCTTCGTGTTGCTCGACGATTCGCCGGTCGCGCTCGATCCCGCGCTGTTGGGCGAGAGCAACGTTACCATCGCCGCCATCGGCCTCGCCGACCCGGAGCCCGTCTATGCGCCGCTGGCCAATGCCGGGCTCACGCGGCGGCCGCTCACGCCGGTGCATGGCGTCGTCCGCGAGCGGCCCGACAGCTCGCTTTCGCTCGCCTGGTGCCGCCGGTCGCGCGGGAGCTGGCTGTGGCTCGACGGTGTCGACGTGCCCCTGAACGAGCAGGCGGAAGCCTACCTCGTCGGCATCGGGGACGGCGACGCGCCCGATCTTCGCTGGGAAACGGCCGCGCCAGCGCTGGAGCTCGATTCGGCAAGCTGGTCCGCGATCCGCGCCGCCCACGCCGGCAAGCCGCTGTGGGTGCGCCAGATCGGCACCGCCGCGCCCTCGCCGCCGCTCCTGCTCACGACCATCGCATGAACCTTACGAGGAAACCCATGACCGACCCGATCAGCTTCCCCTCCGCTACTCCGCGTTTCGCCCTGCCGCTGTTGTTCGCCGGGCAATCGCAGAAGGAGTTCTACGTCAACGAGGCCCACGCCCTGACGGACGCCCTGCTCCACGCCGCCTGCGAGAGCGAAGCGGCCGATCCTCCCGCAACGCCGGCCGAAGGCGAGGCCTGGCTCGTCGCGACGGGCGCGACCGGCGATTGGGCAGGGCAAGACGGCAAGCTCGCCGCACGCCAGGCGGGCAACTGGCTGTTCGCTACCCCCACCGAAGGCATGCGGCTGTTCGACCGTTCGACAGGGCAAGTGCTGCTCTACCGCGGCGGCTGGCAGCGGCCGGCGGCGCCTTCCGCGCCGAGCGGCGGTGCGGTCGTGGATGCCGAAGCGCGTGCCGCGATCGCCGAGCTGGTGACCGCGTTGGGTGTCGCGGGCCTGCTCCCGTCGAGCTGACGAAAAGTCAGCCGGGGTTCACGACGTAAGGAAGCGGATCGCACAGGCCCGCGTCGGCAAAGCCTTTCAGGCGCAGACGGCAACTATCGCACAGCCCGCAAGCCAAGCCCTCCGGCGTCGGATCGTAGCACGACCAGCTCATCGCCGGATCGAGGCCGAGCCGCGCCGCCTCGGCGGCAATCTCGGCCTTGCCCAGCATCTGCAACGGAGCGTGGATCGTGAAGGGGCCGCTTTCTACTCCCGCCTTGGTCGCCAGCCGGGCGGTTTCGGTGAAGCTGGCGATGAACTCCGGGCGGCAGTCGGGATAGCCGGAGTAATCGAGCGCGTTCACCCCGATGAAGATGTCGCGGGCACCGACCGTCTCCGCCCAGGCGAGCGTCAGCGACAGAAAGACGAGGTTGCGCGCCGGAACGTAGGTGACCGGAATGCCTTCTCCCACGCCGCCTTTCGGCACCTCGATAGCATCGGTGAGCGCGGAGCCGCCGAACCGCCGCAGATCGAGCGGCAGGGTCACATGCCGCCTCACGTCCAGTTCGGCGGCGATCCGTTCGGCGGATTCGAGCTCGCGCCGGTGGCGCTGGTTATAATCGATCGTCAGCGCGTAGAGGGCAAAGCCTTGCTCGCGGGCGATACCGGCGGTGACCATCGAATCGAGCCCGCCCGACAGCAGGACCACGGCGCCGCGCTCTCCGGATTGGGAAATCATCGTCCGGCGCTAGGTCCGGCATGCGCGGGCCGCAAGCCGGTTCAGTCCTCGATCTCGAATTCGCGCGAGCAGAAGGCGCAATCGACGCGGATGATGCCGTTCTCGTCGCGCATGTCGTTGCGGTCTTCCTTGGGGAAGCGGGCGAGGACTTCCTCGAAGTGGACCACCGAACAGCGGCAGCCGCGCACGATGGTATCGCCTTGCAGCACACGCACCTCGCGCTCCTCGTGGAACAGCCGCCAGACGAGCGCTTCGAGGCTCAGCTCGGGATCGACCAGTTCCTCTTCGGTCATGCTGCCGGCGAGCGCCGCGACATGCTCCCACTCGGGATGATCCATCTGGACATGGAGCCGCTCGCGGCCTTCCTCGCCATCGGGCAGGTGCTGCACGAGCAAGCCTGCGCCAATGATCCCGCCATGCCCGCCGCGAATGGCGGTGCGGATCAGCGTCGGCACTTGCTCGCTCTGCGCGAAATAGCGTTCGACGGCCTGGGTGAGCGAAGCGCCTTCGAGCGGCACGATGCCCTGATAGCGTTGTTCGGTGGCCGCGAGATCGAAAGTGATCGCCAGGTGACCTCCGCCGAACAGCTCGTTCAGCGAGGGATGCGCGCCGAGCTCGGCGAAACGGTCTTCATCATGCTGGGCATAGCCGCGCAGCTCGCCCTGGCGATAATCGCAGACCAGAAGGCTGACGATGCCTTCGTCGGCCTGCGCCTGCAGCGTCAGTTGGCTGCCCTCATCCTTCAGCAGTGCTCCGAGAAGCGCGGTCAGTACCAGCGCTTCGCTCAAGAGGTGCTTCAGTGCCGGCGGATAAGGATGCGCGGCGAGGATGTCCTCAAGCGCCGGCCCGATGCGAACGACGCGGCCGCGCGCATTCCGGTCGGGCAGCGTGAATTGCAGCAAGCGGTCGAAGCCGGTCTCGGCTCCGCTGTCGATTTCCTTGGTCATCGCGCGCGATATGGGGAGGGAAAGCCCGGTTTGAACCGATCAGAGCTTGCCGAAGCACCACAGCAGAACAGACTTCTGCGCGTGGATGCGGTTCTCCGCCTCGTCGAACACGACCGACTGCGGCCCCTCGAAAACGCTCTCGCTGACTTCCTCACCGACGTGGGCGGGCAGACAGTGAAGGAACTTCGCATCCGCCCTGGCGCCGCTCATCAGCGCGTCGTTGACCTGGAACGGCGCCATGGCGGCCAGCTTGTTGTGCGTGTGATCCTGCCCCATCGAGACCCAGGTGTCGGTCACCACGACATCGGCCCCGGCCACGGCCTGCGCCGCGTCGTTCGTCAGCGTGATTCGCGCGCCGTTGGAGCGCGCCCACGCCACGATCCCGTCATCGGGTTCGTAACCCTGGGGCGTGCCGACACGCACGTTGAATTTCATCAGCCCGGCGGCCTCGATGATCGAGTGCAGCACATTGTTGCCGTCGCCCAGCCAGGCGACTTCGAGCCCTGGCAGCGCCTTGCCTTGCTCGATGACAGTCAGGAGATCGGCGACGATCTGGCACGGATGCGAAAGATCGGTCAGCCCGTTGATCACCGGCACCGAAGCATAACGCGCCAGTTCCTCGATCTTGGCGTGATCGTCGGTGCGGATCATGATCGCATCGACCATGCGGCTGAGCACACGGGCGGTATCGGCGATGCTCTCGCCGCGCCCGAGCTGCGTGTTCGCCGAATCGAGCACGAGCGAACTGCCGCCGAGCTGGCGGATGGCGATATCGAAGCTCACCCGCGTGCGGGTCGAGTTCTTCTCGAAAATCATTCCCAGCACATGGCCGGCGAGCGGCTGATCCGCGTCCGGCTTGCCTTTGGGCCAGGCTATCCGCGAAGCCTTGCGGTCGATGGCGTCCGCCAGCATCGCGGCGATCGCGTCGCCTCCGGCGTCTGCGAGGTTGAGGAAGTGCCGGATCGCCATTTCAAGCCTCCGCCGGGCTGTAATCGCCCGCGCCGGCCGAAAGCTTCTCCAAGAACTCGTCGATCTCGGCATCGCCGATGACCAGCGGCGGCAGGATGCGCAGCGTCTGGTCGCCGGCAGCGACGGTCAGCAGCCGATGGTTGTCGCGCAAGTGCTGCATGAACGGCCGAGGCTCGACCTTCATCTTCAGCCCCAGCATGAGCCCCTTGCCGCGCACGCTTTCGAACAAATCCGGATAGTTGCCGATGAATTGCTCGAGCCGGGCACGGATCCGCTCGCCCTTGTCACGCACTTCGGCGAGAAACGCGTCGTTGGCCACCGCGTCGAGCACGGCCATGCCGGCGGCCATTGCCAGCGGATTGCCGCCGTAAGTCGACCCGTGCGTGCCGAAAGTCATGCCGCGAGCGGCCTTCTCGGTCGCCAGGCACGCGCCCAACGGGAAGCCGCCGCCGATGCCCTTGGCGATCGCCATGATGTCCGGCTCGATGCCGGCCTGTTCGTAGAAAAACAGCGTGCCCGTGCGCGCCATGCCGCACTGCACCTCATCGAACACCAGCATCAGGTCGTTCTCGTCGGCCAGCCGACGCAGGCTCTGAAGGAACTTTTCGGTGCCGACCCGGATGCCGCCTTCGCCCTGGATCGGCTCGACCAGAAAGCCGGCAGTGTTCGGCCCGATTGCCGCCTTCACACCTTCCAGGTCGTTGAATTCGACGTACTTGAAACCGGCGAGGAGCGGCGAGAAGCCCTTGTGCATCTTCTCCTGGTTGGACGCGCTGATCGTCGCCATCGTCCGCCCGTGGAAGGCGTTGTTGAAGGTGATCAGCTCGAACTTCTCGTGGTTGCCCGCCGACTGGTGATAGGCGCGCGCGGTCTTGATCGCGCACTCCACCGCCTCGGCGCCCGAATTGGTGAAGAACACGGTGTCGGCGAACGTCAGATCGACCAGCCGCTGCGCCAGCGCCTCGCCTTGCGGGCTGCCGTAGAGGTTGGAGACGTGCATCAGCGTCGCCGCCTGCTGTTGGATCGCCCCGATCAGGCCGGGATGCGAGTGGCCGAGCAGGTTGACCGCGATGCCCGCGGCGAAGTCGAGATAGCGCGCCCCGCTCTCGTCGATCAGGTGACAGTGCTCGCCGCGGACCGGCCGCACGTCGCACCGGGGGTACACGGGCATCAGCGGGGTGATCGACATTTCTTCAATCCTCGAATTCGAATGACACGGCGGAACGACAAATGGCGGCCCTGCCGGGCCGCCATCTGCGTCCGTTTATGGACTTGCGCCAGCCCGGTCAAACCGACCGGGCGCGACGTCTGGCGTGTCAGCCCTGAACGGGCACAAGGTTGACCGCCGAGTATTTCCCTCGTCGGTCGACTTCGAGGTCGAATTCGAACCTGTCGCCTTCATTGATTCCCTGCAGGCCCGACCGTTCGACGGCGCTGATGTGGACGAAGGCGTCTTCCTTGCCGTCGTCGCGCGTGATGAAGCCGAAGCCCTTCATGGTGTTGAAGAACTTGACCGTGCCGGTCGCCTTGTCGCCAGTTAGCTGACGCTGCGGCGCGCGCGGCTGCACAGCGATCACGTCGCCCACGACCTGCAGGTCGGCCGCGGAGATCTTGCCGCCGCGATCGACAAGGTTGAACTGCAGCTCCTGACCTTCCGCGAGACCTTCGAGACCGGCGCGCTCGACCTGGCTGATGTGGACGAACACGTCCTCCCCGCCTTCGTCGCGCTGGATGAAGCCGAAGCCCTTCTGCGCGTTGAAGAATTTCACCTTGCCCTGGCCAGTGCCGACAACTTGCGCGGGCATGCCGCCGCCGCGCGGAGCACCGCCGCCACCGCCGCGGAAGCCACCGCCCCCGCCGCGATCTCCGCCGCCGGAGAATCGATCGCTTCCCCCGAAGCGGTCACCGCCTCCAAAGCGGTCTCCGCCGCCGAACTGGGATGGCCCGCCATCGCTAAAGGGATCGAAACCCTCTTCGCCAAACCCATCCCGCTTGTCGCGCCCCCGGCCGCGACGCCCTCTATCGTAACCCATCTAACGAACGTACCTTCGCTTCGCCCACTCCTGCGTCCGGCGTCATGGACGAAAGCACGCCGGACGGCTCACGGAGGCGAACCCCCCGCATTATCGCGGCGGTGCTTATAGCGTAAAATGCGCATTGTGCGAACGATTTCACTACAGCTTCGTCACTTGTTGCAGCAGCGCGAATCCACCACGGCTTGCCAGAGCTTCTGCGCTTGGGCAGGAAACCGCCGATGGACTTGCTTTCGCTGCTTGCCGAACCGTCTACCTGGCTGGCGTTGCTGACGCTGGTGGTGCTCGAAGTTGTGCTCGGAATCGACAATCTCGTCTTCATCGCGATCCTGTCGAACAAGCTGCCCAAAGAGCAGCAATCGCGCGCCCGGCGCATCGGCTTGGGCCTTGCCCTGGGCATGCGCATCGCCTTGCTGCTGCTCATCGGTTGGCTGGTCACGCTGACGACTCCCCTGTTCGACCTCGGTTGGCAGGGGATGGCTGACGCGCATGGCGAGGCGAGCTTCGAAACCGCCTTTTCCGGGCGCGACCTCATCCTTCTCGCCGGCGGCCTGTTCCTGCTGTGGAAGGCGACGAAGGAAATCCACCACAACATGGATCCCGAAGACGCGTCGGGCGAATTGCTCGACCGGCACAAGGGTGTGGCGCAGATCGGCCTTTCGGCGGCCATCGCGCAGATCATCGCCCTGGACCTGGTCTTTTCGATCGATTCGATTTTGACGGCTGTGGGCATGACGGATCACGTTCCGATCATGGTGGCAGCGGTGATCATTACGGTCGGAATCATGTTGTTTGCCGCCGATCCGCTGGCCCGCTTCATCGACCGCAACCCGACATTGGTGATGCTGGCGCTGGCGTTCCTGGTGATGATCGGCCTGGTGCTCGTGGCCGACGGCTTCGGTTTTCACGTGCCCAAGGGCTACATCTACGTCGCCATGGGATTTTCAGTCGCGGTCGAATTGCTGAACATTGCCCAGCGCAACAGGCGCCAACACGAACCCAAGCAGGACGAGCAGGAATGAGCGATTTTCGCACACTGTCGGACCGCGTCTTCGCGAGCCCGCAATTGACGCCGGCGGACGTGGAAGCCGCACGTGTCCTCGATGTCGGGACCATCATCAACAATCGCCCTGAGGGCGAAGCCGAAGATCAGACACCGGGCCGCGACATCGAAGCCGCCGCGCATGCCGCCGGGATGACCTATGTCGCGATCCCGATCATTCCCGGGAGTTTCGGCGAATCCGAGGTGCGCGCTATGGCGGCGGCACTGAACCAGGCAAACGGCAAGGTTCTCGCCTATTGCCGCACCGGAACCCGCTCTACCCTTTTGTGGGCGCTAGCCGAAGCATCGGGCGGCAAGCCGATCGACGCAATCGCCTCGGCCGCTTCGGCCGCAGGCTACGATGTTTCGCCGGTTCTGCCCATGATGGCCGACCTCGCCGCCCGCGCGGGCGCCTGACCTTCACGCCTCATCGCTGCAAAGAAAAGGGGCCGGAGGATCGCTCCCCCGGCCCCATATAATCGCATCGAAAACGCTTAGTTGCCCGAACCGGGCCCATAAGTGATCTCGACCCGGCGATTCTGCAGCTCGCGCACGCCGTCCGCGGTCGGGACGCGCGGCATCGTTTCGCCGAATGCCTGGCTGGTGATCGCGCTGTCCGGAATACCGTGGCTCGTGAGGTAAGCCGTCACGCTGGTATTGCGGCGCTGCGAGAGCCCCATGTTGTACTTCGCCGAACCCGAACGGTCGGTATGGCCGGCGAGCATGATCGGCACACTGCCGCAATCGCCATAAGCCGTAACCGCGCTGTCGAGGATCGTCGCGGCCTCGGGCGTGATGTCCGACTTATCCCAGTCGAAGAACACGATGTACGGGCCCTTGTTGCACACCGGAGCCGGAGGCGGCGGCGGCGGCGGGGGAGGCGGTGGCGGGGGAGGTGGGGGCGGCGGCGGGGGAGGCGGCGGCGGGGGAGGCGGCGGCGGAGCCGCACCGCCGAAGTTCGCGATCAGGCTGACCATGAACGTGCTCGTCGCCAGCTCGGTGACGTGACGGCCGCCGGTCGGATCCACGAGATGGAAGTTGCCGGTGTTGAGGTACTTGTACTTCAGCCCGATCTCGCCCCACTCGGTGATCGGCAGGCGAACCTGGGCAATGCCCTGGTAAGCCCAGGCACTGTCGCTGTCGTCGATCAGGGTCGTGGCCGAAGCGTTGAAGGAGTTGGTATCGAGGAACGCCCGGCCCGCGCCAACACCGATCGACAAGGCCATGCCGCCGTCTTCGCCGCCCAGATCGAGCAACGCATTGGCCATCGCCGTGATCAGATGCGATTCACCGTTGACGTGCGTCACCGCTCCGGTGGCCACATTCGTCAGGCTCTTCGGATCGAATTCCTGATAGGCGACCTCCGCTTCGGTGCGGATCTTGCCCCAGTCGTATCCGACGAAAGCGCCCAGTTCGAAGCCATCCTTTTCCTTCTGCCGAAGGAGAGGGGCGTTGCTGGAGTAAACTTTGTGAGCTTCTGCATCGGTGTAACCGATGTCGGCACCGAAATAGCCAGAGCCATCGCGGGCCATGGCAGGGGTGGCCAACGCCACCGCGGCAACTGCCATACCAAGGGTAATTTTCCTCATGGGACCTCCTTCAGAATCCGTCACGTGTGTCTTCGCAACAATCTTGCCAATTTTTCAACACTAAAATTGCGAATGGGCGCGATCCCTCAGCGTCCATGATTCCCTGTATAACGCTTTTCGTCGCCATTCCTCTTAAACCGGCCGGAGCGGTTTGTTCCAGCTTTATCCGGGATTTTCGTGAATTTGGCGCGAAGAAAGCGCCGGAATTCCGACCTGTTGCGTAAATATCACGCCTGTTCGCAATTGCAAAAAAGAGGGCCGGAGCGGCTGGCTCCGGCCCGTTCAAGTCTGCGTTCGCAGGAGGAACGCCGGGAGGCGGGACCGAGGGGAGAGGAGGAGGTCTCGGCCCCGCCAAGCTTTGCGATCAGTTGTAGGCGCGCTCTCCATGCTCGCCGATGTCGAGGCCTTCGACTTCGACGTCCGGAGAAACCCGCAGGCCCGTCACCGCCTTGGCGACATAGATCGCGACCGCCGTGCCGACCGCGGCGATGGCAATCGTCGCCCCTACTGTGAAGAGCTGCACGCCGAGCTGGTGCCCCATCGACACCGAGCCGTCACCGGGGCCGCCGAACATCGGCTGATAGACGATGCCGGTGCCGATCGCGCCGACCATCCCGCCGATGCCATGGATACCGAAGGTGTCGAGCGCATCGTCATAGCCGAGCGCTGGCTTCAGCTTGCTGACGGCGAAGTAGCAGATAACCGAGGCGACGGCGCCGAGCACGATAGCGCCCATCGGCCCTGAATTGCCCGCCGCGGGAGTCACCGCGACGAGGCCGGCCACGATGCCCGAGCAGAAGCCGAGAGCGGAGCTCTTGTGGCCCATCACCCGCTCGGTCAGCATCCAGAAAATGCCGGCGGAAGCGGTGGCGACAAAGGTATTGACCATCGCCAGCCCGGCCGAGCCGTTAGCCTCGAGCGCCGAACCGGCGTTGAAGCCGAACCAGCCGACCCACAGCAGACCCGTGCCGACGCTGGTAAGGGTCAGGCTGTGCGGCATCATCGGTTCCTTGGGATAACCGATGCGCTTGCCGAGGATCAGACAAGCGACCAGCGCCGAAACGCCCGAGTTGATGTGGACCACCGTGCCGCCCGCGAAATCGAGCGCGCCAAGGCCGAAAAAGTAACCGTTCCCGGCCCATACCATGTGCGCGATCGGGAAGTAGACGATGGTCAGCCAGACGACCGCGAACACCATCACCGCCGAGAACTTGATCCGCTCGACCACCGAGCCCAGCACCAGCGCCACCGTGATCGCGGCGAAGGTCATCTGGAAGCAGACGAACACGTATTCGGAAATGACCACGCCTTTGGTGAAAGTCGCGGCCGTGCTCTCAGGCGTCACGCCCTTGAGGAAAGCCTTGCCGAAGCCCGAGATGAAGCCGTTGCCGCCGTCTCCGAAAGCCTCGGTATAGCCCCACATGACCCAGACAAGCATGGTCAATGCCGCCACGGCGCCAACCTGCGTCATCACCGAAAGCATGTTCTTGGACCGGGCAAGACCGCCGTAGAACAACGCCAGGCCCGGCACGATCATCATCAGCACCAGGAGCGTGGACGTCATCATCCAGGCGTTATTGCCGGGGTTGGCGACAGGGACCGCCGCAGCGGCCGCATCCTGCGCCCAGGCCGCGGTGGCGACGCACAACGAGGCGCCGATCGCCCCGGCGGCGCAGAGAAGTTTGCGGATCATGGTGTTACCCCTCATGTCTTAGAGCGCTGTGTCGCCGGTCTCGCCGGTGCGGATGCGGGTGGCCGAGGCGAGGTCGAGCACGAAGATCTTCCCGTCGCCGATGCTGTCGGTGCTGGCTGCTTGCTGGATCGCCTCGATCACTTGCGGCGCGAGCGCATCGCTGGCGGCGATCTCCAGCTTCACCTTGGGCAACATGTTGGTGGAGTATTCCGCGCCGCGGTAAATTTCCGTCTGCCCCTTCTGCCGTCCGAAGCCCTTGACCTCGGACACCGTCATGCCGGCCACGCCGATGGCGCCGAGCGCCTCGCGAACCTCGTCCAGCTTGAACGGCTTGATGATGGCGATGATGAATTTCATCACTGACCCCTCTTGCTTGCCGGATTGAATCCCGGCGGAGATCAGCGTCGCAATTAGCGTGCCATTTGCGGAGAACCGCGCCTTCGCGCCCCGTTAGCGCGCGGGGCAGGCCCCCGCGCCCACACGGCGTCGCCCGCCGATTGGGCATCTGCCTAATTTCTAGGCATTAAAGGTAAGGCGGGCGGCGACGGGGAGGTGGTCGGAGGCGACGGCGGCGAGGGCGCTATGATGGACGCGGGCCTCTTCGCAGTGCCAGCCGTGGGAATGGACGATCCGGTCGAGCTGGGCCAGCGGCCTCCGGCTGGGGAAGCTGCGGCCGGGCGCGAGCACCGTCCAGCCGTTGCCGAAAGCGGTGAAGCAGCGCGCCCGCGGCGACCATTCATTGAAGTCGCCGAGCAGCACCGCCGGGCCTTCTCGGCCGCTCATGTGCGCACGGACGGCTTCGATCTGGTGCATCCGGCGGATGCCCGAAAGGTCGAGGTGCATGCCGACCACGTGCAGCGGCTTTCCCTCGACCAGCAGATGGGCGCAGACAGCTCCGCGCGGCTCGAGCCGCGGCAGGTCGATCGGTTCCGCGCCGACAATCTCGATACCGTGCCGGACAAGTATCGCATTGCCATGCCAGCCGATGCTCGCCGCGCGCATCCGCAACGGAGCCGGGCACCAGCCATGCTCTTCGAGCGCCTGGCGCGGGAGGACCGATTCGCGCTCGCCGAAGCGGCGGTCCACCTCCTGCACCGCGACGACATCCGCCGAAACCTCGCGCAGCACCGCGAGAATGCGGTCCGGATCGCGCCGGCCGTCCACGCCCACGGCCTTGTGAATGTTGTAGCTGGCGAAAGTGAGCTGCACGTCGTTCGGAAAAGTGCTCAATCGGCCGGGAGGGTTCCCGGATCGCCCGGGATGTAGCGATCGGTCGTCCTGATCGGCAAGCCGTCGATGCTCCGCCTATGGTTGCGCGCCTTGCCGGTCCAGACCTGCGGATCGGCCTTGGCATGACTCTTCAGCAGGGTCGGCCGCTCGCGCTCCAGCGTCATCAGGGGCACACCGTAGCCGCAACTGGTGTGCACGCCTTCAACCGCGATGTCGAAGATCTGCCGCGTTCCCGGCAGCATGGTGAAGTGGGGCGCCAGTTCCTCCCAGCCGCGATCCCATGGCACGATCGGCTCGCCCCGCCCATAGATTCGCAGCACCAGTGCCGGCTGCTGGAAGTTGCAGAACATCAGCGTGATGCGTCCATCGGCGAGCAGGTGGGCGTTCGTCTCGTTGCCGGAACCGCCGAGATCGAGATAGGCCACGCGCCGCGGCGAGAGGATGCGGAAGACATCGTAGCCTTTCGGGCTCAGGTTGATGCGCCCCTCGGCGGCGGCCGTCGCGACGAAGAACACCGGCTGCCGCGCGATCATCGCCGCGTGGCGCTCGGTCAGTTCCTCGAAGAATTCGGCCATGCGGCATGGGCTATCGCCGCCGCATGGCCACGGCAAGCTCAGCGTTCCTTGGTGGCCGAAAAGGTCAGTTCGGGGTTCTTTTCCTGCTGATAGCCGACGTCCCAGGGGCTCTTGGCCAGGAATACGGGATCGCCGTCGCGATCCTTGGCCAGATTGGCACGGTTGAATTCGGCGAAGCTGTCGAGCGCCGCCTGCGGCCCCTTGAGCCAGCGCGCGGTAGCGAACGGCGCCGCTTCGAGCGCCGCCTCGACCTTGTATTCGGCCTCGAGCCGGCTGACGAGCACGTCGAGCTGCAACTGCCCGACGACGCCGACGATCCACTGCGCGCCGAACTCCGGATAGAACACCTGGATCACGCCCTCCTCACTGAGATCGTCGAGCGCTTTCCTGAGCTGCTTGGTCTTGGTCGGATCCCTCAACTGCACACGGCGGAGGATTTCGGGCGCGAAGTTCGGCAGGCCGGTGAAGCGCACGTCGTTCTTCTCGCTGAGCGTGTCGCCGACGCGCAGCGTGCCGTGATTGGGGATGCCGATGATGTCGCCGGCCTCGGCGGTGTCCGCGATCTCGCGGTCCTGGGCGAAGAACAGGATCGGCGAGTGCACCGCGATCGGCTTGCCGAGGCCGCTCGGCGTCAGCTTCATGCCGCGCTTGAAGGTGCCGGAGACCATGCGCATGAAGGCGATGCGGTCGCGGTGCTGCGGGTCCATGTTGGCCTGAACCTTGAACACGAAGCCGGTGACCTCATCGCGTTCCGGGCTGACCGGCCCGTCCTCGCTCGGTTGCGGCCGCGGCGGCGGGGCATACTTCGCGATGGCGTCGATCAGTTCGGCGACACCGAAGTTCTTCAGCGCCGAGCCGAAATAGACCGGCGTCAGATCGCCGTTGCGGTAAGCTTCCAGATCGAACTCGGGATAGCCGGCCTGGGCCAGCTCGGCTTCTTCGGCGATGGCCCCAGGCAGCTCGGCGCCAGGCTCACGCTTGCCGAGGAACTCCTTGCTCGGCCCTTCCGGGCGGCTGATCGAGCCGCTCGCGAAATCGAGCACCCCTTCGAAGGTGCCGCCCATGCCCACCGGCCAACCCTGCGGCGACACGTCCAGCGCCAGCGTATCGGCCACTTCGTCGAGCAGCTCGAATCCGGCCTTGCCCTCGCGATCGACCTTGTTGACGAAAGTGATGATCGGCACCGAGCGCAGCCGGCAGACTTCGAACAGCTTTCTCGTCTGCGGCTCTATTCCTTTGGCGGCATCGAGCACCATGATCGCCGAATCGACCGCCGTCAGGGTGCGGTAGGTGTCTTCCGAGAAGTCCTCGTGGCCCGGCGTATCGAGCAGATTGAAGGTCA
>Ga0164242_10005806_pt1 | contig 13674 bp, 11 predicted proteins | sample OricomgcompostMG_FD_108783 | JGI IMG/M metagenome (GOLD analysis project Ga0164242, IMG submission 108783) | Miracle-Growth compost microbial communities from Emeryville, California, USA - Original compost - Miracle growth compost (MG) ...
CGTCGCGGTGGTCGCGTGCGGGTACAGGAACAGCGCGAACGCCGAACCCAGCGCCAGTGTCGCGAACGACCAGTATTGGTTCGGCTTCAGCAGCACGCCGGTATCGCCGCCCCTGGCTGCGAAGGCCTTTTCGGCGGCGTCGAACACCGCGCCGTAGCCGCCCAGCTGGATCGGGATGATCACCACCGCGGCGATCACGGTGATGTAGAGCATCGCGTCCTTGACGAACGCGATCAGCGCCGGCGCACGCAAGCCACTCGAATAGGTGTACAGCGCCAGGATCACGAACGCGATGACCAGCGGCGTTTCGCGGCCGATGCCGAGCGTGCCGAGGCCCATCGCCTCGAACACTTTCTCCAGGCCGACGAGCTGCAGCGCGATGTAGGGCATCGTCGCGAGCACGCCGGTGACCGCGACCGCCAGCGCCAGCCCGCGGCTGCCGTAGCGGCCTTCCACGAAATCGGCCGAGGTGATCCAGCCGTGCCTGCGGCACGCGTTCCACAACCGCGGCATGGTCAGGAACACGATCGGGTACACGAACACCGTGTAGGGCATCGCGAAGAAGCCGTAGGCGCCCACCGCGTACACCAGCGCCGGCACCGCGATCAGCGTGTACGCGGTGTAGAGGTCTCCTCCGAGCAGGAACCAGGTGACGAACGCGCCGAAGCGGCGTCCGCCGAGGCCCCACTCGTGCAATTGCGAGAGGTCGCCACGCCGCCAGCGCGCGGCGATGAAACCCAGCACCGTGATCAGCACGAAGAAGAAAGCGAATACGCCCAGGGCGGTGGCGTCGAACCGGACCGCGTTCATCGGCGCCACCCGCGGTGCACGATCCACGTCAGCAGCGCGGCCAGCACGACCCATGCGAACTGCCAGACATAGAAGAACGGGAATCCCGCGACGGTCGGCTGCGTGCGGTTGTAGAACGGCACCCACAACAGCGCGATGAACGGGATCAGCAACAACCAGGGCGTGAGTTTGCGCGGCATGGGCTGCGTGCTCTATGGGCAGGACGTCCGGCGGCGGCCGTGGCATCATACGCGCCTTCGCCGTCGATCACGATTTCGTGGCATGGTTCGCAACCTGCGACCGTTGAACGTTGCAAGCATGGCAGTCACCAACAAGCGGATTTTCGGCGAGCCGCACGAGCGCGTGCCGTAAGCGCTGCGATGCACGTTTCCGCCGGCGCAGGGAGAACCGATGGCCAGCAACATCAACCGCGGACCACGCCAGATCTGGCTCGCGTTCATTTGGTCGATGAAGGGGTTGCGAGCCGGCTGGCGCGTCGAAGCGTCGTTCCGTCTCGAAGTGATCCTGTTCGTGATCCTGTTTCCGATCGGCCTTTGGCTCGGCGACGGCGCGATCGAAAAGGCCCTGCTGGCCGGCTCGCTGCTGCCGGTGCTGTCCGCCGAGATGCTGAATTCCGCCATCGAATGCCTGGTCGACAAGCTCTGGCCCGAGCTTCATGAAACCGCCGGCCGGGCCAAGGACATGGGATCGGCCGCGGTATTCCTGTTGATGGTCAACATGCTGGTGATCTGGGGCGTCATCCTGATTCCCCGTATGTTCTAGCCACGCCACCGGCGGCGGCGCTTCGGGGAGTGGGTGATGGATGCGATTCGTTGGTTGCGGCATTGGTTCCATGCGCCCGCAAGCCGGGCGTTTCCGCCGGCGGCCATGCAGGAAATCCAGGCGGCGATCGCGGCGGGGGAAAGCCGGCACGACGGGGAAATCTGTTTCGCAGTCGAAGCACGCTTGCCTGCGCGTTACTTGATCGGTGGCCGCCGGGTGCGCGAGCGTGCGGAAAGCGTGTTTGCCGATTTGAAGGTGTGGGACACCGAACGCCGTACCGGCGTACTGATCTACGTATTGCTGGGCGACTACACCATCGAGATCATCCCCGATCGCGGGATCGTGGCGCGCGTGCCCGAGGGTTCGTGGGAACGGATCATCGGTTTCATGGCCGAGCAGTTCCGGAAGGAACAATGGAAGGAAGGCGCGCTGGACGGCATCGTCGCCACCCACAACCTGCTCGAGCTGTATTTGCCGCCAGGCCCCGGCCGGCGCCACGCACTTCCGGATGAGCCGATCCTGTTGTAGCGGCGCCCGTTAAGCGGGCAAGGCAGCCTGCAGCGCCCGCGCGAGCTCGTCGGGCGATGTGACCGGCGCCTGGCAGGTCGTTCCCGCGCAGATCCACGCCGTGCCTTCCTCGCCGCGCGGTTCGCGCGCAGCCAGTACACCGGGCAGCGCACCGGATGCCGAAGGCACCACGAACACATCGACGGGATCGCCGCCCGGCGCAATACCGTTCGCACGCAGGACCTCGCGCAGCGCGGCCACCCATGCCGGTGCACGCTCCGCCGTGCAGCGCAACCACGCCTGCAGGCGTGGCCGTTCGAATTCGTCGAGCGCGCGCAGCAGGGTGGGGCAGGCGTCGGGGTATTGATCCAGCGCGTTGGTGCTTGCGCGCAGCGCGCGCTCGGCACTTTCGAGATAGCGCGTGTCGCCGACCAGGTGGCCCAACCGCAGCAGTGAACGAATCGCGACCGCATTGCCGTTCGGCAGCGCGTCGTCCATCCAGTTGCGGCTGCGCGCCAGCGGGGTGCCGTGTGCCGGCGTCGAAAACCAGAAGCCGCCGCCCTGGTGATCGGCAAACTCGTCCAGCAGCCTGTCGGCCAGCGCAATCGCCCACCCGAGATCGCCCGCATCGAAGCCGAGCTGCAGGGTTTCGAGCAGCGCGTCGAGCAGGAATGCGTGATCGTCGAGGAAGCCGGGGATGCGTTGTGCGGGCTCTGCCGCGTTGGCGAACAGCCTGCCGTCGATCCATGTCGATTCGCGCAGCGCACGGAGCGCGCGCATGGCCAGCTCGCCGCAAGACCTGTCGTCGAGCAGCCGCGCGGCGCGTGCGAGGCCGGCAATCGCAAGTGCATTCCATGCGGTCAGGATCTTGTCGTCGCGGCCCGGGTGTTCGCGGTGTTCGCGGGTGGCGAACAGCTGGTGCCGGATGGCCGCGTATTCGGCGCGCACCGCTTCGATCGGCCTGCCGAGCTGCCGGGCGATGTCATCCAGCGGTGCGGCCCGCAGCAGATGCCAGGCCGAACCCTCGAAGTTCGGCGGCCGGTCCAGTCCGAACGCGCGTTCGGCGAGCGCGAACTGCGTCTCCGACAACGGCGCACGCATCGACTCGCGCGCCCACAGGTAGAACTTGCCTTCGCGGCCTTCGCTGTCGGCATCGAGCGAACTGTAGAACGCACCGTTCGGCGCCGTCATGTCGCGGGCGAGCCAATCCACGATGCCGCCGGCGGCCGCATGCGCCGCTTCGCGCACGGGCGCCTCGGCGTGGGGGTCGGCAGCGAGTCGCGCGTACGCCGGCAGCAACTGCGCGTTGTCGTACAGCATCTTTTCGAAATGCGGAATGGTCCAGTCGGCATCCACGCAATAGCGGAAGAAGCCGCCGCCGAGATGATCCTGCAGGCCGCGCGTGGCCATGCTGTCGAGGGTGAGGTGCGCCATCGTGCGTGCGGCTTCGGTGCCGGCGTCGAGCAGCCATTCCAGCTCGCCCGCGCGCGGAAATTTGGGCGCACCCTTGTTGCCGCCCCATGCGTCATCGAAGCGCGACGCCAAGCGCCGCAAGGCCTTGGCACCCGCTTACGCCGTCGCCCCGATGTCCCCGGGTGGCGCGGCCTCTGCATGCTGCATCCATTCGCGAAGCTGTTCGGCATGGGTGCGGAGTTCTTCGCGATTCGAATCGAAGAACGCGCGTACCCGCTGCAGTACCTCCGGAAATCCCGGCAGCCCACGGCCGGACGTGGGCGGGAAATAGGTGCCGATGTAGAACGGCGAGAGGCTCTGTGGATCCAGGAAGGCGGTAAGCGGCCAGCCGCCGCCGCGCCGGCTCAGCGCCTGGTGCGCAAGCTGGTACACGCGATCGATGTCCGGCCGCTCCTCGCGGTCCAGCTTGATGTTGACGAACGACGCATTCATCAGCGCCGCGATGCCGGCATCCTCGAAGCATTCGTGCGCCATCACGTGGCACCAGTGGCAGGCGCTGTAGCCGATCGACAGCACGATGGGCGTGTCGGTTTCGCGCGCGTGCGCAAGCGCCGCATCGTCCCAGGGCTGCCAGTGCACCGGGTTGCCCGCGTGCTGGCGAAGATAGGGGCTGGAAGCATCGCCCAGCCGGTTGCGGTCGAATGCGGGAGAAGCCATCGCTCCATGCTAGCGCGAACGCGAAAACAGGAAGCCCGGCTGGCGCCGGGCTTCCCGAGGCGGAACGAAAGACCGCTTCAGTGCGGCGCTGAAGCTGCGTTGCCCGCGCCGATGTGCTTGCCCAAGAACGGCAGGATCATGTTCCAGAGCTCCTCGTTGTGCTCTTCGCTCGCGAAGCCGTGCTGCTCCTTGGGTTCGGCCAGCCATTCGTAGGGCTTCCCGGCCTTGTCGAGGTACGAACGCAGGTCGGTGGCGTTCTGGTACGGCACGCGCGGATCGTCCTTGCCGTGGGCGATCAGCACCGGCACGTTGAACTTGTCCATCATGCTGACCGGCGACATCGCGTAGGCATCTTCGCGGGTGCCGATGGCATCCTTGAAGTACACGCGGCCGCCCGCGAAGCGGCGCGTGTCGCTCTTGTCCATGCCGATGCGCCAGTCGTAGACACCGGCGTAGTCGACCGCGCACTTGTACAGCCTGGGTGCGAGGATCGGCTGCATCAGTGACGAATAACCGCCGAAGCTGCCCCCGAATACGCAGATGCGGTCCGGATCGACGTAGCCCTGCGCGATCGCCCACTGCACGCCATCGATCAGGTCGTCCTGGATGCCCGTCGCGAACTGCCTGTATCCGGAACGCTGGAAGTTGTAGCCGCGTTCGCCCGAGCCGCGATAGTTCACCTGCAGCGTCGCGTAACCGCGATTGGCGAGGAGGGCCGACCACGGATCGTAGAACCAACTGTCGTTCGGCCCGATGGGACCGCCGTGCGGAATCAGCACCAGCGGAAGGTTCTTGTGGTCGCCGCCATTGGGCAAGGTCAGGAAGCCCGCCAGCTCCACGCCGTCGCGATCCTTGAAGCGGATCGGCATGCGTTGCGGCATTTCCGCCGGCTTGATCCAGGGCAGCGCCTGGTACAGCGGGCGCGCGTGCATGCCGTTGCGCTGGAACAAGGCGAATGCACCGGGGTTGCGGTCGCTGCGCACGCTGATCAGCAGGGTCTGCCCATCTCGGCTGGCGCCGTCCATCCAGACAAAGTCCGAGGGCTGGCCCTGCGAAAGCGCCCGCATGATCTGCGCGTACATGCCATCTGCGACGTATTGGACCCGCGGCCGGCCGCCGGCCGTGAATACCGCGGCGATCGGGGTTCCCGTTTCCGGATTCCACATCACGGCGGTGACGGAGGAAAACGAATCCGACGCCAGCACCTTGCGGTTGCCGCCGTCGAGGTCGCATTCGACCAGCTGGTCGGGGCCGCCGTCGAGGCTGGACAGCGCGTACAGGTGTTTGCCGTCCCGACTGATGCGGAGCGGATCGAACGACTTGCCGACGGTCGAGTCGGGCATTTCCTGCCAGTGCTTGCCGTCGGTGCTGTGGAAGGCCATCGGATTCATGTGGGTGTCATAGCCTGCGGCGATGCGTGCCACGCCGCCGTAAGGCAGCAATGACATGCCCCCGTGGCCGATTTCGCCGATCTTGACGGCTTGACCGCTGGCGCCATCGACGTCGTAGAGATCGGATTTGCCGTACTGGTAGATTTCGCCGTTGGCTCCCGCGGGCATGCGGCTAAGGCTGAGGAAGAAATGCCCGTTCGGTTCGTACGGCGTTCCCACGATGTCCGGATAACCCTGCGGAATGTCGAGCGAATTGACCGACGCGAAGGCGCCCCCGCGGTGGCTCAGGCTGTAAAGCGTCTTCTTGTGGCTGCCATCGAAATCGACGCCCACCACGTCGCCGGTGACCGAAGGCGCCACCAGCGTGCCGGTTTCCTTCGCCAGGCCCATCACCAGCCGCGAGCTGCTGACCCAATGCACGTTGTAGGGCAGGAATCGCGCGGCCATGTCGAGCCGGCTGACCGGCTTCAGGTCGGGCAGGCTCAGGACGGCAAGCTGGTAACTGGCGTCCGTGTCATTGGTGTTCTCGTTGACCGTGACCGCAAGATATTTTCCGTCCGGCGAAATGACGGGATTCGTCAACGTCGGATGCTTGACGAAATCGGAAATCGGCAATTCTGCGGCGCCCGCGGCAGCGCAGATCGACAGGCCGGCCGCACAAAGCCAGCGGGCGAAGCGTGAGACGCGCATCGTTTGATCCCCTTGGTGAAAACCCCGTCCGGAGTATGCCAGTGCGGTGCAAGCTTGTTAAGACGAGCGGTGTTGCGATACCGTTCCGGGTTGGCTGGATGGAACACCGTCGTGCACGAAGTCGTCGAATACCCCGCGTTGTACCTCAAGCGTGGCGAGGACGCGCGGCTGCGCGGGGGGCACCTGTGGGTATTCGCCAACGAAGTGGACGTGGCGCGTTCGCCGCTGGCTTCGTTCCAGCCGGGCGACGCCTGCGTGATCCTCGATGCGCGCGACAAGCCGATCGGCGTCGGCTACGTGAACCCGCATTCGCTGATCTGCGCGCGGCTGGTGGCGCGGGGCCTGGATCGTCCGCTGGATGCATCGCTGCTGACGCATCGCCTGCAGGTGGCGCTGGCCCTGCGTGAAAGGCTGCATGCCGAGCCGTACTATCGCCTGTTGTACGGCGAATCCGACGGCGTGCCGGGGCTGACGCTGGATCGTTTCGACGACGTGGTCGTCGCGCAGGCAACCACCGCCGGCATCGAACGCCTGAAGCCGCAGATCGAAACCGCGGTGCAGAAGGTGCTGAAGCCACGTGCGTTGATCTGGAAGAACGACGCCGGCATCCGCACGCTGGAGGGCCTGATGAATTACGCCGATATCGGTTTCGGCGAGCCGCCGGGGCCGTTGCGCGTGCGCGAGGGCGGCGTCGAATTTGCCGTGGACGCGATCGGCGGACAGAAGACCGGCTGGTTCTACGACCAGCGCGCCAACCGCGACGCGCTGGCGCCATTCGTGGAGGGCGCGCGCGTACTCGACATGTTCGCGTACCTGGGGGCGTGGGGCCTGCGCGCGGCCGCGATGGGCGCAAGGGAAGTCGTGTGCGTCGATGCCTCGGCCTCGGCGGTGAAGCTGATCGGCGCGAACGCCGGGCGCAACGGCCTGGCCGATCGCGTGCGCGCCGAACGCGCGGACGCGTTCGATTTCCTGAAGGCGCTCCGCGAACGCCGCGAGCATTTCGACGTGGTGATCCTGGATCCGCCCGCGTTCGCCAAGCGCAAGAAGGACATCAGGGAAGGCGCCCTCGCGTATCGCCGGATCAACGAACTCGCGATGCAGGTGCTGTCGCGTGACGGCGTCCTCGTGACGTGTTCGTGTTCCTACCACATGTCGCGCGCGGCGCTGCTGGATGCGGTGCAGAAGGGTGCGCGGCACCTCGATCGCAACGTGCAGGTGCTGCAGCGCCTGCAGCAGGCGGCCGACCATCCCGTGCACCCGGCGATTCCCGAGACCGATTACCTGAAGGGGTTCATCTGTCGCGTGCTGCCGGCGTGACGAGCCTTCTTTCGCCATGGACGGGGTTGGGGTGGGGGCGTCATTCCGCGCATAATGCCGCGTCCTCGTCGCAATCGAACCTTCATCCCGGCCTTTGTCCGGAAGAAAGAAGGGAGCAAAGCCCATGACCCATCCCTTCTTCGTCGACATCGACCCCGTCGCGTTCCACATCGGCGCGTTCGGCGTGCGCTGGTACGGGTTGATGTATCTCGGCGGCTTCATCGGCGGCCTGCTGCTGGGCGAATATCGTCGCAAGCGCGGACGGCTGCCGGTCGACCGCGACGCGTTCCTCGATCTCGCGTTCTACGTGATGCTGGGCATCATCGTGGGCGGCCGCATCTGGTACATGCTGACCTATCAGCCGATCAACTGGATCTGGACCGACCCGCTGCAACTGTTCCGGGTCTGGGATGGCGGGATGTCCTTCCACGGCGGGCTGCTTGGCGTTCTGGTGGCGAGCCTCTGGTGGTGGTGGCGGCGTCGCGGTGCGATCACGCATTACTTCGACGTGGTGGACTACGTCGCGCCGCTGGTGCCGATCGGGCTGGGGCTCGGGCGGCTCGGCAACTTCATCAACGGCGAACTGTGGGGCAAGGTCAGCGACCTGCCGTGGGCGATGATCTACCCGCACGCGCTGCAGGAGCACCCGAAGTTCGCGGGAATGAGCGTCGCCGAATTGCACGCGCTGTATCCGACCGGGGCGCTGGATGCCTATGCGCGCCAGCCTTCCGAGCTTTACGAGTTCCTGCTGGAAGGCGTGGTGATGTTCACCGTCCTGTGGGTTTTCTCGATCAAGCCACGGCGCCGCTATGCGGTTTCGGGTTTGTTCGCGCTGATGTATGGCTGCTTCCGGTTCGCGATCGAGTTCATCCGCGAACCCGATCCGCAGCTCGGCTACCTGCTGCACACCGGCTGGCTGACCATGGGCCAGGTGCAGTCGTTGCCGCTGATCGTGGTCGGACTCGTGCTGCTGTGGATGTCGCGCCGCGCGCCGGTGATCCAGCCGAAGCCCGAAGCTACAGCCACTTCGCCCGCTTGAGCACCACGTACAGCGTGACGCAGATGGCCAAGGTGGTGGCGATGATGGCCGGATAGGCGTAACGGCTTGCGAGTTCCGGCATGTCGTGGAAGTTCATGCCATACCAGCTCGCCAGCAGGGTCGGCGCCGCCAGCAGCGCGGCCCAGCCGGCGAGGCGCTTCACCACTTCGTTCTGGCGCACGGTGATCAGCGACAGGTTCACGTTCATCGCCGCGCCCAGCATTTCGCGCATCGCATTGATCGCGTCGCTGACCCGGGTGACGTGGTCCTGCACGTCGCGGAAGTAGGGCCGCACCTCGTCGCGGATCACTTCCGGGTGCAGGCGCACCAGTTGTCCCAGCATGTCCTGCAGCGGCGTCGCCGCGAGCTTCAGCGTCAGCAGTTCGCGCTGCATGTCATACAGGCGCCGGGTGACGTCGCGGTTCGAGACGTCGGCGAACACATCCTGTTCCAGTTCCTGCAACTCCAGCTTGAAGTCCTGCACGATCGGAAGATAGTTGTCGACGATCAGGTCGAGGATCGAATACAGCGCGAAACTGGGGCCGAGCGCGAGGTGTTCCGGCGTCTGCTCGCAGGCGCGACGCGCGGGCGCATACGACTGCGAAGCCCCGTGCCGCACCGACAGCAGGTAATGCTTGCCCACGAAGATGTGGGTTTCGCCGAACGCGATGCTGCCTTCGGTCATCTGGGCGGTCTGTGCAACCACGAACAGCGAGTCGCCGTACGATTCGATCTTGGGCCGCTGGTGCGCGCTGTGCGCGTCCTCGACGGCCAGCTCGTGCAGCCCGAATTCTTCCTGCAGCTTTTCTAGCAGCGATTCGTCGGGTTCCACCAGGCCGACCCAGACGAAACCCCGTCCCGTCGCGAGGAAGTCGCTGATCTCGTCCAGCGTGATGTCGCGGATCTTTTTTCCGTTCGCGCCATAGGCGGCGCAGTTGGCGACGTTGGGTTTGCCGGCAGGCGTGTCCATGCATCGATTATGCAGGATCGGCCGCCGCGCGCATCACGCGCTTGGCAGCAACGCCTCGACCGGGTCGCCCAGGCGCGCGAGATCGCGGCCGTGGACCAGGATGCCGCTGGTCGCATCGTCGACGGATGGTTCGTCCACCTGGCGCACCGCGGAGATGGCGCGATCGGCATCCAGCGACAGCACCCAGGCGAGCTCGCCGCGCGGGAAGCGCAGCAGGGTGCCTACCGGCCAGATGCCGAAATGATCGACGTAGCGCTCCACCCAGCGCGGGTCGAACTGTCCCGGCGAGCGCCGCAGGTGCTGGTAGATGCGATCGATCGGCAGCCCCGCGCGATCGGCGCGTTCCCGTCCCATCGCGTCCACCACGTCCACGATGGCCGCGACGCGCATCAGCGCGTGCAGCTTGTCGCCGCTGCGATGCCCCGGATAGCCGCTGCCGTCCAGCCGTTCGTTGCTCCCTTCGATCACGGTCTGGATGGCCACCGGCGAGAGCCAGTGGCACCCGGCCAGCCGCTCCTTGACCAGCGCGACATGCTGCCGGAACTGTCGCAGCTGTTCCGCGTCGAGGCGGGTCGCATCGCGGAGCGGCGCAGGCAGCAGCGCCTTGCCGAGGTCGTGCACCAGTCCGGCCGCCGCCAACGCCCGGCAGACGTCCGGCTTCAGGCCGAGTGCCGCGCCCAGGTCCACCAGCCGCACCGCGACCGAGAGGCAATGCCGGATCAGCGGCAATTCCCGATGCAGGCAGGTCAGCGCGAACAGGAGGCCCTCCCGGTCTTCGGCGTGCAGCGCCATGACCTGGGCCGCATGCTGCGACAACAATTTTTGGTCGACCAACCCGCCCTGGCGCAGCTTCATGATCTGCGTCGCGAGGAACGATGCGCTGCCCGCGAGCTGCCGGGCCATCGGATTGCGGTAGGTGTCGGCGTCGTCGGGCACGTCGTCGATGGTGCTGCCCAGATACAGGGGCGAAGGCCGCAAGTCGCTCTTCTCGGAAGCGGCGTGGCGTGCGGCCTCGCGTTCCGTTTCGCGTACCAGGAACCACAACCGTTGCTGCTGTTCGCGCCCGGCCACTTCGAGGCGGAAGCCGCACAGGATGCGATCGTTGCGGAAGGTCTGGTGCCGCGGCCAGCCCGGCGCGGTGAACCGGCTGCCATCTGGAAAATTCATTTCGAGTTGCAGTGGGCGGCTGCGATCATCCAGCAACGCCGCCGCGGAAGGTTCCGCTTCCACCATGCAGCCGTGCAGCGAAAGATCGCGCAGGTAGCCGGTCGCGGTGGCCCCGGCATCCAGCAGGTTCACCTTGACCTTCATGCCACGGCGAAGCCGCGCGCGAAACGTGTCGCGCTGCTGGTGCTTTTCGAGCCACGCCGGGAACTCGCACTGGCAAAGCCGCCGCTGGTCTTCTTCCCAGATCTGCTGGACCGTGAGGATCGGTGTGCGCAGCACGCCCCTCGAGCCTTGGCCGTTCAGCCGGAAGGCGGCGCCCTCGCAGAACGCCGTGGCGGCATCGGAGATGGCGCTGACGTCCAGTTGCAGTACTTCCCCCGCGCCGGTCGTGGCGACCGTCACGGGCAGCTCGACCATTTGATCCTGCTCGAGGATCACGCAAGCGGTGCCCGGCTGGCGCAAGGTCTCCAGCAACTCGATGATTTCCGCGGGGTGGTCGATGCGGGTGTAGAAATCGCCGCTTTCTGTCATGAAGGCCTCGTCACCGTGGCGGTCACGGTTGATCGATGGTGATTATCGGCCAGCGGCGGATTTCCTTTAGCGATGTGTCGTCACATGCGCGGCAGGCGCCGCTCGCGCATCAGCCACAGGCCGCCCGCGAGCCCCAGCCACGCGGGCAGCGCGAACAGGATCCACGGCAGGTTCTGCTGCGGGAATGCCGGCATGGGCTTGGAAACCAGTGCGAACAGCGCCAGCAACGCCAGCAGCGCCGCGACCGCAAGGCTGAAGCGGGAAGCGGAGGCGCCGCGTTTGCGCACACCCAGCAGCGCGGGGATCAGCAGCCATGCCGCGGGATTGAACAGCCACAGGTTCTCGTTGGCCCATGCGGCGCGGTGCGCGGTGCCGAACCACAGCACCAGCATCAGTGCGCCGGCCAGGCCCGCCAGCAGCGCGTATGAAGCGCCGACCACGGCGAACCACCAGCGGTCCACCTCGTACCGGTCGCGCAACCAGGCCGAAGCGATGAAGGCGGTGCCGAGTACGAGCCCCGCGATCAACAACGGCCAGCGCATGTCGGGCGGCGACGCCGGCGGCGAGGGCAGGCGCTGCGGCGACAGCAACGCTTCGGACTGGACCAGCGGCGTGCCGTCGGTCGCGCGCGCGCCCCGCAGCTCGGCCATCAGCCGTGCCGGAATGAAGGCGCCGCTCCAGCGGGTCAGCGGCTGATCGGCATAGGGGCCGAGGCCGAGGTCCAGCAGGTACATCAACCACGGCTGCCCGGACATCAGGCGATCGGTTTCGCTGCGATAGGTTTCACCGCGCGCGGCCGGCCCTGCGAGTTGCCGTTGCAGCGTGCCGCCCAGCACGCGGTCCAGTGCATCGCGCACGCGCGTGGTGCAGTTGTCCGCGAAATAGCGATAGCGATAGCGCGAATGCTCCGGCTGGACGTTCCAGACCAGGAAGTCGCGAAGCTTCGCGCGTTGCGCGGGCGTCAGGTTCAGATGCTGTTCGGTGATGGAGCGGCCTTCGCCGGAATATTCCCGGACATCGTCGGCGGCTGGCCACGCCGCGGCGCGGTAGATCATGATGCCGCGCGCGAAGTTGAGATAGAAATCCTTCTGGTCGAAATCGAACAGGCCGTAGTTGAAAGCGTACGACTCGCCGGTGGTCGTGTCGGTGATGACCAGCGCGTCGTGGCCGAAGCGTTCCCAGTACACCGAGCCGGGGCCGTAGGTGTAGAGGTCCACGCGCAGGTCGGCGCCCGGCGCGTCGGCGACGCCGGCATGGGCGCACGGGGGAAGCATGAGGAAAAGCAGAATGACCAGGAGCGGGATGAGCCATGCAGGGCGCGGGACGGAGCGCGATTTCGCGCGCGGGTGCAATGGGAAGTGCATGGTTCGCGGAAATTCCGATGAGTCGCCCCGGCGAAGACCGGGGCCCGGTGGGCGACGGGCCATGATAAGAGCAAAGGCACGGGGTCAACTCGCGCCATCCCTGGCGCTCGCCCTCCGGGCCGCCTTCGGCGTTCGCGTTTGCAATCCTGCAAACGCAGTCGGGTCGCGGCTGCGCCACGTCCGGAATGACGACAGGTTTATGCTCGGCCCGGATCCCGCACTACGCAGCAGCATTCTTGCGGACGCGGAACTGCAACACGCGTCGCTCGTCTGCGCGGGTCACGTCGAACGCGTAGTCGCCCAGCGTGGCGGTTTCGCCGGGGTCCGGCAGATGGCCGATTTCGGCGGTCACCAGGCCGCCCACCGTGTCGTATTCCTCATCGGAAAACGCGGTGTCGAACTGCTCGTTGAAATCCTCGATGGGGGTGAGCGCGTCGACCAGCCAGCTGCCGTCGGGCTGCGCCACGATCAGCTGAGGGGGTACGGCTTCGTCGTGCTCGTCATCGATTTCGCCGACGATCTCCTCCAGCACGTCCTCGATGGTGACGAGGCCGGCGACGCCGCCGTATTCGTCCACCACCACCGCCATGTGGTTGCGCGAGCGGCGGAACTCGGCCAGCAGCACGTTCAGGCGCATGGATTCGGGGATCATCACCGCGTGGCGAAGCAGCGCGCGCAGATCGAGCGTGCCGTTGTCGCCGCGCTTCAGCAGGTCCTTGGCCAGCAGGATGCCGAGGATTTCGTCCTTGTCCTCGCCGTGCACGGGAAAGCGCGAGTGGCCGGATTCGGTCACGGTTTCGAGGATCGTCGGCAGGTCGTCGTCGATATCCAGCGTGACCATCTGCGCGCGCGGCACCATCACGTCGCCCACCACCATCTCGGTGACGCGGATGGCGCCTTCGATCATCGCGAAGGTTTCGCTGGTGAGCAGACCGTTGCTCTGCGCTTCGCGGAGTTCCGCGAGCAGGTCCTCGGGGCTGCGGGGTTCGCCTGAGA
>Ga0164242_10005807_pt1 | contig 13673 bp, 12 predicted proteins | sample OricomgcompostMG_FD_108783 | JGI IMG/M metagenome (GOLD analysis project Ga0164242, IMG submission 108783) | Miracle-Growth compost microbial communities from Emeryville, California, USA - Original compost - Miracle growth compost (MG) ...
CGAAAACAAATGGCTGTATTCTGAAAACGGCAGCAAATCTGCCTGGAATTGACCGAGCGTGGACGACGTGGAGGAGTTTTTGCGGGGTTGTTGTTGGGGGAGAAAGGGGGGGGGTCCGGAGAACTCTCAGTCGCGGACAAAAGTATGCGTCGTCTAGACACCGCCCGCCGGCACAGCTGTCAGGCGGTAAAAGGGTCGAGGCCATCGCAGCCTTACGGGCGTACCGGTACCTGGTAGGTAAGGTAGGTAGACATCGTGATGTTGCATGGTACTAATACCCCTGCTGACTGCACGTGTATGTACTGTACCTGATACACACTTGTATACCTACCTAGGTAGGCAACTACGTGCGTACTTCCCAAGGATAATTATAAGTTCGACGAGGGCTTGCTAGTCCGTACGAAGTAGAGCGTTATATCAGTTCGTTACCTAGAAACATGAATTAACAAGGCCTCTAGCTTGTATGGAGTGAGTGTATCGCAGCGACCATGATTACCTAGGTACCTAGCTGGTATCCTTGGGACCTGTACTCCGTACATCCTGCATGTCAGCTGCGCTTTTGGTACCTAGTACGTCCAAGACGTGGGAAAGGGCCGCCCCCACGTCCTTCACTAGACGAGACCAACGGGGGGCGCCATATGTTTCTTGTGCCCGAAACAGGAACAGTCAACAGCCAAACGGTGCAACTTTCTAGAACGTGAAAAGTGGTCTCATCAACACGTAATTGGGCGAACCAAATTCGAGGTTGTCTGGATGAAATGTACTTGAGCGAATCGCGAGGTACTGTGTTAGGTCCCCGACTTTGGTCTTACGAGATGTTTCGGATAATTAAAGCTGAAAAGCTTCAGCAGACCCAACAGTCTGGGACGCTAATCAAACGCTCCAAGTTGATCCAATTGGATTTTATTCCGTCATATTCTTTTACGTCAGCTTGATCTTCCCCCGGCAGTGCGGCTGAGTAGGCATTCTCCGAACTCAGGTACCTCCCTCGTAAAAAAACATTGAGCCGATTCAGTACGGATGTACCAGACAGGGCTTCGGAAGTCTGCTTTGGGTTCAACCATTATTAGCATTTAATAATTGATGTTGGTATTTTTCGATGATAAAACGATGCGATAGTGTGCTGAAGTCAGAAATTTCTTATATTTAGATGAAAACTACTTGAGGCTGATGAAATTTTGGGCAGCCACGGAGAAGCCGTAGCCAACGGCATCTCGTAATAAATACATCCATACTTTTCATTGGTGTGTACAGTGTACTTCTAAAGAGCTTACCTAATCGGCACTTCCCCCGGAACGGCCCGACATTAAAAGCTTGAACGTGCAAAAGACCCTTGCATGCCGCTATAGATGACAACACCCCATAATATTTCCTATACGCCAACAAACGAAAGATAAGCTTTGCACCGTTCCTCTCTCCTCTTCGCTGTCTTTGCAAGGCTGTCCTGAGTGAGAATGGAGTGTTGGCGCCTCGTTCGGGAAAGGGGCTTAGCTAAGTTTGTAGTTTCTCGGATTGTACAACTCATGCCTCCTACTCTCCATTCCCTACGCAGCTCTTCTGTTTCTTCCTGCTCCGGCTGCTGTTCTAACAAACTAACCGCAGCTTTCAATATCTATTGGAGCGGTGTACATAACGCAACCTGTAACGAGACGTGGATATGCCAATGCCAGACATAGTGAACAGTGATACTCTGTCACCACGCCAAAGGGTCCCATACGAGGCCCAGCCTCCCGACCCTGTAGACTACGGAGCTGCTCCCTTCTATTTTCCCACATCATTGCCGTCCCTCGGCGTGGATCTCAGTGCGTTCACGTTTTCACCCATGCCGATACGGGCGGGCGACCATGGTCATGGTCAAGGCCGTAATTCTACTTTGCATATACCAGAAAGTCTCAGCTTTCAAGACCCGTCTACCGACGTTGAGACCTACGCCGATTTGAATTGCTTGCCGCGGCTCGCGGTAATCCCGATGCCAAGCACACGCTCGCCATTCATTTCGCAAGCGCCTAGTACATCAGACGATATCCCCGTCTTAGTAAAGGACAAACGCCAACCGCCCTTTTGTCGTCGCACTAGACGATGTGGCGTATGCGTCCCTCCAGAGTGATCTTGATATCCGCCGTGGGGGGCTAAATGCCGAGGACATTCTGCCGCCCAGCAAGGTCTGCCGCTCATTCCTATCCAGCTATTTCCCCAGAGTCCACAATCACCTGCCACTCACACACATACATATTATGTCCAGCATTGGCGCCCTGTACCGTCTCGATCGCCGCCGATCACGACAACTACACGGCATGGCCTCACGCTCAGTCGCAACTGTAAGTCTCTGATGGCAAGCACGCTTTCGCTCCCATGGCATTTCCTGATTATGTTTGCAGGTTGCCTGTCCTCTACCGAATGATGACAATGTTTTGCTGAAGGATTTCTCACTCTGGTACGTCCAGGCAAGATTGCTTCTATCTCTTTACGCCGTCTTGAGTGGCAATGAGAACTTGCTCTCCGAGTGTATGTAGGACAATGGATTTTGCACCACGGTAGGCAAAAGGATCATTAGCAACCTTATTGTTTAAGGCCCAAAAGCTTCATCACAAACACGAACTAATCTGGGTTTCCCGAAAGGTATATAACAAAACAAGGATTTTACTGGAAACGAACAACCCTTCCTTGACTTGGCCCCACTAGATAGAGCACGAGTTTTGGAAACGTTTGCTTGGGGGCATTTTCATCACTAGCACCCTCATGGTTGTCCTGTTTAATGTCAATCCAGGCTTCACCTCTTCCCAGCACCTGGATTTCGAAGTTTTCAAGACGAATCACTCTGGATGCTAGAACCTCAAACGAATGGCGGGAACATCGCACGAACAATCTAAAACAGCAGCATCAGCAGCATCGGGCCTTCTCCCGCTGTACCATGAAGGATGCACTGACGGACATCATGCTCGAGAAAGCCCACCAGCACAACCACACACCATACCGTATCTCATCCTTTTCTACCGTCGTGTTGATATACGCCACGGTGATCCGCATGTAGCAGAGGCTTCAAGTTTGCAAGCATTTCCCGCCCCTTGGGACACCTCGACTGGGTCTGCTTGGGACTTTGATCCCCTCAGATCTTCATTACTCGAGACCGGCATGCGGGCTCTTGCGAGATGTCAGAGTTTTCTAAGGAATACCGAGGATGACACGACTACACACTGCGATGTCTAAGATTCCAAAACCTCGCTGGTATTCAACTACCAGGCAATCCTGAAAGTCGCCTACGTTAGACGTGTCCTACCCTGCATGAGCTGATGTGTCCTTAGGTATACTGCAGGATTCATGACATCGGTTAACAGCGCGGGATGAGTGTGGGGTATCTCATTCTGCCCCCTCATTTACCCCGTATCTCCACATGACTATATCCATTAGCCCACATGCATCTATCCCAAAGACCTGCCACGCTGACTAGAAAATTGCTGATATAGCGGTCCCAAAAAGTCCAAGGGGGTATATTCAGTACTTATTGTCTAAACTCGTGCGAGAGAATCAACGGCTTTCACGTGGGTCTAGCTTGATGCGTGCAATAGGATAAGGAATACCTCTAAGGACTCTATTGCGTCCAGGATGCAGAGCATCCAGATCGTAGTCCGCTTCTCGGCTGAATCTATGCTCATGGCGGCACTGTTCTTGGGAGCAAGGATAAAGCATGGCCACCTGGATGCTGTTCAAAAGCGGCTGAGCGTCCAAGATGGAGAGAAATGTGCGACCGTCTTCGTCGCGGGTCAGCGTCATTGCCATCGTCTAAGTCTGCTAACGACAGTATGTACCACATCTCTATTACGGTGGAAAGAAATGAAGATTAGGTTATTGCGGCATGAAGATATTACAAGCAGGTATCATGTCGTGGGGCGTGTATGAACCTCGAACGTCTCAACGGCGTGGGGTGATACTCGAGTACATCGCGGGGTCTTAATGGAGCAAGGCACTGTAAGGATGGGGAATAAGATGGCCCCACACCACTTTCTTGGACAGGAAGATAAAACCTCGAAAGAGTATTGAATTTGACTACCTTGCCATCGTACGGTCAGAGATCAAACAGCAATGACTTCGACAAGTATCCAGCACCCAACCATTGGCAACATCGCCGGAGCTCAGGGAGATGGCGTTGTTCAATTTCGGGGCATCCGATATGCTACCCTGCAAGATCGCTTTGCAGCAGCCGAACTTGCGCGATATGATGGAAGCGGCCTAGACGCAACGCATTTGGGGTAAAGCATGGTTTGTCTCTCATCGAGTGATTCCTTGCTGACGAAAGCCACCTAGACCACAGGTCATCAGTCCTCCGGGCGGTCTGGACATGGAGTATTCGTTTATTCAGCATGCCTTGCCCAAACCAGACTTCCCTGGCACGAGTGAAACTCTTGGGCTCAATCTGATAATCACTATCCCGGAATCTCCAAGACAGCCAACTCACCGAGGGAATCTCCCCGTACTGGTCTTCCTCCATGGAGGCGGATTCGCCATTGGGAGCAACTGGTGGCCCCAGTATGACTTTTCCAGACTTGTGAAGCTTGCTTCTCGAAAGGGTCAGCCCGTCATAGGTGTGAATGTGAATTATCGCCTGGGCGCCCTTGGATTCATGACCACACCTGAACTCCGAGCGGCAGGCTATCAGATAAACAACGGCCTCAGAGATCAACGCGTAGCACTGCAGTGGGTCAAGGAATATGTTTCTGGTTTTGGAGGTAACCCTCAGAATGTGACCGTGATGGGAGAAAGCGCTGGTGGTGGTGAGTCAGGTCAAGACACGGCCTCGTCCAAGGAAATACTGATCCAATGCCCTAGTGTCTGCTGGATATCTACTGTGGTCTCAAGAGCCACTGGCAAATCGTATCATATGCCTGGGTGGTTGCCCTCCCTTGCTTGGACAGCTCTCTCTGGAAGCCGCTGATGCCGTTGGCAAGTCTGCCCAGAATTGGCTCGGCCTTGGCGATGTGCCTGCCTCGAATCCAGTCCAAGCGCTGCTCAGTTTACCAGCGGATGATTTCTGGTCCAAGATCCCCCCAAGCGAGAATTTCGGCCCAGTAATTGACGGCGACATTATTCCAGAATCGATTACGATCGCTTCGTGGGCACAGACTCCTTCTTGGAAAAGAACTTCCATTGAGGCGATCCTTGTGGGAGACTCCGAACTGGATGTAAGTCATTTACTTCCCGCTTTTGACGCGTCATCTGACGTTGAAATCCTCAGTCAAGCATCATGGGCTACATGCTACTCCACCGCAAGGCGGAGCTAGGAGCAGCCTTTCGAGCCGTCGCTGAAAAGACACTACACGGGCATCCGAAAGCTCTCCAAGCTGTGCTTGAACACTACTCCCTCACCGAATCCGCCGAGGGAACGGTAACACCAGAACAGACTTTCTCTAGAGTTCTACGGTTTATCTCCGACGTCGGTTTCCTCGTACCAGCGGTGGAGCTGGCCGTGCGATTCCCCGGGACATCCTACGTGTACGCCTTCAACGAGCGCAACCCGTGGGATGGCCTCTTCAAGGGCCAAGCCTCTCACATCCTGGATGTGGCCTTCATCTTCCAGAACTACAATGAACACCTTGACGAAGCCCAGAGAGTTGCAGCAGAAACCTTCGGTCAGGATATCATAGTCTTTGCCAACGGAGGAGCACCTTGGCCATCGTTCAACGGCGGAAACCACGGAGTTGCTGTCTACGAAGGAGGAAAGCGAGAATTTGCTGAACCGCCCGCACCGGAGACAACGAAGAGGGACCCCTTCATATTTACAGTTCAGAAAGAAATGGGGGTAACAGCAGACGAGCTCATGGCAATATTTAACAACTTGATAATGTCCCACTAGCTAGGCGATGACTTCAGGGTCATGATTAGTTGCCACGGGGCGTAGATGATGGTATATAGGAATGTAGAAATCCACATATGTTTTAACCTGGCTACCACATATCTATCTGTACAAATGAATAATGATCGCACATCTAAGTCCTTAAGATAACTCAACTCATCTACAATATGCCTAGAAAGGAAACCTAATTAAACACAAGTAACCTAAAGAAAGAGGAAAATAAAAACGAAGAATTCAGTTTCAAAGATCACAATCCTGCAGGGTTCTGCCGGAGGTGTCCTTGATGGTGCACACATAGAGCAGCGGCTCTCCCTCGGGATCTGTCGACATGGAACTGCCATTGGAGATAAGCGGGGCGTCGTGCGTGTGGAAAGGCCCGAGAACTGAGCCTTCGGTGGATAGAGAAGGCTTGGGATCGTTGATGCTGTCCACTAGCAGCGAAAGCCCCAAAACATCCGACAAAGGGGATGAATTCCTACAAGAGACGTCTTTAGCCCACCATCTCGAGCAACAGCGTGCGAGTGAAGCGTGTTTCTCTGGAAGGTCATGCATATGGGTAACGAGTCATGACATGACGTATCGCAGGCGAGCGTCCCTGCACTGCGCATTGATCAGATTGGTGTTAGGGGTCATATCGTCGACTGTTAGATCGAGCAATGTCATCACGCCGTTGGCATCCTGCCGTACATTATGGTGTTCTACCATGATCAAAGTATAAGTTGGGGGAAAGTTCTAGTGGATTTACACGATACTTAGTGCAGAGGTGCTCTCTCATCAAGACACATATTCTGTTCTAGCACTAGAGAATTGTGGATCGAAGTACTGTACATGTCCAGGTGGAGAGTATACCGGTCCCCACTTGCCTCTCCGGACTAACCTCACCTCCCAAGCTTGGGAAGGAGGGGGGAGAGGTCCGAACGGCCGAGAGGCTTTTGGACTCGCTCTGTAGCTGGCCCCAACCGCCGACTAACTGAGCCTCCATGTAGCCCTCATGACATACCGCCTTGATTGACGCACGTCTTTTGCGTTGATCTGGCACCTGGATGCCCGGGCCTTCCTTACCTCAAGCCAAGGAGTGTCTCTAACCAGTTTAGATTATCCGACAAGAGTGATGTGGAAGCGGTCACTCACTGCCTCTGTAAGAATTCATGAACTGCAAGTCATATTGGTGGAGATAATAGTGTAGCGTTGATATAGAGAAGAACAAAATACAGGTCTCAGTGCTTGGAACTAGAGTCCAATGCAGCAAAGTAGTTTTCTCCTCAATCCGTAACATGACACCCTCGCAAAGCTACCAGACCTCACAAAGCTGCCAGACGAGGAGTCAAATAAACTAACATGTTGTCTTGAAAGGAAAACCACTGGGAGAAAACTTGATAGGGGTCCTCCTTGTTGACGAAGCTTGCTTCGTACCTTCGACAAAACTCAGCAACAAAATTATTGATCTCCACCAACGCAAGGTTTCGTCCAATGCATGTTCGTGCCCCGAACCCAAACTGTATCCAATATATTAGCATAAGCTCCTTTCCGCACCCATGACACCGGACCCCGAACGTACCGTTACATTGTATCTGTCCATTTCCTTGATCTTCGACTCGGTGTTCTCCACGTCCACCAGCCACCGATGCGGGTTCCAATGGTCGGCATCATCGCCGAAGATGGCCTTGTCTCGGCATTGGGCTTTGGGACTCATACTGATTGTTGCGCTCGGTGGAATGAAGTAACCGCAAATGTCGATTCCAGATTTTGGCGCCTCCCGCGGCAGCTGCCACAGGATGCTTGGATGCAGCCTGAGAGCCTCCTTGACACAAGCACTAAAAAAGGGGAGCTTTTCAATAATGGTGTGTGACAGCACGCCGGAGTTTGCCGCCCGTGCCTCGTCGACTTCGCGCTGCACACGACGATAGTCTTCAGGATGAGAAATGAGCTGTGCCAGAACGGAGCGAATGCCCACGGATGTGGTGTCGGCACCGGCACCCACGAGGTTCCCAATCTCGGCAAGGACAGACGGAAGCTTCGCCTGAGATCCATCGACCTCTTTCATAGAAAAGTAATGGTCCAGCAGATCTCGCTGGCGCTCCTCATCTGCTTTCTCTGTCATACGCCCTTGGACAGTAGATAGCGTCCATTTTGTGAAGGCATCAAATGAAAAGGGATTGCCGCATCTCCAGAGCTTCGACAGCATCTGACTGACAGTATTTCTAAACCACCACGTCTGCCCAGGTAGATATCCAGCATTGGCCATCTGCCAGAATCCTTGGGAGATGGATTCGATAATTCCCATCACATCCTCGCCATGGTGGATGAAGCCGACGGGATTGCCAGTGCAGAGTTGGGTAACCACGTCGAATGCAAAGAATGAAGCCCAATGATGCAGACCCACCGGCGTTCCCTGGTTGGCCAGTTTGTCCAGGTGCTGCCACATTTCTCTGGCAAGATCCTGGATTTCAGACTCATGGGAAAGAATCGTGGACATAGTTAGAGTGCTGGCGACCCGTCTGCGTAGGAAAGCATGCTCTGCTGGGTCGGTCGAGTTGAAAAACTGTATGCAGAAAACAGGAGTGAGAAATTGATGGTTAGCCTGACTGGAAGAGCACTCACGCTATTGCTCTGACCAGGGACTTTCCACGTGTCGTACCAAGAGGTCTCGAGGATGGTCAGCCTGGTAACATGTCAAAATAACCTATGAGCAACATGAGTCAAGTTACCTTGCGAGTGCCCTTAGAATGCCCATAAACCGCCTGCAGAGCATCGACATTTACGATGCTGACTTCATTTGGCGAGATTCTCACAACCGGTCCATATTGATTGTGGAGGTCGAGGATATCTTGATGCCAGTTGCCCAGCATATACTTGCGGGTGCGCCATAATTCTGTACACCTGGCCACAAATGGACCAGGGATGTGTCGTAGCGGGTGAAGGAGGATCCTGTAGGCAACACAAGATACAAGGCAGATAGCAATGACCGATACTATGATGTTGAAGTGCAATGAACTAGATTGCGCAAGTGGTGCCATTAGACTCATGAGATAGTTCACCCGATTCATTGTGAGCAATATGGCAATTGTTCCAAATCAACATTTAGATACACATGGCAAAAGAGGCAAGCTGACTGGGCTTGACTCTTGATTTAAAGTACATACATAGTCCCAAGCAACACAGCCTTGGGTATGTCTTGCGGGATCGAGTGTGTCCATGCACCAATAAGACTCATGTGGGGTACAATAAGTAGACGCCATCACGCCTTGAAACTTGCGGGATGTGTTCAAGACATTCTGGGCAGTGCGGGGAAGGAGAAAGAGATAGATTTGTGGAAACGATGAGGGAGAAATGCAGTATTACCCCCCATTGATGCCCCCGGCTCGGAATCTCTACTGATCTGAGCTGCTACACCGGATCCCTTCACCAGGTGTCCGGATTATGGGGCTCAAAGGGGGTAGAAACGTCGTGAGAAGGCCCCTAGCTATGAACAGGTGAATAAGTATTACCCTGGTTCGACTATATTCCTGAGCAATGGCTAGTTACCAGCGCCCATAACACACTCGGCCCAATCATCCAGGCACTAAACATCAGAATACGTTCAGCGGCTCCGGACTTTACTTGGGCATGATTAATATGGAGACTCCACATCATGTGCCTCTTTCTGGGCCATCCAGACCTCCCAATTGTCTCTAGCAGTGGCATATGGGGTAGTACGCGGCCGCCTTGTATATTTCGTGGGGTAGTTATCCCCGGCTTTCACATGTATGTACTTGAGCCTTACCCCACCCCCGCATCGTGTGCGAAACGCTCAGATACAAATGCGACCTTTTTGAGTCATGGCTGGCACGTTGCTATTCCCCCCCTCGAGAGTCCATCATGCTTGAATGTTGACGTGAATCTTCAAGCATCGGGTATATCATACTGTACATACCAGTAGACTATCTAAAGCTATACCATTAAGGTCTATTAGGATAATGCTACTACTACTTTATAATATAAAGTGAGGAATCTCATAGTCAATTGGATAACATCGCGGCTCGCTTCGACAGAAGCGGCTGAAAATGACTTAGCAGATGACAACAAATTCCGTCATGCATCATCTTATTTGACGTGGCAGAACTATTATTTGAGACTGACCCTACGAAAACCCGGCGTTTATTCACTTCTAAGGATATATTGCTTTAGATATCGAAGTGTTGTATCCTTATCAAAGTAACGCTTCTGCCAAATCATTCCCCACGTACCCCTGTCATTGGATCAACAGACTAATAAGGCGACATAGTAATAAACCCATGACGTATTTACGACTACTTCGAAGGGTTTTCAGGTTGTAGTTGTACCTAGTAGGTCTTGAACGCTAGCATAACTTAATCAGTATGCCCCTGGGGTTGGGGATTCCAAGGCGCGAACCAAGGGACTCTCGTAAGCTTCGCGCGTCTCACGTGCTGAATCGAGTTCTGCCGTTGCATGTCTGCCAAATGCCACAACTACCATGTGATCCAAAACCGCGATCTCAATTCCTTGACTGGCTAAATCTCAAAAAGAATAAGAGTATGTCCGTGAAGGGACCGCACTGAGAACACAGCTCTTCACTAAGTTGAGATTAGCGACACTAACAACGCCAAATCTAACTACCTAAAGATAGATTGGTTATTTTAAGACGGATGGTCAAACCTTCTCTCTGTTCAAGAAGTCTTAGACTGCTTGTGGTGAACAATCGACGGGGATCTCGAGGCGCTCGCTGGTGAGCCCTCCCTCAGACTGGTATATGACCAAGGACATTAGGGACTTTGAGCACGAATGTTTCAGAGGACATGAGTGTTTGCCGGAACTAGAACAAATCTAACTCTATTATATACTGAAATGACCAAAATGACCAACTACCTTAACCAACTGATCAACACTGCAAGTCTCTGATGTGCAGACAGACGTAGGAGGAGCTTCTCACCGCTCAAATAAAGCCGGCAGAATGTGGCTTGGGATCCTCACCGCCCTGGCAGGAATTAGCCTGACACGCGGGAGCTGAGCCACAACCCGAACGCGTGGACCCGAAGTTGCGAAAACGTCACCTTGCTTTGTGGCAAGAGTTGTCTTCTTAGCACCAAAACCAGATGCCCGGCAGCAGCATGCGGTAACACAACATCGCGAGGCCAACAATTACGAGTGTAGTGTGGCAAAGGGAGAGGCTATCCGACAGAACGTGATGGATTCCCGCTCATCAGGGTAGACAAGAAACGGCCCCTTGCGTGTAGCCCCGAAATTTGCTTTCGTGGCTGTGCGATCTGCTCCCATGGCTCCCTCCATCATGCCTTCCGAGCCCTGCCGAGCGAGGGACGCGCTGCATCATGCAAGGGGACAGGGACAAATCCTTATTTGGCCTCCCACCGCCCTAACGTGGGGGAAGGGGGGAGACATACAAAAAAAGGACCAGCTCTGCACGAAAACTTCTCGATGGGCACGCGTTGAGGTTGAAAGGATCGCGCTGATGCGGCGTGGCGGTGATGACACGCTAGCTAGCGCTGCTGCACCTTGCGCATGTCAGAGGCCATCGGTGAGCCGGAAGGTAGACTCGAGGGCAGACACATTTGCGACGGCCGCCCAAGCCACACACAACTTTGGTCAAACCTCGCTGTGCGCGGCGGCATCCTAGGTCTAGGCAACGCAACAATCCGCTGTACAGGGGTCCGGAGGAATTATAGTAGATGACCGGAAAGCCCCCGACAGAGCTCCGGTGCGGGCGTCGGCGGTGATGTCCGTCCGACCGACCCCTGACCACCTGGCAAACTATGTCGGCATCTCCGGACCTGAGCCGCCAAGCTGCGGAGTGACGAAGTAGGTGCAGAGGGTGGTATGTCCCTGTAAAAGTCCCGAGGCAGGCGTTTTTTAACCCACCCCACTTCACTCCACCCCGCCCGTCCCGAGTTTTTCTCCATCCGAACCCCCCCATCGTGAGCCAGGCGGTGGGCATCCAAAGGGCATTAACATCCGTACTATGGTTCCCAGTCCCCAAGTAGTAAGTAAGCAGTCAATAACGAACGCCACGTGTAGCAGAGAAATTATTGGGCGGAAGACAAGGTTGTGGCCGCAATTCTCCAGCCCGCCGCGTTCGTTCAAGCGTGCTCCCGCCCAGTCGTCTATGTGACGCCGGGCCAACAATCGCGGGTGCCAATATGGAGCTTCATGCTGACCCCTCCCTTTCTCCCCGCCCTCCCACGCCCATCCTTCTCTCCTCCGCCCCCCCAACGACCAACCCCGCCATGGGCTGATCAATTCGGGACCTAGTGTGGCACATCCATAGCAGTTGGCGCAGGCAAAGACAAATTGAAGGGCTCTGTAGATCCGATGCTGCGGATTACCTCTCCCGAGACTCCTTTTTTTTTCAAAGACACATCATCACAAGCATTACATGCCAGAGGACCTATGGTTGCCATGCGTCGATCCCGCGGTGCATTCCGCGGGCGATTATCATTTGATCTGAGTGATGCTAATGCTAACGAGGTTTCTCTATTATGCAAGCACCTGATCCCCTTGCCAACCCCTCCATTATCAGGCGCGATATACGTTATCCCATGACCCTGTCATGTCAAAAAATAGTCCCCCCGTTTCCATGTCGATGCTGTACCATAACCCCGGCCCCAAAACCTGCCACCATTCCTTCCAATATAGCTCTCCAGCTCACAGTTCCCGAACCCGGCAGGACTGATGTGGATCTTAAGATGGTATATCCATCTGATTTCGAATTAGGATGCTCCGCTGTAGGGGGAGAAAAAAAGAAATGAGAACAAACGAGGTTGAAAACCTCAAGCAGATTGGTTATGTGGTATAAACCGAAGAAACGCCATTTCCAACCTCCCTTCCCAGTCGCCGCGCAGGGAATCATATCCCATCTGGTCATGGTCCACCTCTTTCCCATCGTAATGCAGTTTGGAACGATCCGGCCAAGTAACCCAGTTAAGACAAAAAAAGGCCAAAAAATGAAATGAGAGAGAAAAAGTAGCGCCTCGCCTTCTTTTTTGCTTTCCCGTAGGAATTGAATGAATGCAGATCCCGTTCAGAAACTCCGATTTATGCGAATGCGAATGCCATGCCATTGCCATGCCAGGCCGCGCCAGCCATCCCCACCATCCGCTCCATTTCCCAACCCCACCTTTGTCGTAAAATTTCATGTGTGTGTGAGATGGCCATTCCCTCTCTCTCACCTGACCGTGATAGCAGCCCCGTGACCGGCAGCGGCACCGCCGCCAAAGACGCGACCAAACACGCCGCGCATGCGCTTGACCCTGTTGCCGCCCTCCTGCATCTCGCGGAGCTCCTCGGCGCTGATCTCGTAGGGCAGGAGCCTGCCGGTCTTGCGCTGCTGCTGGTGTTGATGCGCGTAGACGGCATCCTTGGAGGGGACGTGGGGCTTCTCGAGGATGACCACCTCGGGCGAGCCATAGAGGCCGGCGTCGGCCTCGTCGTAGACGTAAGGGTTCGGGTCCTCCGGGTCCGAGAGCGGCGTCGTGGCCCTCGACGAGGAGGAAGAGGACAGCGAGCCCGCGTACGAGGACGAGGCGCTGCTGTGGCTCGAGCTGTAGGTAAGACCCGGCGGGGAGACGGCGCGGACGGACGGCGCTGCGTATCTCGAGCGGGAGCTGCCTCTCGACGACGGGGGCGTCACGTACGTCGTGGCGGGGGTGGGGGCGGTCAAGGAGGCGCCGTTGGTGACGGCGATCCAGGCCTCGTCGGCCTCCTTCCTCTCGCGGCGGGCGGCCCTCTCCTCGGCCTTGCGCCTCTGCCTGCGCACGTGGCGATCCTGGACGTCCTGGCGGATCGGGGCCAGGAAGTGGTCGAGCTCGCGGTA
>Ga0164242_10005809_pt1 | contig 13672 bp, 11 predicted proteins | sample OricomgcompostMG_FD_108783 | JGI IMG/M metagenome (GOLD analysis project Ga0164242, IMG submission 108783) | Miracle-Growth compost microbial communities from Emeryville, California, USA - Original compost - Miracle growth compost (MG) ...
ATAATCCGGCGACGACTCGCTTACTGAGATTTTCTGAGATCAAAATGGAAGATTTGCGTGATGATGCAAAATTGGTGCAATCGGCAGGATTGGCAGCAAAAGGAATCTACATTTTTCCGACCATTGTTACAACCGACGGCAATGCAAAGGATACTTGGAAAAATGCGATTGAAACGGTAAAAAAACTACGTGAGGGTGTTTCTTTTGATAACCGTGAAAAATTTAGCCGTTCGTTCGCGCCGACAACTGCAAAAATCAACAACGGCACAGCGTCGCAGACAGAACCCAAAGGCAATTTGTTAGAAGTTGCATGTACGCTTGTGACAACTTTAACGCCCAACAAACCTGCTGCATGGCCAGGTCAAAGAAACACTATTACCATTCCCGATTTGCCCGTTGAGGAAATGCGAGATTTTGTAGCGCTTTTCGAACAAATGATGAATACCAAGCTTGATGATGATTTGATGCATGCGCAACTCAAAGAAGTCAAGCCAGTTGACGAAAGCAAGCCTAAACGTGCCACGAAAAAGCCGGCAAAGGAAACGGCACCAAAATCAGAGTTTCGCCGTCCGCGCCTGCATTCAGGTAATTATCCATTCGCACCACGTGATTCAGGAGTGTTCGGTGCGGTTGGTTTGTTGGGGGCCATTGGGCGTTGGGCGCATACGGCACACGAAACGCAGTGGGCCACGCAAGTGCTCAAGGCTATTGCCAGGCATCCACTTTACATCATCTCTTACGACAAGATATCCCAAGTGCGATTTGGACATCACATTGTGCATTTGGCGCTTAATGGCGAACTGTCGAAAATGGTAGATGCGCTATGGCGCGAAACCAAACTTTATGCTGACTTAGATTCGCCAATGATTCGTCACGAGACACCCGCGTATCAATTATTTTATCTACAGGCAAGCCGCTTTTTACAGAGCTTTTCTACGACCGCATTTGCTGATTTTTTGGCAGTGCGCGCCGAATATCCATCGGAGTTAGCACCACTTTTTGAGGAGTACTTTATGAATCAATGTAACATTCCATTCGAACTCGTTGTATCAGCGCGTGCGCTGGGACAACATCTCAATTACACGGCTTACCGCGCTGTGAATGAAGATATCGCGGAAGACGTTAAGAATCGGCGTGATGTCATTCGCAAAGCAAAAGCCAAAATTATCGTCGAATTTGAAAGTGCAATCATGAGCGCAAAGATGCCTGAAGACATGACTTATCGTCTTTCAGAACGTGCTGGCCGTTTAACGTACGGTGAATTGCCTTATGAAGCAACACCGTTTATCGATGCGACAAACTCTGGGAAAATCGAATTATTGAGAGCAAAACACTTACTCATTGCTTACTTACGTTTGCGCTCTCAATGGACTGAAAGCGCGACTAATGCACCAGAAAATGAGGAAGAGGGTATCGATCAAGCTGCCAGTGAAATCGGCGCTTTAATTACAGATTAGTACAGTTAAATTTATTTACAAAGGAACAACATGGAAATCAAAGGAATTTTGGTCACAATTGTCGCGCCGATGAGCGATCATATCGCGAATGGCGGCGAAAAGGTTTTGGGTAACGCATCGTCCATCAAACGTCGTCCCGATGGCCGCGTTTACATTTCTGGACAGATGCAACGTCACGCATTGTTTTCAGCGATCGAACGCCTCAACTTGTCTGATGATAATCGCGCAGCGACATATGTTTCCAACGGTGATGGCATTACAACAATTATCGAAAATGATTTGCGCGCCGATCTCGGTGGCTTTTTGCAGACCTCGAAAGAAAGCTATTCAGGCCGCCGCACCGCGCCGATTTCGGCCACGCCCGCTGTCGCCATTGAAGAGAGCGAAACCGGACGCGATTTATTGGTGCGTTTAAAAATGAATCAGGACAAAGAAAGCACACGCGATCAGGCATTGGCAACACGTGAGTTCTCCCAGAACGACGCAATGCTGATGAGCTTTTTCATTGACGCAGGAACGGTTGGTATTCGCAAGAAATTCACTTACGAAAACGAATTGCATCTCGCCACACATTTTGTGAAACACATTTCGAGCGACGAGCGTTTGCGCCGCGTGCGCTTGGCACTGGATGCCACAAGTTGCCTCACCGATTATGCGCAGCAAGCACGCAATGCGACTTCCGGTGAGCCGCAAAAAGTACTTATTGTTTTTGATTCGCGCCTGTCGCGCAAAGCCGCTCGTTATTTCAAAACGGACGAAACCGAACGCGCTAATATCTTACGAGAACTTGATGCGCGCGGAGCAAAGTACTTTTTAGGCGATGACACCAGCGCTGACGGCGACAACGTTTTTGAGGCGTATCAAAAAGCCGATGAATTTTTGAATTCCGGTGAGAACAAATTATTCGATCCCGATCCAGAAAACACGCAACTAGTATCGACGGCAGATTTTGAAAAGGGAGTGTGATTTTACATCGGGATGCGCGAAAGCGTGTCCCGATTTTTCTATGGAAGTCTTAGCGAAATCCGACGGTACTACGCTCGAACAACACACACAGGACGTGCGCGATGAAGCCACAAAAATCGTGGCGTCGCGACCTTTCGTGACGCAAAAGTACTTTCAGCGCACGGGACATCATTTGCCCATTTTGATTGACGAAATAGCACGCTGGCATGATGCGGGCAAAGCGCATCCAAGATGGCAAACCGCATGTCGCGGCGATTACGAAGAATCGAAAGTTACGGGAAAAAATTGTGGCACACGATTGATGCGCGCCGGAATTCGCCATGAAATCGCCTCACTTGTGTCGATGAAAAATAATAGCGTAAATTTGCCCAAATGTGGTTGGGTAGCAGTAGCGGCGCATCATCGCAAATTGTCGGAACGACATCACAAACGTTGGCATGATAAAACATTGCAAGATTGGCAAACGCACGCCGCATTCTGGCAAATGTTCAAAACTACATCAACACAGTTTCGCGCAGATGACAGTGAAGATTTTGAAAAAGTACTTTTAAGACGTTATGAATACGACGGCCCTCGTGCATGGCTACAACTTGCGGATGGCCGCGCCAGTGCCAAAGAAAGCGGCGATGAATTGCCGGAACTCAAGTCGTTCAACTATCAATTTCCCTACGAAACGAAACGCGGTGTTCAGCAAATTATTACCGAGTTATGGGATGAACCGTTTGCTATTTTACGCGCGCCGACGGGAGCGGGAAAAACCGACGCAGCACTGTTATGGGCGCAACATCAAATTGAAAATAATCGCGCCGATAGACTGGTCATTGCGATGCCGACGCGTTTCACCTCAAACGCACTCTCAGTAAATATTGCGGAGAATATCAGTCAGCGCGGTTTGTATCATTCGACGTCGCGTTTTTATGAAGAAGAGCAACAGAAAAATTCGGACGGTTTTGATCCTGATTTCTTTACTAAAGAAATGTTGCTGGCGCGTTTGCTGGAAACGCCGGTTACGGTGACAACCATTGACCATTTGTGCATCGCTTTAACGGGCGCGCGTGAGGATCACCATGGCATTTTTTGGGGATTGGCGCATAGTTGCGTTGTAATCGATGAAGCCGACTTTTATGATGATTTCACGCAACGCAATCTGATTGTATTGCTACGCGCCTTAAAAGCACTTTCGGTGCCGGTACTAATAATGAGCGCAACCGTTCCCGAATCGGCGCGCGAGCTTTATGGAGAATCTGGTTTCCATTCTAAGAAGATTTATGAAGATACTTCTGATATTACTCGCAAACGTTGTTACATTGAACGCCGTGGCCGCGTGCAAACGCCCGATGATATTTCCGCCTTACTTTGCCTCGGCGATTCCGGGCCGCTAATTATTTATGCCAACACAGTCGAGCGCGCGCAGGCTTATCGAAAGTGGTTCTATGACAACGAATTTAATGATGAAGATGTTGTACTTTATCATTCGCGTTTTTGTGAGCCGGACAAAGTGGCAATTGAAGAGAAGCTGATTCACTTAATGGGCAAGGAAGCATGGGAAAAAGGTGAAGCGCGTGGCGTGGCGATTCTGACACAAATCGGGGAACTCAGTGTAAATATCAGCGCCGATGTTATGATTTCTGACCTTTGCCCCATCGATCGCTTAGCGCAACGCGCTGGTCGCTTGTCACGCTTTCATCTTCCAGAAGAAAATTTCCTCGGCCAGTTGTATATAGTTTTACCTATTAAAAATGGCGAAGAAGATGAATGGTATCCTGCGCCCTACGGACGCTTTGCTGGTGGAAAGTGGGAAATGACGGATATTTTACTTCAATCAAATGAATGGCTTACTGACGGCGAATACTCGCCGCGAGATTTTAGTGATTTGGTAAACCGGCTTTATCCTGTTGCAAATGCGCCGACATCCAAAGCACGCGAGAACGCACGAATGTTAGAAAACAGTTTTATCAATAATTGGTTGATTGTGCAAAATGCCGAATTGGAAACAGAAGATGATGAGCAAACGCATCAATGGAAAAGCCGCGACATCGCTCCTCAGCAAACTGTATACGTTAATGTAAAAATTGCAACTATTATCGACAACGATACGCCGACATTGGATATTCCAAATCGCATGAAATTCCGTGAATGGACTCTGCAACACGGGGTTCAAATATATGGCTATCAATTAGAAGAGGCAAAAAAAATAGGTGCGTTGGAACAAACAACAATTTATGTTGGAGAAGACACCGAAAAAGTATGGTTAGTGAATGAAAACTTTTATGATTTAAGATATGGGTTAAATTTTAATCGCGAGGAAGGAAAAAATGACGACTTCGTTTAATTCTCAATTGCCCACATTCACCGGCACCCAATTCAACTACTTCCTCATTTGCCATCGCAAATTATGGTTATTTTCGCACGACATCCACATGGAGCGTGAGAATGAAAACGTGCGGATTGGCAAGATGATTGGCGATTCTTCTTATTCGCGCAAAGAAAAAGAAGTCAACATTGACGACCGCATTGTCATCGACTGGGTGGATTCTTCTGTGGATGAAAACGGCGTTTTGATGATTCACGAAACCAAGAAAAGCAAATCCTTTGATCAAGCGCATCGTTTAGAGGTGCTTTATTATCTCTACTATCTCAAGCAAAAAGGCGTGCCGGCCCGTGGCGAGATTGATTATCCGCTGCTGAAGCGGCGCGAGGATGTGGAACTCACAGCGGATGATGAAGCGTATATCGAAAAAGTACTTTTAGAGATCACGCAGATTGTGGATAATCCCGAAGCACCACCGCGTTTGGAGAAGAAACGTGTGTGCGAAAAATGTGCTTATTTTGAATTGTGCTGGAGCTGAAATAATCCTCAATTTTTAATTTTCAGTTGGTAAGGATAATGGTGATGCATCAAGAACAAACGCAACGAGCTTTGGCGGCATTGCAAAAATTTTATACAACATCATTGGACGACATCTTGGCGGATGGCCATAATGATGAAGATATTGTGTTGCCTTTGTTTCATCAAGTAGCGCAGCACGTGCCGGCGTATCGAGATTTTTTGAAAGAGCGCCACATTGATGCAGCTCAGGTTCAGTCGTTGGAGGCTTTTGAGCAATTGCCAATGATCACCAAGGAAAATTATCTGCGCCGGCACACTTTGGCAGATTTGTGCTGGCGGGGACGGTTGGAAAATTGTGACATCATGGCGGTGTCTTCCGGTTCCACTGGCGCGCCCACTTTCTGGCCGCGTTTTGTGACGGATGAGGTGACGGTGGCGGCGCGCTTTGAACAGATTTTCCATGACAGTTTCGAGGCCGATCACAAAAGTACTTTGGCTGTAGTTTGTTTTGCGCTGGGCACCTGGGTAGGCGGGATTTACACCATGAACTGCTGCCGGCATTTAGCTTCCAAAGGATATCCGATTACTGTGGTGGCGCCCGGCAATAATAAGGTGGAGATTTTTCGTGTGGTGACGGAACTGGGCGCTTCGTTTGATCAAGTAGTCTTGCTGGGATATCCGCCATTCTTAAAAGATGCCATTGATAGCGGACGGGCGCGCGATGTGCCCTGGAATCAATACAACATTAAATTGGTGATGGCCGGTGAAGTGTTCAGCGAAGAATGGCGCGACTTAATGGGTGAACGCGCTGGGATGAATGAGCCGTCGTTTGATTCGGCTTCATTATATGGCACGGCGGATGCGGGAGTTTTGGGTAACGAAACGCCGCTGTCTATTACTATCCGGCGTTTCCTGGCGCGCACGCCGGAAGCGGCACGGCAGCTCTTTGGCGAATCACGCTTGCCGACGCTGGTGCAATATGATCCGGCGAACCGCTATTTTGAAAGCACGTCCGAAGGCACCCTGCTCTTCTCAGGTGATAACGGTATTCCGCTGATACGCTATCACATCGCGGACAATGGCGGCTTGATGAATTATGACGCGATGTTGGAATTTTTGCGCGCATGGAATTTTGATCCCTTGAACGAACTGTCCGGGCGGCGGGGCGTGCGGCCATTGCCTTTTGTATGGGTGTTTGGAAGATCCCATTTCACGGTTTCCTATTACGGCGCTAATATCTATCCGGAAAATATTACCGTGGGATTAGAGCAATCTGGCATTCGCGAATGGGTGACTGGGAAATTTGTTTTGCAAGCGATAGAAAATCAAAACCGCGACCGAATTTTGCAAGTGGTAATAGAATTAGCGCCAGGTGAATTAATCAATAAACAACGCCAGGAATCCGCAGCGGTTTCCATTGAAACACACCTGAAACGGCTTAATAGCGAATTCGCCCATTACGTGCCGGAAGGCCAACATCGGCCACAGATAGAATTGCGTCCCTTCGGCGACGCCGACTATTTTCCACCAGGCGTGAAGCATCGGTATACGCGAGCTTTGCGAGAATTTTAAATTTTGAGTTTTGAATTTTAAATTATTTTACAGGAGAAGATATGCCCCAGAGTATTATTAAAGAAAAGAGTTTTGATTTTGCCTTGGAAGTCATAAAGCTCTATCCGGAGTTGTGCAAACAACACGAGTATGTTTTGTCGAAACAATTATTACGAAGCGGAACAAGCATTGGTGCTAATGTGGAAGAAGCAACATCTGCCCAGAGCAGAAAAGATTTTGTTCACAAAATGGCGATTGCTTCAAAAGAGGCTCGTGAGAACTCACTATTGGCTACGTCTGCTTAAAGAATCACAATTGACGAAAGTTGACTTTTCATTGGCGCTTACACATGCTGATGAGTTGATCAGGATATTAACATCGATTGTTAAATCTACCGCAGCTCCAACTCAAAATTAAAAACTTAAAATTGAGAATTCATGAAACGAAGCTATTACGTATTCAGCAATGGACGTTTGGTACGCAAGCAGAACACGATATACCTGTATCAATACGCCGAGGATCGCGAAGATGATGACGCACAGGCTTTGCGTGATGCCGGCGCGCAGGCTTCGTGTGTGATGGAGCAATTGGAAGAGGATATCAACGGAGAGCAGGATGAGGAGGAGCTGAATGAGGAACCTGATTTCTCGCCGCGAAAAGTACTTTCCAAGCGTCCTATTCCCATTGAAGATGTAGAAGCGTTTTTCATCTTTGGCGAGATGGAATTTAATACCAAGCTGATAAATTTCTTGGCGCGGCATCGCGTGCCGGTGCACTTCTTTAATTATTTTGGATTTTACAGTTCCACATTGATGCCGCGTCAGGAAGTGAATTCGGGGTTTCTGATGGTGAAACAGGTAGATCATTATTCGCGCACGCGCAAGAGGTTGCTGATCGCGCGGGCTTTTGTGGATGGCGCCAGCGCCAACATTCTCAAGAATCTGCGCTATTATAATTCGCAAAGCCGGGGCCGCGATCTGAACGATGTCATTACAGCGATTGAAACGCAACGCGCCAGCCTGGAATTAGCTAATGATATTCCCACGCTGATGGGAATGGAAGGGACGATTCGCGCACTCTATTATTCGGCATGGCCACAAATTTTTTCCGCGCCGTGGGCAGAGTTTCAAAAACGCGTCAAACGCCCGCCGGATAATCCAGTGAATGCGCTGGTGTCTTTTGGAAATTCGTTATGTTATACATTAGCGCTCAGCGAAATTTATCGCACGCCGCTTTCGCCGTTGATTTCCTTTTTGCACGAACCTGGCGCGCGGCGTTATTCGCTATCGCTGGATATTGCAGAAATTTTCAAACCTATTATCTGTGACCGGCTAATTTTCCGCCTGATTAATAATGGCGAAATTCGTCCGCAGCATTTTGATGAGAAACTCAATTATTGCTACCTCAAAGAAAGCGGCCGCAAGATTTTTATGCAAGCCTGGGATGAACGTTTGAAACAAACCATCGAACATCGAAATCTGGGTAGAAAAGTTTCCTATCGGAGACTGGTGCGGCTGGAATGCTACAAATTGGAAAAACACTTAATGGGCATTACGCCCTATGAGCCTTTTAAAATCTGGTGGTAAAAGTACTTTTGCATATATCTTTTTCATGGAATACTTTGTACAATAAATTCAAAAATAAGAATTCAAAATTCAAATTTTTTATGTATATAATCCTGGTGTATGATGTGGGAGAAAAACGAGTGGGCAAAGTGTGCAAAACGCTTCGCAAGCATTTGACCTGGGTTCAAAACTCGGTGTTTGAAGGCGAAGTCAGCGAAGCAGATTTGCGCAAGATACAACTGGAAGTGGAACAAGTTGTGGAACTGGACGAAGACAGCTTGATGTTCTATTGTATCCGCAACCCCAAAGGTTGGCGCAAAGTGGTGATGGGGCAGGAAAAACTCTCCACCGATACATTCATTTAAATCGTCGCCTGCACAATTTGAGCGCCAAAACCCCTAATTTTTGAGCACGGCAATAGCATAAAATCCCAAGATCCCTTATAATAGTTGAAGCGTCGCCTCCCCACCAATTTCGCATTATCGGCACCTGACGCAAAATGCATGTCATTTCATTCTTGTAAAACCTTGATAATTCAGGACTTATCCATCTCAAACAGGTGGCTTCTAATCGAACCAATGTGGAATTGAAATTATGCAATAATGCGAAATTCGTGATTGCCGCCGCCGGCTTCTAATCGAACCAATGTGGAATTGAAATGCAGATTCGATGCGGAACTCAAGGAGCGCGGTTTATGACTTCTAATCGAACCAATGTGGAATTGAAATCAAGATAAACTTGCTAGTTCCGATAAACCCAAGACTGCTTCTAATCGAACCAATGTGGAATTGAAATAGGCGATGTCAATTCCGGTGATAACATCACCATCCGCCTTCTAATCGAACCAATGTGGAATTGAAATCTGTCTTACGCTGGCAAAACCTTCTCCAAAACCCACACTTCTAATCGAACCAATGTGGAATTGAAATGGTAATAAATTGCATGCTTGAGTGACAAACAAACAAACTTCTAATCGAACCAATGTGGAATTGAAATGCTTAAATAGTGCCGCTTCACCGTCCGCGGATCGGCTTCTAATCGAACCAATGTGGAATTGAAATTTCGTCATTACGGCTTGCACTCGCACCGCGCCTGCGGGCTTCTAATCGAACCAATGTGGAATTGAAATAAACCAGAGTAGAGGAGTTTCATTTAAATGCCAAAAGCTTCTAATCGAACCAATGTGGAATTGAAATTGAACTTTAAAGCTGGCGGCATTGTGGATGCAGCCGACTTCTAATCGAACCAATGTGGAATTGAAATGCTTCGGACATTTATCACTAATGAATAACGATGGAGCTTCTAATCGAACCAATGTGGAATTGAAATCAAGTACGTAACACCAATAAACACACGCAGCGCGGTCTTCTAATCGAACCAATGTGGAATTGAAATGGATACACCATCATCACGCCTTGCCCATCTCCGCCTAACTTCTAATCGAACCAATGTGGAATTGAAATCCTGGGAAGATTTTGAGATCAATTTTGAAGGTGTCGAACCTTCTAATCGAACCAATGTGGAATTGAAATTTAAGTGATGGTGTCAGCGAACTCGCCCGTGACCTTCTGCTTCTAATCGAACCAATGTGGAATTGAAATTAATACTGTTTATGCCATTAGGGGCTATTTTTCGTACTTCTAATCGAACCAATGTGGAATTGAAATTATTTACCTACTGCGCTCATTTGTTCGCGCCAATACTTCTAATCGAACCAATGTGGAATTGAAATTTATTAAGGTAGCTGAAGAAGGCAATGGTATTGAAGCCTTCTAATCGAACCAATGTGGAATTGAAATTTCAGTGTGTTGTGGTGGGCGCAAAGCGACGGCACCGCTTCTAATCGAACCAATGTGGAATTGAAATGAATCTACTTAGCGCCGAGGATCGAGAGAACGATGATACTTCTAATCGAACCAATGTGGAATTGAAATAAACAAAACAAAACAAAACAAAACAAAACAGTACACCCTTCTAATCGAACCAATGTGGAATTGAAATGATTTTCCAAGTGCTCAACAACTTCTTCGGGGTCGTGTCTTCTAATCGAACCAATGTGGAATTGAAATGCGGCTTCCGCCACATCAGATTTTCCCATATTTTTCACCTTCTAATCGAACCAATGTGGAATTGAAATCAACTGAGATTCACATTGACAAGTCCGGGCGCTTGCAGTCTTCTAATCGAACCAATGTGGAATTGAAATAAACCCGCGTCAGCCAAAACAGTGCGGGCGATTATGCTTCTAATCGAACCAATGTGGAATTGAAATCATTAAAATAGTTCGCATCCTGTCCCGGCAAGTTCTGCTTCTAATCGAACCAATGTGGAATTGAAATTATTGGCGCAGCGACATTACACGGCCAGACGCCACCGACTTCTAATCGAACCAATGTGGAATTGAAATCCAGAACAACATCTTTGCTCAGTGAGGAGCAGATGATAACTTCTAATCGAACCAATGTGGAATTGAAATTATGGATAGTAAAAAAGTGCAAAGCAAACGATCTGCCTTCTAATCGAACCAATGTGGAATTGAAATACGGCTATTAGACGAGGCTGACAAGAAATACTTAGATCTTCTAATCGAACCAGTGTGGAATTGAAATCGGCGTTTTTACGCATGGCGTTTTAGGTTCCCCGCCACTTCTAATCGAACCAGTGTGGAATTGAAATTTTGGGGAAGTCAACAAAATATACGAAGAAGTCCTAAACTTCTAATCGAACCAGTGTGGAATTGAAATTTTAAGGACGTGGTTGATGAAAACGTCCGCAGCGGCGCCTTCTAATCGAACGACAGAGGGGCTTGCCGTCAAACAGGGTGTAAAAGTACTTTTTCATTTCTTGTAAATAACGCATCATCAAAGCGATGAGGTAATAATCCGCCTTGATTATGCACTGTTCGGTGGATTGTTTGGAGACAGGATTCCATGTCTTTATTCAATTGGTTTGTGTTAAATCGCAGCACTGACCAGCCACCGCTGGTCAGTGCGTTATTGCGCTTGTTATCGGAATCTATCTGTGGCTTTTCACTGTGCCATCTGTCGCCATCGCATTCTATATCGACATGCCCATCCGCGCAGAATAGCGCAAAATCTAGACAATAACGGACTTTATCCACACTGAGATAAAACTGCCGTTCGGCGGATAAATTAATGCGTTTTAAATGCTCCCACAACAAATCTTCGAGTGGGCTTTCGTGGAATAAATCATTAATTTCGGTCGCCAAATTAAACTTGGAAAGCGTAGTTGGAATGAAGACGATTCTGCGTCCGTGACGGCTGATTATGGGCTGATCTAATTCCTCTAACTCATGCAGGTGAAACTGAAAGTACTTTTGCTGCGCACGCGGATGATTCGGTTCGTCTGGTAATAAATCAACTCGACTTACCGTTTCCATTTTTGCCACTTCGGCGCGATAACGAATAGACCATTTTTCTTTGCCAAAAGCGGCGGTTTGATAAAAAGCGATATATTTGGAATCGATGTTGCGTGGAGCGCTTTTGACGGGAATGCGATACCAATGCTGATCACGCGCGATAGCAAAATCGCGGCGATTATTCATCAGTGCCACCAATACCCGTCGCTCCGGCGGGAGTTGGGTATATTCAGTTCGGCTCATGTATTTTGTCATTTCGCCTTTGAAATAATCGTTGCCTGCTACGACATAGAATGATACCAAAAGTACTTTTATGTATAGCGCTATTTTTTGATTCGTTGCAACGCCTCGTTCATTGCTTGCTCTATTTTGGCATTGGAATTTAGCGTTTCCATCGGATCTTCGACGGGTGTAATCTCCCCTGTTTTTAAATCGCAATGCACGGCACCATACCGCGCTGGCTTTCCGGTTTTGCAAAGAATTTCTTCGTACACATCGCCTTGATTATAATGCCAAAATTCATACGGATAGGCGAGAAATCCCTGACTTTCCAGAACTTGTCGAATTGCTAAACGATTTTCTAACGCAGCTTTCTCAACGAACGGAGATTCCATCGGCGTTAGTTCCGACATTTCAAGATAAGGCCGTCCTCGATCGATTTCTTTTCCGCTCGATATTTCACGTACAGAAATATCGATAGCGCTGGCGGACATGTGGGTGCCGTTTTTGGGATGCGCCGCCGTGAGCGCGGCCAAACGGCGGCGCACCAAATCAACTGGCGGCAGATCGCCATATTCCCAAAAGCAGCGTTCGATTACTGCATCAAAAACTTTGGGTAATAGCGATAAATGCTTCTGCATTTCCGTGGTTCGATAGCCATCTTCCACAACCAAGATCCAGCCTTTATCATTGAATTCTCGTGCAGAATCGAGAAACGGTTCTATCAAATTTTTGCGTAAAAAGAATTGCCGTTTCATTCCTGGAACAATATCGCTCTGCGAGAAAAGTACTTTTATGGCGCTTTCCGCTACAGCTTTTTCCAAAGAAGCCAACGGTTCTCCGCATTCGGCCACGGGAGATTCCAAAGCGCGCATCATAAAATCATACGCTTCATCCATTTTCTGTGTCCAATAAGCGCGCCGCGCGTCGTTGTTTGGTTTCATAATAATGATTATAGTTTTACGTCTTGTTACTGATGGGACAACTGATATTTAACATACGAAAAAGTACTTTTCCACTGTCATTGCGAAGAAGCTTTAGCGATTTGTCACGCAAATAGATTGCCGCAGTCGCCGGAGGCTCCTTCGCCATGACAAACTGATTTTAAGTGATAGTTCATGAATACCGCCACGAAGAACGAGCAGAGCGGAGAATCTTGACGTTCGAGTAGCTATAAAAACAGCAAGACCTTCGACTTCGCTCAAGGTGACACATTTGCACCCAATGTTCAACGCATATTCCACACCAGAAAAACAAAAAACCTCCTGACCAATTTATTGGTCAGGAGGCTTAAAATTTCTATATTGTTATGCTTCGACAGGATAAACCGAAATTTTCTTGCCGCTGCTTTGGCTGCGGCGAGTGGTCTCAAAACGCACTTCGCCGGGGACCAGCGCGAAAAGTGTGTAATCGCTACCCACGCCGACATTGGAGCCGGGAAGATAAACGGTGCCACGTTGGCGTACCAAAATGGTTCCGGTGGTGACGGTTTGACCGCCGAAGGCTTTGACGCCCAATCGTTGCGAATTTGAATCCCGGCCGTTGCGGCTGGAGCCCATTCCTTTTTTATGTGCCATTTAATTCTCCTCTAATCCAAACCTTACGCGGCGATGCTATCGATGCGCAACAGAGTTTGATGCGCGCGCGAACCGGCACGGCGGCGGTAATTTTTCTTTGCTTTATATTTGAAGATGTTGATCTTGCG
>Ga0164242_10005810_pt1 | contig 13671 bp, 9 predicted proteins | sample OricomgcompostMG_FD_108783 | JGI IMG/M metagenome (GOLD analysis project Ga0164242, IMG submission 108783) | Miracle-Growth compost microbial communities from Emeryville, California, USA - Original compost - Miracle growth compost (MG) ...
CGGCCCACGTACTCGGCGATCGCTCCGTAGGTCATCACCCGTCCCGGCGGGATCAGGTCGACGACCGCCAGCACCTGCGCGGTGAACTCGTCCCGGCCGGACGAGCGCTCCTCGCTCACAGCTGCTGGGCCAACCGCTCGAGCAGCGGCGCGGCCGCGCGCAGAACTTCGAGCTCGTCGTCGGTGAACCCGGTCATCAGGGTGTCGGTGAACCGCTCGGTGAGCGCGTTGCGCCGCGAGTGGGCCGCGCGCTTGCCGTCGCTGGTCGGCGTCAGGATCGTCCGCCGGCCGTCCTGCGGGTCGGGGGAGCGCGACACCAGGCCGAGCTCGTCGAGCTGCGCGACGATCGTGCCCATCGCCTGCGGCGTCATCTGCTCGAGCCGGGCCAGGTCGGCCGTGGTCGCGGGCCCGCCGCGGTCGAGGCGCGACAGCGCGCGCAGCGCGGGGCTGGTCAACGCCTCGTCGACGGTGGTGTCGCGGATGCGGCGCCGCAGCAGGCTGATGCTCAGTTGCGTGGCCGCCGCGACTTCGCGCGCTCTCGCTCGCTGCATGATTAGAAGCTTAAGCTTGCAATCCTGACCTTGCAAGATTAGGTTGCTGCGAGTGGCAGTTGACGTCCAGACCTCGACCCGGCAGCCCGAGCGGGACCGTTATCGGTGGACCGCACTGACGAACACGACGGCGGCCGTGTTCATGTCGGCGCTGGACGGCTCGATCGTGCTTATCGCGTTGCCCGCGATCTTCAACGGGATCCACCTGAACCCGCTCTCGCCGGGCAACATCGCGTACCTGCTGTGGATGATCATGGGGTACCGGCTCGTGCAGGCCGTGCTGGTCGTCAGCGTCGGCCGGCTCGGCGACATGTTCGGGCGCGTGCGCATCTACAACGCGGGCTTCGCCGTCTTCACCGTGGCGTCGGTGCTGCTGTCGTTCGACCCGTTCCTCGGCGTGCACGGTGCGCTGTGGCTGATCGGTTGGCGGCTGCTGCAGGCCGGCGGCGGGTCGATGCTGCAGGCGAACTCGGCGGCGATCCTGACCGACGCGTTCCCGGCCGAACAGCGCGGCTTCGCCCTGGGCATCAATCAGGTCGCCGGCCTCGCCGGCATGTTCATCGGCCTGGTCGCCGGCGGCCTGCTCACCACGTGGGACTGGCGTGCGGTGTTCTGGGTGAACGTGCCCGTCGGTGTCTTCGGCACCGTCTGGGCCTACCTGACACTGCGCGAGACCGGCCAGCGCGGCGGTGGGCGCGTCGACTGGTGGGGCAATGCGACGTTCGGCATCGGGCTGAGCGCGCTGCTCGTCGCGGTGACGTACGGACTGCAGCCCTATGACGGGCACACGATGGGCTGGACGAACCCGCTCGTTCTGGGGCTCGGCATCGGCGGCATCGCGCTGCTGATCGGGTTCGTCCCGATCGAGCGGCGGGTGCGCGCACCGATGATCGAACTGAGCCTGTTCCGGATCCGGGCGTTCACCTACGGCAACCTCGCCAGCCTGGCGATCTCGATCGGGCGCGGCGGCATGCAGTTCATCCTGATCATCTGGCTGCAGGGCATCTGGCTGCCGCTGCACGGCTACGACTACACCGACACCCGCTGTGGGCGGGCATCTTCCTGCTGCCGCTGACCGCCGGGTTCCTGGTCGCGGGCCCGATCTCGGGCTACCTGTCCGACCGCTTCGGCTCGCGCGGGCTCTCGACGGCCGGCTCCGTGCTTTTCGCGGGGACGTTCGTCGGGCTGATGCTGCTGCCGATCGACTTCAGCTACTGGATCTTCGCGGTGCTCATCGCGCTCAACGGCGCGTCCAGCGGGATGTTCGCGTCGCCGAACTCGTCCTCGATCATGGGCAGCGTGCCCGCCCGCCAGCGCGGCGTGGCGTCGGGCATGCGGGCGACGTTCCAGAACTCGGGCACCGCGTTGTCGATCGGCGTCTTCTTCACGCTGATGGTCGCCGGCCTGGCGTCGTCGCTGCCCGGCGCGCTGAGCAGCGGGCTGCGCCAGCACGGGGTGTCCGCGGCCGTCGCGCACCAGGTCGCCGGGCTGCCCCCGGTCGCCACGCTGTTCGCCGCGCAGCTGGGCATCAACCCGATCCGGCACCTGCTCGCGCCGACCGGCGCGCTGGCGACGCTCACCCCGGCACAGCGCGCGAGCCTGACCGGTCGGCAGTTCTTCCCGCACCTGATCTCGTCCGCGTTCCACGACGGCCTCGTCGTCGTGTTCGCGTTCGGCGCCGCGCTGGCGCTGCTCGCCGCCCTCGCGTCCGCCCTGCGCGGCCGCCCGTCCGACTGATCGGCGCTTCGCTGCGCCTACGGTGAACGCGTGGGCGAGGACGTCTGGGCCGGCCTGGTCGAGCTGTTCGCCGACCAGGCGTACGCGTCGGTCAAGGGGATGGTGCGCACCTACGTGCTGCACCAGCACCTGCTCGAGCACCTGCCACCGGCGCCCGCCCGCGTGCTCGACGTCGGCGGGGGAGCGGGGCACCAGTCGTTCCCGCTCGCCCGGCTCGGCTACGACGTGACGCTGCTCGACTCCTCGCCGGCCATGCTCGCCAAGGCGCGCGACCGGCTGCAGCAGCTACCGGCCGACGCGCAGCGCCGGGTCACGTTCGTCCAGGCCGCGGGTGAGGACGCGGCGGACGCCGTCGATGGTCGCCGGTTCGACGCCGTGCTGTGCCACGGGGTGCTCGGCTACCAGGACTCGCCGGAACCGATCGTCGAGCAGCTGTGCCGGTGCGCCGCGGACGGTGGCGTCGTCTCGATCATGACCGGCAACGCAGGCGCCTCGGCCGTGCGGCCCGCTCTCGAACGGCGCTGGACGGACGCGCTGGCGTCGTTCGATGCGCGCACCGAGATCGGCGTCCTCGGCGTGCCCGGCCGGGCCGACACCGTCGACGAGCTCAGCGCCCTGCTGCGCGAGCGCGGCGTCGACCCGGTGGGCTGGTACGGCGTGTGGTTGTTCGTGGACTGGCTGGAGTTCAGCGGCGTGCAGCTCGACCCGTCCGACACCGAGCAGGTGGGCCGGATCGTCGAGGTCGAACTCGAGGCGAGCCGCCGGGATCCCTACCGCGGCGTCAGCCGCGTGTTCCACCTCCTCGGGCGCCGCCGGGAGTAGCGCACGTCCCACCGGCCCCGCTCAAGAACTCGCGGCGTACGTCGATGTTTGTAGTTCGGGCGGGGCCGCGTGGATGAGGACTGATGCTGTGGCCCGGACGAACCGGTTGACGCTGTCGCAGTGGTCCCTGTCGAGCGTCGTCTGGTACCTGGCCGTCGCGTCGGGTTGGCCGCTGTTGATCTTCGCCGCGGTGCGTACCGTGATGGATGCCCGCTCGCACACCGACGGATCGTTCTTCATGGTCGCCGGACTGATCGTCCTGCTCGAGCTGCTCCCGCTCGTCCAGGGCCGCGGTCACGACCCCAACGGCGTCGTCATGTCCAGCGCGTTCGTCTGCGCGATGTTGATCTCGTGGGGCCCGTGGCCGGCGATCGTCATGCAGGGCATCGCCACGCTGACGTCGGACGTGCGGGCGCGCAAGAACTGGCGCAAGTGGCTGTTCAACCCGGCGCAGCAGGGTCTGTCCTGGATGATCGCCGAACTCGTCGCGAGCCCGCTGCACGGCGTCGGCTCGATGGACCACCCGCTGGGCGTCTTCCACCTGCACGACCTGCTCTGGGTCGTCGCGGTGTGCGGCGTGTACTTCCTCGCGAACCTGTCGATCGTCGTCGCGGTACTCAGCTACGCCGGGCCGTTCTGGGAGCTGTTCGTCGACGACTTCGGCCACTACTCCCTGATGACGTTCTCGGTGTTGTCGATGGCGCCGCTGGTCGCGGTGGTCGCGCACCAGAGCTGGCCGCTGTTGCCGCTGCTCGTCGTGCCGTTGATGCTGCTGTACTACACGGCGCAGATGGCGCTGCAGCGTGAACACGCCGCGGGCCACGACGCGTTGACCGGGCTGCCCAACCGGTCGACGCTCACGCTCGACCTCGCCGACGCGCTCGAGGCGTTCGAGGCGTTCCAGCGGCCGTTCGCGCTGATGCTCATCGACATGGACGACTTCAAGCGCGTCAACGACACCCTCGGCCACCAGGCCGGCGATGCGCTGCTGCGTGAGGTCGGGGCGCGGCTGTCGACCGCGCTGCGCGAGAGCGACCGCGCCGCGCGGCTCGGCGGCGACGAGTTCGCCGTGCTCGTCCAGGACGCCGACGAAGCCGTCGCCCGCCAGGTCGCCACGCGGATCAGCGACGTCGTCGCCCAGCCGGTCTCGATGGACGGCGTGACGATCGAGATCGGGCTGTCCGTCGGCGTCGCGCTGTGCCCCGAGCACGGGACGGACGCGACCGCGCTGCTGCAGCGGGCCGACGTCGCGATGTACGTCGCGAAGGCCGACCACACCCGCATCGAGCTCTACGCCGCCGACCGGGACAAGAACTCCACGGACGCGCTGGCCCTGCTCGGCGAACTGCGCCGGGCCATCGACGACGGCGTCCTCGAACTGCACTACCAGCCGAAGGTCAGCACGTCCGACCAGAGCGTCGTCGGGCTGGAGGCCTTGATCCGGTGGCCACACCCCACCCGGGGCTGGGTGCCGCCGGACGAGTTCATCCCGCTCGCCGAGAGCGCGGGTCTCGTGCAGCACCTCACCGGCTACGTCATCCGTTCCGCGATCGCGCAGGCGGCGCAGTGGCACCGCGCCGGCATCGGCGTCCCGGTCGCGGTAAACATCGCGCCGAGCGATCTGTTGGGCGACTCCCTGCTCAACCAGCTGATGGCCGGGCTGGTCGAGTTCGAGTTGCCGCCGGAGATGCTGCAGCTGGAGATCACCGAGCGGATGCGCACCGAGCACGCCGAAGAGACGCTGACGACGCTGCACCGGTTGCGTGGGCTGGGCATCGCGATCAGCCTGGACGACTTCGGCACCGGCTACTCGTCGCTGCTTCGGCTCGGCGACATCCCGGTGGACGAGATCAAGATCGACGGGATCTTCGTGCAGCGGCTCGGGCGGGGTCGCGACGCCATCGGCATCATGCGCACGCTCGTCGGGCTCGCCCGCTCGCTCGAAGTGCCGTTGATCGCGGAAGGCGTCGAGACCGACGATCAGCTCGCGCTGCTCACCGAGCTGGGGTGCGACGCGGTGCAGGGGTGGTTCGTCTGCCGTCCGCTGGTCGCCGCCGAGGCGGGTGAGTGGCTGCGGACGCGCATGGTCTCGCGCTCGGACCCCGCCCGCCGAGGGCCCGAACACGCGGGCGTGCTCGGGGCCTGAGCCCGGCAGAGCACGCTGGACGCAGCGCTACCGACCGCTGATCGGCACCGTGCACCAGACGGACTTGCCCGATCCGGTCGGCCGGACCCCCCACCGGCTCGACAGCGCGTCGACGAGGATCAGGCCGCGCCCGTTCTCGGCGGTGGGGTCGAACACCGTGCGCCGCTCGGGACGGCTCGACCCGCGGTCGGACACGTCCACGACGACCGCGTGCTCGTCGAGGCGCACCCGGCAGCGCATGGGCGCGCTGCCGTAGCGCAGGCTGTTGGTCGTCAGCTCGCTGACGATCAACAGGACGTCGTCGGCCGCGACGGATGCGACGCCCCACTCGGCCAGCGCGGCGGCGACGTTGCGCCGGATGCTCGTCACCGCGTCGGCGGCGGGCCGGATGGTCTGGACGATCTCGCGCCGGGGCCGGTCGGGCACCGCGACGGTGAGGATCGCGACGTCGTCGTCCGGGTCGGCAGGCAGCAGCGCGTCCACCATCGCGCCCGGTTGCGCCTCGACGGGCAGATCGAGACCGTCCAGGATCAGAGCCAGGCGGTCGATGCCGTCGTCGATGTCACTGCCCCGGTGCTCGACCAGACCGTCGGTGTACAGCGTGAGCTGTGCACCTGGCGGAAGGCGGACGATCTCGACGTTGCCGTCGTAGGCGCCGGTGCCCAGCGGCGGGTCACCGGCGGCCAGGCGTGTCGTGGACGCGCCGGGCAGGCGCAGCAGCGGCGGCAGATGCCCGGCGTTGCCGTACACGAACGAGCCGTCCGCGGGATCGAAGATGCCGTACACGCAGGTGACGATCGTGACCGGGTCGATGCCCTGCACGGCGGTGTCGAGCAACCGCAGCAGTTCGGCGGGGCCGAGGTCGAGGCGGGCGTAGGCGTGCACCGCGGCACGCAGCTGACCCATCACCGACGCGGCACGCACGCCGCGTCCCATGACGTCGCCGACGACCAGGGCCGTTCGCCCGCGCGGCAACTGGATCACGTCGTACCAGTCGCCGCCCGCCTGGGTGCCCTCGACGCCCGCGATGTAGTACGCGGCGAGGTCGAGGTCGTCGACGATCGGGGTGGACGACGGCAGCAGGCTGCTCTGCAGCTCCTCGGCGATCGCGTGCTCGCGGGCAGCCGACTCGCGGGCCGCGACCGACGCGGCCAGCGCCTCCTCGGTGCGCCGCTGCTCGGTGATGTCCTGCACGCTGCCGCGGACGAAGTCGATCACCCCGTCGCTGTTGCGCAGCGCGACGCCGCGCGCACGGACGAGCCGTCGGTCGCCGGTGCCGGTGACCAGCCGGACCTCCAGATCGAGCGGCGCGCCGGACCGGATCGTGTCCTGCAGCGCGGCGACCACCACGCCGCGGTCGTCGGGATGGATCGACTCGAAGGCCTGCTCGATACCGCTCGGCTCGGCGATCGCCGCCCGGCTCGTGCCGAGCAGCCGGACGTACTCGTCGGACGCCACGACACGTCTGGTCGCGACCTCGAGCTCCCAGCTGCCGAGCTGGGCGAGCGCCTCGGCCTGGTCGAGCAGCGCCTGGCTGCGGTGCAGTTCGGTGACGACCCGGCGCACCCGGTCCAGTTCGAGGTTCGCGCGCACGCGGGCGTGCAGTTCGCGCGCGGAGAACGGTTTGACGAGGTAGTCGTCGGCGCCCGCCTCCAGCCCCTCGGACGCCGCCTCGTCGCCCGAGCGTGCCGACAGCATCACGACCGGGATGTGCATGGTCGTCGGGTCGGCGCGCAGTTCGGCGAGCAGCCCGAAACCGTCGAGTCTGGGCATCATGACGTCGGTGAGCACGAGGTCCGGCTTCTCGCCGCGCGCGATCGCGAGCCCGTCCGCTCCGTCGAGCGCGGTGCGTACGACGTAGTCCTTCGCGAGCAGGCCCGCGACGTACTCGCGCATGTCGGCGTTGTCGTCGACGACGAGCACGGTCGGGCGATCGCCGCGCGGCGCGCTGTCGCTTGGCGCGTCCGGGTCGTCCAGCCACCGGTCGGCCTCGGCCAAAAAGCCCAGACCGTAGCGGCGCGCGTCCGGTGCTTCGTCGAGCCGATCGGGAGCGACGAGATCGGCGGGCAGGTGCTCGGCGCCCGTCGGCACGGTGACCGTGAACGTGCTGCCCGCACCGGGCGCGCTCGTCACGCCCACGCTGCCGCCGTGCGCCGACACCAGTTCGGCCACGAGCGCCAGGCCGATGCCGGAACCCTCGTGGCTGCGCAGTTCGGCACCGGCGACGCGGTGGAAGCGCTCGAACAGCCGGGGCTGCTCGGCCTCGGGGATGCCGACGCCGGTGTCGCTGACCGACAGCTCGGCGCCGCTTTCGCTCGCCCGCAGCCGCACCGTCACCCCGCCCTCGAACGTCGCCTTCAGCGCGTTCGACAGCAGGTTGAGGACGATCTTGGCCCACATCTCCTGGTCGACGAAGACCGGTTCGGGCAGCGGTTCGCATTCGACGGTCAGCGTGAGGCCGGCGCGGGTCATCGCCGCCTCGAACGTCGACGCGAGCTCGCGCGTGTACGCGGCGAGGTCGAGCGGCTCGAACCGGGCGCTGGCCCGCCCGGACTCCATGCGCGAGAAGTCGAGCAGGGTGTTCACCAGTTTGAGCAGCCGTTCGCCGTTGCGCTGCACGACCTCCATGCGGGCGCGCTGCGCCGGCGGCAGCGGCGCCTCGGTGTCCTCGAGGGCGTCCGCCGCCGGGCCGAGCAGCAGCGTGAGCGGGGTGCGCAGCTCGTGGCTGACGTTGGTGAAGAACGTGGTCTTCGCCCGGTCGAGTTCGGCGAGGTCCTCGGCCCGCCGGCGTTCCTGCTCGAAGGCGCGGGCACGGGTCACCGCCGAGCCCACCTGCCCGGCGATCAGGCCGAGCAGACCGCGGTAGTCGGCGTCCAGCGGCCGGTAGCGGTTCAGGCCGGCGATGAGGACACCGAACGGGGACTGCTGGCCGGGCTCGGCGAACGGCAGGAGCATCGCCTGCCGCGGTGGCTCGCTCCAGTGCCCCACCGGCGGGTCGCCGAACCGGTCGTCCAGGTTGACGACCAGCTCGCGACCGGTTGCCACGAGTTCCGCGAGCGGCCAGACCGTCCGGTCATCCAGCCGCAGCGTGCGCGGGGCGAGCGGGTGCCGCGCGGGGACGTTCGCCGTCCACGCCAGTTCGGCGGTGTCGGCGCCCGGGTCGACCAGGTACGCCAGGGCGAACGGGATGCTGCGCCCGTCGACCGCGAGGGCGCGCCCGGCCGCGCTGTTGACCTCGGTCACCGTGCTGGCCCCGGCGACGGCGGTGCCCAGATCGCGGACGATGCGCATGCGTCGCTCGCCCACGACGCGCTGCGTCTCCTCGCTGACGACGCACAGCATGCCTGCGATGTCGCCGTCGTCGTCGGTGAGCGGGCTGTAGGAGAACGTGTGATAGGTCTCCTCGGAGTAGCCGCTGCGCTCGAGGAACAGCAGCAGGTCCTGGTCCCAGGTGGCGTCGCCGGTCTCGATCACCGAGCGGATGCGCGGGCCGATGTCCGGCCAGATCTCCGACCACACCTCGCGGGCGGGACGTCCGAGCGCCCAGGGGTACTTGGCACCGAGGGTGTCGCGGCGGTAGGCGTCGTTGCACAGGAACGTGAGGTCGGGGCCCCAGGCCATCCACATCGCGAAGCGCGAGCCGAGCTGAAGGCGCACCGCGTTGCGCAGGCTGGTCGGCCACGCGTCGGCAGGGCCGAGCGGCGTGCTCGCCCAGTCGACGTTCGCGAGATCGCGACCGATCCGCGTGCGCAGGTCGAACGGGCTGCGGCGTAGCGCCAGATCCTCAGCCAGGCTGCCGGACGCATCCCGCTGCGCGGGTGACTCCACCACCAGTTGCCCTCCAGAACGAGTCTCGCGAGTCCCATACCCACGCGGAGACCCCGTCGTGCTGCCCTAAGCTTGCCGAAACGGCGGAGGGGGATCCGGGTGGAGTTCGGCATGCAGGTGTCCGCCGCGGATTCGCGGGCCGTGCTCACCCTGGTCGGTGAGGTCGACATGACCACGGCGCCCGAGTTGCGCCAGCAGCTCGCGGACCTGTTCGGTCAGGGCGTGCGCTCGGTCGTCGTCGATCTCGGCGGGGTCACGTTCCTCGACTCGTCCGGTCTGGGCGCACTCGTCGCGGCGCACCACGAGTTCGCCGGTGACAGCGGGCAGCTCAAACTCGCCGCCGCGACCGCACAGGTGCAGCGGATCCTGCACATCACCCGGCTGGGATCGGTGCTCGCGCTCTACGACACGGTCGACGAAGCCAGCAGCTGAGGGCGCTCAGTACTCGTTCTTGATCACGAAGTACGAGCCGCGGATCGTTCCGGCGAGCTTGGACTTCTGCCGGGCGAACTTGAACCTGTCGGCAAGCTCGTCCGGGACGTCCATGCCGTCGGAGAGCTTGAACCCGACAGCTCGCTTGCCGGCGTCGTCGAGGGTGTACATGACGTTGATCGACAGACCGCTCTCGTAGAACACGTAGGCCATCCGGATGTTGTCGACCTGGAACTCGGTGGTCTCGAGAGGGCGGGACGCGATCTCGAGGTCGCGCTCGTCCTTGAGGATCTTGTGCACCCAGGCGACGGTCTTGTTGCCCGGGCCGACCGGCTCGACCGTGAACACGTGGTCGTACTTGTTCTTGAAGTAGCGCGCCTCGTTCGCGCGCAGCCCGGCCAGCGCCGGGGCGACCGGCGACGACTCCAGGCCTACGGTCGAGACGTCGGTGAAATCCACGGCGTAGCTCACGGGACCGAAGCCTCGCGGGCGCGGCACCCGCTGGTCAAGCCGGACCGGGCGTCGCCCCCACGAGGCGAAGCGCGGCGTGATCGGACGCGAGCAGCGCGGCCCCGAGCGCTTCACTGCGTCCCCGCAGCGCGGACGGCAGGACCGGGACGTCCCGGTTCGAGACCGGCGGCAGCGAGCGCCCCAACGCCTCGTGCGCGTGCCGGCTCACCGTCTCGACCGCCAGACCGCTCGCCGAGAGGTCGCCGCCGATGACGACCACGGCGGGGTCGAGCATGACCGACAGCGCCGCGAGCAGCCCCCCGATCGTCCGCCCCGCGTCGGCGAGCAGCCGCATCGTCCCGGCATCGCCGTCGTCGGCCAGCCGCAGGAGGTCGTCGAGCGTGCAGTTCGGCCCCCGGCTGTGCGCGAGGTCCGCGACGAGTGCCCGGGCACCGACGACCGTCTCGAGACAGCCGCGGTTTCCGCAGCGGCAGATCTGGCCGGCACCAGGGACGGGCACGTGCCCGAACTCCCCGGCGGCACCGGTCGCGCCCTCGTGCAACCGGCCGCCGACGACCAACCCGGAGCCGACACCTTCGGAGAGCATGACGTAGACCAGGTCGTCGTGACCGGACGCGGCGCCCAGCCGCCATTCGGCCAGCGCGCCGAGCGTGGCGTCGTTGCCCAGCTGGACGGGACTGCCGAGCTGGTCGCGCAACTGCGCCGCCACGTCGATCCCGCCCCAGTCCAGCAACATCGGTGGCGAACCGAGCGTTGCGGCATGCAGCACCGGTGCCGAGACCGCGACGCCCGCGCCCAGCAGCCGGTCGCGGCCGATGCCCGCACCGTCGACCACGCCCAGGGCGTCCGCGGCGACCGCACGCAGTGATCGGGCGGGCTCGTGGTCGACGTCCGAGCGCGTCGACGTCTCGCCGCGCACCGTGCCGTCCAGGGTCAGCAGCACCACCCGGGTGCCGCCGTGACCGAGGTGCACCCCGACGACCGCGCCCTGTTCCGGGCTCAGGCCGAGCCCGGTCGACGGCCGCCCGCCGCCGCCCGGTGCGCGGGCCGGTTCCCGTTCGACGACCACACCGTCCTGGGTCAGCTGGGCGACGAGCGTCGAGACCGTCGTCGCCGACAGCCCCGTCCGCCGGGCGATCTCGGCCCGGCTCGATCCCGGCCGGCGCTGGATCGCGGCGACCACCGCCTGCCGGTTACGCGCGCGCAGCGACTCCAGGGATCCGTCCACCATCAGGCAAGCTTAGGCCCGAGTTACTCCAGATTTGGAGCTATTCGCGCACTGATGTCGCATAGTTTCTTCTTGACCGGATGATTCCGGTCCGCTTAGGTTCGTTTCACCGAATCAGCGGCTTTGCCGGATTCGGGGCCTACGCGCCGACGGCGGCGCGTCGCCTACCGAGCGGAGAACCCATGAAGCGTCGCCCCCGCCGACCCCTGCTCCTCGCCGCAGCGCTGACCCTCGCCGCCGGCACCGCCGTGGCGGGCACCGCCGTCGCGGGCGCCGCGCCGCACCACCCGCACCCGCACCCGCACCGAGGTTCGAGCGAGCCGATCTATCTCGACCGCGCCTACTCGCCCGCCGAGCGCGCCGCCGACCTCGTGTCGCGGATGACGGTCGCCGAGAAGGCGCAGCAGATGGACAGCAGCCAGGCGCCGGCGATCCCGCGCCTGGGCGTCGCGGCCTGGGGCTGGTGGAACGAGTCGAACCACGGCGTGAACGCCTCGACGCTGACGCCGAGCGGCAACGCGACCACCCTGACCAACACGACGTCCTACCCCTCCGACCTGTCCATGGGCAGCACCTGGGACCCCGGGCTGGTCTACCGCGAGGCGTCCCAGATCGGGGACGAGGCGCGTGACACTGCACCGAACAACACCGAGAACCTCGACTTCTACGCACCGACGGTCAACCTGACCCGCGACCCGCGGTGGGGCCGCGACGACGAGAGCTGGAGCGAGGACCCGACGCTGACGGCGGACCTCGCGTCGCAGTACGTGGACGGGCTGCAGGGCCAGACGCCCGACGGGCAGCTGCCGCGCTCGGCCGACGGCTACTACAAGGCCATCGCCACGCTGAAGCACTACGCCGCGAACAACAGCGAGGTGAACCGGCGCACCGGCTCGTCCGACATGGACCAGCGCACGCTGCGCGAGTACTACACGGCGCAGTTCGCGAACATCATCGAGCAGTCGCACCCGGGTTCGATCATGAGCTCGTACAACGAGGTCAACGGCGTGCCGGCCGCGGCGAGCGTGCAGCTGATGAACAACCTGGCGCGCGAGACCTACGGCTTCGACGGCTACTTCACCTCCGACTGCGATGCGATCTACGAGATCCAGGCCGGCCACCACTGGCAGCCGCCGACCGCACCGGCGCCGCTCGACCAGTACGGGCGCACCGCCTACGCCAACTCCGCGGGCGAGGACCTCGATTGCAACGCGGGCTACCACGACCAGTACTCGTACGGGAACACGATCCCGACCGCGCTGTCGCAGAACATCGCGACCGAGACCGACACCTACAACATCGGCGACGTCGACACCTCGGTCGTCCGGTTGTTCACCGCGCGCATCGAGACCGGTGAGTTCGACGCCGAGAACCAGGTGCCGTGGGTCCGTGCGGCCCGCGCCCGGCTCGGCGGCCAGACCTGGACGAACAGCAGCACGAACAACGCGATCACCGAGACGCCGCAGCGCCTCGCGCAGGCGCAGCAGAGCGCGGACGAGAGCCTCGTCCTGCTCAAGAACTCCGCGCCGGCCGCGGGCGCGAGCCCGCTGCTGCCCCTGCACGTCCCCTCGTCCGGCCCGTACAAGGTGGCGGTCGTCGGCTACTACGCGCACCCGCAGTCGCTCTACCTCGGCGGCTACTCGAGCAGGCAGACCGGTGCGGGCGCCGCGAACAACGTCGACGCGTACACCGGCATCAAGGCAGCGGTGCAGGCGATCGACCCGGACGCCCAGGTCGACTACCTGCCGGGTGTCACCGGCGGGACGAGCGGCGCGTCGCTAACGACCGTCGACCAGGCGTCGATCGACGCGGCCAAGAACTACGACGTGGTGATCGCCGTGGCCGGCACCGACTTCTCGACCAGTTCCGAGGACCATGACCGCAGCTCGCTCGCGCTGCCCGGGGCACAGGCGTCCATGATCAGCCAGCTCGAGGCGGCGAACCCGAACACCGTCGTCTACCTCGAGACCGTCGGCGTCGTGGACACCTCCGCGTTCGCCGCGTCCACCCCCGCCCTGGTGTGGAGCTCGTACAACGGGCAGCGACAGGGTGCCGCGCTCGCGGACGTCCTGCTCGGCAAGGTCGACCCGAGCGGGCACCTGCCGTTCACGTGGTACGCCGACGAGAACCAGCTGCCGGCGATCACCGACTACGCCATCCGCCCGACGAGCAGCACCGACGGGCGCACGTACATGTACTTCACCGGCACGCAGGCGTTCCCCTTCGGCTACGGGCTCAGCTACACGCACTTCGAGTACTCCCACCTGCGCGTCACGCCCGCAGTCGACGCGGAAGGAACGATCGTCGCCACGGCCGACGTCACCAACACCGGCCGCGTCACCGGCTCGGCCGTGCCGCAGCTCTACGCCACGACCCCGTTCGAACCCGCGTCGGCGCAGCGCCCCGCGAAGCGGCTCGAGGCGTTCCAGAAGGTGACGCTCGCGCCGGGCCGCACCA
>Ga0164242_10005812_pt1 | contig 13670 bp, 13 predicted proteins | sample OricomgcompostMG_FD_108783 | JGI IMG/M metagenome (GOLD analysis project Ga0164242, IMG submission 108783) | Miracle-Growth compost microbial communities from Emeryville, California, USA - Original compost - Miracle growth compost (MG) ...
CGAACGGATGGTAGTGAATATGGTTCGGCTCGTCGCTCTGATAGTACATGACACGCATTTCGCGCATGTTTTTACGGTGCTCCGCCTCCGGGACAAAGCCCAGGACGTTGGGATCGCTGACCGCGATCGGCTGATCGCCGCCGACCGCGTATGGCAAGCCCTTGAAATCCTTGCGGAACTTGTCGTAGACGGTCTTGTAGTACGAATTGAAGCCAAGCTGGGGGCAAATGAAAAATATCTTCCGGCTCCCGCCATTCCAGTCGCTGCGCACTTCGCAATCATGCAGTCCCAACGGCAGGTAAATACGCCGGCCTTTCAGATAATCTGGCTCGATTTCATGCAGGTGGGGATAAGCCTGCGCGAAGAAGAAACGGCGGCCCAGCGACTGTATATAAGCTTGTCCCTGATTCCGCGTCAGCAGCTCCACTACCCGCGCGTAGCTGGTCGTCCGGTCCAGGCCGTATACGCGCCATAGCACCATGCCCTGGTAATGGCGGGCAATACCGGTGAGAATCTCCGGCCGGTGCAGTATGAAGAACAGAATACCGAACCGTCGGTTCGCGATATCCCACGCCTCCTTTGTCGGCCCGCCGTACCAGTCGGTGGCATTCAAAAGCTCCAGTTCATCTTTCGGGATCGTAAGGTTTGCATCTTCCGAGTAATCGACCGAGGCACTCCGAAAAGTAATGTCGTTCGGATAGGACTTCGGCAGGAATATTTCCCGGATGCCGATGGCCTTGAGCATCGCAATTTCAAACTTGCGGGCCGCACCATGATTCAAGAGCCACATCACCCGCGGCGGAGAGCCGTCCATCATGCACTGACTCCGTTGATCTTCTTGTAGGTCGAAACGGCCTCCTTGACATCGCCGTCGAACACGATCTCGCCATGATGGAATACCACCCCCCGCTGGCAAATCGACTGCACAGTGGGAAAGTCGTGCGATGCCAGCACGAGTATTTCGGATCGCTCCACAAGCTCAAGCATGCGTCGCTTTGCCTTGCCCATGAAGTTCGCATCGCCGGCGCCGATAACTTCGTCGAGCAGCAGTACGTCACCTCCTACCGCTGTCGAAATCGCGAATGCCAGTCGCACCTGCATGCCAGCCGAATAGGTCTTGATCGGATAATCGATGAATTCTCCGATATCGGCGAACGCAACAATTTCCTCCTCGATCTTGCGCATGAAGCGCGGCGACAAGCCGAGAAGAAGGCCGCGATACAGGATGTTCTCGCGTCCAGTGGCGTCGGGTTCGAAGCCGAGACTGAGGTCGAACAGCGAACGCACCGTTCCTTCGACGATGCGCAGGCCGCCGGAAATCGGATAGAGGCCGGCCAGCATTTTCAGGAAGGTGCTTTTCCCGGCACCGTTGTGGCCGAGCAGGCCGACGCGCTCGCCGGGCAGCACTTCGAGATTCACGTTCTTGAGCGCGTGCACGTCATGGATGACGGCCTTGCCGGGATCACGTTTCATGAAGCTGCCGAGAAGCGACTTGAGCGAGCGCTCCTTGAACGCGACCGACGAATAGTAGAGGTTCACGTCCTTGAGCAGGATACGGTTGCGCTTCATACCATCAGAGATAAAAAATTACGCGCTTCTCGGCCCTGCTCCCGACCAGGCAGGCCAGCACGGAAAACACGACGATCGAACCAAGACAGTACGCGTAGTTCTCGGCGGTGGGCCAGCGACCGTGGAGCAGCGGCGCCCGAACGATTTGAAGCAGATGGTAGATGGGATTGTAGTCGACCAGTGCGTGCAGATTTCCTCCGCGGAATACCTTTGGCTCGAAATAGATTGGCGACACGAACCAGAGCGCCTGGAACACCAGTCCCAGCGCATGCGGTACGTCCCGGAACCGGACACCGACATAGGCAAGTACCGTGGCCAGCGGCCATGCAATCATGCCGACGATCGGTATGATCAGAAGCGCAGCCAGCCAAGGCCAGCCGAAGTTCTGCGGCATCACCACCAGCACCCAGGCCACCAGGCTGAGGCTGGCCAACGACAGGACGATCAGGTTTGTCAGCGTCGTGCGCAATGTATAGATTGCCAGCGGATGGCGGCATTGCTTGATGTAGGCATCCCCCTGCACGAATGCCAGCGATCCGCCGACAGAGGTTGCCAAAACAAAATCCCACACCACCATTCCGGAAAGAATGTACGGCGCGTATTCGGTAATGTTTGATTTGAATATCCTCCCGAACACGAGAGACAGCAACAAAGTCATGCCGAGCGGCTGAATGATCGACCACAGCACGCCGAAAAACGAGCGGCGCCAGCGCGAACGCAGGTCGGAAAGGGCGAGATGAATCCAGAAATGACGTGCATTCCATATCCCCGCCAGATAGGTGCCGGCTGCAGAAGGGGCCCGGCGCGCCTGATAGACCGTGTTCACGCTGTCCGGTAAAAAGTGCGTATTGCTTCGCATACCGTTGCCACGTCGTCGAAAGACAGGCCGGGGTAACTGGGCAGGTTCATGCCTCGCGCACTGATTGACTGCGCCACCGGGAAGTGCTCCTCTGAAGCAAAGGGAGGCAATGTATGCGCCGGATAAAATACCGGTCGGGTTTCGATGTCGCGCGCTCTCAGGTAGTCGCGAAGCGGCTGCCGCAAGCTGGCATCCTCGAGTTCGATCGAGCACATCCAGTACGAATGGCGCGTTCCCGGCACCTCGCCATGCATCTTCAGCGGCAAGTCCTTCAGGCCGGCCACATACCAGTTGGCGACCTCGCGCTTCTTCTCGCGGATCTCGTCGGCACGCTCAAGCTGGGCGCAGCCAATTGCCGCGCAGATGTTAGTCATCCTGTAGTTGTACCCGACTACGTCGTGCCAGTATTCGCGGACCGGGGATACCCCCTGTGTCTTGAGGTGATAGGCGCGGTCAATCACTGCCTTCTCGCGCGCCACGACCATCCCCCCCTCACCGGTCGTGATCGTTTTGTTGCCGAAGAAGCTGAAGGTCGCGATATCGCCGAAGGTGCCGGCGTGCTTTCCCTTGTAGTAGGTGCCGAACGCTTCCGCACAATCCTCGACCAAATACAGGCGGTGCTCGCGGCAGATATCGCTCAATTCGTCCATTGCGCACGGTAGGCCGTACAAGTGGACCGCCATTACCGCCTTGGTGCGCGGAGTAATCTTGCGCAGCACGTCACGCGGATCGATCTGCCATGTTCCTGGAACGGAGTCGACGAATACCGGGGTAGCGCCGGCATGCACGATGGTATTGACCGAAGCAACATAAGTGAGCGTAGGAACGATGACTTCGTCGCCGGGACCAATTCCGAGCGCCAGCAATGCAAGATGAATGGCGACCGTCCCGTTACAGACGCTGGTGGCATGCTCGGCACCGATGTAGCGAGCGAACTGCGATTCGAAACGCGTGATGAACTCGCCCTTGGATGAAATCCAGGTCGACTCCAGGCACTGGTTGACGTACTCCGACTCGCGCTTGGTGAGAAAAGGCTGATACACGGGAATCATGGTGGCTTCGGCAAGGGAGAAATTGGTTCCTGGTGCCGTCGGGAAACGTCACCGTAATGCAACGGTGGCGTTCGCCCGAGGGCAAGCAACTACAGCAGATGTGGAATGTCGGCGTTGCTGTTTCTATTCGTGATAGTTGAACGTATGGTAGCCATTCCGCTTCACCAGCTCGTCGCGCTCGGCAGACTTGAGATCTTCGCGCACCATCTCGGCAACCAGCTCGTCGAACGTGGTTTTTGGCTCCCATCCCAACTTGGTCTTGGCCTTTGAGGGATCACCCAGCAAGGTCTCGACCTCGGCCGGACGGAAGTAGCGCGGGTCGACCGCGACGATGCATTTTCCGGTCGGGTCGTAGCCTCTTTCGTCGACGCCCTGCCCTTCCCATTTGATCCGCATGCCCAGTTCCTTGGCTGCCGCATTGATGAAATCGCGCACGCTGTACTGGACGCCGGTGGCGATGACGAAGTCCTCGGGCTGCTCCTGTTGCAGCATCAGCCATTGCATCTCGACATAATCGCGCGCGTGGCCCCAGTCGCGCTTTGCGTTGAGGTTGCCAAGGTACAGGCATTCCTGCAGACCGAGCTTGATGCGGGCCAAGGCGCGAGTGATCTTGCGCGTGACAAAGGTTTCGCCGCGGTTCGGGCTTTCGTGATTGAACAGGATGCCGTTGCACGCATAGATGCCGTAGGCTTCGCGATAGTTGACCGTAATCCAGTAGGCGTACAGCTTGGCAACGGCGTACGGGCTGCGCGGGTAGAACGGCGTGGTTTCCTTTTGCGGCACTTCCTGTACCAGGCCGTACAGTTCGGAGGTCGATGCCTGATAGAAACGGGTCTTCTTCTCCAGGCCGAGGATGCGGATTGCTTCCAGGATCCGCAACGCGCCGATCGCGTCGGAGTTCGCGGTGTATTCCGGCTCCTCGAACGACACCGCGACGTGGCTCTGTGCAGCGAGGTTGTAGATTTCATCCGGCTGTACCTGCTGGATGATGCGGATCAGGCTGGTGGAATCGGTGAGGTCGCCGTGATGCAGCCGAAACCGGACGTCGGTTTCGTGCGGATCCTGGTACAGGTGGTCGATGCGGTCGGTATTGAACAGCGAACTGCGGCGCTTGATGCCATGCACTTCGTAGCCCTTGGACAGCAGCAGCTCTGCGAGGTAGGCGCCATCCTGGCCGGTGACACCGGTAATGAGTGCAACCTTGTCCGCTTTTGCTTTCATCAGCATGATCGATTCCTTTGATTTGACTATCTGTGTGTCTGTAAATCCACGTCGCTGTTGCCGTCCCGAACCGGGAACCGTATTGCAATCATTGAGGTGAACGGTTCTGCCACCGGACGCGCGTGCAGGGCGCGGCTGGCAGCTCGGGTGCGGCAAACGGGAGCCGGAATGCGCGGCGGGCTCCTATGCCCTTCCGTAGCTGTCGGAGAAGCGCACGATGTCGTCTTCGCCGAGATAGCTGCCGCATTGCACTTCGATCAGCACCAGGTCGGTAATGCCGGGGTTCTCCAGCCTGTGCCTGGCGCCGATCGGGATATAGGTCGACTCGTTCTGGGTCATCAGCGTCGTCTTTTCGCCGACGGTGATGTTGGCGGTACCGAACACCACCACCCAGTGTTCGCTGCGATGGTGGTGCATCTGCAGCGATAGCGCGTGGCCCGGCTTGACCACTACGCGCTTGATCTTGAAGCCTGGCCCTTCGCCGAGCACCGTGTACATGCCCCACGGACGCACGGCGGTCCGATGGATCTTGTGGGCCTCGTGGTTAGTCGCTTTGAGCTGATTGACGACCTGGCGCACTTCCTGGCTCTTCGAACGGTCGGCCACCAGCAGCGCGTCCGGCGTGTCGATGATCACCACGTTGTCGAGGCCGATCGCTGCGACCACACGGTCCTTCGAGTCGACATAGGTGTTGCGGCTGTCGATCAGGATTGGCGCGCAATTGTTCGACTTGTTACCTTGCGCGTCGGAAGGAACGACGTCGGCGACCGCGCTCCAGGCGCCCATGTCGCTCCAGCCGAAATCGCCCGGTACGACCGCGATGTTCTTTGCCTTCTCCATCACCGCGTAGTCGATCGAAATATCCTGCAGTCGCGTGAAGGCAGCCGGCAGGTCGACCTTGTCGCCGGCGCGGTCGACACCGTTCCAGACCTCGCGTGCGGCGGCGAGCAGTTCCGGGTTATAGGTCGACAACGCATCGAGAATCGTGGACGCGCGGAAGCAGAAGATGCCGCTGTTCCAGACGTAGTTGCCCTGCGCCAGATACTGCATCGCGGTCTCGGTGTCGGGCTTCTCGACGAAGCGCTGCACCGCGTTCGACTGGCCGCTGACCTGGGCGCCCATTTCGATATAGCCGTAGCCGGTTTCGGGCGCGGTCGGACGGATCCCGAACAGCACCAGGAAGCCGTCGCGTGCCAGCATCTCCGCATGCTCGGCGGCACTGCGGAACGCGTTGGTATCGGTGATCAGGTGATCGGCCGGCATCACCAGCATGCAGGCATCGGGATTGCGTTCGGCCGCCCACAGCGCGGCCAGCGCGATCGCCGGCGCGGTGTTGCGACCGCTGGGCTCCAGCAGGTAATGCGGCTGGATTTCGTGCTGCGACAATTCGTCGTGCGAACGCAGGTAGTAGTCTCGGTTGGTGACGATCAGCGGCATCGTGCCGTCCGAGGCCGCAAGCGCGCGCTCATAGGTCTGGGCCAGCAAGCTCTTTCCTCCGCCCACACGCATGAACGGCTTCGGATTCGCTTCGCGCGACACTGGCCAGAGCCGGGTTCCGGCGCCGCCAGAGAGAATAATAGGAAGTAACATAGTAAAGTGAGCGCAACGCGCTGTACTGGGCTGATTGACACCCTCACTTTATAGAGCACCGCTTCTACGCCTCTCTTGTTATTCGACAAATGGGATGCGGATTTTTTCTCACTACAATTTTTTCGTATGACAACTTACGCGATCGGAGATATCCAGGGTTGCCAGGACCGGCTCGAAGTGTTGCTGGCACAGATAGACGAACGCACTCCTTCTGCCGAGCTGATTTTCGTCGGCGACCTTGTCAACCGCGGTCCACAATCGCTGCAAACGCTGCGCCGCATCCGCGCACTCGGCGACCGCGCGCACGCAGTGCTGGGGAATCACGACCTGCACCTGCTGGCGGTCGCCTGCGGCATTCGCAGGGCGCATGGATCCGACACGCTCGACGATATTCTCGCCGCGCCGGATCGCGACGAACTGCTCGACTGGCTGCGCAAGCGGCCGCTGGCGTTGCGGCGCGACCACTACCTGCTGGTGCACGCAGGCGTGGTGCCGCAGTGGACCGCGACGCAGACGCTTGATCTGGCGCAAGAAGTGGAAGCAGTCCTCGGCGGTCCCGACTGGGTCGCATTCCTGCGCCAGATTTACGGCAATACGCCGGCGCGCTGGGACGATAACCTGCAAGGCGCGGACCGGTTGCGCTGCGTGGTCAACGCGCTGACGCGTATCCGCTTCTGTACCGCGGACGGAACGATGGAATTCGGCGGCACCAAGGGCGTGGAAGCCGACCTGCCCGGTTACCTGCGCTGGTTCGAAGTGCCGGGACGAAAGACCGAAGACGTGACGATGGTGTTCGGCCACTGGCCGACGCTGGGCCTGACCTTGCAGCCGAATGTGATCAGCCTAGACACCGGCTGCCTGTGGGGCGGCAAGCTGAGCGCGGTCTGCCTCGACGACCGTGCGGTATTGCAGGTCGATTGTCCGACCTATCGGAAGTCGGGATCGCTGTAAGCCGCGAGCCGCACTTTGTCCCACGGGAGGATCGCGACGCTGCCTGGTGTCGGTACGATGCGGTGCCCGCGTCAATGCGCGGACGTTGCGGCCTCAGAATGAATGCACCGGTGGCGCGACGCCCAGCGCATCGCCGATTGCCGCGCGCGCCGCGTCGGCAAGCTCGCGCCGATGCGACGCTGCGCCGGTTTCGATAGCCGGCAGCAGCGACAACTGCGCGACGATGCCGGACGCGCGCAGGATCGCCAGCATGCTCTGGGCAAATGTCATGTCGCCGATGAAGTCGGCTGCGGGATGAAGGCGGCCGTCGCGGTCCAGGTAACGCAGCGCATACGGTTGCACCGGCACGCCGGCTTCGATCGCCGCCTCGAACAGGTTCGAGTGGAAAGGCAGCAGCGTGCCCTGCGCGGCGGTCGTGCCTTCGGGGAAGAAGGCCACGTGTTCGCCCGCATGCAGGCTGGTGACCAGCCCCTGGTAGATGCGGCGCACGTCGCGCAGGCGCCCGCGCGCGATGAAGATCGTGCCGGCCTGCTCGCACAGCCAGCCGATCAGCGGCCAGTCGCGGATATCGGACTTGGCCACGAAATAGCAGGGATGCAGCGTATTGATCACGAAGATGTCGAGCCACGACACGTGGTTGGATACCACCAGTGCGCGCCGCGCCGGAACTGCGCCGCCGCGCTGCACGACGTCGATCCGCACGCCGCACAGTGCCAGCAGGCGCGCCGACCAGCGCCTGACGCGCTCCTGGCGGCCGGCGCCGTCCAGGCGCGGGAACACCAGCGCGCAGGTCAGCAGGCCGGCAAGCAGGTGCAGCAGGACGCGCAGCAGGCGAAATGCAATCATGCGCGCGCCGGCGGACGATCGAAGGCGATGTGGCCGCCGACGATCGTGGTGCGGACGCGGCCGGCCACTTCGTAGCCGAGGAACGGCGTGTGCTTGCCCTGGCTGGCGAGCGCCTTCGCCTCGACCGTCCAGCGCGCGTCCGGATCGAAGACGCAGACATCGGCGACGCTGCCGACCGCCAGCGTGCCGCCGGGCAGGCCGACGGTGCGCGCGGCGTCGCTGCTGATGCGGGCGATAGCGGCGCTCAGCCGGCGTGCCGGTTCGACGCACTCTTCCGCCCATTTGAGCGCCAGCGGCAGCAGCAGCTCGACGCCGGTTGCGCCGGGGGATGCTTCGCCGAACGGCAGCAGCTTCTCGTCGTCGTCGACCGGGGTATGGTCGGAACAGATGACGTCGATCGCGCCGTCCAGCAAACCCTGGCGGATCGCATCGCGGTCGCGCTGGGCGCGGAACGGCGGAATCACGCGCGCATTGGAATCGAAGAAGCCGATGTCGACGTCGGTCAGGTGCACGTGATGCACCGCGACGTCGCAGCTGACCGGCAAGCCTTCCTTCTTGGCCGCCCGCACCAACTCGATTCCGGCCGCCGACGAGATGCGGCACAGGTGCACGCGCGCGCCGGTGGCGCGCACCAGTTCGAATATCGTGTACAGCGCGATCGTCTCGGCCATCACCGGCACGCCGGACAAGCCGAGGCGCGAGGCGACCGCGCCGCTGTGCGCGATGCCGCCGCGTCCCAGATGCGCATCCTGCGGCCGCAGCCAGACCGTGTAGTCGAAGGTTTTTGCATACTGGAATGCGCGCAGCAGCACCGTGGTGTCGAGGATGGGCTCGTGCGCCTGCGAAAAGCCGATGCAGCCGGCCTCGGTCAGCTCCGCCATCTCGGTCAGCGCCTGGCCCTTCAGCCCGACCGTCAATGCGCCCAGCGGGTAGACGTGCGCCTGGTTCAGGCTGCGCGCGCGGTGCTTGAGCATTTCCACCAATCCCGGTTCATCTAGCACCGGATCGGTGTCGGGCGGACATACCAGGCTGGTCACGCCGCCCTGCATCGCTGCCTGCATTTCCGATTCGAGTGTTGCCTTGTATTCGTAGCCGGGTTCGCGCAGGCGCACGCTCAGGTCGACGAAACCGGGCGCGACCACCAGGCCGGCGGCGTCGATGGTGCGGGTGGCGCTGAAGCCGGCCGGCGCCTGGCCTACGCCTGCCACCTTGCCTGCGGCGATATACAAATCCTGTTGCGCGTCGATGCCGTTGGCCGGGTCGATGAGCCGGCCATTCTTGATATGGATTTTCATTGTCAATTCCCTGCCAGGATGCTCATCACCGCCATGCGTACCGCGATACCGAAGGTCACCTGCGGCAGGATCACTGCCTGCGCGCCGTCGGCCACCGCCGAGTCGATTTCGACGCCACGGTTCATCGGCCCCGGATGCATCACGATCGCGTCCGGCTTCGCCAGCGCCAGCCGTTCCGGCGTCAGGCCGTAGCTCTTGAAGAACTCCTGGGCGGACGGCAGCAGCGCGCCCGACATCCGTTCGTTCTGCAGGCGCAGCATGATGATCACGTCGACGCCTTTCAGGCCTTCGTTGATGTCGGTGAACACGCGCACACCCATCTGTTCGAGGCCGCCCGGCAGCAGTGTGCGCGGGCCGATCGCGCGCACTTCCGGCACGCCCAGCGTGGTCAGGCCGTGGATGTCGGAACGGGCGACGCGGCTGTGCAGGATGTCGCCGACGATCGCCACCGTCAGGTTGCTGAAATCCTTCTTGTAGTGGCGGATCGTGTACATGTCGAGCAGCCCCTGGGTCGGGTGCGCATGGCGGCCGTCGCCGGCATTCACCACGTGCACGTGCGGCTGGCGGGTGTCGATCAGGTGCTTGGCGATCAGGTAGGGCGCGCCCGACTGGGCATGGCGCACCACGAACATGTCGGCATGCATCGCCGACAGGTTGTCGATGGTGTCCAGCAGTGACTCGCCCTTGCTGGTGCTGGACGCCGAGATGTTGAGGTTGATCACGTCGGCCGACAGCCGCTTCGACGCGATCTCGAAGGTGGTGCGGGTGCGGGTGGAATTCTCGAAGAACAGGTTGAACACGCTCTTGCCGCGCATCAACGGGACTTTCTTCACCTCGCGGTCGCTGACGCTGACGAAGGAGGAAGCGGTGTCGAGGATCTGGGTGACGACCGCCTTCGGCAGTCCTTCGATGGTGAGCAGGTGCTGCAGCTCGCCGTTCTTGTTCAGTTGCGGGTTATGCATGTTCCACCGTCAGGGAGAAGCCGCCGTCGTCGGCGCGTTGCAGTTCAAGTCGTTGTCCTTTCGCGAGGTTCGTCGTGTCGGCGACGAAATCGGCAGCCACCGGCAGTTCGCGTTCGCCGCGGTCGATCAGTGCCGCCAGCATGATGCGCGCCGGGCGGCCGTAGTCGAACAGTTCGTTGATCGCGGCGCGGGTGGTGCGGCCGGTATAGAGCACGTCGTCGACGAGCAGGATGGTGGCGCCTTCCACCTCGAACGGGATGTGGGTCGGCTTGACCTCGGCCGGCAATCCCTTTTCCGCGTAGTCGTCGCGGTAGAACGAGACGTCGATGTAACCGAGCCGCTGGCTCAGCTGCAGCTCGTTCGCGAGCCGTTCTGCCAGCCAGGCACCGCCCGAGTAGATGCCGACGATCGCGGGATTCTGTGCGTTCGCGAGGCCGGCTTTCACTTGTTCCGCCAGGCGCCGGTACAGCGCCTCGGCATCAAATTGAGGATTCGGCATGATCGTTGAAATATTGTTGCAGGATGATGGCGGCGGCTTCGGCGTCGATGGTTTCGCCGCGCCGCTGGGGAATGACGGCAGAGGAGTAGCGTTCGTCGACCAGCTCGGTGGCGACGCCGAAGCGGCCGTGCAGCTGGTTCGCGAAGCGGCGGCAGCGCACGGTCATTTCATGTTCGGTGCCGTCGGGATGGCGCGGCAGGCCGACCACGCAGCGCGCCGGCTGCCACTCGCGCAGCAGCGCGTCGAGCGCCGCGAACTTTCCGTCATTGGTGGGCGCGGTGATGACGGTCAGCGGCTGGGCTTGCCTGAGCAAGGTGTTGCCGACCGCGACGCCGATGCGTTTCAGGCCGAAGTCGAACGCGAGCACTGTTTCCACTCAAGCGTGTCCCGCTTCGCCGGCCAGCATCATCGGGTCGATGCCGAGCAGTCGGATCGCCGCCGCGAAGCGCTCTTCGATCGGCAGGTCGAACAGGATGCCGGGATCGGCACGCACGGTGAGCCAGCCGTTGCGCGCGATTTCCTCTTCCAGCTGGCCGGCGCTCCAGCCGGCGCAGCCGAGGCTGACCAGCAGGCGTTCCGGGCCGTTGCCGAGCGCGACCGCTTCCAGCACGTCCTTCGAGGTGGTCAGCGCGACGTCGTCGCTCACCTTCATCGTCGACGAATAGCTGCCGTGCGGCGCATGCAGCACGAAACCGCGCTCGACCTGCACCGGGCCGCCGAACATCACCGGCTTGTTGCCGGCCGGCACGCGATTGGCGAGGATTTCAAGCTTGAGGTCGATGCGCTCCAGCAGCAGCTCCATCGTCATGTCGGTCGGCTTGTTGACGATCACGCCGAGCGCGCCATTCGCGTTGTGCTCGCACAGGTAGACCACGGTCCCGCCGAATACCGGATCGAGCATCGACGGCATCGCGATCAGGAAGTGATCGGCAAGATTCAGCGCGGCGGCGGGTTCGGAATCGGTAAACATCGGGAAATCGGGCGCATCCTGCGCCTGCGGAGGTCTGGAGGAGTGCCAACGGGTCTTGCTGGGTTTTGCCATAATGGGCATTTTAACAGTTTTGCCGGCGCTGCCGCCCGCACGCGGCGGCCCCGTCACACAACGATTCCAACCGGATACGACGCCGCGCACATGCCCCGTTTCGACACTTCGCTCGTCTGGTTCCGGCGCGATCTGCGCAGCTTCGACCACGCGGCGCTGTACCATGCGCTGCAGCAGAGCCGCCGCGTGCACTGCGCGTTCGTGTTCGACACCGCGATCCTGGCCGGACTGCCGCGCGATGACCGCCGCGTCGCCTTCATCCACGCCAGCCTGCGCGAACTGGATGCGGAGCTGCGCCGCCATGGCGGCGGGCTGATCGTGCGCCACGCCGACGCGGCCACCGAAATTCCGCGGCTGGCCGCCGAACTCGGCGTCGACGCGGTGTTCACGAACCGGGACTATGAACCGGCGGCGCTTGCGCGGGACCACGCGGTTGCGGGTGCGTTGCAGCGCGACGGACGCGCGTGGTTCGCGTTCAAGGACCAGGTGGTTTTCGACACCGACGAGATCCTGTCGCAGGCCGGCAAGCCGTTTTCGGTCTTCACACCGTACAAGAATGCGTGGCTGAGAGCCTTGCACGCGGAAGGCGGCGACTTTTACCTGAAGCCCTATCCGGTCGCCGCGCATGCGGAGCGGCTGGCGCCGCCGCCCGGGCACGACCGGATGCCGGAACTCGCCGCGCTCGGCTTCGACGCTGGCACGAACGACGCGTTGAAATTGCCGTCCGGCATGAGCGGCGGCCAGGCGCTGCTCGAGGATTTCCTGCCGCGTCTCGACCGCTACGACCAGGCACGCGACTTCCCGGCGCTCAAGGGCCCATCCTACCTGTCGGTGCACCTGCGCTTCGGCACCGTGTCGATACGCGGCCTGGCGCGGCTGGCGTTCGACGCAATGCGCGCCGACTCCGGCCGCGGCGGCGCTGCCACCTGGCTGTCGGAACTGGCGTGGCGGGATTTCTACTTCATGATCCTGCATCATCATCCGCACGTGGCGGAACGTGCGTTCAAGGCGGAATACGACGCGATACGCTGGGAACAGGGTCCGGATGCGGATGCGCTGTTTGACGCGTGGTGCACCGGCCAGACCGGCTACCCGCTGGTCGACGCGGCGATGGCGCAGCTGAACCAGACCGGCTACATGCACAACCGGCTGCGCATGGTGACGGCCAGCTTCCTGGTGAAAGACTTGGGGATCGACTGGCGGCGCGGCGAGCGCTATTTTGCACGGCAGCTGAACGATTACGACCTGGCCGCCAACAACGGCGGCTGGCAGTGGGCCGCGTCGTCCGGCTGCGATGCGCAGCCCTATTTCCGCATCTTCAATCCGCTCACGCAGTCGCGCAAGTTCGACCCGGACGGCAAGTTCATCCGGCGCTACCTGCCGCAGTTGGCGGCGCTGTCGGACAAGGATATCCATGCACCGTGGCTGGCGCCCGGGCTGGCGCTGCAGGCTGCCGGCATCGTGCCGGGAAGCACTTATCCGGCACCGATCGTCGAGCATGACGCGGCGCGCCGGCGCACGCTGGAACGCTATGCGGTCGTAAAACGGTCCGCTGCGGCGGACCCCGCCGACGACTGAGCCGCGCCACGCCGGCTAAGCGCGCGGTCATCGTGACCGGTGATCGTGCCCGGTGATCGCGCCCGCGTCCGGCAGCAGCGGCGGACCCGGCAACCGGGTCGCCCCCTCCTGCCTTGTACCGCGCACGCGGATCACTCCGAACGCCGTCAGACCGAATGCGCTCCGGCAAAGCCGGCCACCAGCGCGAGCAGCTGCTCTTCCTGGTA
>Ga0164242_10005813_pt1 | contig 13670 bp, 11 predicted proteins | sample OricomgcompostMG_FD_108783 | JGI IMG/M metagenome (GOLD analysis project Ga0164242, IMG submission 108783) | Miracle-Growth compost microbial communities from Emeryville, California, USA - Original compost - Miracle growth compost (MG) ...
TATTCAAATCCTTCGAAAATAAGTTTGCGAAACCGATTAGTTGCACTTATATTTGCAACTAATCGGTTTCATAAAACAACTTAGACGTAATGCGAAGAGATATTTTCCAGGCAATCGCAGATCCAACAAGAAGAGCCATCATCGCTCTAATAGCCTTGCAGGCCATGACTCCAAATGCCATTGCCGACAATTTCAATTTTACAAGGCAGGCTGTTTCCAAACATTTGCGAATTCTTAAGGAATGCGACCTTATAAAACAGCAAACAAAGGGCCGGGAGATATACTATACTTTGCAGATTGAAAAAATGAAAGAAATCGACGAATGGCTCCATCAGTATCGCAAAATTTGGGAAAGCCGATTCAGTCAACTGGATGATTTATTATTAACCATAAAAAATAAAGAAAAATGAACCATTTATTATTCAATTTTACCGTGGATAAGTCAAAAAAAACAGTACTCATCCATAAGGAATTTAATGCGGAACAATCTCTCGTATGGGATGCTTTTACCAAACAAGAACTTTTAGATCAGTGGTGGGCACCCAAACCCTGGGTATCCAAAACAAAAATAATGGATTTTAAAGTGGGTGGTAGAAGGTTTTACGCAATGGTCAGCCCAGAGGGTGCAGAAAGCTGGGCATTACAACAGTATACGTCTATAACGCCCATCTCTGAATTCAAGTTTTTCAACACCTTTGCTGATAAAGATGAAAATCAACAATTACCTGGCTCTGACTGGACATTAGACTTTCGTGAACATGACAGCATCACAAGCGTCAGGATTTCTATTTATAACGAATCGTTGGAACGTATGGAAAAAATGATTGAAATGGGCTTCAAGGAAGGCATTACGGCGACTTTGAATGACCTGGAGGAATTCTTGAATCAGATAAAAAAGGGTTAATCAACAAATAGTCTCTTTAAAAATCCTGAAGACCTTCTTTTAGGGCATACCGTTATGTTCAAGACATAACAGAAGCCTGATGATACAACGCAATACCATTTAGAAGACTGGGAAAGAGAAGCCATAATTCATAATATGAAATAAGATTCCAGCCATATTGGCCAGAACTATTCCATCCAGTTCTTTTAACGCGGTTATCCATGTCTACCTTAATCTGAAGTTGGTTACAGTAAATTCGGCTACCCTATTCTTGCTCTTGCTTTCTAAAACAAATAAAGAAAAATTGACCTTTACTTTTAGCATTGATGCATATTCCATTCAAATTTTAAAAAATAGTACAGAACCGGGCTAACTGTTATCATATTTTTTAAATATACTGGTTGCAATATGGCCGCCGAATCCAAATGTGTTATTCATGGCATAGATAATCTCTTTTTTCTGAGCCGCCCCCAGTGTAAGGTTAAACGCGTTTTGAAACTCAGGATCTACCTGCGTTGTGTTAATAGTTGGAGGAATGGTCTTTTCTTTTATCGCCAATACACAGGCAATGGCTTCAATGGCTCCTGCAGCGCCCAATAGATGACCGGTCATGGATTTAGTAGCGCTGATATTTATTCGATCAGACCGGCCAAAAACCTGAGCGATTGCCCTTAGCTCACTTGTGTCTCCCTGGCTGGTAGAAGTGGCATGCGCGTTCAGGTAGCCAATCTGGTCGGGGCCGACCTGAGCATCTTCCAGTGCCAGACGCATACCTAAAACCGCTCCTTCACCGTCAGGATGTGTACCTGTCAGGTGATAGGCATCGGCCGCCATGGCGCCGCCTGCTATTTCTCCAATGATTGTCGCTCCCCGCTTTTTGGCATATTCAAGTTCTTCCAAAATAATAGCCCCTGCCCCTTCGCCTATTACAAATCCGTCTCTGGTGACATCGAACGGCCTTGACGCCGTACCGGGGCTTTCATTATTAGTGGAAAGAGCTCTGGCCGCATTAAAACCGCCGACAGACGCTTCTGTGATGGGCGCTTCCGATCCACCGGTTATAATCATATCCGCCTTTCCCCATTTAATGTAATTAAACGCATCAATAATGGCGGTATTAGAAGTGGAACAGGCTGATACCGTGGCATAGTTTACGCCCCTTAAACCATATTTTATTGAAATTACGCCAGCTGCGATGTCTACAATCATCTTAGGAATAAAAAAGGGATTGAACCTTGGGGTACCGTCACCATTATTAAACGCCGTAACCTGCTCCTGAAAAGTGCTGATGCCTCCATTGCCGGAACCCCAGATAACTCCAATCCGGGTTTTATCGAGTTTTTCAAAGTCAATATTTGCCTGCCTGACAGCCTCCTCTGTGACGGCCAGTGCATATTGGGTGAACAGGTCATATTTTCTTGCGGCAGACCTTTCCATATAATCCAGCGGGTCAAAATTTTTAACTTCCGCAGCAAATCTTGTTTTGAAGTTTTCTGCATCAAATTTGGTTATCGGTGCAACTCCGCTCTGCCCTTTAATCAGGGATGCCCAAAACGCCGGAACACTATTGCCTATCGGTGTTAATGCACCCATTCCTGTTATTACTACTCTTCTCATTTTCGTTTTCTTATTTTGTCAAGTCTGCAAGGAGTGTGGCCTTAATTTCCTGAAAATCATGTTTGAATGTAATTCTTGCCAGCTGTTCTGCACCGAGGATGTTTGTAATGATCATAAGTGCTTTGGTTCTGTGGTCCATGCTATAATGGAACTCTCCCCCTGTCTTGCCTTCTTTTAGGGTATCGGTTAACCAGTTTAATGTGTTTTCCATAAGGATTTTAAGTTCGGTCTGAACCGGCGCTTCAAAAGTGTAATAATCATTGGTCAGAGCCCCCAGGATACTGATCTTGTTATTGAACCTTCCGGCAGCGTAAACAGAAAGGAACTTCGTCATCTTTTCCATACTGCTTCCTGCAGAGACTGACATTTTGAATTTTTCCAAAATCAACTCATGTTTTTGGATAATGGAGATGACCAACATGGATTTGGTGGGGAAATAATAGTGGATGGAAGCGTTTTTAATCTTTAGTTCTTTTGATATATCACTAAAGCTAAACGCATTATAGCCTCTATTGCGGATTAATTCATCGCCGACCTGAATGATCTTTTCCCGTGTATTCATACAGCAAATGTACCTACCTATTAGTAGGTAGACAAATTAATCTCGCAACAAACATTTTTTTTAACAGAAGCAATCATTGTTGTTCTACGTAACTTATTGTAAAACAATTCGCTCTTGAACGCTATTCTGTTAAAAGAAATGGGGGACTGTAATTTTTGCTACCAATTACAGGTATAGCCCCTGAATCTGCGATAGATTGGGCAGTAAACCTAAAAATAACGGGCTTTCACTTTCAGACGAAAGTTATAAAAGAAAATTTTCTCTGATTACTGCATGTTATGCATAACTGTAAAATGAGAGCCTGCCTACGACCGGACTATCTTCTACTTTTCATAAAAACCACCCGTCAGGGTAGGTGATACTATGTTATTTCTTTTTTCCTTTGTAGGGATAATTTAAATTATTTACCTCTGCTAAACGCCGTCCTTGAAGATGAAAAGACTTTTACTTATAATTTTATCAGGTTGCACACTTGCCTTCTGCGGGAGCCTTAAAGCGCAAATAAGCTTTTCCGATCCTGTATCCTATTCATTTTTACCAAATGCCACGTTTTCGAAAATCAGATCTGCAGATTTCAATATGGACGGGTATAAGGATATTATTGGTATAGGCATGCAGGCTACTGGCGTTTCAATTTTACTGAATAAAGGAGATGGCACCTTCCAGTCAGGATTCAGCCAAAGTTTAACACAATCAGGCTATGCTATTACCATAGGAGATTTTAATAAAGATGGTTATCAGGATTTCGCGGTGATCGAAGGTATTCAAAGCGGATATGGGCAAGTCGATATCTTTTTGAATAATCCAAGCAATCCTGGTCAATTCACACAAGGAGCTACATTTCAAACAGCCCAAAACCCTACGGATCTGGAATCAATTGATTTTAATAACGATGGCAATCTTGATTTGATCATTACCAGTGCGTCCGATGGGCTGAGTTTCTTTCAAAATGATGGAAATGGCGGCTTTGGCGTCGCCGGTAGCCAGAATGCAGGGCAGACCCCCTGGTGTGCAGCCGTCGGGGACCTTAACGGGGACGGCTTTAATGATATTGTCATTGGCAGCCAGTACGCTCAGAACGGCGACGTAAATGATATTAAAATATACTTAAATAATCAGAACGGAACATTTACCCTTTCAAATTCCTATGCAGCAGGTACAACCGTATTTTCAGTTGTCATTAAAGATATTAATAACGATAACAAGCCTGATATTGTATCGACCTCTTTTAATGACAATGCATTTTTCTCATTAATCAATAACGGAAATGGAAACTTTGCCGTGTTTGGACCGCTTGCTGCACCGTCGGGGACTACAGCGCTCGCTGGCAACGACTTTAACGGAGATGGATTGACTGATCTTATAGTCTCAGGCTTGAGCGCGAATGCACTGGACATTTTTTTGAATAACGTTTCCGCTCCAGGCACTTTTTCAGCGGCCGGCACGATTCCCGCAGTATATACGGTGGCCATGTTAAGTGAAGATTTTAATAATGACAATAAACCTGACCTGGCTGCACTAGATATGTCAACCGGTACGCTATCTGTATTTCTCAATACAACTACATTTTCACTGCCAGTAGACTTAAAAACATTTACAGGGCAAATAAATAACGGAAATGCGGATTTGAAATGGACCAGCGGCGTAGAATCCGAATTTGAAGGTTATGAAATTGAAAAAAGCCTCGACGGGGCTGCCTTTATCAGGATTGGGTCCGTGAAAGCTGAAGGCAGTGGCAAAAGCTATCATTTTTCTGCTGTCCAAAATGAGCGAATTGCTTATTACCGACTGAAACTAATTAATAAAAACGGAAACCCTGATTACAGTGACGTGGTCACCATTCAAGATCCGCTAGCCAAAAATGGCATAACACTTACACCCAATCCCGCAAACAACTTCATACATATACAGACCACTACAAACGAAACACTTCATATTTATGACGGGTCCGGGAAATTGGTCCTTACCGAAAGCTTAAGTGCCGGAGATAATAAGATAGATGTGCATAGCCTGAGTTCGGGAATTTATTTTGGAGTCATTGGTCACTCTAAGCTCAAATTTATCAAAAACTAAATTTTATCAAAAGCGCTGCCTTAAATGTGCAGCGTTTTTGATTTGTAAATAGGGATGATATATTTTACGCCTGCTTGGATTCAGGGACATAGGTATGGACAACAATACCGCCCGGAAACGACCTGGCCTCTATTAACTTTACATCCATCGCTTCTTTTATTCCGTTTAAAATAGGTAGTCCTTTGCCTAAGAAAACAGGGTGAACTGCCAGCTGATACTCATCTACCAGTCCGGTTGCAATGAGATTCCGCATAAATTCGGCACCTCCAATAGCAACAATGGGTTTTCCTTCACCTGCTTTGAGCGCTTTGATTTCTTCTGCCAGATCGCCGTTAAATACTCTTGTCTCTAGCCAGGAAGCAGCGGCAGGAAGGTTTTTATCTTTATCTGCGATACTACTTGTCGGATCATAGCCCTTTTGAGTGAATACCCCTTTAGGAATTGCATTCATAGGCGCAGCAAATGGTCCGGTGGCAGAGGGCCAGTATGGAGCCATTGCATGGAAACTTTTCCTCCCCATAATAATTAATCCTGCTTCCGCAGATACTCCGACCGCCCAGGCCCGGGATTCTTCATCTGAACTTTTAAAGACCCAGTCCATTTTTCCGTCTTCTCCGCTTACGAAACCATCAACAGAAATGGACATTTTCATCATTAATTTGCGCATAATTTAAATGTTTAATTATTTACCAAAATTAAATCTATCAGCACATATATCTGAGGGGTAATAGCGACAAAATAAAGTGGATATTATGCTAGTGAATCGTCTACTGACAATGAGGATATTGGCTTATTTAAGGCAAGAAATTTTAATAGCTAGGATAGAAAGACTGCCCACCAACAGCGTATTCTGTTATCGGGTACCCCTACCTGATAAGAATTAGACGATTTTATCAGGTAGAAGGATTTTCAGTTAAGGGCGAACAGCCTATAAATGAAAATGTGATGTTGTTTAAGACTATTTATGAGGAGCATGATCAAGCGCGTGGTTCCAATACTCTCGGCCCTAATTGGCGCCATCTTATTCCAGATCATACTGAGCGGCCAAGGCTAAAAGTACGGCGCGACCGTAGGACTGTTTTTGGGGCTGAGGGGGAATCAGAGAATTTAAATAGTTAGCCTTAATTGTCAATTTTGAGTTGTTAATGAATCAATGACTTGTTTTAGGCTGTCGAGCTGGTGTTGGGTTTGGAGTTGGGCCATTTGTGCGGTGGAAAGACTGGTTTGGAGTTCCGCTTTCAACTTTTCGAGGGCCTGTTGACCCCTTATATCTGCCTTATGGATTTCAAGTTGCAGGCTGTCCATTTGCAGACCTTTTTGCAGGGTGTACATTTGATTTTGCAGCAGTGATTTTTCGTAATTCAATTTTTCGTTTTCAAGGGTGGTTGACCTTTTGGTATTGTCGATTCTGAACTGGATGAGCTGAGCTGGAATTGAGACAATGGATTTAGCGATATTGATGGGAATGGAAATGAAGCCTTCCACGGAGGAGGGCTTGTAGATTGAATTAGACAGAACGACTCCATCAGCGATAGTAACATTATTTGTTTGTCGAACAAATGCCGTTCTTTTAATAGGGATCACGATTAATTTACCGGGATCCGCAATTGTCACATATGAGGTTTGTGACTGGATCTGATCAGGTTTCGATTCTGAAATCGGACTTATCTTAACGGTTATATTTTTAAGGGGTCTGGTTAAAATACCTTTAACTTCTCTTCTATTACTATCCCTTTTAGTCAGCAAATACCCAATTGTAGTATCAATTCCTGGTCTAGAAACTGCACGTGGAAGTTTAGACAGATTATCTGACGAAATATTAAAATTGGCAGCCAATGTTGCTGGTAAAGCCTCGGGCTTAACTTCATTTTCGAGTACCAGATTCCAATGAACTTCTTTAGGTACCTGTGATAATTCAGAGACCTTGATTGCTATGGTATCTGTAAAGTCTTTTATTTTAACAAAGGAACCAGCAAGTATCGGTTGGTCGCCTGCCCAATTTTTTTTATCAGCATCTGAAAGGGGAAGGATAACCTCTGATCCTTGGGCAATAGCCTCAACTATAGCGGCAGTTTTGTCTTCTGTGACAACATTTACAGTTTCTAGGAGTCCTTTGGCATTAACCGCGTATTTAATGGAATCCGTCATCAATGCATTAGGTTTGTAATTCAGCGACAACAATTCCCTCGTATCGGCGATCATTTCGGGCATGAGTTCAAAACGCTCCGAAAGGACTCTGCTGTATGGCGTAAGTACACTGTCTTTTTTTGTGTAGACCACGGCCACTTTAGCGGTCACATGAATATTAAGCAATGTTTCGGGGAGATAGTAATAAACGGTGGCGTCTTTGGCTATGTCAGAGGAGTAATTGGTTTTCACGACGGCGCAGCCTGCGAAAAACAGTAGGATAATCAGGCCGAGAAGAAAGACAGTCGTAACAGTTTTTTCTTTTAATGGAATACAAGTTTGCATAAAGGCAATAGTTAAGTCCGTTTATAGTTTTCAAGACAAAGTCAGTCAATCAATAAATCCGGGTGGATTTCATTAGTTAGTGGCAAAAACATTCAACGCAAAAACGAATGCGTTTGTAAATACTTAAACGAAGATAACGAGATTTGAGAACAGAAAAATCAGAGGGTGAGGGGAATTTTTAAAATCAGGGAAAATTATAATCTGTATAGATTGATTATCAATGATGGAATTTTTGAAATCGGTGGCCACGTATTTTATATTTAAAAGGCCGCTCAGGTAAAATAAATTCCGGAGCGACCTCTTAATGAATTATCTACAGCTTGATTCTGCTGTTTGATAGTAGGAGGAGGATACTAAAGACCCAGACCGCCTAATAACGAGGCTAAAGTAGCCAGTAAACCTGATAGGATACCCATAGTTTTACATTTATAATTGTGATAGCCTACTCTGTTTTGATAATAGGGTTTTCGGCAAATCCCCTTCAGCTAACCGAGACACAAAAATAAATGCGGCAGTGTCAGAATCTGACAAAACCATCAGGCGTCCGGATTTAATTATATCGAAGCTCCTAGTCTACCTGCGGCATGTGGGAAGATTTATCGATGGATACGATTTTGCGACGCATCATGGGTTTGTCTTTAAAATGGCGGGAGATTTCCTGGGTAAGTTCAGTGTAGTTATTCTTGTGTTCATTTTCGTGATAATAGTAGATTTTGATGGATTTACAGTTTTCATGCTCGAAGATCATATTAAGCATAGTACGATCGGAAAGACCGCAGGAGTGGCCGAGAATGAAGACCTGGTATTCATCGGAGTCCAGAAAACGAATGAGGTTATAGTAGTTGGAAGTCTTGAAGTATCCGAAGGATTTGATGTGCTCGAAATAGCCATTGGTTTTCTCCAGTTGCATTTTGGCGTAGTCGGTGTCGAGTTCATCGCCGAATCCGAAGATGATAGGATTATGAGGATCATTAAGTTTACCGTGGATATAATTGACCATGATATTTTTCGGTATTGATGTATTTTGTAGGTATTGTTCGATGGTGTCCGTATAATTAAAATTCAAGATCATAGTTTCTTTAGGTGCCTCTTTTGATCCAGATCTGTTTTTAAAAGTTCATTTATATTGATTGGATTGGCAAGGATATCATTGAAGGCTGGCTGTTGAATGTTTGTCGGGATGGTTCCTAAATTCCGAATAATTACTATCATTGTCTCCAATCAAAACAATTTCAGCGATGGCCAAATATCACCTGGCTAGGGTACTCGAAAAGCAGTTTTTGAAGTGGAGAAATGTGATTTGGATATTCAGAAAGGAAATATCCCAGGAGGGTCTATGATAATTATTGGGAACTATACACCAAACGATATTCTGCAAAAGATTGCCAAAGTTCATGGCCGGAACAAATCTTGGATATCGGTAACTAAGGATATGTTATAGACCTTCCCCAGATTAATATCGGGTCTGACGGAGTCATTTCATTTACAGATGGGAGACACGGAACAAAGTGTATGTTATTATTAGGGCAAGATGAAATCCCTGTTGCAATTCACAAATCAGAACTACTCCAATTGCAAAAAGTCCTTTCTTTGAAGGCAGCACTTTTATTGTGGGTGTTTACCTTTATTTTGTGTAATAATCCCAGACGGCTTTGGCGATGGAGGCGATGATGGCTTCACCGTCCTTATAGTGTTCGGTGGTGTTATGGACGAAGACGGACAGAACGAGCCGGTTGCCGTCAGGGAGTTCGATAATCCCGATATCATTGATGGAGCCAGTGAGTCCTTCGGCATTGGTAAAAGAGCTGCCGATGCGATGAGCGACGACTGTGCCCCTGGGTAGCTGACCCTTGATGCGGTTTTCACCGACGGAGGTCGCGACCATGGTGGTGTAGAGAAAATGCGTGGCGGATGGTGAGAGCAATTTACCCTCATAAAAAAGTCTCAACAGATCCGTTGCAAAATCAGGTGTGGTGGTATTCAGGAATTGGGCGTCCCAGTTTTCGTGCATGCCGGCTTCGTCGTTTTTGATCACAAAATGGGAGTTATTGATAAATCTATCAATGGTTTTTACCCCACCTACCAGCCGGATGAGAAAATCGCAGAGGTTGTTGTCGCTAACCTTGATCATCCAGCCAATTGCCTCCCGCAGCGTGATATTGAGGTTGCCTTCGGGATGCTTGTCGCGGAACGGGCTGTAGGTATCTGGCAAAAGATCCTGTTTTTTAATAAAGAGCTGCTGGTCAAGGGAGAGCTTACCCTCATCTACCTGGTGCATGACGGTGAGTGCCACATGGAATTTGAAGACGCTGATCATGGGATAGGGCATGTCGCCCTGGATGCTGGTCCACTCCCCTGTTTTCAGGTTAAGGATGGAGACGCCTACGTCCGCCCTTTTGGTAGCGAGGATGTTTTCGATCTCGGATTTAAGGGTATCCCCCGTTTGTGCGGATACTGATATACAAAGTATCAGGAAAAATATGGTTAAGGTAAAAACTTGCCTTTTCATGGGGGGATTTTGAAACAAATGTAAGGAGAATTCCTTCTATCAGCGTGGTCTTAATTTAAAAACGCTGGAAGGTATTTGCCTCCGGGATGCCGTAGTGTTCATGGCCGAGGATCGAATTGATGATGACCATATTGCGGTAAGTGCCGAGACCGGGGTCAGCCGAATTGAAGTCGTGGATATGTAGCTCGGCGTTCTAGATAGAATCTGAGGTTTTGTCGATGGCATAATTACGGCTAATGTTAGGGCGGCCTTTATCATCGAAACTGATCCGGTCTTTTATACCCTTCAGAAATGTGGGCGGCCAGTTTTCATAGCCGGTGGCAAGGATGGTGGCGATCTGGTGCCCCTGAACTACATTTAGCATATCGCCTTCTGCTCCTTCATCCCCGTTTTTCTCCCGGTTCGATGACTGAGCGGACTGCGTAGTTCCGACCGTCTTTACCGATTGAGCAGCAGCATTTACGTTGCCTGCGATCAAAAACAGTAGTAAAAGCAATGCAGGTATCAACCCGCCCCCATTCCAATGCCAGGCCTTCCTCTCCGATGAAAAATCGCCATTTAAAACCTTAGCAGGAAACCGGGCTATTTTGTTATTGTCCAGGTCGGAACAGCTTTTTTCCGCAGTAGTACATTTCTGAAAAATTTTTCATAAGGTGGTATACAAATGACATAGAGTATGATGAGGTAAATGTAATTTCACAATAATCATGATTGTTTCATAAACTTCTCTATTTGTCTACAGACATCCATTTCCAGGTCACCTTTCCGACCGTATTCGGTTTCCCTGACACCGGATCAGAAATACGGCCTTTCAGCTGACCGTTGTCGTCTTTAAAAACGGTAATCGTACGCCAGCTATAGGCGCCCTTTTCATAATCGTAACTGACACCATCGTCATCATATAACTGAAAACTTCCGGGCCTCTGTCCATAATATCTGATTTCCAAATCCACTTTCTGACCAGGCTTTGGGGCATGGAGCATGGCGGGCATCAGCGGGATAATCCCGCCATCCCGCACATAGACGGGTATTTTATCTAACCCGGGTGTCACTTCTATTATTTCTCCGTTTCCAGCATAGTCTCCTGTATAAAAGTCATACCAGTTGCCCTTGGGTAGTATCACTTTGCGGCTGGTCTGGCCCGTAAACATAGGAGCTACCAATAAACCGGGGCCCGCCAGATACTGATCTTTAATCTCTTTGCTTTTGGCCTCTTCATATGGGTTATCCTCCAGGTTCTGAGCTGTTTTCTCTAACCGGACTGCCGATCTGAAGCCCGGCTCCAGATTCATCGCCCTGAAGGGCGGCGTGCCATGGAAATGATAATCTGCGAAACTGGAATACCAATAAGGCATCATACGCATCCTGAGGGCCGCCAGTTGCCTGATCTGACCCGCAACTTCAGGGAAACTCCAGGGTTTGGTTCCGCTGGACCAGGCATTAATCATAGCCAGAGGGGAGAATATATTTGACTGAAACCGGCGCAACCATTCCTCCGCCGTCTTTGAAGCCCTGACTTCCGGCGTCCACAAGACTCCTGCAAAGCCGCTATTGATTAAAGCGGCTATAAAATCCCGGTGATCATAATAATCGTTATAGATAACATAGGGGAAGGATACGCCGCCAGCATTGGAGGCTCTGACCAGCCCGTAGGTCCTTTTGTTTAAATCATGAAACATCTGCGTACTGGAACGCTGGATCAGAAGCCCGTATATCTGGCGCATCTGCTCAGCACTGGTGCCGGAAGGGAAGGTGGCCACATCCGGCCAAAGATACTTATCGCCTCCGTCTACTTCATCAAATTTGAAGCCACTGACACCAATATCTACCTGATGTTTTTTTAAATACCCGAAAAAGACAGCTCTTGCTGCCTGCATGGTAAGGTCCGCCACTACCCCGTTCCAGACAGTATGTGTGCCGGTATAAGGTAAAATGGCTTTATAGACCGGTGATTCAGAAGAAATATAAGGATTGGTCCATAGATTTAGTCGGACGCCTTTACTTAGCATCCTTTTAATAAAAACTTCAGGCGCCGCAAACCGGGTACTGTCCCAGACAAAGGTGCAGGGATAGGATTTACTCTGCCAGCCTGGTTCCAGACCAATAAAATCAAGCGGATAGCCTCTTTTCTCAAATTCGGCGGCTTCACTGTCCACCTGCTCTTCGTTATAGAGTCGCTGTACCCTTTGCGTAAAGCCAAGCCCCCATCTGGGCGGTATGGGCCCGCCTCCATTCAATAAATTAAATCTGCGCACCGCTTCCAGCGGGGTAGGTCCTGCAATGACATACACTTCAGCACCAGTTGTCGGGATAAGCATATCGACTCCATCAGAATAAGGTTGTGAACTCCATTGCTTATCCAGATTCCGGTCGTATACTATTGGAGGATGCTTGCTGTCTTTGGCTACCGCGGTACCTGCATATACTTTTATATATCTGGCAACATTCACAAAGACACCGTATCCTTTGGAGGACACATAAAACGGTGTTGGGGCATGGGTATGGCCGTCATCTGTGCCTGCATAATTATCCACATGGAGCTGCAGGATGCGTCCCCTCTGGTTCACGGTCTTGAAATTCAGACCAAATCCGAAAAGTTGCTCCTGTTTTTCCAAGGGAAAATGCAAATAAGTCCGGTGATCCACAACTTTTGCAGTAATATCCTCCCTTAGTAGTGGAAAGGCAGCAGGGCCCAGCTCGCCTAATCCGGCCATATTGGCGGCGGCTCCCGCCGCAGTCCGCAGATTGATACTATCAGGACGGCCAACCGTAGCTTTATAGATGCCCGGAGCTACCAGCTGCCATTTTAATTCCTGTGATTTCAGGGCTTCAATGCCTACGAGTGTCCAAATCAGTACCAACACTGATGAACGTCTTAAAAGCACCTTGCTTTCAGGCCTTAACTTTTTTAGTAACATTGCGTCTCCCCGGTCTTTGTGTAGTAATCTTAATTAAGTTTCATATATCTCATGCTGTATCCTATAACTGCAAATTCTCCATTAAAAATTATCTTGTAGTTATATCTGCAGCAGGTAAAATCTGATAACTGACAAATTTATAGATTATCTCTTAGGGCGCCGCTCAGCCTATTGTCTTAATAGTAAGCAATATTAACCTGCCGTTCCTCGTTTTATACGGGATTTCCCGGATCTGATTGCTTAAAAAGCAAATGGACAGACCTATTGTACATTTTCGGACAGTGGAAGTCAGCCAACAAGGCGGAGTTACGTAATAATACCGGTTCAGATCCGATAATTAGCAATTGTACCAGTTCGATTATTGTCTTATGTCTCGGTGCAGGCAAAAAGCAACCATCATTTAGAACATTTACGTGTCTTCGCCAAAAAATAAATATCAGCAATTTCTAATACTAAATTAACATCAAGATACGACTTTATCTACATAACTCCATTTAACTCAAAAACTTATTCAAGCTCAACCGTTTTCTTTTATTAATCTATCTATTCAATTAAACAGCGCGATTTTTCCATAAATAAAAATCTCCTTAACTTAAACCCAAAATAAATTCCTATTTAAACCTGTTTTTTGAAAAA
>Ga0164242_10005814_pt1 | contig 13668 bp, 15 predicted proteins | sample OricomgcompostMG_FD_108783 | JGI IMG/M metagenome (GOLD analysis project Ga0164242, IMG submission 108783) | Miracle-Growth compost microbial communities from Emeryville, California, USA - Original compost - Miracle growth compost (MG) ...
ACCAGCACTCGCGCCGCCTTCAGCCGCCGCTGGCCGATCGCACCGAATCCGGGCAACGAGAGATGGCGGGCGTAGCGCTGGAATTCATCCGCCACCAGCGGCGGCCCGGGCTCCACGAGGGGCGCAGGCCGCGGCATGCTCTCGGACGCGATCACAGGTCGGGCCGCCCTTCCATCGGGGAGGACGCAAGTGCGGCCCTCCGTTCCGGGATGCGCCCGGAGACCGCAGCCGCACGGCCGGCGATGACGGCGTGCCGGAAGGCCGTGGCCATTCCCACCGGGTCCTGCGCTCTCGTCACCGCCGTCGCGAGGAGCACCGCGTCACATCCGAGTTCCATGGCGAAAGCCGCGTGCGACGCCGTGCCGATTCCTGCGTCGAGCACGACTGGCACCGACGCGCGTTCCGCGATCATTTCGATGTTGTGGGGGTTGAGGATGCCGAGACCGCTCCCGATCGGGGCGCCGAGCGGCATGACGGCCGCGGCCCCGGTCTCCTCCAAGCGCAGAGCCAGCGCCGGATCGTCGTTCGTGTAGGCGAAGACGACGAAACCGCGCGACACCAGCTCCTCGGTCGCGCTGGCCAGCTCGACGGGGTCGGGGAGCAGCGTGCGCTCGTCGGCGATGACCTCCAGCTTGACCCAGTCCGTCCCGACCGCTTCGCGCGCGAGTTCGGCCGTGACGACCGCTTCGCGCGCGGTCAGGCACCCCGCGGTGTTGGGAAGCACGCGGATGCCCAGGTCGGTGATCAGCCGGAACAGCGACCCCTGGGCGGAGGCAACGTGCCGGCGCATCGCCACGGTGGTGAGGCGGCTACCCGAAGCGACGAGGGCGGCTTCGAGAACCGAGTGGTTCTGCGCGCCGCCCGTTCCCATGATGAGCCTCGACTCCAGTTCGACGCCGTCGATAGTGAGGGTGTCCGTTCGCACCGGTCAGCCTCCCTGGGTCGCGGTCAGAACCTCGACGACATCGCCGTCGGCCAGCACCGTGTCGTTCCATCGCGCTCGCGGCACGACCACGAGGTTGCGAGCGACCGCGAGGCCCGTCGGCTGCCGCTCGGCGTCGTTCCCATCATGTGGAGCGTTCTGCGGCTCGGCCGGTGAGCATGCGAGGACTTCGGCCAGCAGCCCGGCCACCGTGCATCCGGGGTCGGCGAACCGCGGTCGCCCGTTCACGACGATCTCGATCACGACGTGCTCCTTTCCTGCTGTGCGAATGGCTCGACCGTCGGTGCGTATTGCTCTGCCTGTGGTGCGGACAGCTCTGTCCGTGGTGCGAATGCGGCCGGTCGTGGCCCGAACCGGTCGGGACGGAACCGGGACCAGCGCGAGTCTTCGCTCCCGCGCACCAGGTCGAGACAGATCTCGGCCGCGATCGGAGCCAGCAGCACTCCGTGCCGGAAGAACCCTGTGGCGATGATCAGCCCGGGCACATCCGTGCCGTCACCTGCACCGGTCCGTCCCAGGAAAGGCGCGTTGTCCGGCGTCGCGGGGCGTGCTCGCGTCGTCGCCTCGATGAGGTCGAGCTCGGCCACAGCGGGGAGCACTTCTTGCGCGTCGGAGAGCAGGCGATGCACGGCGCCGGCCGAGACACCGCTTCGGCCGTCTTCCCGCTGGGTCGCGCCCAGCACGACGGTGCCGTCTGCACGAGGAACCAGATAGACCGGCGCTCCGTGCACGAGAGCCCGGACGGTCATGGTGAGCAACGGGCGCAGGTGTTCGGGCACTCGAAGGCGCAGGATGTCGCCATACACGGGACGAAGCGGCATGCCTGCTCGGGTAAGGCCGTCGAGCCCGGATGCCGCAACGCCGTTGGCGACGACGACCTCGCCAGCGGCGATGGACGTGCCGTCGTCGAGCTGCACGCCTACGACTGGCGAAACGGGGTCGCAGGCATCCGCGTGCACCAGGGCGACGACGCGCCGCCGCACGATGCCGGCCCGCGCACCCCGGGAGAGCCCCTCGGCGAGCGCCTGTGCCAGCACACGAGGGTCGACCTGATGGTCGCCCGCCACGCGATAGGCGGCCGACACCCGCGGACCCAGGAACGGCTCCTGAAGCCTTGCCCCGCTCCGCGTCAGCGGTTCGACCACGAGGTCCCTCTGCCGAAGTGCGGCGTGCAGGTCGGCCAACGCCTGCGTGTCACCGCGATCGAGGCCGACCAGAAGGGTGCCGTTCGCGAGGTACGCTGCCTCCGCACCCGGCACCGACTCGATGAACCGCGGATAGAGGCTCGCCGAGGCCAGCATGAGCTCGAGAAGCGATTCCTCCTGGTAGTGGTATTCGCCGATGGGCGTCAGCATTCCCGCCGCAGCGAAGGTGGCCCCGCTTGCCGGTCGGGGATCGATGACCCGCACCGAGTACCCGGCCTGCATGAGCATCCACCCGATGCTCAACCCGATGACGCCGCCGCCGATGACAGCGACATCGACTGCCTCCGACCCGTTCGTCGCACGCATTCCCTGCCTCGCTACGCTGGACCGGTGTCCCTGAATGCCGCCCGGCTCTACCTCTGCACAGACGCGCGCACCCGCCAAGGCGACTTCCCCGACTTCGTCTCCGCCGCATATCGGGGCGGCGTCGACATCGTGCAGCTGCGGGACAAGTCGCTGGAAGGCGGCGAAGAGCTCGAGCTTCTCGTGGCCCTGGCCGAGGTCGCAGCACAGCACGGCAGGCTCTGGGCGGTCAACGATCGCGCCGACATCGCCCGCTTGGCCGGTGCCCCTGTGCTGCACCTCGGACAGAAGGACCTGCCGCCGTCCGCCGCGCGCGCGATCGTCGGAGCGCAGACGGCGATCGGCCGGTCCACCCACACCGCTGCGCAGGTGGATGCCGCCATCGCCGCTGCCGATCTCGGCTACTTCTGCGTCGGGCCGGTGTGGTCCACCCCGACGAAGCCCGGACGCGCGGCCGTGGGAACCGAGCTGATCAGGTTCGCGGCGCAACGAAGCCCGACGCGCCCGTGGTTCGCGATCGGCGGCATCGATGCGAGCACCATCGGCGAGGTGGTGGATGCCGGTGCGCGGCGGGTCGTCGTGGTGCGGGCGATCACCGACGCCGACGACCCCGAGGAGGCCGCACGCCGGCTGTGCGGCGCGCTGCCCCTTCTGGAAGACCCCGCGCATCCTCAGTGAACCGGCCGTCCGGACGTCGCCGAACGGCCCCGTGATCAGGGCGGACATCACGACGGTTACGGGCGGCCGACGCCGGGCTCGGGAAGGTAGACCCGTCCGCCCGATGCGCGGAAGAGGGCGGATCGTTCGTTCATGCCCGCGATCACCTGCTGCTCGGAGAGTCCGCCGAACTCGTCCCGGATGTCTTGAGAGATGCGCATCGAGCAGAACTTCGGCCCGCACATCGAGCAGAAGTGCGCGGTCTTGGCCGGCTCCGCGGGCAGGGTCTCGTCGTGGAACTCCTCCGCGGTGACCGGGTCGAGGGAGAGCGCGAACTGGTCGCGCCACCGGAACTCGAATCGCGCTCTCGAAAGCGCGTCGTCCCGCTCGTGGGCGCCCGGATGTCCTTTCGCCAGGTCGGCGGCGTGCGCGGCGATCTTGTAGGTGATGACACCCGTCTTCACGTCATCCTTGTTCGGAAGACCGAGGTGCTCCTTCGGCGTGACGTAGCAGAGCATCGCGGTGCCGTAACGGGCTATCTCGGTCGCACCGATCGCCGAGGTGATGTGGTCGTAGCCAGGCGCGATATCGGTGACCAGCGGTCCGAGGGTGTAGAACGGGGCACCGTCGCAGAGCTCCTGCTGACGCTCGACGTTCTCCCGCACGAGGTGGAACGGAACGTGCCCGGGGCCCTCCACCATGACCTGCACGTCGAACTCCCACGCCCGCCTGGTCAGCTCGGCCAGCGTGTCGAGCTCGGCGAACTGGGCGGCGTCGTTCGCGTCGGCAATGGAACCCGGCCGCAGCCCATCGCCGAGCGAGAACGCGACATCGTAGCGAGCGAAGATCTCGCACAGCTCGTCGAAGTGGGTGTAGAGGAAGTTCTCCTCGTGGTGCGCAAGGCACCATCCCGCCATGATCGATCCGCCGCGGGAGACGATCCCGGTGACCCTTTCGGCAGTCAGTGGAACATAGCGCAGGAGCACTCCGGCGTGCACGGTCATGTAGTCGACACCCTGCTCGCACTGCTCGATGACGGTGTCGCGGTAGAGCTCCCATGTCAACGCGTTCGCGTCGCCGCCCACCTTCTCCAGCGCTTGGTAGATCGGAACGGTGCCGATCGGAACTGGTGAGTTGCGGATGATCCACTCTCGGGTGGTGTGGATGTCGTCCCCGGTCGACAGGTCCATCACGGTGTCGGCACCCCAGGTGGCCGCCCACTGCAGCTTGTCGACCTCCTCGGCGATGGAGCTGGTCACCGCCGAGTTGCCGATGTTGGCGTTCACCTTCACCAGGAACGCCTTGCCGATGATCATCGGCTCGGATTCCGGATGATTGATGTTGCTGGGGATGATCGCCCGCCCCGCGGCGAGTTCCGCGCGGACGAGCTCGACATCACAGTTCTCCCGCAACGCGACGAAGCGCATCTCCGGGGTGATCACGCCGCGCCGGGCGTAGTGCATCTGCGTCACCGTGCGGCCGTCCAGGGCCCGGCGCGGCACCGGCTTGGCGCCCTTCCACTCGGCGGAGGCCGCACCTCGGCGCTGCGCGGCCCTGCCATCATCGTTCAGGTCGCGGCCGCGGCCTTCGTACGTTTCTGTGTCGCCGCGCGCTGCAATCCATTCCTCACGGAACGGCGCGAGCCCGAGCACCGGGTCGCTGCCGGGCCCGGCCGTTCGGTAGGCCACGAACGACTCGTCCGACGTCGTGCCCAGCGAGATCGAGGTGACCGGAACACGGATGCCGTGTTCGTCGTCGCGCAGATAGGCGAGCGTGTGCGATGGGTGGATCGAATCCATGGAGGAGCCCTACTTCCTTCGCCGGCATTGTCCGGACAGGTTCTACGGTCGAAGCTGCGGCAGCTTCCTCTCAGCCCTTGCCAGGGCTCCCGTGTAGATCGCCATCACCCTATCAACGTTCGGGCCGAAGGGCAGCCGCCGGTCATCAGGCACGTGCGAGAGCATGGATGGACACGCATGCAACGACTCGAATCAAGGACGTATCAGTGGTGAATACAACGGTGAACACGGCCCCTTCGACGGAGGAAGCCATGTCGGAGGCATCGCACGAAGCGACCGGCCCGCAGAGCGACACCGCAGCGACGCCGACCAGCACCGGCAACGAGTGGTGGCGCACAGCGGTGATCTATCAGGTGTATCCGCGGTCGTTCGCGGACAGCAACGGCGACGGCTTCGGCGATCTGCCCGGTATCACCGCTCACCTGCCCGCTCTGCAAGACCTCGGTGTCGACGCGGTCTGGCTCTCCCCCTTCATGACGTCGCCGCAGCGCGACGCCGGCTACGACGTCGCCGACTACTGCGACGTGGACCCGCTGTTCGGCACGCTCGACGACTTCGACCGGATGCTCGCGGCCGCCCACGACCTCGGGCTACGCGTCATCGTCGACCTGGTGCCCAACCACACGTCGTCCGATCACCGCTGGTTCCAAGAGGCGCTGGCATCCGCTCCGGGCAGCGAGGCGAGGAGCCACTACTGGTTCCTCGACGGCAAGGGTGAGAACGGCGAGCTTCCGCCGAACAACTGGGAGTCGGTCTTCGGGGGTCCCGCCTGGAGCCGCACGACGAACCCGGACGGCACCCCTGGACAGTGGTACCTGCACCTGTTCGACTCGTCGCAGCCCGACCTCAACTGGGAGAGCCCCTGGGTGTGGGAGCAGTTCCGCGGCATCCTGCGGTTCTGGCTCGATCGCGGAGTGGACGGATTCCGCATCGACGTCGCGCACGGCATGGTCAAGGCGAAGGGGCTGCCGGACTACACGCCCGAGCAGCGCGGCGGCTCAATGAGCGGTGCCAGCGTGACGCTCGAGCCCGACATCAGCGATGAGGAGCCCGGCTCGCCGATGTGGGCGCAGGAAGGCGGCCACGCCATCTTCCGCGACTGGCACAACGTGCTGGCGGAGTACGACGGCGACCGAGCGCTGTGCGGAGAGGCGTGGGTGAGCCCGCCCGCCAAGCTCGCCAGGTACGTGCGCTCCGACGAGATGCAGCAGACGTTCAACTTCACCTACCTCGAGACGCCGTGGCATCCGGATGCTCTGCGTGCAGTCATCGAGGAATCGCTCGACGCGTTCAACGGTGTCGGCGCCCCGAGCACGTGGGTGCTCTCGAACCACGACGTGATCCGGCACCCGACCCGTTTCGGACTCGCGGATGAGAGCCCCCAGGGCCACGGGATCGGGCCGAAGACGCCGTACCGCCCGAACAAGGCGCTGGGGCTGCGGCGAGCCCGCGCCGCGACGACGGTGATGCTCGCGCTGCCAGGCTCGGCCTACCTTTATCAGGGCGAGGAGCTGGGGCTCCCCGAGGTGATCGATCTGCCCGACTCCGCACGACAAGATCCGACCTGGTTCCGCACGCACGGCGAACGCTACGGCCGCGACGGATGCCGCGTCCCGATCCCGTGGACGGCATCCGGTCCCTCGTACGGGTTCAGCGACAGCGGGAAGAGCTGGCTGCCGCAGCCGGCCGAGTGGGCGACGATGGCGCGGGACGCGGAGAGCGACGAGCCCGACTCGACGCTCTCGCTGTACAAGCTGCTGCTCGCCGAACGAGAGGAACGCTCGCTGGGCAGCGGGATACTCGAGTGGCTGGAGGGCTACGGCGACGACGTGGTGGCGTTCCGCAACGGGGACGTCACGGTGCTGGCGAACCTGGGGCGGGCATCCATTCCGCTTCCGGAGGGCGACGTGATCGTCTCGAGCGAGCCCCTCGACGACCACGAGCTGCCTGCAGACACGGCGGTCTGGATTCTGGGCTGACGCCCGCTCAGCGGTCGGCGACGCCGATCTCGTCCAGAATCGGCTCGAGCTGCGCGAAGAGTCCCGGCTCCGCCGCGATCGTCAGCGCGCGGCTCGCCTCCGCACCGTGCAGGCCGGCGACCTTCGCGCCCGCCTCCGCGGCGACGAGCGCGCCGCCGGCATGATCCCAGGGCTTGAGGCCCTTCTCGTAGTAAGCATCCAGTCGCCCTGACGCTACATTGCAGAGGTCGAGCGAGGCCGCACCGATACGGCGGATGTCTCGCACCCGCGGAATGAGCATGCTCACCGCCTCGGCCTGCAGCCCGCGCCGGCGGGAGTCGTACGAGAAGCCCGTGCCGACGAGGGCGAGCGACAACTGCTTGCCTGTGGCCACCTGCAGCCGCTTGCGTCCGAGATAGGCGCCGCCGCCGGCACTCGCCGTATACACCTCGCCGCTGGCCGGATTGACGACGGCGGATGCCAGCGAGCGCCACGTGTTCGGGTCGGGATCGCCCTCCACCACGGCGATCGAGACAGCGTACGCCGGGATGCCGTAGAGGTAGTTGACGGTGCCGTCGATCGGGTCGACGATCCACGTCAGTCCGCTGCTGCTCGCGCTCGCGTCGCTTTCCTCGCCGAAGAAGCCGTCGCCGGGGCGGGCGTCTGCGATGCGTCCTCTGATGAGGTCTTCGGACTCGCGATCCGCCGCCGTGACGATGTCTTCCGGTGCCGTCTTCGTCGCCGCGACCTCGACACCCTCCTCGCGCCGGCTGTGCACGAGATCGCCGGCCTCGCAGGCGATCGTGCGGGCAAGGATCAGGAGCTCATCGAGAGTGGAGGGCACCCCTCGATGCTAGGGGCCGCCGCCTGGAGGATCTCTTTGGCGTGTCGCGCGCAATCGATCTATTCTCCTTTCATCGAAGCTCTGTTCGATTGTTCTGCGAGGAGGTCTGCCGTGAGCATCACTCATACCACCGACATCGTCACCGTCTGGATCGATGAAGACGGCGTTCCGAGACGGATGTTCTGGGCCGGCCGTCGCTACCGCGTCACCGATACACCGACTCGGCTGGGGCCTGAGCCCGGCATTCCGCTGAGTCCGGCGATCACGCATCCGCCGACGCCACTGAAGGGCTGGCGCTTCCAGGGCACGAGTGACGACGGCGATACCCGCGTGTTCGATGTGCGCCTCGCCACGCTCGGCATGTGGGAGCTGATTCGCGTCATCGATTGACGCTCGTGGCAGCATGTGATCGTGAGCACCGGGGCCGACGACTTCGCGCAGGATGCCGTCGATGCGGCGGAGATCGCCGCGGGCAGGCATCCGTCGGACAAGCCGATCTACCGAGCGACGCCTCAGGAGGCGATCGGTCGGTACTTCGCGAAATACGCCGTGTTCCACGGTCGGGCGAGTCGCAGCGAGTTCTGGTGGGCGTACGCGCTGAACGTCGTCGTGTTCCTGCTCGCGGGAATCGGTGTCGAGATGGCGAACGGCCTCGCGGGGCCGTTCGCGCCGAGACCGACGACGGGGAGCACGGTGATCGGCATTGTTTTCGGGCTGTACGTGCTTGCGGTGATCGTTCCGACCATTGCCGTGTTCGTGCGCCGGCTGCACGACGCGAACCTGACCGGATGGTGGTTCCTGCTCACCCTCATTCCGTTCGCCGGCCAGGTGATTGGCGTGATCTTCGGCATCCTGCCGAAGCAGGGCTACGGAAAGCGATTCGACCGGGCCTGACGGACTGCCCCTGACGGACCGCCGGTCCAGCCGACGGGCCGGGTGTCCCGGTGCTGACAGCAGGCGCCGCCAGTTGCGCTACTGCCCCGAGCGCTTGCCGGTCTGCTGCTCCCAGAGCTCGAGCTCGCGGGTCAGCGCCTTCGCGAGCTCGAACACCTGCTCCGGCGGAATGCGCACCCGGGTCACCACCCTCGCGTTCACCGAGCGCTGCGGTTCGCCGTCTTCGTCGAGTGTCTCGGTCGCCGGACCGCGCAGCGATGCGAAGTCGAGCACGAACACGCTGTCGGTGTGCCAGATGCTGGCGAAGTCCGCGAAACTGCCCGCCTCGACCTCCGTCGGAATGTCGAAGTTGATCTGTGTCGGCACGTTCCGCTGCTCGTCGGGCATGGAGACGAGCCTATCCGGGCATCCGCTGACTCAGCGGGGAGTCAGCTGCTGCACAATCGACGCGGTCGCCGATCACGATGGATACGCCGTGGGGAATGCGGCATCCTCGCCGGTGTGCTGCACGCGGTTCTGCGCATCCACCATGATGACCTTCGGTCGCACCCCGGATGCCTTCGACAGCTTCACCGACCCGTACGCCATGATGATCACCCGGTCGCCGAGGGCGACGAGCCGGGCGGCCGCACCATTCGCACCGATCACGCCAGAGCCGGGCTCGCCCTCGATGACATACGTCTCGAACCGCTGACCGTTGTCGATGTCGACCACGGTGACCTTCTCTCCCACGAGGATTCCCGACGCGGTCAGGAGATCGCGATCCACGGTCAGGGAGCCGACATAGTGCAAGTCAGCCCTGGTCACCGTCGCGCGGTGGATCTTGGCACGGAGCATGGTTACGCGCACGGAGGGGCTCCTCAGCGAAAGGGACGAAGCGGGCGGGCTGCGACAGTTTATCGAGACGACCGAGCATCGAGGCGTGTCCCCCGTTGTGGAGCGGAATGCGCATGACCGGTCCTCCGTGCGGGCGCGTAGTGTCGGGAGGGCAGCCGCTCCTGCAGCGTTCTGCGACGAGCGGAGCCGCCATGGTGCACCCAGAACCGGCAGTCGCGAGAGTTCACTCCCGCATGACCTGGATCGGAACAGCAATTGTCGTCGCGCTGGTGACGGCGGCGGGGCTCACCTCCTGCACTGCGTCGCCCGCGCCGAAGGCATCGACCGGGTCTTCATCGGCGCCGGACTCCAAACAGGCCGAGGGCATAGCGTCGCTCGTGCGCACGGCCATGACCAAGCAGCACTTGAAAGCTGTCATCGTGCGAGTGACGGTGAACGGCAAAGTCGTGGCCATGCAGGCGTTCGGGGACTCGATGACCGGTGTCCCGGCGAAGACCGACATGCAGTTCCGCAACGGGGCCGTCGCCTTCGAATACCTCAGCAACCTGCTTCTGCAGTACGTGGACGAGCACAAGGTCGCACTCGATGACACGATCGACAAGTGGATGCCCGAGCTTCCGGACGCCGACAAGGTGACTCTCAAGATGCTCGCGAATCAGACATCCGGCTACCCCGACTTCGAGACTGACCCGGGGTGGACGGCGGCGTACAACACGAACCCGTTCCACCTCTTCACGTTCGATGAGCGCATCAAATACGCGTTCGACCGGCCGATGGAGTTCGCTCCCGGCACGAACTGGAGCTACGCGCACACCAACTTCATGATCCTGGGTCACATTCTCGCCATGATCGGCAAGAAGCCGCTCGACCAGCTGCTGAAGCAGAAGGTGCTCGATCCCATGGGTCTGAAGAACACCGTCGCGAACTCGACAGCGGTCTTCCCTGGGCCGACGCTGCACGCATACAGCTCCGAACGAAGGGTGCAGCTGGGGGTGCCGCCTGGCAGCCCGTTCTACGAGGAGTCGACGTACTGGAACCCGGCGTGGGGTACCCCGATCGGCGCGGCCGAGACCACCGACATCACCGACATGACGACGACGGCCGTGGCGATCGGCACCGGCAAGCTGCTGTCGAAGGCGAGTTTCCACGCGATGACCGACTCGAAGCTGATCGGCTTCGGCACCCACCTGCCGGTGTGCGGCGGTTCGTGCTTCACGCAGGTTCCCGGCTACAACTATGGCCTCGGTGTGGTTCGCTCGGGCTCGTGGATGCTGCAGAATCCTCTGCTCAGCGGCTACAGCGCCACGGAGGCCTATCTGCCGTCCAAGAAGGTCGCGATCGCCGTCGCCTGCACTTTCACTCCCGCCGCCTTCGACGACCAGGGCGACTACGCGAATTCGTCCGACACGCTGTTCCGCCAGATCGGCGGATATCTCGTTCCCGGCGACGCGCCGCCGATGAGCAAGTGACGATGCGGCCGCAGCTTCGGCTGTACGTCGCCGAGCCCCTCCTGACCAGGTCAGAAGGGGCTCGACGCACACAGTGGCAGGTGAGGGATTCGAACCCCCGAAGGCTATGCCGGCTGATTTACAGTCAGATCCCTTTGGCCGCTTGGGTAACCTGCCGAGGCGCTCCCGACCACGTGTGATCACCTGACCGAAGGCGCGAACTCAAGGATACCCACGCTCTCGCATCCGGTGAAATCGTCGGCCGTCCGGGCCCGATCGCTGCGAAACCGGCGGATCGCGCCGAAACCGGCGCATTGTGCCCGGGCCTCAGCACGAACCCCCGGTTTCAGCGAGTCGAAGCGCGCCGGAGGTCGATCGGATGGGCGTCAGGGCCTCGGCGAGTTGTCCGACGACGGGCCCTCTCCACCGTCCGCGGGCCCACCGGGGGTGGGCGACCCCGGAGCGGGTGATTCCGGAGCGGGCGATTCCGGCGGCGACGGCGACGCGGGTGGCGCGGTGCGGGCATCCGTTGTGCCCAGCTCGGACGCCTCCTCGATGACCGTCTCGGCCGAGCCGGATGCTTCCGGGTCGGGTTCCGGAAGCGTGCCGCCGGCATCCGCTACCGCTTCCGCCGCGTCTTCGACTTGGCGCTCGGCGCGCCGCGAGCGCACCGCACCGGCGATGATGAGCGCGATCACACCCAGCAGCACGATGATGCCGGCGACGATCAGCCAGGGCGTCACGTCGGATCCGGTTGCGGCGAGGCCGCCGAAGTGTTCGGTCACGCGGCAAGCATAGAGGAGCCTCTGGGCCGAAAAGCCGCGACAGGTGGCCGAATTGCCGCGCGTCACCAGCCTTCGGTGCGCCCCTTAAACTCGCAGGGATACGGAATCGATCGCGTGAGGAGCTTGTGTCATGGCAGATTCGTCGTTCGACGTCGTCAGCAAAGTCGACAAGATGGAGGCCGACAACGCCGTCAACCAGGCGCGCAAAGAGGTCGACCAGCGCTACGACTTCAAGAACGTGGGGGCATCGGTCGAGTGGAGCGGCGAGAAGATCCTGCTCAAGGCCAACTCGGAGGAGCGGGTGAAGGCCATCCTCGACGTGCTCGAGTCGAAGTTCATCAAGCGCGGTGTCTCGCTGAAGAGTCTGGATGCCGGTGAGCCGTACGCCAGCGGCAAGGAGTTCCGGCTCGAGGTGGCGCTCAAACAGGGCATCGATCAGGAAGCCGGCAAGAAGATCAACAAGCTGATCCGCGACGAGGCGCCGAAGTCGGTGAAGAGCCAGATCCAGGGCGACGAGGTGCGCGTCTCGTCGAAGAGCCGGGACGATCTGCAGGCCACGATCGCGCTGCTCAAGAAGGCCGACGTCGACGTCGACCTGCAGTTCGTGAACTTCCGCTAAGACGGGCATCCATGCCGCTGCCTTCTACGGACACCACCGTTCTCTACGCCTCCGCGGGGCCCGAGGCACTGCGCGCCGAAGCCGTCGTGCTGCACCTTCAGCCGTACGGCGATCGGCAGGAGCTCGTTCTGCTGGATCGCACCCCAGCACATCCCGTCGACCGCGCTTGGCCCGATCAGGGACCGGACACCGGATCGATCCTCGTGGATGGGCGGGAGGTGCCGATCATCGACGTCGTCGTCGGCGCGACTGACGGAACGAACCTGTTCGTCGGCGACGATGTTCAGGTGCGTCGCGGCACCGAGGGATGGGCGTTCGTCGTCGCGCACGTGCTTCAGGCGCCGAGCCGCATTGCGGTCGGTGACGAAGTCGTCGTGAGCGTGGATGCCGCGCACCGCCGCGAGCTCTCCGTCGGCCACACGCTGTGCCACCTGGCATCCCTTGCGCTCAATGAAGCGCTCGCGGACCGATGGACGAAACCCGTGAGAGAGGATGCGCTTGGTCGGCCGGACTTCGACCACGAGGCGATCCAGTCCTCCACGATTGTGCCCAACGGATCCGTCGACGTCTTCCGGCTCAACAAGTCGCTGCGGCGCAAGGGATTCACCACCGACGGGCTCGCGGATGCGCTCGGGGCGGTGGCTGCGACTGCTTCGAAGGCGCTTCGGACCTGGATAGCGACGGATGCGCCCGTGCACATCGAGCGCGACGGCGACGGTCTCGGCGACCCGCGATTCTGGGTGTGCGACTTGCCGGAGGTCTCGGACGGACCCGTCGCGGGGCCCGCGGCCTCCGTCCGGATCGCCTGCGGTGGCACTCACGTGAGCTCGCTCGGGCAGCTAAGCGAGACATCCGTCGTACTTGAGTTCGGCGACGACGCGGGTACGCCGACGCTGACCATGCGGTGCACCGCGCAACCTCGGTGAGCGGGGCGGCGATAAGACGCTGACCCGGCCACATCAGCGGATTGCGCACGTCGGGTTCAGGCCGGCGAGTGTGCTGGAAGCCACGGCGCTCGCATACGTCGATGTCCAGCCCTTCCATGCGGTGCGAATGCCGATGGTGTAGCTCGCGGAGAGTGTGCCGCCCAGGAGAGGCAGCGTCATCGTCGTTGTGTAGGACGCGGCAGCGCCGCTGGAGGGCGTGGTGCTCACACCCGTTCCGGTCGCCAGGCCGTTCAGCGAGGTGGCCGGCACCGTTCCCGCCGCTGATGCGAAGCCTGCGTTGCTCGGCATTACCAGGGCCGGGGACATCCCGGGGAACGACCAGGTCAGTGTTGCGACCGGTGTCACTCCCAGCGCCCCGGTCACGTACGTGCACTTCGTGATCGTGGGCTGCTGCAGCGTCATCGCCGTGAAGGTCGCGCCGCCGTACTC
>Ga0164242_10005815_pt1 | contig 13668 bp, 10 predicted proteins | sample OricomgcompostMG_FD_108783 | JGI IMG/M metagenome (GOLD analysis project Ga0164242, IMG submission 108783) | Miracle-Growth compost microbial communities from Emeryville, California, USA - Original compost - Miracle growth compost (MG) ...
CTATCCAAAGGCGCTGTTATCACGCGCCAAATTGCGATTGGTGATAACGCGCTAGAATATGCTGGCAGCGTATCAACACAACGTGGCGCTGACAATATTGCTCTTGGCCAAAACAGTAGCCGATTCTTGACAACTGCTTCGCAAACTGTAGCTATTGGTGTCAACACTGGCATGGGCCGCAATACAACAGGCGATGTCGGAATCGGACAATACGCAAACTCATCTATAGTGATTAAGGGTTTGTCAGGCGATTGGGAACAGCACAGCGTCCTGACGCCTCCCGATAACAGTAATAAAAACAATCTAGCCATTGGTGCCAACGCGCTAATGACCAGTGGTGGCAATGGCAATGTAGCAATCGGCGGCAGTTCGCTACAGTACAACGCCAGCGGCAAAGGTAATCTAGCTATCGGCAACGGCTCCTTGTCTCTTTTGGGATATAAAGAGGGTCCATCAGGTCTTGTACGCACGTATTTAACAAATTCTAATGGTACATACACATGGTCTGGCACTCAACTGACTATCGCTATTTCCAATCATGGTGTGCAGCAGGGCGATTATGTTAATTTGCGGCTGACCGGTGGTAATTTCGTCCCATCTGCTGTAACTAATTTTGATTCAGTGCGCGGCATTGTCGATACCGTTGTGGACGCAAATACATTCACAGTTGCCGAATGGAATCCTGGCAAACCAATTCAATCGCTAGAAGATGTCGGTAATGTACGTCTTAATTCTTACGAACGTGAGGTGTACTCCGGCTCTGACGACAGCAATATTGCCATTGGTGACAATGCTGGTTCTGGAATAAGCAGTGGCACCTATAACATTTTTATCGGTGGTAGCGCTGGTCCAGCTATTGACTCCACCATAACTTCTGCTGTCATGGTCGGCGGGTTATCTGGTTTTCAAATGTCCGAGGGCAATGAGGTCCTGCTACTTGGTGCTCTAGCAGGGACTCTGGTTAAGACGGCGGATAAACTCACTATTGTTGGTTCCTATGCTAACGGATCGGAAACATCAACTAATGCTGTTGCTGTTGGTTCCGAGTCCATGGCCAACGGGTCTGACACAACTGCTGTAGGTGCTACTGCCGCATCAGGAACAAATGGTGTATCTATCGGCTCTGGCGTAATCGGCGCAGATAACTCGATAGCGATTGGTAAATCCGCTAACGCTAGTGAGCTATCAACAGTTGTCGGTATTAATGGCACAACAACAGGCGATACATCTATCGCCATTGGAAACTCTGCAAATGCCACATATAGTGCCCTGGCTATTGGCGATTCGTCAGCGGCTAGCGATAACAGCATTGCGATTGGTGTCGAAACCACAACAGCCGACAATAGTATCGCTGTCGGTCACGGTGTTGTTGCTGCCGAAAACGAAGCAAGATTTGCAACCGACGCCCACAACACTGTTGTGTCTGGATCGACAGCAGCAATTGAAGCAGTAACCACTGATATCGGCATGAATGCCACCGCTACTAATATCAATATCGGCAACACAAATACAAATATCCAGATCGGTGAAAGCAATCAGTCTGGGAAGATTACGCTAAGTGCTCAGTTAGTAACAATTGATGATGCTGGCATTACTTCTGATGCGCGCGACAAGACTGACATCCGTGACACTTCTCTTGGGCTAGATTTCATCAATAAGGTTCGTCCTGTTGAATATCGTTGGGCTAAGCGTGGTGAGCAAGAAGGAACGCGTTTCCACCAAGGTATTATTGCTCAAGAGTTAAAACAAGTTAGCGATGATCTGGGGATTGATTTTGGCGGATATATTGATCAGAGTGTGAATGGCGGTGACGATCAGAAGACTGTTCGCTATACAGAACTTATTGCGCCGCTGATCAAGGCTGTTCAAGAGCTATCAGCACAGGTAGAGGAGCTGAAGAAGAATGGCTAATCTTCTGTCCTACCCATTCAGAACCGCACCGGATGGTACTATTGCCAAAACACCCGAGGGTGAAGAATACTACGCACAAGAATTGGTTAATCTCATTCTGACAACTCCGGGCGAGCGCCAATTGGTGCCAGATTATGGCATCACCGATCCGGTGTTCGATCATCTCAATACTGTAGAATTGTTGGGTAAGGTAGAAATGTACGGCCCGCCAGTCAGTATTGACGGAGATGCCGTAACAGTTAGCTGGGAGCGCGATGGAGAGATGAACCTCGATATCGAATATACCGCCAACACTACCGACGAAGAGGATCAGTATCTCAATGATGATATCTTAGATGATGAAGATGGTTATGAGGGTGACGATACAGATTCAAACGTGAATGATTATTACAGCTTTAACGAGAGAACGGATTACTGATGGCCAATAATTCGCCAGATATGCTGTGTAAACAGTGTAATCTAGTGCTACCTATGGATTCGTTCGGAACATATTCCACCAAAACTGGAATAAAACATCGAAGTAAGTGCAAACGATGCAGATATATCGCGTATAGAACTAGGCACGGATTGCCGGTTGGCCGACCTCCTAAAAAGGAATCGACGCGCCTACGCAATCAGCGTTTTTTAGGACAATATCTGTCGAACCACCCTTGCGTAGAGTGCGGGCAAGATGATATAAGGCTATTAGATTTTGATCATCTTCGTAACAAAGCAAATAATGTTGTGCGTCTGGTGCACACTGGCTACTCTATTCAGAGTATTAAACAAGAGATAGCAAAGTGTGAAGTGCGATGCAAAAACTGCCATACGAAGATTACTTTGGCTAGGTTAAATGATTGGCGCACCCAATATGTCGCTACAGGCAAAGTCCCACAGATAATTAGCAAGGTGGCACCCTGGCAACGAGCTGCTAAAGTACGCAATCGTGAATTTGTGGCTGAACATTTTGCCACTAATCATTGTGTAGATTGTGGAGAATCAGATATTCGTGTGTTGGAGTTTGATCATGAAGGCGACAAAACTAGAGGGGTCGCAGTCATGTTGCAGGGTACTTGGTCTACCAATTCCATTGCGCAAGAGATAGCAAAATGCTCAGTTAGATGCCGCAATTGTCATGCTATAATGACAATGAGCCGTGCTGGTGGCAGCGACTGGCGTAATAACTACTTAACATCATTATCAACGGGAGAAGTATTATGAACGGCTCGCCAGATATTGCCGATTACGTAACTCTTGATCTAATCGACCGTGATCCGCAAGATGTGTTCGATATCGCTAAGCAGTACCTGCAAACGGTATTCCCTGATTTAGTGCTGCGCGAAGGTATGATGGAGACAGTGCTTCTTGAGGCTGTAGCACTAGAGGTTGCTGAATCAATCTTCGCTATCAATCGTTTGCCGGACTCTATTACGGAAATCCTGTTACAGTTCTTCGACATTCAACGCGATGTCGGTGAACCTCCTGTGGCCGATATTAGTTTTTCCATCTCCGGTCCGCAAGGTGCAACGATTCCTGTGGGGTTCAGTTTGGTATACGATCCAGGAACTGGCGTAGACCCGTTAGTTATGCAGACTGATGCTGAACTGACTATCCCTGAGGGCTCTGCAACTGGTGTTGTATCTGCGACAGCAATTAATTACACAGACATGTTCAATGGTTTACCTGCCGGAACCATCCTGACTCCGCAAGAGAATTTGCTGTATCTGGATTACGCAACACTAGCCAGCACAGTAACAGAAGGACGCGATCCGGAGACAGATGATGAATATCTATCACGTGGAGTTCAAAGTATGCAGCGATTGACTTCTGTTCTAGTTACACCGAACCAGTTTGTGGCAGCAACGCTAGAGCAGCCATACACAAGTAGAGCGTACTCGATCGATTCTTACAATCCCGATAATGACCCGAACAACAATGGTCCCATCGGGCAAGATGGTGGGTATATCACTGTAGCGGTGTATGGCGATAATGAGATGCTGTCTGACGACAACAAAGAGGCATTGCAGGCAGAACTTGATGGAAATTGCCAAGCCAACCTGTTCGTTAAACTAATTGATCCAACCATTACACCAATCGATGTTGATGTAGAGGTCGCGGTAGAGGCTAATGTTGATCCGGCTAGCGTTGTGTCAGCCATTACCTCTGCATTAGAGACAGCTCTGAGTCCGAACACATGGGGTTGGGGGACAGTCGTGCGCCGTTCGTATCTGCTATCATTGATTACAAATATCCAAGGCGTTGATTACGTTAACAGCTTGACTACTCCAGCCGCAGATATCACTCTCACAGGGGTTGCTAATCTAGTAACGACAGGCACAATCAATATCTCGGCTATATAACTACTATCAAGATAATGAAACATAATGGCTGATACACCTATTTTCCACGATACCGTAGAGCGAGTGTATTCGCTGCTGCCTCAACATTACCAAGATAGCGATATTCTTCAGAATTTTCAATTCAAAAAGTATCTGGCTGGGCTTCTTAAGAACCAAGATGATGTAAATAAAATTATCGATCGGTTGCAGTTTATTCCTCTAGACGCTGGCGGTGTCGAAGGTGATACATCTGATCTGGTTAATCCGTATACGGCAGATGCTAAATGGCTACCTTGGTTGGGGCAGCTCTTCGGAACAACCGTCGCAGGAGAAATCACAGACGATATCCGCGAAGAGGTAATTAGAGCTTCCGGTTTCCGATCTGGCAGCATGGATTCCATGATTGCTGCTGCCAGAACGGTTTTGGTTGGTAGCAAAAAGGTTCGCATTCTTAAGCATTCCGATCTGTCGTGGCAGCCAGATATGCAAGAACACGTGTACGCCACCAACCTTGCCGTCAAACCTTCTTTTGCCACAGTGAGCGGTTTGGGTACCGGAGGTAATGCCACGGTCACCGCTGACGACTCTTGGTTCCTTTACGGACCGACAAGCGTTAAGGTTGTAACAACCGGCAGTGCCTCTTCCGCCGTATACGCGGCAGCCACCACTTCTTCTGGAGTATCATGGATTAATTTCCAGGAAGGAAAGACTTATACTGTCAGCGGGTATCTTCGCATGACCGCCGCCAATAACACTTCAGGCGAAAGTACAGCAGCCCGCAGCATTTCTGTCGGTCGTACATCAACTAGCGGATCAACGAGCTATACGTTTGCTCAATCGGCTCAAGCTGCAAACGCAGCAGGTACTACCCGCTTGTCTGTTACTTTTACTGTCCCTGCTGACACTGACACTATATTTGTGCGCTTAATGAATGGTTCGGCAACACCCGGCGATACCGTGTGGTGGGATGGCTTCATGGTTACTGAAGGCACCGACCTTCTTGACTATTTTGATGGCGATACTGATCCTACTGGCGGTTATTCGTTCCGCTGGTTAGGGGACGCTCAGGCATCTCCGAGTCAAAAATATATCCCCGCAGTTCCCAATACAGCTACTCAATGGGATATGCTGGTTATGACTCTTCAATCTGAAACATTGAAGAACCTGCTTGATCCCACTCTATCCAAGACTCTTTCGCCGTCTGTATGGGATGTAGATTTCCAGTCGTATGGATATGATCCAAATTATGTGTGGAAGCTCCTGGCAGACCAACCTGGCGTTTACCAAGACAGAGCGTTTGCATTCTCGTTGAAAGACCCTACATGGGCTGCTGGCCTAGCATCGACAACAGGATTCGGTGCAGGGCAATTCGGCAAGGGTACATTTGGATACGGAACAGACGTAACCTCAACTTTGCGAATTAAATCTCGCTCCTCCTTCGATGTAACCCCAACTGACAGTTATCAATTCATGGTATCTCTTGGGTTGAAACAGGATGTCATTGATGAGAAGCGCAGCGCCATTGGTTTCCAATTCTATGATGCTGACGGTAATGGGATCGATAATATCGAAGCCACTAATATGCTGCCAGACCCTAGCTTCGAATACAGCGAATGCGGATTTGTCCCACGCGGCAATGGTGCAGTAATTGAGCGCGACACCACTCGCCAACACACGGGCGCTACATCCCTGAAAGTGACATCTGGCGCTACAGAGGCTGGTTATGAAGCCCGCGCAGCCTTCACGGCAGCCAAAGACACTACCTATACATTCTCTGCTTGGCAGTATGTACCAAGCGGGGTTGACAGGGGGCACACTCTGGCTATGGGTCAAGGTGTTGCCACAGAGGTTGTGTACAATGATGACGCAACAACATTTGATCAGTGGCAGTATGTAACAGTAACCAATACTGCCGCGTCTGACGGAATCATGTATGTCCATCTATATGGCGGCGACACTGCCGGACAGACGACATGGTATGACGACCTTGGTTTGACCGTTGGCGATACTCCGGTTGATTTCAACGGCGATACTCCTGATCCTGTAGACGGCTCAGTTATCTACCAGTGGGACGGAGACCCTGGAAACTCTTCCAGCAGTAAAGTAACACACATCGTTTCAGAGAAAATTGATGTCACCCCAACCATTGAGAACACAAATATCTTCTCTCACAACTTTGTCAAATCTTCGAGAGCTGTTTATTACGCGCCATATGGTTCTAATGCGGCTGCTGTGAACATCTCTAACTATGGCGAATACTCGGGTGGAGATGTAATTCGTGGCACCATTAACGCCGTTGCCACAACCTCTGATTTCGGCATCGAACTTACTCAGGGGCTCGGGCTAGGACCAATTGCTGGTGGTACGACTTTTACGCTCACTCTAGATACATATCTTGCGGAAGCCGCAAACATCACCAGCATGCGAGTATTCTTTAGAGATGATACAAACTCTGATGACGATGCAGTAAATTTCAACTCAACCACACCCGCCTCGATTACACTTACGAAGGGGCGCTGGCATACGCGGCACTGGACGGCTACAGTTAAGTCTGATCGTGTCGTCACAAGTGCATTTGTCGTTGTAGAATCCTCACTGAACCAATCGCAGGGTGCTTATCTTGATACAGCTAACTGGCTTATTGAAGAAGGTACTGTGTCAAACGGATATTTCAATGGCGATACCCCCGCTGACGATACGTATACCTATTCGTGGGACGGCGTGCCGAACGCTTCAGTAACTAATAAGGTTTTGACTTCTGTTGCGCAAGAGAATGTCGTAACGATGGAGCAATTCACCACACGAGTTACCGCCCCTGCTGGCGCAGCTACGGCTAAAGTCTTTATCGATATGGATGGATTCAACGGCAAGGATACCTTGTATATTGCGCAACCGGGTGTTCGCGAAGAATACGACGAAACTTGGTGCGCTGTTTCTGCTGATCCGGTTCAGGCGATTATAGACCATAACACCAAGCCTGCTGGTATGATCCTTCACTGGAAGCCACTTGTTTCTGATTGGGATACAATTACTGCGAATGGCACACGTGAATGGGCTGATATCGAGAATATGCCGTGGCTTAACCTTGAAGAGCTTGGGCAATAACTTTGATATACTTGACTGAGAGGCTATCATAAAGGACAGCTATGGCTATTACTAAGACACCGCGCCTAAATCAAACTCGTTGGTCATCCGGCCAAGACCCGGTTAAGCGTGAGGATTTTGATTCGGATGCAGCAAGCGCCGAAGCTAATTCTGCTATCTACAAAGAAGGTCCTCTAGCATCACGCCCATCTGCTGGCGTTCATGGTAGATTCTATACCGTTACCAATGATATTGATCCAACCATAAATGGTCGTCAATATTACGATAATGGTACAGAATGGAAAGTTATTGGTTATACCAATAACCAACTTGCCGAGTCTATTTCTGTTTCTGATACTGCCTTGACTGTCCGCGCGCAAAATGGTCCTACCGCAGATATCTTCGAGGTACAAACTTCAGACAAAAGCAATGTCTTTCGTGTTACAGACAAAACTTATACCACCAACCAGCAATCAGTTGGTGCAAGCGGCGGTGTTCGTTTTGGATATAGTTCAAGTCATGACAACGCAGGCTTGATGATTTCTGTTGGTAAAACTAAGCCAGTATTAGTTATACAGGGTGCTGCTGACCAGTCTGGAAACCTCCTAGAACTGAAGAGCAGTAATAACTCGTATCTCGCACGTTTTAACGCTTCTGGCGGTGCGAACTTTGTTGGTGATATTTATGCTAATTCGTTCTTTGCGTCTGAGTCTATCACTACGCCAAGTCTGAATACCACTGGCGACAGCACTCTTTATAATGCTACTGTTAAATCCGCAAAAGCCGGTGACGTCGCGTTAAGCGTAATTCCAACCGCATCACAGACCGCCAACTTGATCGAACTTTTCAATGCATCGGGTGTTCGCGCGGCGCGTGTAACTCAAGATGGAACTGTCGCAACAGATGGTCGTGTTTTGGTTGGCGGCGGTGTCGGCAACTCTGGTTCTCAATCTTATTCAACCACTACCGGCGTTGTATCAGTGCGAAACACAATTGGTGCAACAACTCCTGTTTTGAATCTGTATGCCAACACGGACGGCCAAACGGGCAAAATTCTACAGACGTTTGATACCAATGCGTCTTTACGTTATTGGATCGATGCAGGGGGTAACACATCCTCTGCTGGCAACATGGATGCTGCCAGTATCGCTGTTGGTGCGGGATCAAACACAGCTCCAACGAAATACTACAACTCAGTTACACCTCGCTTCGAGGTTATCACCGGAACCTCTGCTGGTAGCTACGATGAAGCGATCACTATCAGGCACCCCGGCAATAATAGTACAGCTACAAACCGCCGTGTGGGTGTGCGCCTAAAAGTATCTGATGAGTCTAGCCAGAATGAATCTAACAAGTGGGGCGGTATCTCTGCTGGCTCTAGTTCTGCTAAGGCTACAGATGTTAGCTTGTACTTCTATTCAAATGGTCAAGAAGCGGGCAACTTCGATCCTCAACAAAACCTGAATGTAAACGGCGATGTCGTTATTCCTGGATCAAACGCGCTAGTTGTGAAGCCAAGTTACTCCAACCAAGTTTATCTGTATGGTAAGGATACACAGGTTGGTACTCTTGGCATGCAAACTGCCAATACTGCATTCGTTCGTGCAGATCAGTTTGCTATTTACTCTGGCGGTACTTACAACAGCAACGCTCTCAACTCTGGTGGTGGTAGCACGTTGGCCAGCTTCACCGCTGATCGCACCACTTTGAAGCGCCTAACGCTGTCTAATCCGTCCTCATACGATTCAACATCTCCGGTATTCCAGATCGGCACAACCGGGCATATGCAGTTCAGCAATTACTCCATCAACTGCTATGACGATGTGAACAACACCAAGCCTGCCGAAATCAACTTGGCTAACAACGGTGGACGTGTTCGCCTTGGCAATACAAGTTCTATTGTCTCGCTGCCAAGCCGCTTGATGTATGTTGGTAATATTGATGACGCTGGTGCTGCTAACGCGATGCTGTTCGCTCGTAGCTCTGCTGGAACATGGAACTCTTGGGCTGGTCGCGGCCAACAGAATGGTGACTGGTGGTTCGATCACACAACCAACACCATTAACGTCCACGATGGTACCAAGTGGCATGTATTCCACCCGGACGAGACCTCTACTACGGTCGGTGGAGGATAGCACTAAACGCCGACTTGAATCAAGTGGCAACCAAGAGGTAGAGTAGTACTACTTTACTGATACTGAACAACTTTCCCAAGGAGTTACCTGTGAGTTCTGCACCCATTTTCGTCTACACGCTCCCCGGCTGTCAGCCCTGTCGCCTAACGAAGGCTGCTCTCAAGAAGGCTGGAATCGCCTACCGTGAGACTGATCTGAGCACCGATCCAAGAGGTTTTGAAATCGTCCACGAGCTAGGATACCAGCAAGCTCCCGTCGTAGTGGCCGGTGATGTATCATGGTCGGGTTACCGTCCTGATCAACTCGCGAAGCTTGTATGAATCTAATCTATTTTTCTAATGTCACCAACAACACTCATCGGTTCGTCTGTAAGCTGGATATGCCGTCCTACAGGATTCCGATCCAAGGACAGGCGACTGGCGCAGATGAGCCGTATGTGCTAGTGTGTCCTACCTATGGTGGAGGCAAGGATGGACGTTCTAGGCACGTTCCGGTTCAAGTCATCAAATTCTTGAACAACGTCGGCAACAGAGAATTGATCAGAGGCGTTATCGGCGCTGGTAACATGAACTTCTATGAAGATTATGCGCTAGCTGCTGACATCATAGCGGCTAAGACTAATGTGCCAGTCTTGTATCGGTTTGAAATTATGGGCACACCAGAAGATGTAACAAACGTACAGACAGGGTTAGAACGATTTTGGAAACCACAGCAGAGTCCTATCACGATCTAAATGCTTCACTCAATTTGTTCGATGAGTTTGGCAAGATTCAGTTTGATAAGGACAAGGAAGCCGCGCGGCAGTATTTCTTGCAGCACGTTAATCAGAACACAGTTTACTTCCATACGCTGGAAGAGCGACTGGAATATCTGATTGGCAACGATTATTATGAATCTGAGTTCTTAGAGCAATACGGTGCCGAATTCTTGCAGTCTATTTACGACCGCGCTTATTCGTATCACTTCAGATTTGAATCATTCGTGGGCGCGTACAAATTCTACTCATCGTACGCTCTCAAGACCTTTGATGGGAAGCGCTATTTGGAGCGCTACGAGGATCGTGTAGTAGCTGTGGCACTCGACCTTGCCCAAGGTGACGAAAGGCTCGCAGAACGCCTTCTAGACGATATGATGTCCGGTAAGTACCAGCCTGCGACACCAACATTCTTGAACTGTGGTAAGAAGAGCCGTGGAGAACTCGTGTCTTGCTTCTTGCTCGATGTGCAAGACAATATGGAGTCCATTTCTCGCGCCATCGGATCGTCCCTACAGCTTTCGAAGCGTGGCGGTGGAGTATCGCTGAACCTGACCAATCTCCGTGAGACTGGCGCTCCAATCAAGAATATCGAGAATCAGTCATCCGGTGTTATCCCTGTAATGAAACTGCTGGAGGATTCCTTCTCGTACGCCAATCAACTGGGTGCGCGCCAGGGGGCCGGTGCGGTATATCTGAATGCCCATCACCCTGATCTGATGCGGTTCTTGGATACCAAGCGCGAGAACGCTGATGAGAAGGTGCGCATCAAGACTCTTTCTATCGGTGTTGTTTTAACGGATATCGTTTTTGAAGCCGCAAGAACGAATGAGGATATCTACCAGTTCTCTCCATACTCTATTCAGAAGGAATACGGCAAGTCTTTCGCCGAGATTTCTGTCACCGATATGTATGACGAGCTAGTTAACAATCCGAATATTCGCAAGACCAAAGTGAATGCTCGTAAGGTTCTTCAGACAATTGCTGAGTTGCAGTTTGAATCTGGATATCCATATATCATGTTCGAAGATACTGTTAATCGTTCGAACCCTGTTCACGGTAGGATATCTTTTAGTAATCTCTGCTCAGAGATTTTGCAGGTCAATAGCCCAAGTAAGTTCAACGATGATATGTCGTATTCGGTCATCGGCAAGGATATCTCGTGTAACCTAGGCTCACTGAATATTGCGAAGGTTATGGACGATCCATTTAGCATTGGCCAAACCGTTGAGAACAGCATTCGCTCTCTGACTGCTGTAACCGACATGACATCTATTGCTTCTGTCCCGTCTATCCGTAAGGCAAATGATGAGGGACGAGCTATCGGTCTTGGCCAGATGAATCTCCATGGGTTCTTAGGGCGTGAACATATTCAGTACGGCTCTCCAGAAGCTCTGGAATTCACCAGCGTGTATTTCGCTACAATCTTGTTCTACGCCCTGAAGGCAAGTAATCAGATTGCTATCGAACGTGGAGAGGTTTTCAGAGATTTCTCATCATCCAAATACGCCAGCGGCGAGTTCTTTGTCAAGTACACCAAGCAAGATTGGCTTCCTAGCAGCGATACCGTCATTCGCCTATTCCAAGGTGCAGCGTTACCGAGCCGACAGGAATGGGCTGATCTAAGAGATTCCGTTATGCAGTATGGTCTGTATCATCAGAATTTGCAGGCTGTCCCGCCGACCGGTAGCATCTCTTACATCAATAATTCAACCTCTAGCATTCACCCCATCGCTTCTCAGATCGAGATTCGCAAGGAAGGTAAGCTGGGCCGCGTGTACTACCCGGCACCCTACCTGAACAACAATAATCGCGAGTACTACAAGGATGCGTACGAGGTAGGCTACGAGAAGATTATCGACACCTACGCCGCCGCGACAGAGCACGTTGACCAGGGGTTGAGTTGCACGCTGTTCTTCCCAGATACAGCTACCACACGTGATCTTAATAAAGCTTATATCTATGCCTGGCGGAAGGGCATCAAGACTCTATACTATGTTAGAATCAGGCAACAAGCTCTGTCCGGAACGGAGCAAGACGGCTGCGTCAGTTGCACACTTTGAGGAGGATAAATGAAGAGATCTAACGGGCATATTATTCCCAACAATTGGAATAACTGCCCTGAGTTGGAATTAAATGTTTGGAATCGGCTAACTGGAAATTTCTGGTTACCGGAGAAAATAGCCATCGGAAATGATTTACCAACTTGGAATGGCTTAGATGCCAATATGCAGGAGTTGGTGCTCAAGGTGTTTAGCGGTTTGACACTGCTGGACACTATTCAAGGTACTGTTGGTATGTCCCGTATTCTGCCGGATTCGCAGAACGAGTTTGAAGAAGCAATTATTTGTAACATGCAATTTATGGAGCAAATTCACGCAAAGAGTTATTCTTCTATCTTCACCACTCTCTCTAACACGGCTGATATTAATGCGGCATTCGCTTGGTCAGAGGCAAATCCATATCTGCAATTCAAGGCAGATACGATTATCGGCCATTACGACGGTGATGATCCGCACAAGCGCAAGATTGCTAGCACGATGCTGGAAGCAGCATTGTTCTATTCCGGCTTCGGACTACCGTTCTATCTGTCCAGCCGTTCATTGCTACCGAATACAGCAGATATCATTAGGTTGATCCTGAGAGATGAGAGCATTCATGCCTTCATTATTGGCTCGTGGCATCAGCGTAATATAGCTCAGCTATCGGCAGAGCAACAGCAGGAATATGAAGATTTTGCTTACGATTTGGTAGATGAACTTTATCAGAATGAAGAGAAATACACACGCAGTTTGTATGATGAAGCGGGGTTGACAGATACGATGCTTCCTTTTGTGCGTTATAACTTCAATAAAGCCTTGATGAACCTTGGGTATTCGCCTCTATTTAGCGCTGATCAGACTCAAGTTGCGCCGTCTATCATGTCTTCTTTGTCTCCGAATGGAGACGAGAACCACGATTTCTTTAGCGGCGGCGGTAGTTCCTATGTCCAAGGTAAGGTTGAGGATTTGCAAGATGAAGATTGGGGATGGTAGAGATGAATATTAATGAGTTGCAGCAGGTTGTCCACCAGAACGCTGTAGACAAGGGTTTCTGGGATCACGAGGTCAATGGCGGTGAGAAGATTGCCCTCATGCATTCAGAGCTGTCAGAGGCGCTAGAGGAGCTTCGCAGCGGCTATGCAGCAGACGAGAGGTACTACTCAGATGGAGGTAAGCCAGAGGGTGTGCCGTCCGAACTTGCAGATGTAATAATTCGTGTGTTTGATTTCATGGGTTATTATGGAGTAGATATGGAAGACGTAATCGAAGAGAAGATGCGGTATAACGCGACAAGGGCTAACAAGCACGGACGTAGCTTCTAAATAGATCGGAGCATCATGGCCAAAGAACATATGCGGCAATGTGTATACGGAGGGCTACAGGGACTCGCCAGTCTGCAATTGGTGGTTTTCCTATATCTTTAC
>Ga0164242_10005817_pt1 | contig 13666 bp, 14 predicted proteins | sample OricomgcompostMG_FD_108783 | JGI IMG/M metagenome (GOLD analysis project Ga0164242, IMG submission 108783) | Miracle-Growth compost microbial communities from Emeryville, California, USA - Original compost - Miracle growth compost (MG) ...
AGGCCGGGAAACACCCTTTGATGATTTACTCCATGTTTTGTGAAACTATTAGTAGAGACCATATTATAACACCGATACGAGACATCCGCCCGCCCTTTTTACGCTATGCTCGAATGCGTTTTCCTCTCGACGGCAGCCTTCCCTGCGTTCGCAGCTCTACTAAACGACAGGCGGTATGAACGAGCGATGTCAGCTTTGACCAGGTTCGGTCCCTTCCTCACGCCATTGTCTTTGACGGTTGCCCAGTACATGTACATAAACCAACAGCACACGACCGTATTCCCCATCTAGCACGAGCAGCCGTCCTGCGAAGGCTGGTTGTTCGTCTTGACGTCGATCACCTGGTTCGTTGCCCGCGACGCAGCCTCGGTGCCCTCCATCCCCGGCAGCGCCTGTGCTATCCGCTTGAAGAGTGTCTTGACGTTGTGTCCCAGCTTCGCGCTCGTCTCCACGAACATCAGGTTGTTCTTCTTGGCCTCGTCTTCGCCCTGTTGTGTCGTCACCTCGCGCTTGCTCAGGTCTGTCTTGTTGCCCACCAGCACGATGATGACGTCGTTGCCGCGCTCCGCCCGCACATCGTCGATCCACTTCCGCGTGTTTTGGAAGCTCTTGGCATCTGTAGTGGTCAGCCCGGGACTCCTCGCCCACAACGCCGAAAGACTCCTTACTTGATACGTCGTAAACCACCACGGCCACACTAGAGTCTCGGATGTATGACGGAATCAAACTTCTGAATCTCTCCTGACCCGCAGTGTCCCAGAGTTGTAACCGAACTGTCCTGTCCTCGAGGTACATGGTCTAGTAGTTGGGTCAGCGGTTGCTTCCTAGTCTCGCGTATCTGGAAACCCGGGGTCGGCGACGTGCCTTTGAGAGGAAGTCGATACCAATGGTGGCTTGGTACATGTTATCGAACGAGTCGTACATGAAGCGTGTGATGAGTGACGTTTTGCCCACTATCCGTCGCAAGCCATCGTCAGTATGTCTGTTTCTCCTCCCGAGTAGCAATCATCCAAAGGGACCGGGGGGTGCCGCGTACCACTCTGCTCGCCGAGGAACACCAGCCTACATAAAGGAGTTAGAGAGTCCTTCCTGACCGCAGCTCCAACAAGAGGAGGGACGATACGCACTTGAACTTCTTCAAGGGGTTGTTGTATGTGCCCCCTGCTCCTCCTCCTCCGCCTGCTTGGGCCATTATCGTGGATTTCGGCGGGATCGGCGGTCGATTCGGTGACGGAGCAACAACACGATTGCGCGGCGGCGAAGTTCAGGGCAACAGCAGCAACGAGGTCCTGAACACGGCTCGCAAATCCGACGTTCGCAAGAAGGGATCAAAGGAGAGGTCTCGTGCAAATCTTATTCATTTAAATATTTCTTTGTGGAGAACTTTAGGAACCACGAAAGCAAAAAGCGCGGGGGCGAGAGCAGCAAAAGGGGGAAAGCTTGTGTCGTTTTTTTTTCCGCGGCGCAGGGCTTCTTGGAGGAATGTCGGCCTTCCCGCTTGGCCGCCGTCATGGTTGGAATCGGCGTTTGTTGGGGACAGTGGACACCTATTGGAGGCCACCATAGCGCCCCTGTAAAGGCGTAGCCTAGAGCCCAGGGAGAGGTGCCTGGTATTCGGTCCTAGGCTTCACGTGATGATAAGGCGACCGTATCGCAGAAATTCTGAAAATTCCCCGCCATGTGAAAAACGAAAAACGGTAGAAGGAGGGAGCAGGTCTTTGTTTGCTGTACCCTTTCGACCGCTTCCAAACCCGCAATCGAGACCATCCCAGGCCCTCCATTACGATGCCAGTCCTCAAGCCCCTTTCGGGTTCTGCTGAGGCCCCTCAACAGCACAAGCAACCCTCGAGAAAGGGCAAGAAGGCGTGGCGGAAAAATATCGATGTCACCGACGTCGAGAAAGGATTGGACCAAGTGAACCAGGAGATAATCCAGGGGTGAGTCCTCGCCCTTTCCATACCGGTACCCTTCTCAGATTTGCTAAACCTTTGTTGTCAGTGGTGTAATTGCGGAGCGAAAATCCGAGGAGCTCTTCGCCATCGATCTTGGCGGCGATGCGGCTATCCCCAAGAAGTTTCCTAAGCACATCAAGAAGGGGTTGAAGGCCGACGAGATCATCGCTCGCCGATCCGCCGTCCCAGCAGTTTCCCTCCGCAAGCGACCAGGAGATAATACTACGGATGGCATCATTCCCGCCAAGCGCCAGAAGACGAACTATGTCAGCCACAAGGAGCTGACGAAGCTACGGCAGATGGCGGATGGCCGCCACGAGGGCACCGTCACCATCACCGATGCCACCTATGACATGTGGGCCACACCAGCCGAAGCCCCTCAGGCCGCGGACGACGAGGATGAATTATCGTTCTTGCCCAAAGTCTCAAAAAAGAAGGCACCGAAATCCTTCTACCAGAAGCCAGTCTCTCTAGTAGCCAGCGGCAAGCCCGTGCCGGCGGTCCCAAAACCCAAGGGCGGCTACAGCTACAACCCCGTCTTCACCGACTACGAGACCCGGCTGCAAGAAGAGAGTGCCAAGGTCGTCAGCGCCGAACGCCAGCGCCTCGCCGCCCTGGAGGCCGACCGGGTCCGAGCCGAGGCCGCCGCCCGGTCCGCCGCGGAAGCGGAGGCCGCGGAGGCGCGGGAAGACCTGTCGGAGTGGGACGAGGACTCGGCGTGGGAGGGCTTCGAGAGCGGCGGCGAGGAGCTGAGCGTCAAGGCCAAGCGGCCCGAGCGGAAGACGCAGGCCCAGCGCAACAGGATCAAGCGCCGCAAGGAGGAGGAGCGCAAGGCCAAGCACGAGGCCGCCATGAAGCGGAAGAGGGCCCAGCAGGAGCAGATCAAGGAGATTGCCCAGGCAGTCGAGGAGAGGGAGCGCGCGATGGCGCTCGAGAGGGTCGAGATGAGTGACGGGAGCGTCGACGGCGACGATGACGAGCTGCGCCGGAGACAGCTGGGGAAATACAGGCTGCCCGAGAAGGACTTGGAGCTGGTTCTGCCGGACGAGCTACAGGATTCGCTGAGATTGCTCAAGCCGGAGGGTAACCTGCTCAAGGATAGGTACCGAAGCCTCCTGGTCCGGGGCAAGGTCGAGAGCCGGAGGAGGATTCCTTACAAGAAGCAGGCCAAGACGAAGTACACGGAGAAGTGGACGTTCAAAGACTTCCGGCTGGATTAGACGGGCCGGCTATGGTTTTTCCATTGCATATATACCTAGCGATTATCTACCGTACACTTTCAACTGTCATCCACCGTTCTCTACTAGAGCCGCATCTCAGTGACGTCCTCAAGTCTGCATCTAATTGTTGGCTAAGACGACTCCTACCGGTACAGTTCAACAAGTAAATAACACATGTAAGCGTGTATGGTTACATAGGACACAACCAATGGATATTTTCGAGGCGAACCATACCACCAGTCTCCGTTCCATGGAATGTGTGGGACTAGACGACGGTCACTCCTAGACTACGTGAAGAAAAAATTAATAGGTTCTGCAGACCGAGTACATAATAGACAAAGTTAGGAAATTTCGTCCTGATTCCACTCGTTATAAATGCCGCCCGAGAGTCGGTGGCCGGGAAATGTGTAATAGATACAAAGAAGCCCACCAACATCATCTACATCTTAACCGACCTATCCGGTCGTCTAATCTAGGTAGCTACGCGTCGATTCTTAGAATCCATTCCCATTCCAAAAAAAAGGAAGCACCAACCCCGGCCCCGGCCCCCCCAAAAGTCTCGTCACTCTAGAGGGCCACCATATCTGCACACTGGTTAGCATTCGCTCGCTAGAATTGTCGTTACTCCCAACGGGATCTGACTCACCTCTTCCGAACATGGCTCGTTTCGCCCAATCCATGGCCAAGAGTATTCTCGTCCTGAGGCTCACGCTCTGGGCAAAGTACACACTCCTCCAGGCATATACGGCCCACAGGCCGCCCGTCAGGTTCCACCCCTCGCCGAGGTCGAAGACGGCCGAGTTCCCAATGTAGGCCAGACTGCCGAGGTGCTTGTACTCGAAGGCGCGGTAGACGGCCGCGTCGAGGTCGCCCTCGCGTATGTCGTTGGCGCGCATGCCGGGTGACGCCCTCGCCATCTTGTTGAACTTGTGCGCGAGGTACTGGCCCTGCTGGTGGGCGCGCTGCGCCGTGGCCGGCAGGCTCGTCAGTTTGCTGTCGATCTGCTTCAGGAGCTCCCTGAGCTCGCCAAAGTCGAGCGTCCCGGAGTGGTCCTTGTCGTACTCGGCGAACAGCTTGTCCAGGCGCTTCAGGTGGCCGACGGCCTGCGGGAACTTCTTCTTGACGTCCGCGGCCACGTCGCGCCAGTCGGAGAAGTGGAGCTCTAGGTTCTCCGGGTCTTTGCCCCGCTTCCAGGCGATGGTGCGCAGGAAGCTTACGATGTGGTCGGCCACGTTGTTCTGTACGGTCGAGCAGTCGCCGATGGCATACACGTCCCCGAGAGGCGTCCCGTTAAGACGAAGGTGAGTATCGGTCTCTAGGGCGTGTCTGTTGGTCTGCGAGTTACCTAGTTTCTCGGCTAGGCGTTTGCAGAAGTCGGGTTGGGAAACGCCCGTAGACCACAGACAGAACCCTGTGGGAAGTTCCTTGACGATGACCTCGCCTTTCTCGCCGATCTGTGTGAAGATGATTGAGTCTGGCGTGACCTCACGCACCCGCGAGTTCGTGAGGACCTGCACCTGGTCTCTTGCAAACCGTGCCTCGGCATATTTGGACAACGTCTCGTCGTACGTATTGAGGATGTGGCCGCGGCTTTGGATAAGGTGAACAGAAACTTCGTTGCGGAGCAGTCTAGGGTAAACGGTTGTGAGATCCTCATTCAAGAGGTCGAAGAGCTCTGCCGCGAATTCAACGCCAGTAGGTCCACCCCCGCTGACTACGAACGATAGTAGTCTCTTCCGCTCATCGTCGGAGATTGTGGGCAGGCAGGCCATTTCCAAGTTGTGCACGATCTTATTTCGAATCACACGCGCATCGCTGATATCCTTCAAGAAGAAGCAGTTTTCGAGACCCTTGACGCCGTGCGGGTTGGTCACCGAGCCGACCGCGACGACGAGCTTGTCGTAGGGGACGTAGAACCTGGATTCGGTGCCATCTTCGTCCTTCTGCAAAACCTCCACCAGCCGGTGCGAGAAGTCAACATCCTCAGCGGTGGCCCGGAGGAAGTGGCCATTGACCTTGTGCAAGATTCGCCGGATCGGTTCGACTAGGGACTTGAGTTGCAGCGTCCCCACGGTCGCAGATGGGAGCATTGGCGTAAACAGGAAGTAATTGGTGGGAGAGATGACGGTGACATGGTAATCGTCAGGGTTCAGCTCTTTCAAGAGAGCGACACTGCCCCAGCCACCACCCAGTATGACTAGCTTTGGCTTGTCCTTCTGTTCTCGCATCGCCGTACAATCGTCGTCGTCGATGAAGACATCGCAGATGGGCAAATTCTTAGGGCCACCTCGTCTTGGGTTCAAAGCCAGCTGGGAAACCTGGATATCCGCGTTCGCCGGGTGCTCCCTATAGGTGGATGCATCGTACACGAAGAACGCAACCACCCCAAGTCCCACAAACACCATTGACGCCCCAAACCATGCTGCTGTTCGGTATAAAAGGTTGAGCGCCCTCGACTTCCGCTGCGGTAGCGGAGCACCATGCAAGAAGCGGATGGTGGGGTGTCGTGGCACAAGGACCTGGCGGGGGTGGACGCGGGAGATGTTCCGGGTCCTCCATGGTTGCGCGTGCGGCGCGTTGAATAGAGTTCGGCTCTGCGAGAAGCCAAGCTGAGATCTGACAATCGGTTGAGCTCGTCGAGAGCTGAAAAGAGCGGCCTGGCGGCCGGCTCGGCCGGCCAGCGCGAACGACGATAGCGGAGCCATTGGTCAACGCCCGGGGTAAACGAAGGCTTGGAAAGGATGGTGTTGAGGTTATCCTACAGTCGCGAGCATCGCCAGCGTTTCCGTGAGCGAATTGGCTCTGGAGAACGCAATTGAAAGGATGGCAATGAGTGCGTACTGCTCGTGGTTGTGAGAAATATATTCCGTCTGAAAATCGTGGGGAGCTGCTGGATTTCAAGACGGCGCCGGCGGAAGGACGTCATTGCTCCACTGGCGGTGCCAAGTGGTGCCAAGTGTGTAGCGACGACAGGGGCTGAGGGAGCGCCCTTAGTCATTGGGATTGGTCCAACCTCCATTCTCCAACGTTGGCTGCCTCACTCAACCCTAACCCTAGAACTCAGCTGCCATCACTGGTTTGGTACATGCACTTCACATATCCGTATTCTACCACCACTTATATAATAGGGGTAATCTATAGCCGAGGGCGAACTGGTAAAACATTGCAAGCCTTGGAGGGCAGCTTTCCATGTCAACACCTAAAATACCTTCTCTCCACCCACCGCTCCTCGATATCTTGCACCAGATTGCCCACCACAACCGCGATCTCCGGGAAAACCTTGGTCAACCGATGCAGGCCCATCCGCCCAGCGCTATACGTCACCAGCACGATGCGGTCTAGGTCGACGCCATGATCTGCCAGCACTTGGACGGCCATGAGTGCCGACCCTCCGCTGCTCATCTGGGCGTCTAGAAGAAGCACGGCCTCGTGCTTATCGATGCCCTTGGGTAGAGCCAAGTGGTGCAGCTCTGGTTCGCCGGTGCGCATGTCGCTCTGGATGAGGATGCGGCCGGTCCGGCAGTCGGGAATCACACGCCTGAGGCCCTTTTCGAGTGATGCGCCGCCGCGTAGGAGTAGAACGGCGCTGACCTCGCTGGCATGCCGGAGCCCGTTGTAGCGGTGGCCTGCAGGGGTGGAAATCTTCGATTCGACGAATGAGGTGTTGTTCAGCGCTCTGTCTGGAGTTAAGCAACGGATACTCGGGTTGAGAGCAGAGCAGGTGGGAAAATGACTCACTCTTCAATAAGCAAGGCGGCTAGGCGATCGAAGTAAAAGATGAAGTCCTCGCTCGAGGTGTCGATATCATGAATGATTGTATTCATGCCTCGAAGTTGTGGCGTTTCCTTCATGAACGTGACCTTCTTGGTAAGCGGCTCGGATTGAGCCTCGAGCTCGAGTCTCGTGAGGGCAGCTCGATGATGCCTGGACTTTTCAAGCAGCTTGTGCTCGATGAACTGAACGACCATTGCTGAAGATGGTTAGCCGAAGTCCGATGCGACTGGGTAACCTTATTTTAAGGTAATCAGAAGAAGCATACACATAGCGACCCTATTTTCCACGCCGCGGGGGACGATGATATCTACTATCGTCAGCTCAAACACACTACCTTGTCTTCGTAAAATGTACGATCAACGCACCTGCAACTTTTCTCTGTGGATCGACAAACTATACATAACTCGTTAATTACTGCCAGGCCAATAGGCTATACACTTTTCCTTACCTTCTCAAAGTTTGGTTTCACCCATTTGAACCACTGCTTGATGATGCCGTCTAGGTCTCTGCCGCGGTCTCTAACGTCTCGGACGACTAGAGTATCCCAGCTGCATTAGGACTGGTAAATATCATCAAGCTGGTGGACAGCTTACTGCGCCGGGACAAGCAAGTATCCGCATCAGCTTCACAGAAGATCTAGGCCGCATATAAGAACACTATGGTTGTTTCAAGGGTTGTCGAGATGACGATACCTTCATGTCCATCAACTCCAGCAATCTTGGGTCGTACAGCGCAAAGATGCCCTCAAGGATCAGAACATGGGGCGAATAAATGGCCGTTGTCTGTTCTTGGCGAGCATGTTTCTCAAACGAGTAGATGGGGATCTCGGCACGCTTCCTGTCATAACACATGAGCAACCCCACTACCCCCTTCTACTGGAAGCTTTTGAGACCGAGGCGACTTACCCTGCCTTGAGGTCCCGGAGCCGGTCTACGAGTGCATCAAAATCAAGAGCCTGGGATGATGGTTTGGTATAAGCTTCATTCAAGGACCAAGTCATGGTCTACCGAGCAACTTGCCTCGGGCGAGTCAAAGTCGAACTCATTACTAAAAGCTCTCGCAGACGCGTCTGCGTCTAGACTTCTGTAGAATGAGTCCTGGCCAAAGCTGGTAAGCTACATATCCCTAACGAAGCACCTCAACAAGGACTTCCACAACTCACCATGGAGAGAATGACAACCCATGGCAGATTCAACTGCCGGACGATGGCCTGCGATAGAGTCGACTTTCCTGACCCAGAACTCCCCGCTATCCCGATGATGCTGACGTCGGCCCATGGAGGGGAGTAATGTGCCCTCTTAGCAATTGTGCTGTCCATCGCGGGTGCCTACCTTGCCTCGGTATATAATACCGTCACAGTAGGAATTCCGATGTTGGTCATGCGAACCGTCGTCTGGCTGGTCGAACAGTGCAGCCAAAACAGAAGGCCCCTGCTGTTTACGCCCCGCCTTAAGACGCTTGCATCTGCTCAGCCAGGTTCTGATGTTGCGCTAAAGGTGGTCGGTACGGTCCTAGAAAGTATAAAAATCAACTTGCGAAAAAGGTTCAGGACCACCTCAGGCGATGGAAGCTGGACATGGTAGGCAACGAGAGTGCTCATAAGCTAGGAGCTTGGTCCCCTCTCCTGGCGATGAAGTGGGTACCAATGTACGTACCATTGTGTAGGTGTGGCTGGTAAAGCTTGCGCTCCTGGACCCCGCTAAGCCTCAGCCACAGGAGGTCATCGTCCGCGGCCCACTACAAAACCAGAGCTCCGCACCACCAGCAATTTTCTCCTCTGCTGCAGCCTCGACTTCATTTTTCCACACCGAAGAGCTTGCAGCTTCTGCCATCGCGACAAGCCGCATTCCAGTTTCGCGGTAGCACCACATATCCAAATGTGACAACACTACCGAGCATATGTCTAGTAGCTTGAGCAGCGCTATCGACTCCGGTGCCCCTGCCCTCAACGTCAACGACCAAGTGCTTTTCTGGAATAGGATAAGTGCCCATTTCCGGGATCGGGTCAACAAGATGGTATGCAGAACTCCCATCACATTCAGAGCTGCAAAGTTGAAGCCTAATGCTAATCCTCCTGCAGACGTCCTCGACATCAACGGCTACACCATTGATGCATGCCTTCGACACGCGCGTGGCCGACGTCAAGTCGCCGAAGAGGTACGGCTTTGTGACTCCTTGTTTCCCTCCCTGCACCCCCTCCCAAGGCCAGCGACCCTCTCCGCGGCCAACATAATGATGAATGCAAACAATGGGAATCTCTCTGAGCAAACCAATGCGGAGAACTCTGCTATAATCGTTAATCACCTGACATGTTACCTGACCGTCCTATCGCTCTCGTGTTATTTTTCTTCAGCTGGTTCATTTGACTAAAACATATCACCAGCGATATCAATGCCCTTATCCTAGACTACCTTACCATGGAGGGCTATCCACAGGCTGCTGCCAACTTCTCCAAGGAGGCCAACCTCCAGCCGCAGCAGGAAGACAACGCGATAACTGCGCGGCGAGACATTCAGCATGCTATCCACACGGGAAGGATAGAACAAGCCATCGAGGCGTTGAATGACCTTGATCCTGAGGTATGTGTGTGCTATTTCTACTTTGTTACCCCTGCAATGATTAGAACAAGAGTTTCAACATGCACCACGCATAGGCTTCGGCCCGTGATGAGAAATAACCACCAAATCTATGAGCAAAATTCCTTTTTCCTTCTTTTACCTTCCCAGTCAGCCAGCTGTCGGTGACTTAGCGTAGTCCTGCTTCTAACACTTGGGATAGATTCTAGACAAAGACCTGAAGCTGCATTTTTCCCTTCTTCGATTGCAGCTGGTTGAACTCATCCGCCAGTGCGATGGAGGCGATATTACCGCCGCCTTGGACTTTGCGACACAGAACCTCGCGCCACGAGCTTCTACAAACCAAGTCTTCCTCAATGATCTTGAGAAGACTATGACACTCCTGATCTTCCCCCATGACAGCCTGAACCCAGAGCTGGCCGCGCTCCTCAAGTCTGACCTCAGGCAGAAGGTTGCCGACGAGGTGAACAAGGCCATCCTGTTCCGCCAGACAGAACGCCGTGAGGCGGCCATCAGACATCTTGTCAAGATGCGAGCATGGGCTGAGACGTCGGCGCGGAGCAAGAAATTAGATCTTCCTGAGCACATTGGCCTAGGCCTGAATGGGGATAACAATGATACTTTCCGGGATCGGAGGCAGGAGAATGACCACGAACCGATGATTACGACCTAGTTGCATTGCTTTTGCGGGATTGTCTGATTAGGGGGTTGCTTTTATGGATTTCAAGATGACTGGAATATGGCAAACGGTACGGCGGTGTGGCTCTTCGCCGCGTGGATTCGGCTGGCGTTCGAACGGTTAGGTTAAACGCCTATGGCTTAGGGGACAATCGTATGCATGAGATCGGCGTTACACAGGACGAATTCGACGATACCATCATGGCTTAAGGGTATCTGAAGCACTGAAGCTTTTACTAGGAGACTTGAGCCTGCTGCACAGGCTCAAAATAAACAATAGAGCATCCGTTCAGGCGCACAAAATGTCGAATCCAACTGAAGTGTGTGTGTATTGCGTACAATTTTATGATGATATATCTATCGTATGTACATGAGGCTCCACGAACCCAACTGTCAATGAATCTTAACTATCCCGACTATAGCTACCACGCTACTTGGTCCGGATGTGCTTCAGCTTCTTTGACGACCATAAGAAGTTGTTCGCATAAGCCTTCGGCGTGATCTTCCGTTCGTTGGGCTCCTGAACGAAGTACTCGTAGCCCTGCTTCTCCGCAAAGGCAATAGCGTCTTCCTTGGTCTTGAAGTGGATGTGCGTCCCCTGCATGAAATCTCCAGACGATTGCCATCCCATCAGAGGGTTCTCCCACCGGTGGCCCTTGCCCAGTACATCCCAGTCCATCCGCCACCTGGTTCCGATCCAGCTGCCGCTCTGGGTGGCAGGCTTCGTCGGTTTGTAAATGCTATATGTGAGACAGTTAGCGGAGAGGCACTTTAACCCGGCTAGGGCGTGGTATTGGTCGTGTTTTGGTTCGTACCGGACAGTTCGTGCCTCCAATTCCATCGGTGCACCTGACAGGACAGCGGCTGGGAGAATCTCGCCGTCTTCACTGCCATCCATCAGTCGCTTCGGGACGGGAGTGAAGGTTCTACGATTCCGTCAGCAATGGTCCCCAGATTAAACACCGCGGCATTGAGGGGTGCCCGTACGAGGTCGCCTTGTCAGTATGCACATCATATTCGGGAGTGTTATGTTTAGGCGTCGTCAAAGGTAGTTCCTCCTTTGCCTTGACCGGGATCGAGCTCTCGAAGCGTCGAGTGGCGGGAAGGATTGATCGGGCCTGTGATGCGTTTCGGAGCAGCCGTGCGGCTGACGATGCTCTTAATGAAGCCATTCCAATTGCGCTTCCTCGAGGAGGAATAGACAGCGTGCCCTTTCTCGATTGGGGGGTTTTGACGGAGCGACAGCTTGCTGGTGGCGAGGCGAGACGGAAAGTTGGAGTTGAAGTCAATCGGAATGTCGCCCACCCCACTTCGCACAAAATGATTGGCTGCCGGGAAGAACCGCGCAACAACGTCTTGCCGAGAAGGAGAGCTCTTTCCCGAGCGATCGCTCAACCTTGAGAAACGACGGCATCACCAAATCCAATCCAATTGAGTCGGTTACACATTGGCCAATTGGCTCCTCTAGGATTTCCTTTCTCCTCTCTTTTGATATCGAGTCGCTGTCAACCCAAAGAAATTCGCAATCATGAGCTTCGTTACCCGCCGGGCGCTCTCGACGCTCATTCCTCCCAAGGTACGTTTTCCCTCACAGGCTGTCTCTGTCAACAGGCTTCTAATGCGGATGTGCAGGTCGCTTCGCCAAAGGTACGAATACTCCGATCAATTTTATCTGCTAGAGTTCTAGACTACGCGGCGCAAGCGTTTCGGTGGATGGGATGCATGAGGGCCATGGGAAGGAAGGAGGGAGGGACGAACCGGATCCAAACCGAAGGCCATACGAACGATTGGCGGCGTGGAGAATATGAAAAACAAGGCATGGTGCTGACGATTTTGAACATAGGCAATTGGCGCCGCTCCTGATGCCCTCCGGATGCAGCGGGTCGTCAACTTCTATGAGAAACTCCCCCGCGGAGCCGCTCCCGAAGCGAAGGCCACGGGTCTCCTCGGCCGGTACCAGGCAAAGCACTTTGGCAAGAACCCGACCTCGAAGCGTGAGTTTTATTCCCAAGAGCCCCGGCGACAGGAGCGTCTGTTCCCACCTTCCCAGAAGCGCCAGCTAATACGACCACATCTAGCCATCGTCCACGCCATCGTGTTGCTGCTCATTGTCGGATATGCGCAGAACTACTACTTCCACCTCCGTAAGTTCCGGTTTCCGTTTCATATTCCGATGGCTTGGTTCTTGTACATGCTTACACTGGAAATACCTAGGTCACCACAAGAACAACGCGCACTAAGCGGCATGGAACTGGGCGTTGAGGGGCCGGAAGCCCGGGCATTGTATATATGCAACTGTCAAATAGAGCAAGACGGATAACTAGGACCTCAAGAACTAACTCCTTTGTATCTCTCTCTTCCTGGTTGTCCTTATGCGTGTGACCCACCTGTGGTAACTTCTTGATGAATCTTGTACCACCCCAGCGCGTCTTCGCTGGGGTTCGCTCAGACGGATGTGCATCCTGACTAACAGCTCAGTGAAGACACAGCCCCCGAAAGCCTCACATGAGGAGTGTTCCCAACCGAGGGTATTCATTTGCCGTGACCAAGGAACTAGTAGTGATGGCTGGGCTTACTGTGCAGGTACCCTATGGAAGCCAGGTAATGTAGATATGTACATGTACGTACGTAGAGCGGTAGAGCGCATGTGGCAAACTAGAAGTTAATGCGGCTTAGAGGCCAAAAGTGAGTGCAACTCATTTGCAGCCAATGCCCCTCATCACCTGCTTCTGCCCTGTGTTTCGGGCTCTAGTACGGAGTCCTCCCAGTGTTTGGTGTTGAATCGCAGGCTTTTCTGTTTTGGCACGGTGTTCTGGGTTCAACCCCCTGTCGAGAAAATCACGCCTCGAGTCGGGATTGTACGCTAAACCCAAAGTGGAGGCCCGGGAGCTCGGGCACACCTTGCAACGTCGTCAACCCGCGAAAAGAGCAGAGAAAGTAACTTCCCCCAGCCGCATCTCGACATCGCCTCCTTCCATTTCTCTATCTTCCCCCTCCCCTTTAACCCATCCATCACGACAAGGAGGAATCAAAGGCCCATATTTGCCTTTTCCCCTAAAGAGTCGCGAGGGTCTCTTTCTAATACCCCATATTCCGACACGTCACGTCTTGCGACCGCCACGACACGGACCCCATCCAGATAAATCTTCGCACCTCAATTGTCAGCGCGATCCCTGACCACCGTCAAGTCTTTCGCATTCGAGCCAGCCATACTGACAGAGGCAGCAGCAGCGATACAACCCCCGGGATTAATTAATTTTATTCTGCCCTCTTGGTGACTTTGGACGTTCTGCGACCGGTCACCCGCCCTCATCTGAATTTCACGATACCTGAGCACCGTATGATGGCCACTGAGTCACCTCAGGATGGATCCAATGAAGCTACTTTAACTTCTACCGCCGACCGTGTATGTTACTCCTTACTAACTCCCTTCCCCCCCGCGTCAAGCAACCATAAAATCTAATAA
>Ga0164242_10005818_pt1 | contig 13663 bp, 11 predicted proteins | sample OricomgcompostMG_FD_108783 | JGI IMG/M metagenome (GOLD analysis project Ga0164242, IMG submission 108783) | Miracle-Growth compost microbial communities from Emeryville, California, USA - Original compost - Miracle growth compost (MG) ...
CCGGTGCTGAGTAGCCCTTCACGGAGCGCATCGGTGATAGCTTGCCGAGCAATGTCGATTCGCTGCGTTGCCGATAGAAAATCCATGATGGAGCGTTCCACTGTCGTGACCGGCATTCCCTCATGCTGACTGATCTCCCGCCCCGTAAGGTCGGCCCGATGAATCATGATCCATTCGGGGCGTTCCCGGCGGAGCCTTGCGGATTTGGGCACCGTGAGATGCACCCGCGAAGGATTCACATCTGAGATGCCATAGAGAACCAGTGCCGTCTCATGAGACAGCGCAACCCGTTCCGGTCCATGATGGCTTGCTTGTGCCCACAATACCGCTTCACGATACTGTGCGAGTCGGTCGATTGGGTAGTGAGCAATCCGGTAAACACCACGGCTCATCCGTTCCAAGCGGCCACGCTGCATCAACCGAACCAGTACGGAATCTCGGATTCCGAGAGCGCGGGCTTCTTTAGAAGTGAGTAGGCCGTCGTGCTCTTCTGCGAGCGCATATAGCTCGTCCATGCGGGTACGGGGCATAGATAGAGTGTGCTCCCTGCGATGTTACTATGTCAATATAGTTCCATAATGGAATGATATTGACAGAAGTAAACATCGAACCCCGTGTAATTTTGGATCGCCTCTTACTTATCTCTCTAGACTTGGGTAGCCGCAAACTGACTCGGAAGCACACGCTACCTAAATAGAAGAAGCTGCGGCCCCATTCCATGTGAGATTGAAGCCGGAACCCGTCGTCACTATGGCTTGGCTTCGCTGCCTCCATCCATCTTCATTCCGCTCATGTCACCCTTCATTCCTTTCATATTCATGGTGCCGATCTTCACCTCAGTTGCCGTCATCACCTTGCCAGCCTCCGTGGCATGAATGACAACCCTGTCACCCGGCTTCACCTCTTTCGCAGTAATCACATCGGTACCGCGCAGAAACCTTGTCTTCGCGTTCAAAATCGCTTTGTGAATGCTTCCATCCATCTCTTTAACGGTGACTGCAGATTGCGTAACTGAAACCACCGTTCCCATGATGTGGTGTTCGCCGTTATGCGCAAACGCAGCGGGCGCAAACAAGCCGATAGTCAAAAGCAATGCTAAAAGACGCTTCATTTTGGAATCTCCTTAGTGGTTGTGTTTCATGTTTGGGGTTCTTAGTTGTAGTTGCAGATGGCGAAGAGCCGCCGTTGAGGAACTGCTCTTCTCCTGTTCTTCTTTTCTCTCCTCGGGTCCTTTAGGGTTGAGACTCTCCATTTCAGACAGCTCTGCCTGAGTTAGCTTGGGCAAGTGACGGATGAAACGCACCAACTTCCAACTGGCATCCGCGGAATCTGACCCTCCAAAGGCCGGCATTCCTGACATGCGAATACCGTTCTCCACGATGTAGAAGATTTCTCCATCAGAGAGATCTTGCGTTCGCGCGAGCCGAAGATCGGGCGGCTTCGGATACAAGCCATTGCCGAACATCGTGTCGCCGTTTCCGTTGTTCGCATGACATACAGCACAATGATCCGCAAAGTGAGCCATCGCTTCATGCAACACTTCGGGACTCGCTGGCACCGGATTCTTCATCGTTTTAGCGGATGATGGCATTGCCGTTGCACGCGCATAGGTCGCCAACATCGCTTCCACGCCCGAAGGCTCTGCGCGGGCACTAAAGCCGTGCATTGCCGTCCGCATATAGATGTAGGCACCGATAATCAAAAGAACCAATACCGCCAAGATTCCGCCGATCCATTTGTAAGGCTTTTTCATAGAACACTCCTCCGAGGAATCGAGTTGTTAGTTGCCGCCGCCACTCGCACTGGGGAGGTTCCTGGTTGTTTCATCCGTGCCCTCGCTCATCGGCATTTCAAGCCCACCCATGAGTGCATAATTTTGAAGCGCAATAGCGGCTTCCCACTCCTCATTGAGCGCACGAATATACGTCAGTTGCAGAGTGAAAAGCATGTGTTGAGCCGTCAGCACAGGAGGATAGGATTGCGCCATCTGTTGGTATTTCAGAACCTCAAGCTGATAGGCTCGCCGTGCTCTGGGCAGAATCTCGGTACGATACCGCTCCGCTGTAAACGAGCAGTCCGATATTTTTGCGCATACGGTTCGAGGCGGTTCTTCGTAACCAGTTGCGTTCGGGTTAAATCCTCATGGGCGCGCTCGAGTTGAACTCGCGCCGCGCCGGTATTGCCCTGGTTACGATTCCAAAGCGGGATCACGAGCCCCACCTCCGCAAAGCTTTCAAACCCCACTCGCTTCGTCGAGGAAGAGAGCTCCTCCCCTCCGTTCCATTCGCCCGCTCTTATCAAAAGGTTTGGCACCGGTTCCCGTTTTGCCGATTTGAGGCGAGCTTCAGCAACAGATACATTGGCTGCCGCCTGCTTCACGAGCGGACTTTCCTGTGTACCTTTCTCGACCATAGCCTCTACATCCAACTCCGGCGGTTCTACGAGGCTGCCGGTGAGCGGATGGGGCGCAAGACCGGATTGTCCCGCATAGGTCGCCAGTTGCGCGAAGGATGCAAGGAACATTCGCTGGGCATTCACAAAGTCAACTTTTGCTTGCTCAGCAGCAACCTCCGCCGTCAAGACCGCCGAAGCATCTGCCACACCGATGCGCTCTAGTTCGTGAGCGTTTGTCTCCGCATCAAGAGCCACCTTGAGAAGTCTGTCATGCACAATAACTGATTGCTGGGCAGCCAGGGTATCGTAGAAAGCGCGGCCAACGTCATTGTGAATACGCGCACGTTGTATCTCTACGCCCTGTTCGTTTGAATGCGCCTCCATGCGAAAAATGTCGTGTCTGAGCGCGAGCTTGCGGCCGAGAATGATCTCCTGTGAAAAGAAAATACCCTGCTCGCCACCGTGATACTCGCCTCCCCGAATATGGTCACCGGAGTATCCGATGACTGGGTCGGGTGGAAGGCCCATCTGACGTCCTTGTTGAAGGGATCTCTCGACGTTTCTTTGCGCCTGCGAAAGCGTGGGATTGCTTTTGTCAGCCAACTGAATGAAATTCTCAATCGTCATCGGTTCACGATCAACGACCTCGCGCAAGAGTTCCGGCGCGGGAAGGTCTGAACCCGTGCGGAAGCCGACAGCCTCCGGTTCCTGAAGTTCCTGGAATGGAATCTTGATAGAGGAAGCATCACTTCCCGGTCCTGGTTTTTTCTGAGCTTGACCCGCTTGTTGTTGGAATGATTGCTCAACACTGCTCGCAGCCGCTTTGGCCCTTGCGTTTCCCGCGTCATGCTTCATGCTGTTCAAATCGGCAGGCATCGGGTTAGGTGGCTCCTTTGTCCGATTCGGCTGCGGTGTTTGGGAGGTCGATTGGTGAGAACCCATATCCATGCCCGGCATCTCAGGCATCTCGGGTTTAGCTGGTTTGGGCGTCTGAGGTTTCGGCTGAGGCTTCGATTGTTCATGCCCCATATGCATACCGGGCATGTCAGGCATGGTTTGTTGTGCCTGCAAAGTGCAGGCGGCGACTCCTAAAGTAAAGCTGAGCGCCAGATATTTGATATTCATGTTGACTCCAATGGCGTGAAGGTTAATGAACCTCATGTTGATGGGCTTGTGACTAGCAGACGGAATAGGTCAATCACGCTGCTCCTCGATCTTCGGTTCAGCCGCGTCCATCTCGGCTGTGCGTTGCGTAGATTGCAGCGTAGGGATCGCCCTTGCGATTCGCATTCCGCATGGCAGAAATGACCCGATCGTATTGTTCGGGCGGCAGAACGCGGACGAAGGTCATCATGCCCTGCATGAACCGGCTCCAATTTTCACGAAGCCCAAGGTTTTCAGGTCTCTCTACCAGCTTGTCCATCTTCATCATTGGTCCCTCCATGTAAACATCCTGCGGAAAGTTCGGTATGTTATTCGCGTTCGGAGAGGTTTCGGTCTGCTGCGCCTTCATGCTTTCGGAACTCATGTCAAACGCATCCAGATTGCGTTGTTGTAATTCGCTCAAGCGAGGTGTTTTGGTATTCTGCTCCTTCATCATGCCCATCATGCCCGCATCGAGTTTGGTATTTGACAATGGTCCACCGGGAGCGGTCGCTTGTACTCCGGCTCCAAGGGCTGCCGAGGGAACGGCAGGATCAGATGAGGCATTGGGTTTCTGCTTCTGACCCATATCCATGCCTTCCATATCCCCCATCATCATGTCATCCATTGCCTCGCCTGGAGCGGTCATGTGGCCGTGGCTATCGTCGCCCCGCCGTCCCTTCCCATTCGGATAACCAGCCATTCGCGTCATAGGCCCTGCCTGGTTCGACATCTGATTCATCATGTGGTGGGGCAAATGACAATGGAGCATCCAATCGCCCGGATTGTCCGCAATGAATTCGATATTGCGACTTTGCGCAACACCAACGAGAACGGTATTCCCCGGCCACCATGCAGTCTCCAGAATGCGTCCACCCTCGGTCCCGGTCGTGTAGAACGTGTGGCCGTGAAGATGCATCGGGTGATGATCCATTCCAAGGTTTACGAAACGAATACGAACCCGCTCGCCTTGGCGGATGATAAGTGGCGTCGTAGCAGGCCCCGCCTTTCCGTTGAGCACGAGCCAGTTAAACTCCATCATCATGGTGTTTGGCGTAGTGGAGTTCGGCAGAACTGCGTATTCCTGCAAGTGAATTACAAAATCCTTGTCGCAGTGGGGGCGATACGGAACCTTCGGGTGCATGATGAAGGCACCGAGCATCCCTGCCATCTCTTGCATTGCCATATGGGAGTGATAGAAATACGTCCCTTCCTGCTTGATGAAAAAGTTGTAGGTAAAGGACTCGCCCGGCTTGACAGGTTCCTGGCTGATGCCTGGCATACCGTCATTGCCGATCGTATCCTCGAACCCATGCCAGTGGATGGAACTGGGTTCAGGAAGCTCATTCTTGAAGATGACTCGCACTTTGTCTCCCTGGGTGACCTGAATCGTCGGACCGGGAGCAGAACCATTGAAACCCCAAACGTCGATTGTTTTCTGTGGGGCTATCTGCTGTCTGATGACATGCGCTGTGAGACGAAAGACCTTTACGTCCCCGTCCATTTCGTACGGGAGATCGCCGACATCTGTGGTGACAACGGGGGTATTTCCAACCGAACCTCTGTGAATATCGATCTTGGAGAGAGAACCGCTGCTATTGCCTTCATATCCTCCGCTCGCGCCGACTTGCGCCACGGGATTCGTTGAATTGTGAGTGGATGCGGCAACGGCACGACTAGCAAACAGTCCTGCTCCGATACCGAGTGTGCTTTGAAGAAAAGAACGGCGATTCGCCATGATGAAAACTCCGTGGGCATAGGTAGGGCGCTCATTGGCGCCGCCGGACACGGAATGCTGCTGAGATCCAGGGGATGGAGACAAAGCGACGCACTCCGACCGGCGGCATAAAAAAGCCGGTGTCGGAAGTTCGCTGTGCTAGACCCGAAGGGTCGTGTGGAGAGCTATCGGGGAGGAACTTCGGAGGGGTGGTGACCCGCAAACGAGGAACGATTCGCGCGAAACAGTGGGCATCAGTATAGATGCGATGAGGACCACCGTTTGAAAATGAGGGGCTGCATATGCAACTGTCGCTTTTTCATTGCCCAGCAACGCCGGATCCTGGGCACACACTTGATGGTCGCAGGCTTGAGACATTACCGCTATGGTCGGCTCAATCGCGGTCGTAACATTCTCAGGCGTAGCAGAATGGTCCATCCCTGCCATCGGAGGCATCTGCTGTTTCGGTTGCGAAGGAGCTTGATGGGAGGCGATATGACAGTCCGGCCCTACTGCCTTTAGATCACATTGAACCTCACATGCCGAGGCCACGAACGAGATGGACAGCAACATCACTGTCAACATACTTGCAGGCCCAGTGAACGAGTGCCATGCTGGTGAATTCGATTCCTTGTCCGCGCGGTGATCAACTCCGGAACGCCACGCTATAGCCGCTCTGTCCAGCGCTGTTGTGACTTGTCCCTCGGGTTTGTTGTCGGCCAGCAGCATCGTTGCAGACTCGCGCTTACTGGTCTGGTCCCAGTAAGCGCCCTGATCCAGCGGCCGTCCGGCAGCCGCTGTGCTGCGAAGGCCATCGACTACTTCTGGTTCGGACGCAGCGCCGGTCTTTGCGCCACGCGTTACGGCTGCACACCTCTCCTCCCGCTCCTTTATCCGCACGATCAGCCCTTCCTCCATATACAGCCGGTAACCGCTTACGGTTCGTGCCTTATAAAAGGAGCCGCCTCTTTGGCGTATTGCCCAACTGCGGAGATCGGGCCATCAACATCCCATCAGCTTATCTCTATCGTTTTTCGTGATCAACACCATTACGGACGCGGTGACCGATGCCTATGGATCGATCATCCCTATAATTGCTTGCACAGCTTGATTTCATGTGATATATTTTGCGCGCATTGATTTTCCCTTGTAGGGCTATTGCTGGGAGGATGCGTTTGATGCTTAGCGACGTTTCAGTAAATGAAAAGAGCTATTTGCGGATCGCTTTGGTAACGTGCCTGACATTTTCTGCGTTACTCCTCGGCATCAACTTCTGGCTACTGCACGAAAACGCCCAGCTAAGATTGCATAATGCTAATCTTTCGTCGGCTGATGGACCCGTAATAGGTTCACATATTTCCACTCTGCAGGGGTCTGATCTTTCAAAAAGACCGATTACGCTTGATTTGGCTCATCGGAACAGTCCAACTCTTCTGTTAGTCTTTTCTCCCACGTGCCCCTACTGCAGAAAGAATCTTCCCAATTGGCTTAACGTCCTGAACGACTCACCAGCAGCTAATGTGGTCTATGTAGACTTGACGGGTTCCGTTACCCCAGCCTATTTTTCACAAACCAAACTTCCTTTACGCGGCATACCTATTCATTTACTCGCGGAGGAAGGCATCTTGCATAATTTAAAAGTTACTCCTACGACAGTTGTCGTAGACCGTAACGGAATCGTGAAAGGTTCTTGGGCTGGAGTACTCAGCCTCTCCCAACAAATTGAATTGGAGCGTCTTCTCAAAACTTCGTGACGTTTTACAAGGCGAAGAAAGAACCGCCCTTGCATAAAGAACCAGAGGGTTAATATCATGCGTAAACTGTTGGGCCTATCCTTCCTTAGTGTTATTTCATCTCTCCTGTGCATTGTAGCTTCCGCACACGCCGTCTCGGAATCGCGCTTGGAACCCGCAAATACATGCACTCAAACCGGATGCTCTTCTTCAAATCCATATTATTGTGCAGCATTCTCTTGCCAGTTCTGTTCCCAAGCTGGCGGATTTGAGCATTGCAGTTAAATCAGAATTGCCTCAATTTGATTAGGTGTCCTGCCGAGCTTATCAATATACTACTGTGCTCGTTCAGTAACTAGAGAGCGTAGCAGTGGTTTTTTACATCATTCATCGCTGCTACGTTCTGCTACTGCTGGTGTGGAGGTTTGAAATAGATGGCCCATGAGGTTCGATCCTATTTTCCTCTTAAGTACATCACCGTTCATAAGTTAATTCATATTTTTCTTGTTTCGCTTGTCTTGTCGTATGGGGCACGATGTTTGTCACAGACGCCACTTTCACTCCCAAACAATGGCATTCGAAGCCATAGTGCTTCTAGTGAAAAAGTTCAGGCGCTACTAGACCATTTGGATCACTCACGGATAGAATATAAGTCCGATATCCTCTTCGAACTCCTGAACGATAAACATCTCGCTATCAGTTCCCGACGGCAGAGGCTCTTATTGCGATCATTGTTCGACGAAGCTCCTAATGCTTTGGCTCCGATGCCGGTCGTTGACGCCAGACGCAATCCTCTCGATTTAGCATACTTAAATGAAGTCAATCTCCGCTCCACAAAGATGGATACATTAGATATCCAGTCCCGGGCTGTCGTGTATGCAATCGCAAAGTATCCTAAACTAGCCGGCCATTTTTTCGATTCAATAGATCTATCTGTTCCACACAACATTCCGTGCGAAGAATTATCAATCGCCAATCCTGCTCCCTACTATTGGGCTGCGCAGTCCATTATCGCTGCAGGCCGAACAGTCAGTTCAGCATTGGGTGAAAATCCTGCGACCGCTCTCATTCAATTATCTCAATCGATCAAAGCGCCTAGCGAACTGCCTCCAATGCTAGATCTGGTTACGGGAATTAAGTTATCTCCAGCCGATCTCCAATTGGTGATCGCAAACGTTAGCGAAGTCTTTGATCGCCTCACCGCTACCGATCGCGAGATGGCTGCCATACAAGAGCAGTGGCATCTGTTTGACAAAGTTGCTCTTCTTTCATCGCTACTGAAAGCCGCCAGCATTTCCAGCACATCTCTATTGAACTCTTACAGGGCTTTTTTGTCTCGTAGTTTACGCGGAAGGAGTTGTGATGATCACATCATCGACCGCCATCACATAAAAGAAGCTTTCAATGAATTGGCTGCGCGATTGAACTCAGACGGAAACAATCAGATTGAACAACTTAGGGATCAGGATCTGATGCCGCAATTTCATGCTTCGGCGGTCCCAGTTCCCTCAGTGCCCTCGCTGAAACCGATAATGCCCGAAGTTCGCCGCATCATGAGTGTAAAGCAAGCCAATATTCAACAAGAATATCGTCTCGGCAGCCCAGGTACTCTGCAACCCGAGACTTCTGATATGGAAGCGATTCTTGATTTTATATCTTCTTCGACCTTGTCTCAGTCACGTTGTTCCATCTGCAACTATGAATCGAAAGTGACGGTTGTTGTAATGTTACTGAGTTCCTTACCTCAGGGTGATGCGATGAAGCAGACAATCGATATAGCGTTCAATGAACTCTTGACTTCAAATTCCCTTGAAAACGATAATCCATCTGAATGGGTCAAATTGATAAAAGACTTTCGCAACATCAGCAGAAAGCCGGATGATAAGGCGAAAGCGTTGATCGACAAGGCTATCAAGAGCGGTTCCATGCCGGTTCTGCTCCCGAATCCTGAAGCCGAAACAATTCATAGACATTTCCGCGAGTCTCGTGATCCCATAATAGCGGCTTATTGGCTTGCCGAAGAGCTGATGGATCCTAGTTTTCATATCGGATAACAGACTTCGTTAACGCACTGTACATACTCACTATTTTCATTCTGCCCATAACATGGATCTCTTGTACCCTCGGCCAACTACCAACATATGCAAACAGTTCGCGGCGCGCCCATCTTTCGGTTAAACAATTCGGATGGAAATATAATTGTATTAAATCGGAAAACCAGAGAGATTCATGAATTGACTGTTCGGGAGTACCAGTTAATCTCTGGCTGCGGTGGTTTTGCATTACCAGTTGATCATGCTATTAAGTTTTCTATTGATTCCATATTATGCAATTTCCATAGCGCGGCTGCTCGGTTCCTATCAAGGACGAGTGTTATAACACTCTCTCAGATTCTAGAATTCTGTCTCAAGAAGATCGAGCGATCGACTTGGGAACAGTTTAAACCTGTTCGCGATGCTATTAACGATATAAATCGCCTTACAGTTCTCGGCTTGTTTCTTCGCGACAGTAGTTATGTTAATCCTCGGAAATCAACAACGAGAGAGAACATAGTCACGAGAATTGGCATTCCTACTCGCAATCGGCCAGTCGAACTCCTTAGATGCGTAGTATCTATTTCTGACAGCTTACGTGAATATGGTCGCTCTGCACGGATCGTTATAGTTGATACAAGTTCACCTGCCTATCAACATGAAAATATTTCGCAGCTTACAAAGCTATCTCATCTTCAGTCACTGGAAATTGAATATATTGGACATTTAGAGGTATCTACATTTATAGAGCGAATGGTCGCAGAAGGAAATGATAGATCAGTTCTCGAGTATGCAGTGCGAGGCCTCAGCCCAACATTTACTAGCCATGGTGCGAGCAGGAACCTCCTGCTCTTCGCAAACCATGGCAACTATGTTTTTCATTGTGACGACGATACCGTTTGGCGTGGCGGCTTGCAAGCCGGTCCTCACGCTATCTGTTTCACACACGATACCGCTATTCACACTGAGCTGTTTCACAGTCGATCCAATTTGCTCGATGTTGCGGCATCCGCACCGATTGATGTACTTGGACAACATCAGATCTTTCTCGGAAAAAAGCTTGGAGATATCTTAGCTTCGTCACGCCTGTCGCTAAATAGTGCATGCGACGATGCCATTGTGGCCGCTACCTGTCACAGCCACAGTGCCCGAATCGGCTTCACCTATAATGGATTCGCTGGTGACTGTGGAATGTATTCGGGAACGCCTCTCTTTATCGGGCCGGAAATCGACTTGCGAAGCGCCCTCATAGCTGATGATCGCTTATATCACTTAGCAAATAACTCTAGGGAGATGATTCGATCATTTGGACACATCTCCGTAATACATGGAATTCGAGGAAGTGCCATGATGTTTGGCCAGGATTGTACTCAGAAAACCATACCTTACTTTCCCGACTTTCGCAATGAAGACGGAATAATGGGACTGATTTGCTCACAATGCGACACTAAGCTATATTCAGCATGCCTTCCATTCTATTTGCAACATCTTCCACTCCATGAGCGTATCTACAGTCCTGATTGGATTTCTTCGTGTACCCGACTCAGAATGAGTGACATAGTGTGCTCCCTTTGCTCTTTCTTACTTCCCCGCCCCGGCACATTGTCGAGTAGTTCACTTGGACGCGCATTATCTGATATCGCCTCGCAACCGCTCTTCACCTTTAAAGGAATAGTACAGGATGCAATATTTGCTGAGGCCGCTAAGCAACTTTCAGAGACCGTGGCACTACTGGACACACTTACAAATAAACATAGTGCATTGAGAATGGGCTTGCAGCAACGATCCGAATTGTTGAGCCATGAACTGCGTGATAGAGAATATCGATGTCCGATAGATATTCCTAAATCCACAGGTGACCCCTATCAGTTTATTCGAAATGCAATTAAACACTTTGGGTTGCTTTTATCACATTGGGATGCGCTGGTAGAAGCTTCAAATCGTATGACGATACAACATGGTTGCCTGGGACGGATATTAAATACTCGGAGTGGCTCATCAGTGAGCTGATGATGAGCTGCGGTCTTTCACCAGTTCGAGGTGCTACAAAATGCGAATCGCGCAAATTGCGCCACCCTATTATCCTCTTCCCCCGAGTAACGTAGGCGGAATTGAGCGCATGGTATATGCCTTGACAGAAGAACTGGTGGCCGAAGGTCACGAGGTGACGCTTTTTGCAAGCGGATACTCAATTTCTTCCGCCATTCTTATTCCTACGTGCTCACGTTCCTGTGCGACTGCGGACGCTAGACTCTCATTGCCCTTCTACTGTTTGGCGGTCGAGGAGGCATATAGGAGAGCTAACGACTTCGATATCATTCATAACCATATTGAATATCTTTGGTTGCCCTATTCCACAAGAATAGATGTCAAAAGCTTGTCCACCTATCATAATGTCTTACCCCATGAATGGCGACAATTCATTACGAAATTTCCTCTTCATCCATCGGTATCTATTTCTCACTGGCAACGCTCGCAATTCCCCCGCTTGAACTGGAGCGGTACAATTCACGACGGAATTTCCCTGAGCACTTATACTTTTATTCCGCAATCCAAAAGCTATTTAGCATTTGTGGGTAGGATTGAACCCTCAAAAGGAGTTGAAGAGGCGGTTCAACTCGCGTTTCTATTAGGCATGCCACTTAAGATAGCTGGTAATATCACCAATCCCACCTACTTCCAACAAGTGCAACAGCTAATTGGCAATTCGTCATTAATCGAATATTGCGGGATACTTTCGGAATGCGAAAAAAATGAGTTCCTGGGCAATGCGGAATGGCTGGTTTATACAAGCGGCCAGCAAGATCCGTTCGCAATGGTGTTGATAGAAGCACTGGCATGCGGCACCCCCATTATTTCTCTGAAGGGTAACTGCAGCGAAGAATTCATTCGGAACGGAGTTACTGGAATTATTTTGAATAGCATCTCGGATTCCTTGAACGTAGATAGGGGTAAGGCGGAAATGATGAGAGAATCCTGTCGCCAAGACTTCGAACAGCGATTTACTAGCAACGTTATGGCTTCACGTTATCTGCAACTATATGAGGCATTACTATGAGGTGAATCCATAGTTGCTATTCCCTAGCCGCCAATGAGGCTATTCATCTATCACGCGATGGCTCTACCGTTACATATTTCATAATTGGCGCCACAACATGATCGGATGCTCATAGAGCTTATGCGACATTCTCATTCTAATACGCGAACGGCATGTGAGTTTCTTGTGGTAGGGTCTGGATTCGCGGGCTCCGTCGTGGCTGAACGGTTAGCCACAACTTTGAAGAAACGGGTTATCGTAATTGATAAGCGGGATCACATCGGCGGAAACGCGTACGATTACTACGACGACCATGGGATCCTTATTCATAAATACGGGCCTCACATTTTCCATACTAACAGCGAACATGTTATAGAATACTTATCTCAATTTACCAAATGGCATAATTATCAACATCGCGCTCTCACATGTGTTGATGGAAGACTTCTTCCATTTCCCGTTAACATCGATACAATAAATAAATTATATGGCCTATCACTTAATAGTCACTCAGTTAGGCGATTTATCAAGAAAAGAGTTATTCCTTGCACAAATATCCTAACTTCGGAAGATTTTATTGTAAGCCAGGTAGGTCGCGAACTTTATGAGAAATTTTACCGAGGCTATACCCTTAAGCAATGGGGTATGGAGGCAGGAATGCTCGATGCATCTGTCGCAAGTAGAGTTCCCATTCGTTTTAGTCACGATGACCGCTACTTTACTGATCGTTTTCAGGCAGTACCTAAATCTGGCTATGCGAAGCTTTTTGCCAACATGCTCGATCACCCCCTGATAGAGGTATGGACTGGCATAGATTATCGTGATATTTCGGATGAATTTCTGCCAAAGTTAATTGTTTATACGGGATCGATTGACGAGTTTTTCAAGTTTAAGTATGGACGATTGCCTTATCGTTCTCTTTTGTTTCGTCATGAGTTGCATGAATGTGAATTCTATCAATCTGTTGCTGTCGTTAACTATCCTAATGAACATGCTTACACTCGCATTACGGAATTTAAGCATATTACTGGACAACTATCTAACAAGACTAGCATCTTATTTGAGTATCCCACTAACAGTGGAGATCCTTATTATCCAATTCCACGTCCCGAGAACATCAGCGTTTACCGACGGTACCGAGATCTAGCTTTATCTAGGCCCGACGTCATATTTCTCGGGCGACTCGGTAGTTATAAATATTATAATATGGACCAAGTTGTAGCTCAGGCATTGATGATCGCGGAGAAAATTATTGATTCTTTTACTATCTAGATGTCTCTGCAAACCTGACCAGCCATTATAGATTAGACATGCCGCTTCTCCCATCCGTTCTATGAGATTACCGTTTGACCTTTTTAACTTCTGCTGGCGTTGCATTGGGGTGACTGGACGGTTAGCGGCTTGGCACGAAACTGGAGACGGTATAGGCCGGGGAAGGTAATGAACCTATTACGAGGTATTGGAGTAGGAGTAACGAACGGGAAAACTGGCGTGACCCACTGACCTGCCCCGGAAAGCTGTGTCAGTCGATACCGAAAGTTTTCTCTGATTGATCCGGCATGCGTGACCATGCCAGATTGATCAGCAATTGCCGGCTTGGGTGCTC
>Ga0164242_10005819_pt1 | contig 13662 bp, 6 predicted proteins | sample OricomgcompostMG_FD_108783 | JGI IMG/M metagenome (GOLD analysis project Ga0164242, IMG submission 108783) | Miracle-Growth compost microbial communities from Emeryville, California, USA - Original compost - Miracle growth compost (MG) ...
GATTCTGTTCCCGAACCGGCACGGCCGCCTGGTCCGAGTCTGCCGCCGCCTGACCGCCGTAGCCTCCACCGAAGACGGCGTCGACGACCCGTTCGGCGGCAGAGCCATCGTCCCGCGGTGCGTACGTCGACACGAACCGGGCGTACCGATCGGCATAGTTGATCTTGGTGGCACCGAGATCAGCCAACGCCTTGGCCAGGCTGTCGTTGTCCCGGCACACCGGACCGGGCGCGATCTCCTCCAGGTCCAGGTAGAAGCCCCGGGTGACGTCGCGGTACTGATCAAGGTCCGGGGTCAGGAAGAGGATCGGCTTGCCGGTCACGCAGTAGTCGAACATGATCGACGAGTAGTCGGTGATCAACACGTCCGAGGCCAGGATCAGGTCGTTGACATCGGGATGTTCGGTGACGTTGATCACGCCCGATTCGTCGCCGACACGGTCGTGCGCAGTGTTGGCATGGCCGCGCAGCAGAACGATCGACCGGCCGCCCAAGGCGGCCCGGGTCCGTGCGAAGTCCAGGTGGGACACCATCGCGTACCCGGTGGCGACCGAGACGTTGTCCCGCCAGGTGGGCGCGTACAGCACGGCCACCTGGTCATCGGCCAGGCCGAGTGCGCTGCGTACTTCCTTACGGCGCTGGAGGGCGTCCGGACCGACCAGAGCGTCATTACGCGGATAGCCGAGGTTGACGGTGCGTCCGTGGTAGTCGAACGCCTCGGGAAGAGCGCGGGCGGCGAAATCGTTCTGGGCCAGCAGGATGTCCCAGTAGCCCGGCTCCCGCCTCATCAACTCCCGGTACGACAGCGACAGGTTGGCACCGGGCACGTCGTTGCCGATCTTCTTCAGCGGCGTTCCGTGCCAGGTCTGCAGATAGAACTGTCCGGGCCGTTTGCGGAAGTAGAACGGGAAGTTGTTGTTGTTGATCAAGAAACGCGCGTTGTGCAGCACCTCCAGGTAGGCCCGGGAGTGCACCAACAGCGGTGTCGCCCCGTCCGGGACCTCGGTGTTGAGATCCGCGACCGACCAGAACACCTCAAGGTCGGTGCCGCGCCGGCGGAGTTGATCATGGATCGCCAACACCGAGTCGCCGACCGCACGGCCGTTGAAGCTTTCGAACAGCGCGGCGTTGCGCAGTTCGGGCAGCAGCCCGCCCCCCTCGGCAACCGGGCGGCGGAAGTGTTCGTGCAGCCGGCGCTGGGCCAACCGACCGCGCTCATCGTCGCGGTGGGGCGGTCGGAAGCGGACCCAGAGCGCGGCAGCCTTCTTGGTCCGGGTGAACGTGATGCCGTAGCGGCGGGCGTCGGCATCGGCCGGGAAGCGGTGCTGTAGGGCGACGGAGGCTTTGAGCCATCGTTCCTGCCACCGGCCGTCCAGTTCCACCGAGAGCCGGACGCTGAAGCCGTGGCGCACCGTCGGCACGCGACCGTTCTCATTGAACGGGAAGCGGATGCTGAACGTCTCGCCGGAGAGGTCCAGCTGCGCCTGATCGCCGGCGATCTCGTCGGTGGCACTGACCATCCGCCCGGTGATATCGGTGGCGCCCGGTGCGCTGATCCGGCCGGTCACCGTCAGCGATTCGGCGTCGACACGGACGTCGTCGGCGACTGCCCACCACCCGTTCTGAGCCAGTCGCAGCGTGCCCGCCCGAGTGATCGACGGACGCACCGTGTGATGCTCGGGGACCTCGGCGTGCAGGTCGTCGAGGCTGCCGAAGTACGTCAACCGGTGCGATCGGTCGTCGACGTCGGTCACCCGGGCCGACCACAGATGTTCGGTCCCGTGGTCATCACTGCGTAGCAGACCCGGCAAGGCGACGCGGAAAGTCACCTGCCCGGCGTCCGACCCATCCGGTCGGCCGGTCACTTCCACCGCCCGGCGCAGTGATCGGCAGGTGAGTCGGAGCACCTTCGCCGAGGGGTCGGCGACGGTGATGGCGGTTTCCCGGCCGTCGGTGTGCAAGGCCGCGATCCGCATTCCGAGATCGGTCGTCGGCTCCAGTGTCAGGTAGTTGTGCTCCTCGAAGCCCGCCATCCAGCGGACGGCACCGTGCGCGGCCGCGACCGGTTTGGTGCCGGCGATGCCGCGCAGATCGACCTCGCGGAGCACCGTCGAGGCGCTGACACTCTCGTGCCGGACGGTGACTTCCACATGCCAGGGTGTGGCTGCGCCGATCGGCAGGTCGGCCGGATCGATGTCGATCGCGAAGCCCGACTCCCGATGGTCGTTCCAGGCGTCGTTGGTGGTCACCGCGAGAACCGCGTCCGGCCGGCGGCGCACCGGCACGGGGACCCGTACGCCGTCCGCGGAGACGAGTTCGATGACAGTCTCGGAGGATTCCAGGTCGTAGGGGACGTTGGTCAGGTAGGCGTGGCCCTCCACCGACAGGCGTCGTCCGTACCACCACATCAAGGTCACCTTGGCGATCACCCGCAGGTCGGCAGGCCCGAGCCGCAGTTGCTCGTCGGTGAACTCCATTCCCAGCCCGTCGAGGAAGGACCGTTGCAGGTACGCGTTCCCGTCGCGCAACTCGGTGGGGAAGTACCAGCCGTACTCCTCCCGCAACAGGACCGCCGCCCCGACGTCTGCCCGGCGTCCGGCGAGCAGGGCGAGCGACGGGATCCGGTCGAGGATCGGAACCAGCCGCCAGATATCCGGCGTCGCCCGCTCGGCCAGGTGCAGCGCGCCCTCGCGCAACTGGGTGAAGTAGTCCTCGTCGGTGCGCGGCACCTCCTCGAAGTACAGCCGCAGGTCGAAACCGATCGCCTTGGCCAGCCAGACGTCATGGGTCTGCCGGGTCGCTCCGGCCGAAATGACCTCAGAGACCTTGTTCTTCACCAGCAGACGGTCGTGCAGGTCACGCGGGTCGGCCTTCTGCTGGGTGATCGACGTGCCGTTCTCCCGCTCCCGCCAGTAGTAGACGGGCGCGGCCAACACGTCGAAGCGGCCGGAGACGTACGCCTTGGCGGTCGGCTCCTGATCCTCGTACCGGATCCCTTCGGGGAAGCCGCCGACGACCCGCCGGAAGAACTCCGTCCGGAACAGTTTGTTCCAGGCGAAGACGTCCTTGAGGACGTCGGGGAAGTCGTCCAGCCTGATCGCCAGCCGGTCGATGGCGTGCACGTCCTTGACCCAGCCGGCCGACCAGGTCCGGCCGTTGGCCATCCGGAGTGGGGCACCCACCGCGAAGTCGGACCGGGACTTCCGCAGCGACCGCACCATGACCTCGATCGCTTCAGGCGGCAAGGCGTCATCGGAGTCGGCGAAGCAGAGGTAGCGACCGTGCGCCGCGGCAACGCCGGTGTTGCGGGCGCCGCCCAGCCCGCGGTTGGGTTGGCGGATGATCCGGATCCGTGGGTCCCACCGTGCGAAGGACCGGGCGATTTCGGGCGATCGGTCCCGGGAGCCGTCGTCGACGATAATGATTTCGAGGTTGCGATAGGTCTGCCGGATGATCGAGGTCAGGCACTCCTCGAGGTACTCCTCGACGTTGTAGACCGGCACAACGATGGTCACCAGCTCGTGTTGCTGCTCGCTGCGGCTCGTCCGGGCGCGTTGCAGCGTCGCCCGCAGTGCCGGGTGGACGTGGCGCCGGACGGCCCGGGCAAGTGGTCTACGAATGTCAGGTGGCAATTCGCCGGCGCTCCTTGCACTTCGATTGGTGATGTATCGGATCATCCGGTCGTCGTTTGTCCGGTCATCGCCGTTTTGGCCCGACGCCGTCGGCAGGCGCATCAACGCGTGGATAATACCGGTCGACATCCCGAAGGGTGCTGGACGCAAGCCGGCGTGGATGAAGTGCTGGCGAAATCCTGATACCTGTGCTGTTACGGTGGGTCGGAGTCCGAGGCTGGGGGTGGAACAAGCGGTGAGCACGGCACTGGAGCGTTCGGTGCGCGCTGCCCACATTATCGAGCCGGTACGCCGCGTCGGCCGGTCGCTGCGACGCCGCCGGGAACACTCCCGCCTGCAGCACCTACCCGTTTATCGGCAATATGCCGACCGGCAGTTCGACGTGTTGTTGCATTTCCCGGATCTGCCCGTCAACCTCTACCAGGTCCGGCAGTGGTACGGCCCGCTGGAACACTTGTCGCGACAGCGCTCGGTCGCCATCCTCTGTTACGAGCCGGAGACCGCGGAGATCATCCGGCAGGAGACCGTGCTGCCCGTTCTGCTGATCCGCGGCGGGCCGCCCGATTTCGACCGGGTCCGGGACGTCCACCGGCCGAAAGTGATCTTGTATCCGAATCAGAACTACACCAACTTCACGATCCTCGGCCTCAACACCTGCCAGCACGCATTCATCTGTCACGGCGAGTCGGACAAGATCTACATGGCGTCCAACTGGATGAAGGTGTTCAACTACGATCTGGTCGCCGGGCCGGCGGCCAAGGAGCGGCTGCGGCGTCGGCTCTTCGGGTACGACGTCGAGGCACGTACCATCGAGATCGGCCGACCGCAGATCGACGTGGAGTATCAGGCGCCGTTCTCGGTCGATGTTTCGCGCAAGACCGTGTTGTACGCGCCGACCTGGGAGGGCGGCCGGACGTCGATGCGTTACGGCTCGGTGGTCAGCCACGGACTGACGATGGTGCGAGCGATCCTCGCCGATCCTTCGCTCCGCCTGATCTACCGGCCGCATCCGCGGACCGGCATCACCCTGCCCGAGCACGGCCGCGCCGACCGGGAGATCCGTACAGTGATCGCCAATGCCATCGCCCAGGATCCGGCCGCCGGGCATCTGGTCGACCAGAGTGCGTTCGGTTGGCAGCTCGACGTCGCCGACGTGATGATCACCGACATCTCCGCGGTCGCCTACGACTGGCTGACGACGGCGAAACCGTTGGTGATCACCCGGCCGGCCGAAGAATCCGCGGTGATCGATCCCACCGCGTTCGTCAGCGACATGCCGATGGTCTCCGCCGACGAGTCCGGTGACATCGTCGACGTCCTGCACACAGTGATGACCGACCCTGATCAGATGGCGACGATGCGCCGCTGGTGTACCTACTACTACGGCGACACGACGCCGGGGGCGTCGATGCACCGGTTCCTGGATGCGGTGGAGCGGATGATCACCGAGCGGGACGAGTGGATCGCCCGGGACCACACCGTCGCCGACGACCTGGCCGCCGTCGGACCGGTGGCCGGCTGATGCCGCAACTGCAGCGGGCGTCGGTGCTCAGGCCCGGCGGCGCGGTACGCATCGGCCCACGCGCCCTGCTCCTCCGGCTGGTCGAGTACGGTCGCCGCTACGGTCGCCTGCGGAAGAACCTGCGCCACCAGCACCTTGTTCTGCCGCAGAGCAGGGCACGCGCCGCGGATCCGTCGACGACCACCGACTTCCTGGTCAACTATCCGGGGTCGCCCGACAATCTCAACGACCTGTTCCAGTGGATCCCGGTCCTGCACCGGCTCGGCGAGTCCGCCACCGTGTCGATCCTGCTCGGCGACGTTTCGGCCTACCAGGCCGTGCACGAGGTGACCGACCTGCCGTGCTATTTCGGTCGCATCGCCAGCGAGGCCGAGTATGTCGCGCAGCAGTTGCAGACCAAGGTGATGCTGTACCTCAATCAATCCAAACTGAATCTGCGCGAGGCCGGCTTCCACGACATGTCGCACGTGTTTCTCGGGGCCCCGGGCGAGGAACGCAAGCTCTGGTTGAGCAACCGGATGCGGTTGTACGACTACGTCCTGGCGCCCGACGAGGATGCCAAAGCCTGGTTGGCCTCCCGGCTGATGGCCTACGACGCTGATCAGCATGTCCGCGTCGTCGGTCGGCGAACCGACGCCGGTTCGCGATCCGGAGACGCCGCCGTGGACGCAGTGAAGTCGCGGCTCCCGGTGGAAAGCGTCGTCGCCGGCGGCATCGATCCGGACGCGGTTGTCACGGAGTTGCTGCAGATCCGCGACGAACGCGATCGGCTGGTCGCGGAGCGGGATGCAGATCTGGCAGCTCGCGGCATCGTGCTACGCAAGGGCGGCCAGGCCTAGGCCGTCGGGAAAGGGATTCGATGACGAACATCGCTGCACCACGCGTCACTCCGGGCGCGGGTAATGCTGCCGCCGATGTCCTGTCCAAACCCAGGATCCGTCGGTACGAGGTCATCCAGGCTCTGCTCGACTTCTTCGACAAGCCCCGCTATCTCGAGGTCGGGGTCAGCAAGGGCACGACGTTCCACCACGTGGACGCACGTTTCAAGGTTGCCGTGGATCCGCGGTTCCAGTTCGACTGGCAGTCCGAGCAGGCAGCCCGCGGGCCGCGGACGCAGTATCACCAGGTCACCAGCGACGTGTATTTCGGGTCGATCATCGAGCCGAAGCAGGAGTTCGACGTCATCTACCTCGACGGGCTCCACACTTTCGAGCAGACCCTGCGGGATTTCACCAACGCCGTGGACCATCTGGCCGACGGTGGGGTGATCGTCGTCGACGACGTCAAGCCGTCCTCCTACCATGCGTCCCTGCCGGACCCGCGCAGTTACCAGAAGTTGCGGCAGTACGTCGGTGACGAACGTCGGGCGTGGATGGGTGATGTCTACAAGCTGGTCTGGTTCATCGACACCTTCTACCCGGCGATGAGCTACGCCACCATCGCCAACAACCACGGGCAGGCAGTCGTCTGGCGGGAACGCCGGGACCCGGTCACCGAGCGCACCGTGACCGACATCGGTTCGCTCTCCTTCGAGGCGATGGTGCTCGATCAGGGCGTGTTGCAGCGCCGGCCGTTCGGCGACATCGTCGCCCACCTCGAGGGCCGCATCGGCCGGACGAAGCGGGGCCTGCGCAGAAAGTGATGGGCATCGCGGCAATCGTCAGAGCCTGACAGCCCGTCCCGCGCTCAAGATCAGTTCCCGATCGTCCCGGCCCGGGACCTTGATCAGCGCCCGCTGGTCGATCGTCGGAGTGATCACCAGTTCGGTGATCTTTCCGGAGGCCCAGGCCAGGTCGATGATCAGTCCGCCGCGGGCGCGGGCACCGTGCACCCGACCCTCGGGCCACTCGTCGGGCAGACACGGCAGTACGTCGATGATCGGCAGGCCGTCGGCCGTTCGGCCGTGGGACTGCAGCAGCATCTCGATGATCCCTGCCGTGGCACCGAAGTTCCCGTCGATCTGGAACGGCGGATGCGCACAGAACAGGTTGCGATAGACACCACCCGCCTGTGCGGTACGGGGTCCCGCCGCCGCGATCTCATCGGGCACCGGTGCCAGGAAATAGTCCAGGCTCTGCATCGCCGACGCGGTGTCGTGCAGCCGGGCGTGCAGGGCGATCCGCCAGGCCAGCGACCAGCCGGTGGAGTAGGCGCCCCGGAGCCGCAGCGTTTCCCTGGCCCCAGCGATCCGCTCGGCGTCGCGAGGTTCGTAGACAGTGACCGCATCGCCTGGATGGATGTCGTAGAGATGCGACTGGTGCCGATGGGTCGGCTCGGCCTCGGTGAGATCGTCGCGCCACTCGGGATAGCTGCCGCGTTCTGTCGGCTCGGGGTAGCGCAGTGCGTCCAATGCGGCGGTGACCGCCTTCTGCCGCAGCGGATCGACCGACCGCCCCCACCGCGCGGCCACCCCTGCGGCGTCCGACCAATGGTGCAGCGTCTCGCGGATCAGCGCAATGTCCATGGTGGAGGACACGGTGACTGCCGCCCGCTGGCCGTCCGCGGTCAGATAGCTGTTCTCCGGTGAGGTGGACGGCACCGTACCCACCGTGCCGTCGGGCAGCGTGACCAGCGTCGCCAGGGCGAAGGTGGCGGCACCGTCCAGGAGCGGCCAGGTGCGGCGTACCAGGAAGTCCTCGTCACCGGTGAACTGGTACTCCTCCCAGAGGTGCCGGAGCAGCCAGAACCCGGCCATCGGCCAGGCGGCCCAGCAGGGATCGGCCTCGCCGGTGCCCACCGGCAGGCTGAAGCCCCACTGGTCGGTGTTGTGGTGGGCTGCCCAGCCCGGTCGGTCGTAGACCCGGCGGGCCGTGTCCTCACCGGTCGCGGCCAGGGTTTCCACCAACTGGTACAGGGGTTCGGCGCACTCGGCAAGGTTGGCCGGCAGCGCCGGCCAGTAGTTCATCTCGGTGTTGATGTTGACGGTGTAGTTGCTGCTCCACGGCGGTTGCACCCACGGGTTCCAGATTCCTTGCAGGTTGATCGCCCGGGTCCCGGGCCGGCTGGAGCTGATCATCAGGTAGCGGCCGTACGCGACCGCCAACGCGACAAGGCGGGGCGACAGGTCACGGTCCCCGGAGCGGGTCAGCAGCGCATCGGTGTCCTCAGCAACCCCGCTGTCCTCCCCGCGGGCACCATCATGCGGGTCGGTCAGCACAAGGTCGAACCGGTCGAACCAGGACCGGTACTCGGCGCGGTGCTGCTCACGCAGCACATCCAGCGGCGTGGCGATGACGTCGGCGACACGGCGGCGTGCGGTGTTGATCAGCCCGGCGACGTCGCCGTGCGGCGGCGTCGCCGGATCGACGAAGTCGGTCTCGGTGACGACGCTGACCATCAGCCGCGTCGCGCCGCTGATCGTGATCACCTCGGCGTCCGTCGACACGGTTCCGTCGGTCTGCAGTCCGGCGGCGACGACTGCCGTGACCGAGGTCCCGGGACGGTCGTCGAAGAAGACCGCGTCCTCGGTCCTGTCGTGACCGGGGAAGACGTCGGACGGCATCCGGCTGGCCAGTAGCAGGTGATCATGATCAACGGTGATCGTGCTCCGGTCGAAGTCCGCGTGGGCTGCCGTCAGCCGGATCACCAGGTCCCGCGGGCCGTGCCACCGGTAGCGACCGATGATCGCCCCGGCCGGGGCACTGGCGAAGATCTCCGCGTCGCCGGATTCGGACCGCCAGCTCGCGGTAGCCGTCCGAAGATCAAGAACGCGTTCCGAAAGCGTACTGGTCGGACCGGCGACCTCGATCTCCAACTCGGCCAGCGGTTGATAGGCCTGGGAGTGGCCGTACTGGACCTTTCGGATCTCCCGTTCGGCCGTCGCGACATCGCCTGCCAGCAACGCGGACCGGACCCGTTCGATCACCTCCGGCGACGGTTCGGACGACGCCGGAACGCCGACGGTCGACCGGGGTGAACCGGACCAGCAGGTGTCGTCGTTGAGTTGCCAGCGATCATGATCGGGGTCTCCGTAGAGCATGGCCCCGAGCCGGCCGTTGCCGATCGGCAGGGCATCGGTCCAATAGCGGGCGGGTGTGGCGTACTCGAGACGGTGCGGTGCCGCATCGGCGCGGTCAGGCATGGCTGCTCCTCATCACGGGACGGCGACGGTGATGCCCGAATGCGGGGACGGGTCGCCCATGGCGATCAAGGTACGACCTGCGCCGGCCAGATCGGTGACCCGGGTGATCAAGCGCTGGGGCTGCACCCGGCCGGAGGTGACCAGATCCAACAGGCCCGGGTAGGAGGCGGCGGCGATGCCGTGTGAACCGTGGACCGACAACTCCCAGGCGATCACCCGGTCCATCGGGATCGCCTGCGCGGCGTCTGGTCCGAACAACAGGCCGACCTGCACGTGGTGGCCGCGCCGGCGCAGGCTGCGTACCGACTGCCGTGCGGTGGTGGCCGTTCCGGCGCAGTCGATGCTCAGCTGTACGCCGCCGCAGAGTCGGTTGATCAACTCGGCGGGGTCGTCGTCGCCGGCGCGGATCACGTGTTCGGCGCCGACCTCGGAGGCCAGATCGAGCGCTGCGGGTGCCAGGTCGACGGCGATCACCCTGAGACCGAGCGCGGCACCGATCATGATCGCGGACAGCCCGGCGCCGCCGGCCCCGTACACGGCCAGCCAGTCTCCCTCGGTGATCCCGGCGTGTCCGGTCACCGCGCGATAGGCAGTGGCGAACCGGCAGCCCAGGGCGGCCGCTGTGGTGAACTCCAGCTCGTCGGGCAGGCGGACCAGGTTGAAGTCCGCGGCGTGCACGGCCACCAGTTCGGCGAACGAGCCCCAGCCGGTGAAACCGGGCTGGGTCTGGTCCGGACACACCTGTGGGTCGCCAGCCCGGCAGTGGGCGCAGCGGCCGCAGCCGCAGACGAACGGCGTGGTGACGCGGTCCCCGACCCGCCATCGGGCCACTCGGGGACCGACCGCGGCGACCACCCCGGCCAGCTCATGGCCGCCGACATGGGGGAGGCGCACCGGATCGTGGCCGACCCAGGCGTGATAGTCCGAGCGGCAGACCCCGGTCGCGCGCACTTCGACGAGCACACCATCGGGCGGGCACCGCGGGGCTGGTACGTCGAGGACGTCCGGCCGGGCGCCGATCGCTGAATAGACGAGAGCTTTCATCCGCGGGATGCGAGGAGGGTGGTGGGTTCGGTCCAGCCCACCACCCTCCGACGCGTCACCTTCTGCCGGCCCTCGGTTACTTGACCCCGGAGAACCGGAGACTGACGATCTGGAACGGTCGGACCGCAACGGTCGCGGAGTCGTCCCCGGCCTCGACCAGCGCCGGCTTGCGATCCTCGATCTCGGAGATCGGACGTTCCAGCAGATCCACCTCCGCCACCTCGGCGAAGCCGAAGCCCGGGGTGATCGTCGCGGTGCTGCGGGCACCGTACGGCTCGTAGGCGCGGATGATCACGTCGCCCGAACGGTCCTCGGCCAGCTTGATCGATTCGATGATCACGCCGCCCTCGACCGTCGCGATCGCGGGCACGGCCGCCGTACCCGGCTGCCGACGCTCGGGCAGGTTGAGTGCGTACCCGGCGTTGACCGCGTCCTCGATCCCGGCGCCGATCTCGAACCGGGCCTTGACGGTGTGCCGGTCCTGATCGGTCCGCGGATCGGGGTAGCGCGGCCCGCGCAGCAGCGACAACCGGACCACCGAGTAGCTGCCGCCGTCCGGCGACGCGTGCCGGGAGACGTCATGGCCGTAGGTGGAGTTGTTCGCCACCGCAGCGCCGAAGCCGGTCTCGCCGACATGCACCCAACGATGCGCGCAGACCTCGAACCGTGCGCTGTCCCAGGAGGTGTTCTCATGGGTCGGCCGGTAAAGGTGCCCGAACTGGGTCTCGTACGCCGCACTGTCGGCATGGACGTCGATCGGGAACGCCAGCTTGAGCAGCTTCTCCTGCTCGTGCCAGTCGATGTCACAGGTGATCTCGACACCCGACTCGCCGGGTCGGACGATCAACGTCTGGTCCACCGTGGACTTGCCGAAGGACCTGTGCAGGTCGACCCGCACCGAACCGTCGACCAGTTGCTCGGCCTTCAGCCCTTCGACATCGGTCAGGTTGGTCACGGTGTGCCGGTAGAACTCGTCGATGTCCCAGGCGTCCCAGGCGTTGGGGAAATCGGCGTGCAGTTGCAGCAGGTTGGCCGTCTGTCCGGCCGGCAGGGTTTCCCGGCCGGTGGCCCGGTCGATCGCCGAGGTGATCAGACCCCGGTCGTCGATGGTGACCTTGATCTTCTCGTTGGTGATCACGTAGCCACCGTCGGCCTCGGTCAACAACACCGGCTCGATCACCGCGACCGAGTCGGCCGGTGCGGCGGACAGCGCAGTCAGGCCGCCGCGGCTGACCGGTGCGCCGTTGAAGATCGTTTCGCCGGCCTCGGAGGCGTTCTCGGTGGCGAAGCGGACGACCAGCGCCTTCTGCGCATCGTCGATGATCTTGTTCAGATCGGTGAAGACCTGCTGGTAGTTCTCCCGGGCCTCCCGGTGCACCCAGGCGATCGCCGATCCCGGAAGGATGTCGTGGAACTGCTGCAGCAGCACGATCTTCCAGATGCGGGACAGTTCCTCGTACGGATACTCCAGTCCGGCGTGCACGGCGGCCAGTGTCGACCACTGCTCGGCCTCGCGGAGCAGGTGCTCGCTGAACCGGTTGCCCTGTTTGGTCTTGGCCTGCGAGGTGTACGTGCCCCGATGGATCTCCAGATACAGTTCGCCCTTCCAGACGGCCGGGCTGTGATACTCGGCGGCCGCGTCGGCGAAGAACTCCTTCGGTGACCGCACGGTCACCCTCGGCGAACCCTCCAGGTCGGCGGTCCGTCGGGCACGCTGCAGCATCTCCCGGGTCGGGCCGCCGCCCCCGTCGCCCCAACCGAACGGGGCCAGCGAGTGGCTGGATACGCCCTTGTCCCGGAAGTTGCTGACCGCATGATCGAGTTCGCGGCCGGACAGGTCGGAGTTGTAGGTGTCGACCGGCGGGAAGTGCGTGAACACCCGGGTGCCGTCGATGCCCTCCCACATGAAGGTGTGGTGGGGAAACTTGTTGACCCTGTTCCAGGAGATCTTCTGCGTCAGGAAGTACTTGACGCCGGCCAGCTTGACGATCTGCGGCAGGCCGCCGGAGTAGCCGAAGGAATCGGGCAGCCAGACCTCCTCACACAGCACGCCGAACTCGTCGCGGAAGAAGTTCTGCCCGAAGATCAACTGCCGGGCCATCGCCTCGGAACCGACCATGTTGGTGTCGGACTCGACCCACATGCCTCCGACCGGGACGAACCGGCCCTCGGCCACTGCTGCCTTGACCAGCTTGTAGACCTCGGGGCGGTTGTCCTTGATCCACTCGTACTGCTGGGCCGAGCTCATCGCGTACACGTGATCGGGATAGCTCTGCAGCAGGTTGACCTGGTTCGCGGTGGTGCGGGCGACCTTGCGGACGGTCTCCCGGACCGGCCACAGCCAGGCGGAGTCGATGTGCGCGTGACCGGTGGCGGTCAGCTGATGGGCGCTGGCGTTGGCCTTCTTGGCGAAGACCGGCTTCAGCGATTCCCGGGCCGCGGTCGCGGTGCCGGGGATGTCGGCCAGGTCGACCAGATCCAGTGCGTGATCCAGGGCGAGCAGGATCTCCCATTTCCGCGGTTCGCCGACCGGCAGCGCCTTGCCGAGCTGATCCAACACGTCGATGTCGGCGACCAGTTCGTGAACCTCTTCGTGGAAGACGTTCAGGTCGGCCCGGAGCAACTTGTAGATCGGCTCCTTGGGTGCGGTGAGCTTGTCGCCCAGTTCGGTCGGGCGCCAGTCGCCGACACTGGGATTGGCGGCCGCTTCCAGATAGAAGTCGATGGTGCGGTCGGTGACCTTGAGCCACTCGTTGAACGGGTTGATGCCCTTGATCACGCTGCCGTCGGGCAGGTACGCCAGGCCTTCGGCCTGGAATCCCGCGCCGCCGTAGTGCCAGCCGAGGTTGATGACCACCTCGAGGTCGGCCGGGTCGAATTCGTCGGGCACCGTCGCGGTGATGTGCAACCAGCTGGTGCCCCAGGGCGGACCCCAGGGGTCGCCGACGGTGAACGGGACGTATTCGGGGCGCGGATTGCCGTCCAGGCCGAGTGCAACGGCCGGCGGCACCGGCTCGCCCCCTCCGCCTTCGACGTGCCAGGCTTCGATCTGCAGATCGGCGACTGGGGTGTACACAGCCGGTGAGAGCCGTTCCCGCAGGACTCTGCGAACGCGGTTCTCGATCTCGGTCTGACGGTCGTGCATCGGTGCAACTCCTCGGTGGAGACCAGTGACAGGACAGGGGTGTCCTGATTTCGTCACGCGGATTGATTAATCCCGGTTGGGAACACTATCCGATGCCGGCCGCCGGGTCATGCGCCGGGCGGGCTTTCCTGTCCGGGACCATCCCTGATCGCGTCCCCCGGCGCCCGCTCGCGACGGGCATGTGAAGATCTGTCGGCGGGCGGGCCTCTTTCGCGCCAGACGGCTCCGCTCGAGCTGTA
>Ga0164242_10005820_pt1 | contig 13661 bp, 10 predicted proteins | sample OricomgcompostMG_FD_108783 | JGI IMG/M metagenome (GOLD analysis project Ga0164242, IMG submission 108783) | Miracle-Growth compost microbial communities from Emeryville, California, USA - Original compost - Miracle growth compost (MG) ...
GTATGGTAACACGCACATTGCCTAAATGATCCGTCAGGTCATATTCATAACGGTAGCTGCCATCCATCTTTCGCTCGGCCCGGCCACCTGGTACCGGGATGAAATCAATTCCGTAGCTGCCGTATTGCCCTTTCAAAGAACGTTAGCTGTAAGCTAAAAACGTTTTAGGTCGAAGTTACGCTACGCTAAACCTCGACCAGTCAGGGGGGTATTTTAGGTCGAAGCTATAAGCTTCGACCAGTGGCGGGCAAAAGGGTTTACTGAAAAAGCAGCTCGCAGCTGAGGTAAGCATCCCGTACACCAGCTATAATAAGATCGAGAACAACACTCGTGATATTGCTATTGACGAGCTGGAACGCTTTGCCGGGTACTTCGGTATGACCATCGACCAGGTAGTGCATTTCGATGTGCAGCCTATTGATGTTACCATCCAGGACAAACCTAACTTCGAGCAGATCAACCTCATTAACCAGCTTGACGAGGAAGACCGCACCGTTGTCTTTAAGATCATCGATACCATGCTGACCAAGAAGAAGTTCAAGGACTTCTTTAATAATAATGTGGCTGCCCTGTAAATGAAAAAGCCCGGCGCGAGGGCCGGGCTGAATGATATTGTTTAGATCGATATAACTACCAAACAGATGCTATTTTAATAGCACTACCTTGCTTAGTCAAAGTCAGGTGAATAACCGTCTTGTTGTTCCCTCCGTCAATATAGGAAACACTGTAAGTATTTGGCTTTTTCGAATCCCTTTCTATGGTTAGTGTTTTTAACCAGGCTGCATCACTGTCTTGAGCTTTTAACAAAGGATCGCTATCTGTTTGTTCTGTTAAGGCCGGTAGCTTTTTTAAAAGGGCTTCGGTACAGTACTTTGATTTAATTGCGCTTAGTTTCTTCTCTCTTGACGGCGATAAGTTTGAAAATTCGGTCATATAAGATGTATAAAAGCTTTTCAAGGCAACCTTAGCTTCGTTGTCAGAGAACGTTGCCTGTGCTTGAACACAACTGTAATTGATTGTTAATAATAACCCTATGATTAGGGAGTAAGTCGATATTCTTGTTTTCATTTGTTTGTTGTTAATTTTAAATATTTCCTACCATCGATAAATTGTATAAGGGTCGGGTGGTTTTCGATAGCCAGGCCCCGGTGTAAAATAATTCTGTCTAAAGTCTGATATCCATTGCGTTCCGTTAAACATTTCTATGTGTCCATTCCAAGAGCCATGTATATTATTACCAAATCCCATAAACACTGCAATATCACCGGGCATAGGGGAATAATTACCATCATTAATATTTGAAGTAACGCTATGAAAACCCCATTTAGTTAAGAATGGGCCATAATCCTTTGCTGATCCCGGATGGCTACTTGTATTAATTCCTCCCGCTTGAATTGCTTTTCTAACATAAAGTGCACATGCGCCGCAAGATGCTGATCGTGCGTTTGCATTTAATGCTGATATCGCAGCCGGTATATTAAATCCTGGCTTCGGCTGTTGCTGCTGGAAAGGATCACCAGGTCCCCCCTGACTAGCGTCCTGACTGATGTTTAAGCTCCCTCCCTGGTAGGGATTATAACCTGCGTTAGCTGATGTTTGCTCGTCTGAGTCTCCATCAAAATCATCAAAATCAGAGTAATCATCAGGATTAAAAGGTTTCCCCTGAAGGACTATGTTACGCCCGTATTCATCTTTTTTGCCTGTATCATATGTACTACCCTCATGCCATATCCACTGGGGGTCGCTTTTTCCGTCAGCGGAATACCAGAAATAGTCCATTCCGTTGGGGTCTGTCAAAAGCACCGGGTTATCGGCCACATAACTGTATGGCGTCCACTCCTGGTAACTTTCGGCATGCGGATCAACGCCCGTCCACCTCGCAATAGCCGGGTTATAGAACCTCGCGCCATAATCATACTGATTAAACTCATCCTGTAGCTCCTTGCCATTGTAAAGATAATGATTATCCCCGGCTGCCAAAGAGCTGCGCAAACCAAAGGGATAATAATCATCTTTCTGTAGCGCATCTGCCAAGTGCGTGGCAGGGTTTTCCTGTATGGTAACACGCACATTGCCTAAATGATCCGTCAGGTCATATTCATAACGGTAGCTGCCATCCATCTTTCGCTCGGCCCGGCCACCTGGTACCGGGATGAAATCAATTCCGTAGCTGCCGGTATTGCTGCCGTATTGTATACCGTTTACATACTCGGTCAGCCCGGTGGCCGTACTTGATTTCGCAAGCTTATTTCCCATAGCATCATAAGTATAATTGATGGTTTGGCTGCCGTTGGTTACCTGCCTGGGCAGGTTCAGCATATTGCTGGTAAACGTATAGCCGATAGAGCCATCGTGTACTACATTGCCATTACCGTCATAGCTGTATGTACCCGATTGTACGCCCGTACCCGATACCGACACCAGTTGCAGGTTGCCATCATAAGTATAACCGATGGTATCCCCATCGCGGGTGAGCGACTGGATATTGCCCATCAGGTCGTAACTAATACCGGTTTCGCTCATCGTGGCTGAACTGCCCGATGTTAAACGGTTAAGTTTGTCATAATCGTAAGTAAATGTATTATTCAGGCTGTTAGCTTTGCCCCAAAGCTGGTTGGCTATATTGCCGTTATATTGCGGTGTTGTACCATCGTTATATTTCAACTGCTCGGCAAACATGGGCGCGCTGCTCTTGGTGAGCCAACCGCGTTCGTTATAAGTATAACTTACGCTTTGCAGAAAAGTGCTGCCGCCATCGGTGCTGTGCATATGCCGGGTAATTACCTGCCCCAGCTCGTTATAATCGGTTTTATTTACCAGTACTTTCGTTCCATTATTAATCTGGTTCCAGGCTTGCAGAGCGCGGCCTGCGTGGTCATTCACTATACTGTCTTTTATGGCAACTCCTAATACAGCTGCTGTATTACCGCTGTTTTTGGCATAATGGTTACGCACGGTATGCGTGGAAACACCCATAAAATCGTAAGTCGCTATCACCTCATCATAGTTATATACGCTTTGCACACCGCCCAGGTAATGTTGCTTAAAGGTTTTTATATTCCGGCCTTTATCGTCATAATAATACACCGTCCACAACATGTCGCTGCCAATGCTGCCGTCGGGTTTCAGTACGGCCGTCCTGGTGGCGGTCAGCAACCCCCGGATACGGTTGCTGTAAGTACTATCCGTATGCAGATCATACGCCGCGGGCAGGTTGGGTATGTTGTAATTATCGTAATAATTAATGGTTAGCAGGTGGCTTATGGCGGGATAACTGGAAATAGCATAACCGGTAGTGGTATTGGTAGTATCCCGTTTGTCGTACGCGGCATCCTTGTTAATGCTATCCTGCAGCACAGTTAAGGCCGGGCTGCTTCCGGCATCCCATACTCCCGACATAATCACCCGGCCCAGTATATCATATTTCATGGCCACCCATTTGCTATTACCGTGTTGCACACTATCCTGTGCAATTGCCGGCCGGTCTAATTGGTTATAAAGTATATAACTCATGCCCTTGCCAGGTATGTTTTTGCCGGTCGGTCGATTTTGGTCATCGTATATATATTTATAACATAGCGACTTTTGCACCAGCGCAGAAGGTACGCCAACCGGGTTATCCGGATCGGCCGATGGCGGCAATATGTAACGCAGATTACCCAGATCATCATATACATAATAGGTGCTCAGAATTTCGGTACTGGAGGTAGCCGCATTATAATTAAACGTTCTTTTCAATATAGTGCGCCGGTTTTTATCGATATAGGTCTCGGTAGTCCCCAGGCGGCCGTTGGTGCTGGTCCAGTTTTCATCGTGGGTGATAGTTACAGATAGTTCACCCGGATAATAGGCGCTATCTGTAGCCAAAGTATCGGCCCTAACGATATAATTTTTAGCCCAGTGGCCGCCCGACGTAACAGCGGTATCGCTATTGGTAGTATAAACCGTGCCCCTGGTATGGCTGCCCAATTGCCAGTCCGCCCCCGGCGCGCCCTGTTCCAGTACACGGTTCAGGGACGAAAGCTCGTACCGGGTTTGCGCGAAAGGATAGACCGTAGTAGCAATATCGTCCGATCCCGGGCTGGATGGGTTATAATAGTTGCCTTGCTCGGTAAGCGCCGCGCTGCGGTATATGCCCTTATTATTTCCTGTAATTGTGTAGGGCAAATACTGGGTGGTTTGCCGCCCCGTGGTATCGTAAGCCATGGGTTGTATTATGTCGTTACCGTGCGGGCTGCCTTTTACCTGTATATTTTGCAAGGCCCTGCCCAACCCATCGGTATAAGCTATACCTACCATTACCTGGGCATTGGTAAGCGTAGTGTCTGCGGGATTAGTAATTCCCGCTACTCTTGGTGTATACGTCACTACATAATTCCGGCTGTTGCTGGGTCTTTCGGCCAATGGCAATACGGTGGTAGTGTCAATAGATAAATACAGTGCCTGACTGCCAGTCGGCTCAGATGTAAAACCGCTATCAAGGATAATGCTTACTCTATCGCTGTAGGTACCATCGTTATTTGCCGAGTTTAGCACGAGCTGCGCATGGCTGCTTAATGTAGTAAGTAATAATCCCGCTATCGACAGCAAACCCAGGAATAGACTGCGCAGTAATCTGCAAAGCAAGCGCTGTTTTGCAGATAGGTTGACGATAAGTGTTTTCATAAGCTACTATCGTTGGTTAACAGATGTTGACGATATGGAATCACTTACCCGGTGTGGCATACGGTTTAACTGCTGTTCGTGTCGCTGTCTAATTTCCGCCGCTTGCGCCTGCATCCGGGCAATCAATGCAGAATCTGCGATTATTAGCTGTGCTTTTTCCGCAAGGGTAATCGCAACATCTATCTTTTTTTGACGGTCCGCAAGCATATACTGAAACTGACGTTGCCTTGCCGGGGGCTTAACAGTTTTATTATTCATTAATTGAATTAGACCCTCATGTTGATAGTTGTAGGCCGCCTGTATTTGCCCGGCTCTTTCCTGGCTGATGGAAAGGCGTGCGGCCAGTTTAGCAGTACTGGTGTCAGCCGGCTGCTGGGTATCTTGAGCAAAGGTTACGATATGGCAAAGGCAGAGCAAAACGCTGCTCACGATGATATAACGATGATTTAATTTTTTCATGGGATAAGGTTTATGGGTAGACAGTTGGTAATACAGTAAAGATCGTGCTTCCGGGTACTATGTTATAAGTGTATATATACTCTGTATAGTGCATGTTGCTGAACCCATCTAAATAGCTGGTGAAGTCATCTAAGTCCATTGTCCCCAGGCAATAGGAATTATTACCGGCCAAAGCCGTATATATGATAAAGTCAGTGTTCGTGCTATTTCCGTTAACATCATCATTTATCTGTGTAGTCTGCGTGGTCACAATATCTATATTACTGCTCAGGGTCAATGGAATAGTTCCATTCGGATCGGCATAGAACTTAAGACAGACATCGCCGGTCTCGAAGGACGAAGATTCTTCTTCATCTCCGAAATTTTCGACGTTGATATTGCTGATCTCGAAACGGACATAGATACCTGTGGGGGAATATACTGCCGGCACGTCCGAAACGAATGGAACGGTACAGTCAGTTTCTTCACCAGCGTAGTTATAACAATAATGGGTTTTAATATTCCCATCGCGGTCTTTTACATTCACCAGGCGTTGAAAATCATCATACTCATAATAGGTAGTATTGCCATTGGTATCTGTCATACTGGTTAACCCTGCTAACGGATTATAACCGTAGGTTGTGGCTTGTGCATCGGCAGGATAGATACATACATCATCAATGGCATTGGCACCTGTGGGAAGAATGGTTTGAAACCGAACATAGGGCTGTTCCTTATATTTCCAGGTGCTGCCGGTATCATGGTACCAGAAGCTGATCACATAAGCACGATTGTCCGGTACCTGGAAATTAGGGATATAGTCGCCCAGGAAATATTGCACGCCGGAATGTCCGGCACCTGTTACTACATAGCCCGGATCTATGATCGCTTTTTCAAAGTCATCGAAAAAGACTTCATCTTTAGTTGCATTGAGTACTTCTGCAGTAAGCAGGTTATTATTTACTCCATAGACATAAGCTGTTGGAACGATACCATTCTTCAGTTTCGTCGCAGGATGCCCATAGTCGTCATAGTCGCTAAATTTATCGATCATTTTAGTAATGCCTGTTCCATATTTTACCACAGAAGAATCTGGTTTAAAAAAAGAATAGTTTATAAGAGGCGTATATGATTTATAATCCTTTCTCGAAAGAGATAACTGAATACCGTTAACTTTCTTGATCATTTCGATTACCGGCGAGGTATAATTAGCCGCCACCATATTGGCATAAACACCGGTGGGGTCCTGGCTGGTGCGCACCATATCCGGCGGATATAGGTAATCTGTTTCTTCTGTTTGTCGCTTACTGTTATAGGCTATCTGCTCTTTGAGCAGATTAGCCGTGGCGGTATCATAGGTCATGATAGTGGTTTTAACAATAGGATGCGGCGTATTATTAAACAAAGTGTCCTTTATAGTAGCGGGGAAAAAATTATTGGTAAAAATCTTAATTGCTGAACCTCGATAAGAACCAAAGAAACCATTGCTACTGGTATATGATTTAGCTGCTTCAGGTGCGAGATTATATGCTTTTACATATTGAAGGTCATTGACCACAGAAGTATACTGATAACCTCTTGCAGTTAATAATGCCCCTGTATTGGAATAGGTTCTGACATTTAACGGTGCTCCCCGTTCCTGTACGTTTGAACTATAGGTTGGAAAAGAATAATGGTGTTGCACGGCTACACTATTATCATGAACATATTTTTCATAAGCGGCATTCCCATAACCATTATCGGAATTAGAATATTTGGTAACGGTATAACTCCCATCATTATTCACCTCGGCCACTTCCGAATAAGTAACATGGCTTTCTCCGTCCAGTGTACCACTGACGGGGAAAATACTGAATACGGGCGGTTCTTGGAAATAGTCCTTTATTGGTAACGTATGCACTACACCCGATGAAGATGACTTGGTTGTGTCGGTTGGAAAATTCTTTACATAATAGAATTTTTTTGAACTAAGCTTGGTGTTGGTATTATCATAGTTAGTGATCTGCCTGATACGCACACCCCCCGGATGCATATCTACAAAACTGAGAGAGTCAGCAAAAAAACAGAGCTTATTGGTATAATCGATAAAAGAACTGGCCTCGTTATGCTCCCACGCATAGGTAGTATAGCCACCTGTGGGATAGGTGATACGCTCCAATATTTCCGCCTTATAATATGTGTTTTCTCGGCTTCTATGATAAAGAAAACCACCCCAACTAAAGTATGGCCCAGCCCTTACTTCCAGAGTGTTATAATAACCCCAATGGTCGGTATTGGAGTGAACGCTTAGCGAATCGAATCTTTCGGTATTATATCCAAATCCGTAATGCGCGCCGATATGATTGTTTTTATCTATCTGGAAAAAATCCGTCAGTTTAAACCCATTGGTTTTTGTTGAGGTATAGGAGAAAGCAAATTTTTTTACCGGATACAGACTGTTTTTGCCGTTGATCTTTATGGTATCCAAATGGGAATAACCCGTATCAGTCCGGGATGAAACAAAAGACAGATCCAGAAGGTCGGAATGAATGGCGGTTAAGTAAACAGGGTGATTCCTTTGTTTAACATCGACGATTGAAGTTCCATCAAAAAAACCTGGCTGTGAGAAATTAATAAATGGTCCCTTGATATAATCAAAGGTGATCTGCTTCCCGTTTGGAAACGTTATAGTTTTAATATACCATGATTTTGCAAAGATGTCCAAAGTATCTTTCGCATCACTCTTTACCTCTTCGTAGGCCCCAGGGCCGCCAAAAGCGTAACGAATACCCCGATTATCTAATAATGTTATTTTAGACAAATAAGTATGATCGGCAATAGATGAGGGTTCATCAGTAGCTGTAAAGTCATCCGGGCTGTTGGTGATCACTTTCACCCGATTGTTACTTTTTACCTTCCAGTTGCCGTGGTCATCGAGATAGAAAGATCCTGACAGATCTCCTATTGAAAACGTAAAGGTATCAGGGGTATAATCCCTGATCGTTGGAGTGTTAACTGTATCGGAACCAGCATATGCAAAAGTATAATGCAGGTCATCAAAAGCTTTAAGAATTGTTAAACTATCGGTCCAGTTGCTTGATGATAGATAACTGTGATTGTAGTAATACCCCATTTGGGTATCACCTGTTATATTATAATGGCTTCTATCGTACCAGTTGCAGTCATCGGGTTTTCCATTCACGGTACGATTGATTACGCCACCGACAGTAATGTCCCAACCTAAACCCACCCAACCGCCAGGATTATAAGGCTTTACCAGGTTGTTGTTATAACTTAAGGTAATGGGCAAAGACAAGCCCTCATAAGTAAAATTATATATGGGTATATTGATGGCCGGAACGCCTGTATAGCCAATTTGCGGGTACTTGCCGAATATACTCATGGCTGCGGCGTTACCGGTTGCAGACTGAGGAAGCGGCTCTTCATCCTGTGCAGTTGCTGTTAGGTTTATTAAACAACAGAGCAAACTAAGAACAAAGCAAGCCCTGAAAATATAAAACTTTTTCATGGCTTATTTTTGTTGTAATAGTTGTGTTAACTGTGATTTAAGTTCGTTTATTTGTTTTTGCTGATCTTCCTTCTGATCTTTTATTTCTTTCACCTCTTTATCCTTTTCAATCATATATAAGGTCAGCTCTTCCACCTTCTTTAATAATATCTTATTCATTTCACCCAAATCCTGGCCATCTTTTTCAACGGTGGCCGCTGATGGTACATCCGGCAAATGCTGGTTCTGATCGATATATTTTTTTACTTCGGCTAAGGATGGCAGATGGTATTGCGGTTTGAACACGTAGTCGGGCCAGTTGGCGTATGGTTTAACTGTTATCTTGGTGGCAATGATATCACCATTTATAGCGAGTTTGTGACCTTGTGAATCTGTGGTGCCAATAGCAATATTACCGTTGTTTGATACCTGGAACATATCTGACCCGTTAACATCAACCCTGAACGGAACTCCAGTGCTTCCTGAACCTATGTTAACATACAGGCCATTTGCATTGGTTGTACCATTATTGATAATTTGAGTTGCCCAGGATGAATTGGCAGAGGACTCAACATGTAATTGAGATGAAGGACTTTCTGTGCCAATACCGACATTACCCGTACCTAAATTAAATGTAACAGCCGGTGTAGCATCAGCATTCCACCTGCGTCCAAACTGAATTAGACTGTTGCCATATTGACTGTTAGCATCTGTTGATGAAATGAAATTTCCCTGGGTGTTATTTAATGTATTAAAACGGATGATACTTGTTCCTGCACTTCCTGCAGCAAGAGTTATAGCCTGGTTTGCGGAATAATTACCAATCTGCAAGGGTACCTCCGGGCTTGTGGTACCAATACCGACATTACCATTACCCGAAGCACTTGCGTTGATTGTAAATGCATCTTTCCAGGTAGTCGAATTCCCTCTTGTAGCAATGCGAAGCGTTGTAACACCACTACCGGAATCAACGCCATATATCTTAGCACCAAACCCGCTTCCAAAGGTTGAATTCAAAAATTCGAGATTATTTTGTCCGACACCTAATGTTATGCCTGTGGTAGATTGCATATTACTTGTATTTGAACCCACGGTAAACGAACTTAGTGGTGCCGTTGTCCCAATACCGACATTATCAGTCGTTGTTGTATTACCACTGGTTGTGATCCATTGGGCATAAGAAAAATTAACGGCAAACAATATTGCCAACAAGGTTAAGAGAGATTTCATATTTGACAGGTTTATTAGTTTTTATTCTTTTGCGAATGCTGCTGCATAGGTCAGCTTATTAGCTTGATTTGTTGTCGGTTCTTTCTGTTTTTAATCCTTAGCTTTTTACTGCGTAGCTAACGACGATACCATAATGTCCGGTTAGCAACCAAACGATCAGGTAAGGGAAAACAATTCCTAAGAAATGCATGCGGTGGATATTGCTGAAATGAATAGCTGGAATAGCAAGGTTAAATACTAAACCGCTATCACCTAACAAGAACAGTATCAGTAATGCGTTTATTTTGCATGCACTATTAAAAGGAGGATATGTGGATTGATAAGGTGCTGTATATTTCATTGGTTTTAGGTTAGGTTATATTTGACATTTAAATTTTACAATAAATTCTGAATCGTCTGTACTGTACCATCCTGATGCGCATTAGTAAGGCTATTAAATGATCCAGTAACCCGTCCATTTGACATTCATTACGGTAATAATATTTTCAAACATAAATAATTTATTTAATATTTAGGATTACAATCCTAAATTTAATTAAGGCATGAGACGGACTTTTGGATATGACAGAAGGCGCCGAACTCGAGCAAATCAAAAAATTCGGTCAAAATCTCAGCAAAATCAGGACGGGTAAAAATCTTTCGTTGGAAATGCTGGCGAATATGGCCGATATTGATATGTCCGGTTTGAACCGAATCGAAAAGGGAAAGACAAATCCCAAGCTCTCGACGATACTCGCTTTAGCTCATGCACTCAATGTAAGTCCCAGGGAATTCTTTGAATAAACTGATCTGACTGTAATCATACGCCTGATCCCGTATTGTCCGATCTCCAAAATAGTTATTTGTTCTCCGCAGCGGTTTAAATGGCAAAATGAACCTTTTATTTTGCATTGCCATCACTCATCTCTGGCAACGAGTAAATGTGCGAGTTCCGGCGTATCATAAATACGTTCCATTTCCGTGTCAATGATCATCGCGACCTCTTCCTTAATACGCAGATAATTATCCTCTATTTCGGCAGCGGTGATATTCCTTATTTTAGGAATAGGTACATAAGCTTTCTCCTCCGCTTTGAGCATATCGTGGTCATTAACAATTTCGCAATGAAATGTCTTCAACTCGATTTTTTCAGTGGGATCATCGGCCACCGCCCCTACAAATTCGCCGGATGACAGTGAGGCTATCCTTGAGGGAGGTATGGCTGCTTCCAGTTGTCTGGAACGGCTGATGGAAGTATCCTGGCTATTGATCGACAGGCTTTCACGTTCCTGCATGATCTTACCAAAACGTTCAGATAATGCTTTGGCGGTATCGCCAACCACCTGACCGCTGATGATGTTTCCCACGATATTGGAAATCACCTCGGCCTGTTCCCTTCCATAATCCTTGCGCAGTTGGGAAAAATCCTGGACGCCCAATGTGGTGGATACCCTGTTGCTTCGCGCCGTAGCGATCAGGCTGTCGATGGCATTGAAGTAGATGGTCGGGAATTCATCGAATATAAGGCTGCTTTTAGCCTGTTTCTTGCGATTGACCAGCTTGATCATACGTGAGATATACAAGGACAATACGGCGCCGTAAACCTGCTGTTTCTGCGGATTATTGCCTACGCAGATGATCTTTGGTTCCTGCGGGTTATTCAGATCGAGCGTAAAGTCGTTGCCGCTTAGCACATAGTATAACTGCGGCGAGGCCAGCCTGGCCATCGTGATCTTGGCCGAGGCGATCTGACCTTCGAGCTGCTCCATCGCACCGTTCACATAAGCCGTAACAAAGGGGTTGATCAATACTTCTATTTCAGGTTCGGTACGCAGTACGGGGAAGAGCTGGTCGTAATTGACCTGCATCAGTTCGATCACATGGGGCAGGGTGCAGTAGGCGCCGTTCTTATATTTTTTCAGGAACCAGATAATGGCGGTAACGAAGTTGATCGGTGATTCCACGAAGAAGTCCCCGGTCTTTTTTATCCATTCGCGGTTAAGTCCAAGCATGATCGTCCGGCTGGACTCGGTTGCATCCGTAATGTCCGTCATGCTGTCCGGGTATAACGGGTTACAGCGATGGCTCAGGGAAAGGTCGTCAAAGTTGATCATATAGAACTTGGGTTCTACCGGATAGAAGCGCTTACACTTCAGGAACGTATTGTAAGCAATAACAGACAGGTCATCGAACTTGAAGTCATAGATAAACATCGTAAAGCATTTGCGTATGTGCTGCGTGATGACATGGCGGATGACAAAATAGGATTTACCGGAACCCGGCGTACTCGATACCAGCAATGCGCGGAACGGATTGATGACATTGACCCAGGACTTCCTTATTTTTCCTTTGAAATTATAGCGTGCAGGCAGGTTAATGGAATATTCGTTTTCCAGCAGGCGTTCTTCCTGCGGAAAGGTTTCCTGCAAGCGGTTAAAAATATCCCCGGCTAATTGTCGTTTCAGCAGGCGGGATAATAATGCCCCGCCATTCATGACCAGTAAGAACCCAATAGAGGTGACTGCCATATATATTACCGCGATCACTTCGATTGAAGCATGGATATGGAATAACAAAAAGCTTATGCTATAAATAGCCAGTCCCCCAATAAACGAACGAAGAGCTTGGGACAGAACTAATTTTTCATCCTTCTTTCCGCACGTACCGACCAGTGATACCAGCAGCAGTATAAGCGCGGCAATTTTGGAGATATAGAAGTGGCTGAACAATCCCGTTTTGCCAAGATCGGTCAATATTCTGGTCAGCATGGGATAGGATAATCCCCACCGCGCAAAGGCAGAAAAACAATAAACATAAAAATGCAGGCAGAGCAGGACAATGCTGCACCTGCGTGTCAGATCAGTGATCTTTCTTAATGCTTCTGCATTCTCTCCGGTATTCATTTCTTCAGGACTCTGATTGTTTAACAATATTTAACTGAGTAGTCTTCTTTTCTTTTTCCGACGGAAAGGATCGGATTGTGAGGATGTATCCCTGCTTGACAAGAGCACATCGATCAGTCGCTCAACTACAGGCTGGTCGAAGGCCGGATAGGTTTTATGTTTGATGGAGTTAACTTTAGTGGACAACGCAGCAGCATCCTTGTTTTCATGCTGTATCTGGGTCTTGTTCTCTATTGAGCTGACAGGCAACCGTTCCATAAATGCTTTGGCGCTGTAGGCTTTGCCCAAGTCACTGCCGTTGAATACAGCTCGTGTAGCGTTATCAATAAAGGTTATTCCATATACCTGTCCCTGTGCATTCTCCCTAAGCAGTATGCGGATCCCCTGCGACAAGTGGTGTTTAAGCTGCCAGCAAAAGGGCATAGTGAGAGTTGGGGATATAATGGTTTAAAATACACTTCAAGTTGGACGACAATATTAAATAGAGGCGATAGAATAGATGCGATTAAGGTAGTACAGTACACTCCAAAATGGAATACTTCAACAATCGAATATTACGTAAAGGAGTATGGTTTGGTAGAAACCGTAGTTGCGTCTGATAAATCTACCGTGATAACGGACAAGTTTCATCAAAGACTTTTCGACGAAGATTTATATACCGACGATTTAAGTAGAAACTCAAAATTCAACTATTTAAAAGCGGAAAATATTTTCACCGAACCATTTGAATATGGTTATCAAGAGTCTAAGGACTATTTTTATTTGGCAGAACCAAATAAAAAATCAGTAAGCACTACTCCAAATGTTAATAAATCGAATACAGAAAGTTCATTATCATTAACGTGTTGTGCGATTAAAAAGCCAAAGCATATTTAAGATGATTTAGCGGTTTGTTATTATTGCTATTGATAAATTGTAAACAGGTTATGGCAGTGAATTTAGTTAATATTCTTACTGAC
>Ga0164242_10005821_pt1 | contig 13660 bp, 13 predicted proteins | sample OricomgcompostMG_FD_108783 | JGI IMG/M metagenome (GOLD analysis project Ga0164242, IMG submission 108783) | Miracle-Growth compost microbial communities from Emeryville, California, USA - Original compost - Miracle growth compost (MG) ...
ACGCACTCGAGCAGATAGGCCAGCTCGCGGTGCTGTGGCACCTGCGACTGCAGGAACAGGGTCGACTCATCAAGCCCGACGGCGAGCAGCAGGGTCGCCAACTCCTGGGTCCGGGCGCGCAGCAGGGCCGGGTCGTGTCGGGTGGTGAGAGCGTGGAGGTCGGAGAGTCCGTAGAAGCACTCGGTCCGATCGCCGGTGGCGTCATGCTGGCCGGCCACCATCGGCTGCAGCGCGCCGAGCAGGTTGCCAAGCGTGAGCCGTCCGGACGGGGTGAGCAGGGAGAGTCGTCGATCCGTCATGGGTTCCTCCGCGTCAGGGCCCACGAGCGCAGATCACGGCCGCCCGTGGGCGGCCGTTGGTTCAGTGCACAGATGCGTCGGGGCCGCCGTCAGGCGGTCCACCACGAGCGCATGGTCAGGAGCACCCGACCAGTCTGACACAGTCGGCCGGTAGCGTCATGGCCATGGATCTCGCCCTCGACCTGGAGTGCTCCGGGCCGGCGACCGTCGTCTACGACCCGAGCCTGGGAGAGTACGACTTCGGCCCGAGCCATCCGATGGCACCGCTGCGGGTCGACCTGACCATGCGGCTCGCCGACGAGATCGGCGTGCTCGGGCGGGGACTGCGCGTCGTACCGGCCCCGATGGCGACCGAGGACCAGTTGCTCACCGTCCACTCGGCCGCCTACATCGAGGCGGTGGAGCGCGCCGCGCGAAGCCAGGAGCCCGACCTGGCGCATGGGCTCGGCACCGAGGACGACCCGGTCTTCCCGGCGATGCACCACGCCAGTGCTCACATCGCCGGCGCCAGCATCGAGGCCTGCCGGCAGGTGCTCTCCGGAGAGAGTCTCCACGCCGCCAACATCATGGGCGGCCTCCACCACGCGATGCGGGACCGTGCCGCGGGCTTCTGCATCTACAACGATGTCGCCGTGGGGATCCAGTGGCTCCTCGACCAGGGCGTGGAACGGATCGCGTACGTCGACGTCGACGTCCATCACGGCGATGGCGTCGAGCGGGCGTTCTGGAACGACCCGCGGGTGCTCACCATCAGCCTGCACGAGACCGGCCAGATGCTCTTCCCGGGCACCGGCTTTGCGAACGAGACCGGCGGCCCGGACGCGGTCGGCAGCGCCGCCAACCTCGCCCTGCCGCCCGGCACGGCAGACCATGGCTGGCTGCGCGGTTTCCATGCCGTCGTACCGGACCTGGTCCGAGAGTTCGCGCCGCAGATCCTGGTGACGCAGCAGGGCTGCGACTCCCACACCGAGGACCCGCTCGCGCACCTCATGCTCACCGTCGACGGCCAGCGGGCGGCGTACCTCGCTCTGCACCAGCTTGCCCACGAGGTCACCGGCGGCAAGTGGGTCGCCTTCGGCGGCGGAGGGTACGCCGTCGTGGAGGTCGTTCCCCGCGCCTGGACCCATCTCCTGGCGATCCTGAGCGGGCACCCGCTCGACCCACGGACCCAGACTCCAGAAGGCTGGCGCGAGCACATCGAGCGGCTCCTGGGCGCGGTGGCGCCACGTCGGATGACCGACGGGCGCGAGCCGTCCTTCCGAGACTGGGCGATGGGCTACGACCCGGCGACCTGGCTCGACCGGCAGATCAACGCCACCCGCACCGCGGTGTTCCCGCTCCACGGGCTCGACCCTCTTCCCTGATCGGGTCGCATCGGGGAAGGTGGAGTAGGTGACGTTGGGAGTCGCATGTCAAGATCAATCGCGACAACCGAAATCAAACCGACACGCCGAGGGCAATGAGATTACCGCTCGTTTCCCCTTCCCCACGAGTCACATCAGGCCCTATTCTCACCAACGGCGGGGCACGTGGAAGCACCGGATGGGGAAGCCGGTGGCGTGCTCGAACAGAAAGAATCGGTGCACACGATGGCTGGCAACCCCGTGCAGGGTGACATCTCAGACAGCAAGTTCCTGACCGTGGCGGAGGTCGCGTCGATGATGCGGGTCTCCAAGATGACGGTCTACCGGCTCGTCCACTCCGGCGAGTTGCCTGCCGTTCGTGTCGGCCGATCCTTCCGGGTGCGCGAGGACGACGCGAACGAGTATCTCCAGAAGTCCTTCTACAACGCCGGCTGACCCGCTCTGGCCCCCGACATCTCGCCGCGGATCCACCGATTCCCCACCGTCCTCGGCCGCCGGTTAGGCTGTCCCGGTTCGACGTGCCCGTGCCGTCTCGACGGCACGGGCGATGTCGTGGGTCGGCGAGGATTGCCGGCGAAGTGACTGTTGCACAGCATCGAAGGGTTTCCCGTGGGTTCCGTCATCAAGAAGCGCCGCAAGCGCATGGCCAAGAAGAAGCACCGCAAGCTGCTCAAGAAGACTCGCGTCCAGCGCCGCAAGCTCGGCAAGTGATGCGCTAGGCGCATCGAAGGGGACATGGCGGAGCACGCCGCAGGGCCGACCCGCGGCCGGGTCGTGCTGGTCACCGGGGTCTCGCGAGACCTCGGGCGACGGTTCGCGCGTGCCGTCGCCGACCACCCGGGCGTCGAGCGGGTGATCGGCGTCGATGTCGTGCCTCCGCGGCGCGACATCGGGCGGATGTCGTTCGTCCGTGCCGACATCCGCAACCCGGTGATCGCCAAGGTGATCGCCAAGGAGGACGTCGACACCGTCGTCCACATGAGCGTCATCTCCACCCCCGGCTCGACCGGGGGGCGGACGATGATGAAGGAGCTCAACGTCATCGGCACGATGCAGCTTCTGGCGGCATGTCAGAAGGCGCCGTCGGTCCAGCAGCTCGTGGTGAAGTCGACGACGACCGTCTACGGTGCCAGCAGCCGCGATCCCGCGATGTTCTCCGAGGAGATGGAGCCGCGACGGCTTGCCTACGGCGGCTACGCCAAGGACGTCGCCGAGATCGAGGGCTACGTCCGCGGGTTCGCCCGCCGGCGACCCGACGTCTGCGTCACCACGCTCAGATTCGCCAACGTGCTCGGGCCGAACGTCGACAGTCCGCTGGCGTCGTACCTGCGACTGCCGGTCATCCCGACCGTCTTGGGCTTCGACCCCCGCATGCAGCTCTTGCACGAGCGGGACCTGTATGCCGCTCTCGGTCACGCCATCCGAGCCCGCGTGCCGGGCACCTTCAACGTCGCCGGTGACGGTGTCCTCGCCCTGTCCCAGGTCGTCCGACGGCTGCAGCGGCCCACGTTGCCGTTGCCCAGCTTCGCCATCGGCGGCGTCAGCAGTTTCCTGCGTCAGGCCCGGAGGGCGGAGCTCCCGCCCGAGCTGCGTACCTTCCTCACCTTCGGTCGTGGCGTCGACACGACGCGGATGCGCGAGGTGCTCGGCTTCGAACCGAGCTACACGACGGCGGAGACCCTCGAGGAGTTCGCCAGTACGCTCGAGCCCACCGGGGGCCGTACCGACCGGCTCCTGGCCGACCTGGAGCGGCGGCTGTCCGGGGCGACCCGCGCAGAGGTGGAGGTGAGCGACCGTGGCTGACGCCGAGATCATCCCCTTGGGCACGCGCGGCGAGCCTGGTCGGGGCACCGGCAAGGCGCCGTCATCGGCGGCTCGCGGCCTCGCCGGGGCCTCAGGCCGTCCGGTACGCCGCAAGAAGCCGGCACCCACTGACGAGGGTCGACCGCCGCGGCCGGCTGTCGAGGCATCGACGGCCGACGGCGAGCCGTCGGTTGCCGAGCCGAGGGAGGAGCCCCCCGCGACGGTGGGGCACGGGGTGGCCACCACCCGCGATCGCCACCCGCTGCGCGGCATCCCGCCGGCGGACTGGAAGGCGGCGCTCGACATCGCGGCACGCGAGGTCTTCGGCACCGATTGGGAGCCGCAGCTCGCCCGCCTGCTGGCGTTCTTGCGACGTCGGGTGACCGGCGACTACCAACTCGACGACTACGGCTTCGACCGCGAGCTCACCGAGCGCTTCCTGTTCGCCATGCTCCGCCCGCTGGCGAAGAAGTGGTTCCGGATCGAGGTCCGCGGCGTGGAGAACGTCCCGACCCAGGGGGGAGCACTGGTCGTCTCCAACCACTCCGGCACGCTTCCCGTCGACGCGCTGATGACGATGCTGACCGTGCACGACCACGTCGGTCGCGACCTGCGCGCCCTCGGTGCCGATCTGGTCTTCCGGATGCCGTTCGTCGGGGTCATGGCGCGCCGCAGCGGCGCAACCTTGGCGTGCAACGAGGACGTCGAGCGGATGCTGTGCGACGGCGAGCTGGTCGGTGTGTGGCCCGAGGGGTTCAAGGGCATCGGCAAGCCCTACTCCGAGCGCTACAAGCTGCAGCGCTTCGGACGCGGCGGCTTCGTCTCCGCCGCGCTTCGTACCGGTGTCCCGATCGTGCCGCTCTCGGTGGTCGGCGCCGAGGAGATCTACCCGCTCGTCGGCAACGTCCCGGCGCTCGCCAAGGTCCTCGGCCTGCCCTACCTGCCGATCACTCCGTTCTTCCCGCTCCTGGGCCCGCTGGGCATGGTGCCGCTGCCGTCGAAGTGGCTGATGGAGTTCGGTGAGCCCATCCGCACCGATGAGTACGACGACGGGGCGGCCGAGGACCCGATGCTCGTGTTCGACGTGACCGATCAGGTCCGCGAGACGATCCAGCAGACGCTCTACTCGCTGCTGATGCAGCGCGGCTCCGTCTTCGGCTGAGTCTGTCCCGGCCGGCACGGCCGCGACGCCGCGGCCGCGAGGGTTGAGGCGGGGGCGCCGAGGAGTGGGGCGGTCACGGCGTGGTGCTGGTGCCGCCGAGAAGCGAGCCGACGCCGTCGAGCAGCCCGTCGACCGTCCCGGTGACGCCGCCGACCACCCCGCCGACGGTGCCGCCCACGGTGGTGCCGGTGCTCGTGCCCGATCCGCCGCTGGCTTCGCCGGACCCGGCGGAGCCGCCCGAGCCCGCGCCGGCGGACTGCTGGTCATCGGGATCGAGTGCGCCCCCCAGCGTGCCGGTCAGACCGCCGACCTGGCCGGCGATTCCGGAGACACCGGAGCCGAGACTCGAGCCGCTCGTGCCACCGGTCTTGCCGCCGGACCGCGTACCGGACGCCGTGCCCTGGGCGTCGCCCTGGCCCTTGCCGGTGGTGGCGGGCGGGAGCTTGCTTGGGTCGACCGAGGGAAGATGGATCCCGGTGCCGCTCGTGGCGGTGTGGTCGCTGGTCGAGCCGAGGTCGCCGGTCAGGCTGCTGGTCAGGCTGCTGGTGGTCTCGCCCAGTGCCTGGGACACCGCGCGCAGGAGGTTCTGGGGCAGGTTCGTGATCTCGGGACCGCAGCTGGGGCAGAGGGCGTGAGCCGCCTGGCCGATGAGGAGCAGCGTCTGGGCCGCCTCGCCGACGGCTCCCTGAGCGTCGGCGGGCGTCTTGGTCTGGATCTGCGACAGCTGCGCGATGCTCTGGGAGGTGAAGTGCTGGAGCCTCGTGATCGCCGAGGGGTCCTGGGACTGCTTGTAGTGCCCGATCAGCAGATCGGAGGCCTCGGTCGCCTGCGAGGAGAACGACTGGAGGGTGGCGCGGACCGTGTTGCCGTCGGCGGGCCGGCCTGAGTCGGTCAGACGGTGGACCTCGTCCAGGCGGGTGCCGGCCTCGGAGAGCAGGGCGGTGCCCTTCGACTCATCGCTGAGGGAGAACCCGGTGCGGACATTCTCCACGGCCCGCTTGATCGGATAGAGCGTGTCGCCGGGGAGCGTGCCCTGCGAGGCGACCGCGGCGCCGGCCGTGCCACCGACGATCACGAGCGCGGCGACGCCGGCGGTGAGGCGGCGCTGGCGCTTGCTCCGGACTGAGGAGCCGGACAGGCTCCGGACGGTCAGCCGGGCGGCGATCGCGTCGGGCGCAGCGGCCCGGGAGGTCGACGGCGGCGTCAACTCGGTCGCCGCGGCGCTCATCAGCCTCTCCCGCAGCGCGGCCGAGAACTCCGGGCGCGGCTCGATCGCCGGCAGCTCGCGCAGCTCGGCGGCGAGCGCGACCAGCTGGTCGAGGTCTCCGGCCGAGGTCGTCCCGCTGGACGAGGAGCGCGCCTCGACCAGGCGGTGGAACTCGTCGGCGCGCCGCCGCGCCGGGAACGCCGGGCTCATCGTGGTCCTACTCGGGTCGAACGTCGGAAGGGAGGAACCAGCCCCGACGGGGCTGTCGTCGTCTGGCTCAACGAGACCGCGCCGGCGGGGGTTACGGCCGCGCGGGCGGAGGTCATCAGGCCGTCCGGTGTGAGAACGGCGGCTGGGGCCGGCGGCGTACTCATCAGCCTCGCAGCCCTTCGGGCATCAGCTTGGCGAGGTTGCGGATCCCGCGCAGTTGGAGCTGCTTGACCGCGCCGTCGCTGCGGCCGAGCGCGGCGGCCGTCTCGGCGATGCTGAGTCCCTGCAGAAACCGCATCACCACGCAGTCGCGTTGCTCGTGCGGCAGTTTGGCGAGTGCCTCGAGCAGGATCTCGTTGGTGATGCTGGCGAGCACCGCTCGCTCGGGACCCTCGGTGGCGTCGTCGTGCAGGCCCATGTCCTCGGTGGTCAGCTCCAGGCGGGTGCGGCCGGCCTTGAAGTGGTCGGTGGCGAGGTTGCGGGCGATCGTCATGAGCCAGGCGCCGAAGTCCTTGCCCTGCCAGCGGAATCCGGTCATCGAGCGGAGCGCGCGGAAAAAGGTCTCCGAGGTGAGGTCCTCGGCGAGCGCCACCGACCGGGTGCGGTAGAAGAGGAAGCGATAGACCGCAGCGTTGTAGTGGTCGTAGAGCAGGCCGAACGCCTCGGTGTCGCCCTTGCGGGCGAGTTCCACCAGCGCGATCAGGCGGGTGCGCTCGGCCTCGGACTCTTCGGAGGACACGGCCTGGCCGGCGTCGTCCTCGGGGTCCTCCGAGCCGCCGTCGGTCTCGCCCTCGCCCTCGTCATAGGAGGCCGTACGCCGCGAACCGGCGCGGTTGCGACCCGCCCCGCTGGTCGCCGCCTCCGCGAGGAGCACCTGCCCGCCGGCGTGGGCAGGCATGGGCTGAAGGGTCGCCGCGAGACGCTGGACCTCCGCGCGCAGGGCGTCGAGCCCGCGCGTGACGTCACCAGCGTGCCACGGCATGTGGGTTTCCCTCCCGAAGTGCTCCCTGACCCGGGAGTCACTTTACGACGGAACGGTTCCCGTGTCAGGTGCCTCACTAAAACCCGGGGCAGCGCCCGGTGCGTCGGACGTGGCCGCGACCGGGTCAGCGGCGTCGGGGACGGAGCGCCACCCCCGCGGCGACGGCGCCTGTCGCCGCGCCACCCAGCGCGGTGGCGATCAGCCCCGCCCGGGCGGCTTTGCGGCCGGTGCGGTAGTCCCTGATGCGCCATCCCATCGCCCGGGCGTGCGCACGCAGCTTGTGGTCGGGGTTGACCGCGCACGGGTCGCCGACCAGCGAGAGCAGGGGCAGGTCGTTGGAGGAGTCGGAGTAGGCGGCGCAGCGGCCGAGGTCGAGCCCCTCCCGCGCGGCCAGCGCCTTGACCGCCTCCGCCTTCGCGGGCCCGTGGAGCATCTCGCCCACGAGCCGTCCTGTGTAGACCCCGTCGACATGCTCGGCGACGGTGCCGAGCGCACCGGTGAGCCCGAGCCGACGGGCGATGATCTGGGCGATCTCGACCGGTGCTGCGGTGACGAGCCAGACCCGCTGGCCACGGTCGATATGGGACTGCGCCAGCGCCCGGGTGCCCGGCCAGATCCGGTGGGCCATGGCCTCGTCGAAGATCTCCTCGCCGAGCTCCTCGAGCTCGGCGACGGTGTGACCCTTGATGAACGACAGCGCCGAGCTCCGGGCCGACTCCATGTGGGCAGGGTCCTCGACACCCACGACTCGGAAGTAGGCCTGCTTGTACGCCGCGCCCAGGATCTCTCGGGTCGTGAAGAATCGGCGCCGGTGCAGGCCACGGGCGAGGTGGAAGATCGTGGCGCCCTGCATGATCGTGTTGTCCACGTCGAAGAAGGCCGCCGCCTCGGGGTCGCCGGCGCTGTCGAGTGCGGTCTCGACCTCGGCCGCTGCCGCGGACGCCTCCCCGGCGAGTGCCGAACGCCGGCGCAGGTCGCGGCGTTTCAGCTCCTCCCGCCGGCGCTGCTGGTCGCGGTGGCTGGTCACGGCCGACACTCTAATGGGACGCGTGGCTGGCGCAGGAGCACAATGGAGGCGCCATGACTGCACGCATCACGCTCTACTCCCGGCCCGGTTGCCACTTGTGCGACGAGGCCCGAGCCGTGATCGAGCGGGTCTGCGCCGACACCGGGACGTCGTACGACGAGGTCTCGATCGACGATGACCCCGAGCTCCGGGAGCGGTTCGGCGAGGAGATCCCGGTGACCTTCGTCGACGGCCGTCAGCACGACTTCTGGCGGGTCTCGGAGGAGCGGCTCCGCGCCGCCCTCGCGCGTCCGGTCTGATCCGGCGCTGCTCGGCGACCCCGGCGCCTGTGTCGTCCATCACATGTGCTACGCGGCCGGCTGCCGAGGGCGCCCACTCGGTTTGTTCTCAATTGCACGAACTCCTACAGTGAACAGGCCGTGGGGCGATCCCGGACTGCCCAGTAGCCCCCGCCCGCGGCGTGTCCTGCGAAAGAGCTGAGCGTGACGGCACGGAGCACCTCCGACACGACCCGGGATATTCCCGAGGCCACCGTGGCCCGGCTCCCCGTCTATCTCCGGGCGCTCATCTCCCTCGCCGACCGCAACATCGCCGTGTGCTCCTCCGAGGAGCTCGCGGCCGCCGCGGGGGTCAACTCCGCCAAGCTCCGCAAGGACCTGTCCTACCTGGGGTCCTACGGCACCCGCGGTGTGGGGTACGACGTCGACTACCTGCGCTACCAGATCGCCCGTGAGATCGGCGGGACCCAGGAGTGGCCCGTCGTCATCGTCGGCATCGGCAACCTCGGTCACGCGCTCGCCAGCTTCTCCGGTTTCCGCAGCCGTGGGTTCCGGATCGTGGCGCTCCTCGACGCCGACACCCGACTGCACGACAAGGAGGTGGCCGGGATCGCCGTCCGCCCCTTCGATGAGTTGGCCGCCATCGTCGATGAGCACCAGGTCGCTATCGGGGTGATCTCGGTGCCCGCCCCGGCCGCCCAAGACGTCGCCGACGCGATGGTGCGGGCCGGCATCAGCAGCATCCTCAACTTCGCCCCGGTGGTGCTCTCGGTGCCGCCGGGCGTCGACGTACGGAAGGTGGACCTCTCCATCGAGCTTCAGATCCTCGCCTACCACGAGTCGCGCAAGACCCACGCCGAGTCCGGTGAGCTGACCGCGCACGGCGTCGGCGTCGGGTCCGTCGACGGTCTCGACATGCCGGAGGTGACGGCATGAGCGTCCTCGTGGTCGGCATCTCCCACAACTCCGCGCCGGTCTCGATGCTGGAGGCCGTCTCGGTCGACGCCGAGGGGCTGCAGAAGCTGATCACCGACGTCGCCCACAGTGAGCATGTCAGCGAGGCCGCGGTGATCGCGACCTGCAACCGGCTCGAGATCTACACCGAGGTCGAGCGGTTCCACGGCTCGGTGGAGGAGCTGTCCCGCACCATCATCGAGCGGGCCGGGGAGTCGGTCGAGAGCATGCTCCCGCACCTCTACGTCCACTACGACGACGGCGCCGTCTCCCACCTCTTCCAGGTGGCCGCAGGGCTGGACTCGATGGCGGTCGGTGAGGCGCAGATCCTCGGTCAGACCCGAGCGGCGCTCCAGCTCGGCCAGGAGCTCGGCACGGTCGGCCCCGCCCTCAACTCGCTCTTCCAGCAGGCCCTGCGGGTCGGCAAGCGCACCCGCGCCGAGACCGACATCGATCGGGCCGCGCCGTCCCTGGTGACCGCATCGCTCAGCCGCGCCGAGCGGGCGATCGGCACGCTCGAGGGCGCTCGGGTCGTCGTGGTCGGTGCCGGCGCGATGGCGGGCTTGGCCACGGCGACCGTCGCACGCGCCGGCGCCGGTGAGATCGTCGTCGTGAACCGGACCGAGGAGCGGGCCGCCCGTCTCGCCCAGGAGTACGGCGGCCGCGCGGCCGGACTGTCCGAACTCGCCACCGAGGTGACCTCGGCCGACATCGTCATCGCGTGCGCGGGGGCGCGCGGCGTGCTGGTCACCTCGCCGATGGTGGCCGACCGCGGCGAGCGCCCGATCGCGCTCATCGACCTCGCGCTGCCACACGACATCGACCCTGCCGTCGCCGACCTACCGGGTGTCACGCTCATCGACCTCGGGACACTCGCCGAGGAGCTGCACGACTCGGAGGCGGGGCAGGAGGTCGCCGCCGTACGCGAGATCGTCGCGCAGGAGGTCGCCGCCTTCCTCAGCGCGCGCAAGCAGGCCAGCGTCACCCCGACGGTGGTCGCGCTGCGCTCGATGGCGACCAGCGTCGTCGACGCCGAGATGGCGCGCCTGGACGGACGGCTCCCCGACCTCGATGCCACCACCCGCGCGGAGGTCCTCCAGACCGTACGCCGGGTCGCCGACAAGCTGCTCCACGAGCCGACGGTCCGGGTCAAGGAGCTCGCCAACGAGACTGGCGCCGTCTCCTACGCCGCCGCCCTGGCCGAGTTGTTCGCGCTCGACCCGGAGGCCGTCACCGCGGTGACCCGGCCCGACGTACCGGAGGGGCCGAAGTGACCGATGCGCCGATCCGGCTCGGCACCCGCCGTTCGCTGCTGGCCCGCACTCAGTCCGGCCACGTCGCCGACCTGATCCGTCCGCTCGGGCGGCAGGTGGAACTGGTCGAGATCACCTCCGACGGTGATCGCACCCAGGCCGCCGGTACGCCGCTGACCGGCGCCTCCTCGACCGGTGTCTTCGTGAGTGCGCTGCGCGACGCGCTGCTCGCCGGGGAGATCGACGTCGCGGTGCACTCCCTCAAGGACCTCCCGACCTATCCCACCGAGGGCGTGGCGCTGGCCGCCGTGCCTGCTCGTGAGGACCCGCGCGACGTGGTCGTCGCCCGCGACGGCCTGACCCTTGCCGAGCTTCCGGCCGGCGCCAGGGTCGGCACTGGGTCGCCGCGCCGGGCCGCCCAGATCCGGGCGCTCGGTCTCGGTTTGGACCTCGTCGGCGTCCGTGGGAACGTGGATACCCGAATCGGCAAGGTCCGCTCCGGTGAGTACGACGCCGTCGTGCTCGCTCGCGCCGGCCTGGCCCGCATCGACCGACTCGACGAGGTCTCCGAGGTGCTCGATCCGTTGCAGGTGCTGCCCGCGCCCGGCCAGGGCGCGCTGGCGGTCGAGTGCCGAGCCGACGACGCCGCGCTCCGTGCGTTCCTCGCCGAGCTGGACGACCCGTTCGCGCGCGCGGCAGTGGCGGCCGAGCGCGCCGTGCTCGCCACCCTCGAAGGAGGCTGCGCTGCTCCGATCGGCAGCCTCGCCGAGGTCGCCGAGGGCGAGGACGGGACGGAGCTGTGGGTTCGAGCCGCGGTGCTCTCGCCCGACGGCTCACGAGCGATCCGCCTCTCGGCCACGGGCCCGGTCCACGACGCTGCGGGCGTCGGGACCCGTCTCGCGGAGGAGATGCTCGCGGAGGGCGCCGCCGCTCTGGGCAGTGACCACGACGGCGACCCCGATGGTGACCCGAACGCCGAACAGAAGGCCGATCCGAACAAGGGCGACGGACCCCACCCCGCCGCTCCCGAGCTGGACAAGGTGCACAACGCATGACCCGAGCAAAGACCACCGAGCAGCAGGCCGCGGCCAGCACGAACCAGACCCGGGGCTGGGTCTCGTTCGTGGGGAGCGGCCCGGGGGATCCGGACCTGCTCACCGTCCGGGCGCTCGACCTGCTGCGCAAGGCCGATGTCGTCGTGACCGAGGCGCCCGAGCACGCCGCGATGGTGCAGCAGATCCTCGGCGAGGATTGCCCCGAGCTGGTCGACGGCGGCTTCGGTGAGGACGGCCAGCCGTTGACTCACGCGGCTCGGGCCAAGGTGGTCGTCAAGCACGCGAAGCGCGGCGAGCGCATCGTCCGTCTGATGGCCGGTGATCCGTTCCTCTACGCCTCGGGTCCGGAGGAGGCGCAGGCATGCGCCAAGGCCGGCATCGGCTTCGAGATCGTGCCGGGCGTCTCCTCGGTCAACGCCGTCCCGGCCTACGCCGGCATCCCGCTCACCACCAAGGACCACCGCGAGGTCGCGGTCGTGACCTGCGGCGAGAAGGTCGACTGGTCGCGGTACGCCGACGACCGCACCCTCGTCCTGCTCTCCGGCGTCGGCATGGTCGGCGATATCGCCAAGGAACTCATCGCCGCCGGTCGCTCGCCGCAGACTCCGGTCGCCATGACCCGGGTCGGCACCACGACCGAGCAGGCCACTGTCACCTCGACGTTGGAGAAGATCGCCGTCGACGCGCGCGCGGCCAGGATGGCGCCGCCGGCCGTGATCGTGGTCGGCAAGGTCGTCGACCTGCGCGAGACGCTGTCGTGGTTCGAGACCAAGCCGCTGTTCGGCTGGCGGGTCCTGGTGCCGCGCACCAAGGAGCAGGCGCCGGTGTTGTCGCAGAAGCTGCGCAGCTACGGCGCCGTGCCCGAGGAGGTGCCCACCATCTCGGTGGAGCCCCCGCGCAACCCGCAGCAGATGGACAAGGCGATCCGCGGGCTCGTCGAGGGCCGCTATGAGTGGATCGCGTTCACCTCGGTCAACGCCGTCCGCGCCGTACGTGAGAAGTTCGAGGAGTACGGCCTGGACAGCCGAGCCTTCTCCGGGCTCAAGATCGCCGCGGTGGGGGAGAAGACCTCGCAGGCGCTGACCGCCTGGGGTCTGCGCGCGGACCTGGTCCCCGAGAGCGGCAACCAGTCGGCCGCGGGCCTGCTCGAGGTCTGGCCGGAGTACGACGAGCTGCTCGATCCGATCAACCGGGTCTTCCTTCCCCGCGCCGACATCGCCACCGAGAACCTCGTCGCCGGCCTGGTCGATCTCGGCTGGGAGTGCGACGACGTGACCGCCTACCGCACTGTCCGCGCCGCGCCGCCCCCGGCACCGACGCGCGAGGCGATCAAGACGGGCAAGTTCGACGCCGTCGTGTTCACCTCCTCCTCCACGGTCCGCAACCTCGTCGGGATCGCCGGCAAGCCGCACGCCTCGACCGTCATCGCCGTCATCGGCCCGGCGACCGCGAAGACCGCCGAGGAGCACGGCCTGCGGGTCGACGTGATGGCGCCCGAGCCGTCGATCGAGGCGCTCTCGGATGCGCTCGCCGGCTTCGGCGCCGCCCGGCGGGCCTCGCTCATCGAGGCCGGACAGCCGGTCACGAAGCCGTCGGAGCGCAAGCCGGCCGCCCGCCGGGCGCGCGCCAAGTGAGGGGCTGACCCGATGGACATCGAGCGACCGATCCTCCGGCCGCGGCGGTTGCGGCGTACGCCGGCGCTGCGGCGGATGGTCGCCGAGACCTCGGTGGAGCCGCGTCACCTCGTCCTGCCCGCCTTCGTCCGCGAGGGCGCGACCGAGCCGGTGCCGATCTCGTCGATGCCGGGCGTGGTCCAGCACAGTCGCGACTCGCTCCGCAAGGCGGCCGCCGAGGCGGCCGAGGCCGGGATCGGCGGGATCATGCTCTTCGGCGTGCCCCTGACCAAGGATGCCGTCGGGTCCGGTGCGGTCGACCCGGACGGGATCCTCAACGTCGCGATCGCCGACGTCGTGGCCGAGGTCGGCGACGCGCTCACCGTGATGAGCGACCTGTGCCTCGATGAGTTCACCGATCACGGGCACTGCGGGCTTCTCACCCCCTCGGGC
>Ga0164242_10005822_pt1 | contig 13657 bp, 11 predicted proteins | sample OricomgcompostMG_FD_108783 | JGI IMG/M metagenome (GOLD analysis project Ga0164242, IMG submission 108783) | Miracle-Growth compost microbial communities from Emeryville, California, USA - Original compost - Miracle growth compost (MG) ...
CACGGTCGATCAACTCTGCTCCGCCGTCGTCGATGTGGTCGAAGCCAACGGCGTCGCGCCTTGCTATGTCCGGCCTATTGCATTTAGGGGTTACGGCGAGATAGGCGTCAATCCGCTTACGTCCCCCGTCGAGGTCTACATCGCCAACTTCCCCTGGGGCAAATACGTTCCCGGCAATCAGGGGGCCGATGTCTGCATCTCCAGTTGGAGCCGCCTCGCGCCGAACACCATGCCATCGCTGGCCAAGGCAGGCGCCAACTATATGAATTCGCAGCTCATCCGCATGGAGGCCGAGGTCAACGGCTACTCCGAGGGCATCGCGCTCGACGTCAACGGCTATCTCTCCGAAGGCTCCGGCGAAAACCTCTTCATTGTTCGCGGCGGCGTCCTCTACACCACGCCTCTCGCCAACTCCGTGCTCAGCGGCATCACCCGCGCCTCGGTCATCACGCTGGCCAAGCAGCTCGGCATCGAGGTCGTCGAACAGGCGCTGCCCCGCGAGATGCTCTACATCGCCGACGAGGTCTTCTTCACCGGCACCGCCGCCGAGGTCACGCCGGTGCGCGAGATCGACGACCGCTCCGTGGGCTCCGGCGCGCCCGGGCCGCTGACGGCGCGGGTGCAGGAGCTGTACGGCCGCGCGGTCCGCGGGGCCGAGCCGCGCTACGCCGAGTGGCTCACCTACCTCTGATCGGGCGCTTGCGGCTCCGACGCTTCGGGCCGGAAGTGCCCCCTTCGCGCCGGACGCCCGGCGTGGAATGCTGTGGCTCCCTCGCGGACGCCGGAGCTGCTCAGAAATGTCGCGAAAGCTGGGAGAGTTGCTGGTCGCCCAAGGCGCCATCACCGAGTTCGACGTCGGGGAGGCGCTCAAGCTGCAGAAGATCTACGGCGGGCGGCTGGGTACCACCCTGGTGGAGATGGAGAAGATCACCTTCGAGCAGCTGAGCGACGCGCTCGGGCGACAGCTCGGGCTGCCGGTGGTCGACGCCAAGCAGCTCCAGGCCGAGGTTCCCGCGGCCAAGAGCCTGCTCGATGCGGCCAAGGTGGAGCGGTTCGAGGCGCTGCCGCTGCGGGTCGATCCCCGGCGGCCCCACGTGGCGATGATCTCGCCGCAGAACTTCGCGCTGGTGGAGGAGCTGCAGTTTCTCCTCGGCGTGCGGCTGCAGCTGCACGTCCTGCCCGAGCTGCTCTTCTTCGAGCACGCCGAGCGCTACTACGGCGTGAAGCCGCCGCTGCGCTACCTCAAGCTCTCCGCCGAGGGCCCGGCGCGCCCCAACCTCCCGGTCGCGCCGGCTGCTCCGTTGCCGCCCGGCGCCGAGGAGCTGAGCGCCCAGCGCGCGGCGCTCTTCGGCGGACCGGCCACGCGGCTGAGCGAAGCCGATCCCGACGACACGCCGACCGCGCCGCCGCCAGCGCCCAGCGCGCCGGCCCCGGCAACCGTGATTTCGCCACCTGCCGTGCCGGTGGCGACGCCCGGCGCCTCCGCCCGCCCGCTCGTCCCAGGCCTGGGCGGCCAGCCGCTCCCGCCGCGCACCTCCAGCAACCCGGGCACCATCCCCGCGCTCGCCCCCGCAGCGCACATCACGCCGGGGCTGGGCGGCCAGCCGCTCCCGCCGCGCACCACCAGCAACCCCGGCTCGATCCCCGCCCTCGCGCCGGCCTTGTCGCCACCGCCGGTTCGGCCCGTGGTCGCGCCGCTCGTCCCACCGCGCTCGATAAGCAACCCGGCGATGCCCGCCATCCCTCCCATCGCAGCGGCCGCGCAGAGCGAATCGCCGCCGCGACCTGCGCCCGCCCCGAACCCCGCGCCACCGCCGGCTGTGCCTCCCGCGGCGAACCTGCTTCGGCCTCCGGCGCCAATCGGTACGCCGCCGGCCGTGGCTCCGCTCGCGCCGGCCCACCGCGACGACGACTGGACCCGTGGAAGCGGGTTCGCCGGGCTGCTCGGCGGCGGCGCTCCGATGCCAGCCGCTGCGCCGCTGGCGCCGGTGACCGCGACTCCCTCGGCGCGCGCGCCCACGGTCTCGCTCGCCTCCACCGCGCTGCCTCCGATTCCGAGCACGCCAATTCAGCAAGCTCCCCAGCCGCCCGCTGCGGCTGCACCGCCCGTCGAAGAAGCGGAGGTGGAGGTCGAGCTCGAGGAGCCGGCCGAAGAGAAGCCCGGCCTCGAGGCAGAAGCCATCGACGTGGTGGATGTGGTGGACGTGGTCGAAGATCCGGAGCCGGTGGCCGCCGTCGACATCGACCTCGACGAAGCCGAACCACCTTCGGCCGCCCCGGTTCCGGTGGAGACCGCGCCGGCTGCGAGCGGGGTCGCACCCGCTCTTGCCGAGGTGACGCTGGCGCCGGTGGAGATCGAGGGTGAGCCCATCGAGCTCGAGGCTGAGCCCATCGAAGTTGATGCCGAGCCGATTGAACCCGCTCCCGTCGACGCCGCACCTGTCGCCGCGGTCGAAGCCGCGCCCGCGGTCACCGTCGAAGCCGCGCCCGCGGCTGCTGTCGTCGAACCCGCGCCCGCTGCTGTCACGGTCGAAGCCGCGCCCGTTGGCGCTGTCATCGAACCTGCGCCTGCTCCGCTCGAAGTCGCGCCCGCGCCGGTTGAAGCCGTGCCCGCTGCTGCTGTGGTCGAACCCGCGCTCGCGCCGGTCGAAGTCGCGCCCGCGCCGGTCGAAGCCGTCCCCGCTGCTGCTGTGGTCGAACCCGCGCCCGCGCCGGTCGAAGTCGCTCTCGCGCCGGTCGAAGCCGCGCCCGCCGCTGCTGTGGTCGAACCCGCGCCCGCTGCTGTCGCCGAAGCCGCGCCCGCGGCTGCTGTGGTCGAACCCGCGCCCGCGGCTGTCGCCGAAGCCGTGCCCGCGCCGGTCGAAGCCGCGCCCGCGGCTGCCGTGGTCGAGCCTGTGCCCGCTCCGGCTCTCGTCGAACCCGCGCCCGCTCAGCCTCCGCCGGCGCCCGAGCTCGACCTCTCTGGCGACGCCGGTGCACCGCTCGAGCTGCTCCCGCCTGCCGCGGATCTGAGCGGGCCAGTGAGCCCCGCAACCGAGGCCGATTCGTCCGGCTTCCGCCTGGCCGCACCCGGCGTGCGCGAGTTCGAGTTCGAGGGCGCCGCAGATGCCGTCGACCTCGCCGCCGACATCCGACCCGCAACCGGCATCTTCCCGGCCGCGATTGCCGCCGAAGAGGCCTCGCCGCTGGCGACCTTCGTGGATCAAGCCGCGCAGCAGCTCGCCGAGGTCCAGGACGGCGACGCCCTGGTCCGGGTGCTCGCCAGCTTCCTCGACGCGGTGGCCGAGCGCGGCGCGGTGCTGGAGCGCAGGGACGGCAAGCTGGTGCCGGTGTGCATCACCGGCGCGAGCGTCGACGCCACCGATCCGGCACTCGCGGTACCCCTCGATGCACCGAGCTCGTTCAAGCAGTGCCTGGACTCGGCCCGCGCCTGGCGCGGCGAGCTCAACGAGCTGGCCGAGTGGGGCTTCGCCTCGCGGCTGGGACCCACCACGCGCAGCGTGATCATCCCCATCGGCGGCGGCGAGGCGCGCTGGGTCGCGTGGGGCGTGATTCCGGCGCTGCTCGCCTCCACGCCCGCCGACCACGCCCAGTTCGATCAGCTCGCAGACCTCGCTGCTGGCGTCGCCGCGCGGATCATTTCCGCCGGATAGCCGGCGCGGCGCGCGTCAGCCCGCCGGCACCAGCTCCACCGCGGTCAGCTCTTCGGCGAGCTCGGTCTCGGCGAAGATGGGCCGGGCCTCGGCGAGGTGGCCCTCGAGGTTGTCGTAGCGCGGCGAGAAGTGGGTGAGCAGCAGCCGCTTGACCTGCGCCTGCCGCGCGATCTCCGCCGCCTGGGCTGCCGTGGAGTGGCCGCGCTCGTGCGCCTCCTCCACGTGGGAGTCGAGGTAGGTGGCCTCGTGCACCAGGAGATCTGCCCCGCGCGCCAGCCGCACCGCGCCGTCACAGGGAACGGTGTCGGTGCAGTACGCCACCTTCACGCCCGGCCGCAAAGGCCCCACCAGCTCCTCGGGCCGCACCATCCGTCCATCGCGCGCGGCCACGGACTCGCCGCGCAGCAGCCGGCCGCGCGAGGGGCCATCCACGCCGAGCGCGTCGGCCTTCTCCGCATCGAACCGGCCGGGCCGGTCGTGCTCCTCGAGCCGGTAGCCGAACGCGCGCACCCGGTGCACCAGCTCATCGGCGATGACCCGATAGCCCGCGCCCTCGAAGAGCAGCCCGGGCGCTTCCACCTCGCGGATGCGCAGCTCGAACCGCGGCCGCACCAGCGCCAGCTTCCGCATCTGCTCCAGGTACTCGCGGATGCCTACCGGCCCGAAGATGTGAAGCGGCGCCGGCCGGTTCTCCAGGGTCATCGTCCCGAGCAGCCCCGGCAGGCCGGTGAGGTGGTCGCCGTGCAGGTGGGTGATGAAGACCGACTCGAGCTTGCTGGTCGGGCGCAGCCCCGCGCGCGCGAGCTGCCACTGGGTTCCCTCGCCGCAGTCGAGCAGCACCAGCACGCCCTCGAGCTGGATGGCGATGGCCGAGAGCCCGCGCGAAAGGGTGGGCCGGCCCGAAGAGATGCCCAGGGGAATGACCTTCATGCCAGCTCCCCGACGGGCGCCCCGCCCTTCACCGGACGTCCAGGCCCTTTTCGATCCACAGGCGGAGGTGCAGCAAAAACTCGGTCCAGCCCTCGGCGTGGTCGAAGGCGCTCTGGCGTCCGCGCGGGTCGTTGTGCCAGCCCGACTCCACGATGGTGACGCGCGTCTCGCTTCCCAGCCCGACGATGTCGAAGCGCACGCGGGTGAGGTAATCCACCCCGTAGGCCTCCCAGACGAACTCCACCGTCAGGTTGGGCACCACCCGGATGACCTCGAGGCCCACCGCGTCGCTCTCCCAGCTCCAGGTCACGTCCTTGCCCACCTGGAGATCGCCCTTGGCGCTCTTGACGAAGTAGCGCTCCAGCTCGCTGGCCTGGGTGACGGCGGCGAAGACCCGCTCCGGGGAGGCTTTGATCTTCCGGCGCACGCTGAAGTACAGCGGGCCGGTGCCCAGGGCCTCGCTGCCGTCCTGCTCCTCGTCGGGCTCCCAGAGCCAAAGCACCACCCCGGTGGGCAGCCGCACCGAGGCCTGCCGGCCGGAGTCGGCGATGCTCTGCGGCGCGCTGAGCACCTCGGCGCCGTTGTTGGTCGCGCGCTCCAGCGCCGCCTCGAGGTCGAAGACCTCCACCTCCAGCGCGCCGGTGGCCTCACCAGCGTGCGGCACGTCGCGGCCGAGCACGCCCACGTGGTCGCCGGAGACGAGCAGCTCGCCGAACCTGGAGCCCTCGTGCGCCTGGGTGATGGGCAGCTCGAACACCCGGCTCAGCCAATCGAGGGTGCCGCGCCAGTCGCGGGCGAGGACCACGGGTTGGACGCGAACGGTCACGCTCATGCGCAGCTCCGGCTTGGAGCGCGGATTATCGCCCCAGCCTCGCGGCGCCGGGCAACCCAATTCGCCTGCCCCCTTGCCGACGGTGCGCCGGCCGCCCAACTTGTAAGCGAGGCGAGCGTGCGCACGGTCCGAGCAAGGTCCGCGGCGCGACGCTCCAGGGCGGGGAGGCGAGGATGGGGGCGAGATGGATGGGCCGCGGCCTGGTGGCGGCGGCAGCGATGGTATTCGCAGCGCCGGCGTGGGCGCAGGCGGGCGGCGATGGCGACGCGGGTGGCGAGCACCGCGGCGACGCAGCCCACCACGGCAAGCACCACCACCACGATGACGACGCTGCGGGCGCCGATTCCGGCGCCCACGCGATCGAGGAGCATCCGCTCTACGCGACGGAGTCGCCGCCGGTGGATCCGGAGCTGATGGCCGGCAACCTCGACGAGACGCGCCAGCCGGACCGCGACACCCGGTTCATCCACCGGCACCGGCTCGAGGGCCTGGGCTGGACCCACCCGCTGCTCGGGCAGGATCTCTTCCCGCAGCTCGCGGCGGGCACGCTGCTCACCGCCACGCACGACCGAATCGCCGGCCAGACGGGCTTTCAGAACCGGGTCGATCTGGATCTGTACTGGCTCCAGGTGCGGCTGCCGACCCTCTCCAGTGAGCGTGGGCAGATCCAGACGCCCGACCTCATCAACTTCGATCTTCTCCTGCCCTGGAAGCTCTGCCCGAGCATGCGGCTCGGGCTCCTGGTCGGCGCGGATCTGGGCATGGTGAGCGGCGGGCTCTCCGGGCTGCGCTACCAGCTCGCGTACGGGGTGAGCGCAGGCTTTCTCGATGTGCAGGCCCGCGCGGGCTACGGGCTGGAGACGCAGAGCTTCGCCACCACCGGGCTGCCCGAGGCGCCGCCCGCGGCGACCGGTGCGGCGCGACAGGCTGAGCTGCTCTACGGCGCGGTGGTGGGGCTGAGCTGGGCCACGTGGGGCAAGGTGGCGCTCGAGGCCAACGGCGCCCACCTCATCGATGCCCGCGGCGACCTGCTCACGCTCTCGCCGGGCATCCGGCTCCGCGCCGGCCATGCGAAGGCCGCGGAGCTGGGCCTGGCCGCGGTGCTCGACTTCAACCGCGACTCGGGCAAGAGCCTGGATCTCCGCGGCGCCGGCGGAATGGTGAGCCTGCGCTACACCTTCCTCTGAGCAGCTCTGCCGATTGACGGTGACGCCCGGGCGCGCGGCCTCTCCAGGCCCGCGCCCGGGCGCGTTGCGGGCTCGACGGGGCGGCCGCCTGCCCGCCTGCCGGAAAGGTGCTGCCAGGGGGCCCGTTTGCTACGCTGCCGCGCTCGCAACGGGAGCCCGCATGACGCCGGCCGAGGCCACCACCTACTTCTTCAAGCGCGCCGCCAAGGCCATGGACATCGGCGAGCGCATCGAGACCTTGCTCATCACGCCCCTGCGTGAGGTGAAGGTGCAGCTCGCGGTGGAGCTCGACTCCGGCGAGGTCCGCACCTTCACCGGCTACCGCATCCAGCACGACAACGCGCGCGGCCCGATGAAGGGCGGCCTGCGGTACCACCCCGACGTCTCGCACGAGCAGATGCTGGGGCTCGCCAGCTTGATGACCTGGAAGACCGCGGTGGTGAACCTGCCCTTCGGCGGGGCCAAGGGCGGCATCTCGGTGGATCCGCACAGCCTGCGGCCCAAGGAGCTCGAGCGGCTCACCCGCAAGTACGTGGACCAGGTGCACGAGATCATCGGGCCGATGCGCGACATCCCCGCGCCCGATGTGAGCACCAACCCGCAGGTGATGGCCTGGGTGATGGATCAGTACTCGAAGTACCACGGCCATTCGCCGGCGGTGGTCACCGGCAAGCCCATCGACCTCTACGGTTCGCGGGGCCGCGAGGCCGCGACCGGCCGCGGCGTGGCACTGGTGACCACCGAGATCCTCCGCGAGCTGGGCAAGAGCATTCAAGGCGCTCGGGTGGCGGTGCAGGGCTTCGGCAACGCCGGGAGCCACACCGCCCGTCTGCTCTATGAAGCCGGCGCGAGCATCGTGGGCGTGGCCGACGTGAACGGCGCCCTCTACAAGCCCACCGGCCTCTCGGTGCCCGGGCTGTTCGAGCACGTGAAGCGCTACGGCACCGTGCGCGACTACCCCGAGGGCCAGGCGATGACCAACGCCGAGCTCCTCGCCTGTGATTGCGATGTGCTCATCCCCGCGGCGCTGGAGAACGCCATCACCGCCGAGAACGCGGCGGCGGTGCGCGCCGGTGTGGTGGTGGAAGCGGCCAACGGCCCCGTGAGCCCCGAGGCCGACGAGGCGCTGCACCAGAAGGGCATCGTGGTGGTCCCCGACGTGCTGGCAAGCGCCGGCGGGGTCACGGTCAGCTACCTGGAGTGGGTGCAGAACAACCAGCAGCTCTCGTGGGACGAGGAGCGGGTCAACGCCGAGCTCGAGCGCACGCTCAAGGACGCGTTCGCCAAGGTCGTGGCGCTGGCGCGGAGCAAGAACGTGCCGCTCCGCACCGCCGCGTACATCCTGGCCATCGGCCGGGTTGGCAAGGCCACCGTGCTCCGCGGTCTGTGATCACCGGGGCGATGGCGGCGCGCGGGGGATGACCACCTTGAAGGTGGTGCCCGCCTCCTCTGAGGAGGCGACCTCGATGGAACCGCCGTGGGCGCGCACCGCCTCCCGGGTGATGTAGAGGCCCAGTCCCAGGTTCGCCGTCTTCTTCTTGCCGGCCGTCCCCTGCCGGAAAGGCTCGAAGAGCACCGGCAACTGGTCGGGCGGTATCGCCGGACCGGTGTTGTGGACGGTGAGCTCCAGGCTCTCCGCCAGCCCGCGCGAGCCGACCTCCACCGGCGTGCCCTCGGGCGTGTGCTGAAGCGCGTTGCCCACCAGGTTCGAGACCACCTGGGCCATGCGGTTGGCGTCGAAGGTGCCGCGGCCCTCGCCGGAGCAGGAGAGGCCTACCCGCCCCGGGCTGGCGGTGCCGAGCTCCTCGACCACCTGGCGGCAGATCTCATGGAGATCCGCGTCGGCGCACTCCAGCGGCAGCCCGCCGCCGAGCCGGGCCCGGGTGAAGTCGAGCAGGTCGGAGATCATCCGCTCCATGCGGTCGGTCGACTGCACGATGCGCTCGCTCGCGTGCTGCGCATTGGGGTTTGCGCCGTCGCGCGCCAGGTTGCCCGCCCAGACGCGGATCGCCGAGAGCGGGCTGCGCAGATCGTGGCTCACGATGCCGAAGAGCTGCTCCTGAAATCGCGCCAGCTTCTCCGCGCGCGCCTCGTGCTCCTTCTGGTCGGTGACGTCGGAGACCACGCCGACGATCCGGGAGACCTTCCCCGAGCCATCGGTGAGCGAGCGGCCCCGAGCGTGAAGCCAGCGAAGATCCTCACCGCGGCGCACCCGGAAGTCGCACTGCACCTCGATGCCCTCGCGAATCGCTGCCCTCAGCGCCACGCGCACCGCGGGGCGGTCCTCCGGCACCACCAGCTCCTCCGCCTGTTCGCCCTCGAGCGGCTCCGTCGGCCGAACCCCCACCAGCTCCTGGGTCGCGCCCGAGATGCACAGGTGCCGCGCGCCCACGTCCCAGTCCCAGGCCCCCAGCCGGCCGGCATTCATCGCCAGCCGCAGCCGCTCTTCGCCCACCTCCACCGCCTGCTGCATGCGCTTGCGCTCGGTGATCTCCTTGGCGATGCCGAAGACACCGAGGACCAGCCCGTCGCCGCTGCGGAGGACGCCCTTGCTCAGAAGCCAGGTGTGCAGCGTCCCGTCGATGACCTCGTTGACCTCATAGGTGGTGGTTCGCCCCGCGCCGATGACCGAGAGGTCGCGCGCCACCCGAGCCTGGGCGGCGGTCTCCGGCAGGATCTCCGAATCGGTGTGGCCGAGGATGCGCTCGCGGGTGCGGCCCATGAGCCGCGCGGCGCTGTCGTTGGCCAGGGTGTACCGGCCCCGGAGGTCCTTGGCGAAGATGGCATCGGGGCTGCCCGCAATGACCGCCTCGAGCAAGCCCCTGGCGCGCTGATCGGCATCGGCGCGCTGCGCTTGTTCGGAGATGTCGCGCAGCGCGACCAGATACCCGCCGGCGACCACGTGAACGCAGGCCTCGAACCGCCGCTCGCGCCAGGAGAACTGCGCCGGCACGGTCGGGTGCTCGGCGACCGCTCGGAGCACGCAGACCGCCTCCTGCGTGAGCAGCCTGGAGAGCGGCTCGCCGCAAGGCTCGTGCGCGAGCTGCAGCAGCGCCAGCGCGGCGGGGCTGGCATGGCGCACGACCCAGGCGTCATCGAGGCTGAGCAGCGGCTCGCCGCTCGCCGCCACCCGCTCCCGCTGCGCGCGCCGCTCCTCCAGGTGCTGCTCCACTTCGCGCGCCACCAGCTCCAGCCCGCGAAGCTGCTCGGCGGTGAACGACCGCGCGGTGCGATCGAGCACGCCCACCGCCCCCAGCGGCAGGCCCTCGCGGCTGCGCAGCGGGAGCCCGACATAGGAGCGAAAGTGCGGTGGGCCAAGGACCAGCGGATGGTTAGCGTAGCGGGGCACCTCGCGCAGATCCTCGAGGACCAGCGCCTCGCGGCGCCACATCGCATCCGCGCAGGCAGCGAGCGCCCGAGGAATGTTCACCACCGCGGTGCCGAACCTCGCCTTGGAGAACGCGCGCTCGCGGTCGACGAAGTTGATGTTGGCGACCGGCGCCGACGCCACCCGCGCCGCCAGCTCGGCCATGCGGTCGAAGCTCGGCTCGGGCGCGGTATCGAGCACCGCGTACTTATCCAGGACCCCCAGCCGCTCCGAGTCGTCGAACCCTCGCTCCTCGATGACGTCCACGCAGGGACTCCGCGGCGCTGCGCGCGAGCGTCACTCCCCCTGAGAGCGCCGGCGCAGTGCGCCGCGGATATACCCGCCTGCCCCCGAGGGAACAATCCGTTCCAAGGGCAGGCGTTCAATCCGGGAAACGGGCTGGCAACGCCGAGATCAGCGGTGCGCGTGCGGCTGCAGCGGCTTGATGCCCGCCTTCTCGAAGAGCGCCATGTCCTGACGGTACTCGGGGTTGCCGGTGGTGAGCAGCTTCTCGCCGAAGAAGACCGAGTTGGCGCCGGCCATCATGCAGAGCAGCTGCGCCTCCTCGCTCATCTGCATCCGACCCGCGGAGAGCCGCACCATCGAGCGGGGCATGAGCAGCCGCGCGGTGGCGATCATCCGCACCATCTCCAGGGTCGAGACCGGGGCGGCGTCGGCCAGCGGCGTGCCCTCCACCCGGACGAGCATGTTGATGGGCACGCTCTCGGGGTGCGGGTTCTGGGAGGACAAGGTGATGAGCAGGTTGCAGCGGTCGTCGACCGACTCGCCCAGGCCGATGATCCCGCCCGAGCACACCGTGATCCCCGCCTCGCGGACGTTCTTCAGCGTCCGCAGCCGGTCGTCGTAGTCGCGGGTGGTGATGATGTTCTGGTAGTTCTCGGCGGAGGTGTCGAGGTTGTGGTTGTACGCATCGCACCCCGCCTCCTTGAGCCGCCGCGCCTGATCAGGGCTGAGCATCCCCAGCGTGGTGCAGGCCTCCAGGCCGAGCTGCTTCACGCCCCGGACCATCTCCAGCACCGCGTCGAACTGCTTGCCGTCGCGGACCTCGCGCCAGGCCGCGCCCATGCAGAAGCGCGTCGCGCCGGCGGACTTTGCCTGCTGGGCGGCCTCGAGCACCGCGCCCACGTCCATCAGCTTCTCGGCCTTGACGTTGGTGTCGTACCGCGCCGCCTGCGGGCAGTAGGCGCAGTCCTCGGGGCAGCCGCCGGTCTTCACCGAGAGCAGGCTGCACAGCTGGACCTTCTGCTCCTCGAAGACGGCGCGGTGCACCGTCTGGGCGCGGTAGATGAGCTCGAAGAGCGGCAGATCGTGCAGGGCGCGGACCTCGTCGAGGGTCCAGTCGTGGCGAAGCTCGGGTGTCATTCGGCCTCCAGGCAGGCGAACGAAGTAGCAGAGCACTCGGGCAGCCGACAACCCGATTCCGCGGTCGGGTTGACGCCGCTCGCCCGAGCCGTCGCACCTCGCCGGGTTTGCGCCGCGGCTCAAGCTTTGGGGTGGAGGTGTTCCATGTCGAAGCTCGACTTTCGCTCGTCCGAAGACCTGCTGCGCCTGGGCTACGGGCTGGTGCCGATCATCGCGGGCGCGGACAAGTTCACCGACTACCTGGTCGATTGGGAGAAGTACCTCGACCCGGCGGTCGAACGCGCCCTGCCCATGCGCGGCCGCACGTTCATGAAGCTGGTGGGGCTGGTGGAGATCGCCGCGGGCGCGACGGTGCTCAGCGGCCAGCGCAAGCTCGGCGGCTACCTGGTCGCGGGCTGGCTGGCGGCGATAACCCTCGATGTCATCGCCAACCGCGACTACGACATCGCGGCGCGCGACGCGCTCCTCGCGCTCGGCGCGTACGCCATGGCCCGGCGGGCGGCTGCGGAGGAGGCTTCGCTGGGTGAGCCGGGGCTCGCGCTCGCCGGCGGGCGCCCCGAGGCTGAACCGGCGCCGGTGGAGCTGCACTGAAGCCGCTCAGCCGTGGGCGACGTCGAGCTCGATGAGCCCGGCCTCCTCGACGTGAAAGCTGCTGGCCCGGTGGTCGACCTTCTCCGGGTACTCCAGCTTCAGCTCCACCCGGTAATCGCCCTTGGGCAGCTTGAGGTGCTGCACCGGGTGCTGCGCGCGCTCGCCGTGGACCACGGTCCGGTGCACCTCGCGGCCGCCGGCGTCGAGCACCTCGATGTCCAGCGTTTGCAGGTTCGTTGCGGCGCTGCCCAGGTGGTACTCGAGCTCCACCTCGTGGGGCATCCGCGGCAGGAAGAACGCGATGCCGATGCCCGCCACGATGAGCAGCGGCAGCCTTCGCACCCACCGGCTGTCCCAGAGCCGCCGCCGCGGCGGATCCTCGGGGCTCACGCGCCTTCCTTCTTGCCCTTCTTGTGCCCGCGCTCGCCGCGCTTCAGCTCCGTGCCGGTGAGCTCCACCTTGGGCAGGAACTGGCCCTTGGAATCCGGATCCGGCCGCAGGCGCACCTCGGCCTTCACCTCCACCGTGACGCCGGTGAGCATCTGCAGCAGCTCCTGGCGCAACAGCTCGGAGTTGAGGAAGCGGCGCAGCTCGTCGCCGATGACGCGGCTGACCTCGGTCTTGGTGCGGTCGGCCTGGCTGAGGATGAAGCCGAGCGCTTCCTTGGGCAGCTTGAGCTGCCCGCCGAGCTTGCGCAGGCCCTCTTCGCTCATGAAGACCGCACCCAGGCCGGCCACCACCGCCTTGCGCAGCAGGTCAGGGACGATGCCGCCGAGCTTCACGCCCTCGTCATCGGGCAGATCGTCGAGCGGATCGACGGGCGGGAGGTCTTCGGGATCGAGCGGGTCGGGCATGCGCCCAAATCTAGCGCACCGGCCCCTCCGGGCGCCCGCAGTTTGGACCGCGAGGCGCCCGGTTGGACGGAAGGCGAGCTACTCCTCCTCGTCGCTGCCGCCGCTCTCCGCGTCCTCGTCGTCGTCGTCGGAGTCGTCTTCGTCCTCGACTTCATCGAAGAGGTTCGCCAGCCGCTCGATCTCCTCGTAGTCGTCGTACTCGTCGCGCTCCCGCCGCATCACCATAGGTCCCATCGCCGCCTCCCCTCCAATCACGCGGGGCCATTTCCCCGCTCCGGCGCGCAACCTAGGCACGCGCGCAGGCGCTGGGAAGAGCGGGCATCGGCGGGCGGTGGGACGTTTCAGGCAATGAACACGCGGTCGCGGCGCCGGCCCTGGGCCTCGCCCTGGCCAACCCGGTCGCCACCCTGCCCGCGCGCGCTCTCCAGCGACGCGGTGGCATCGCGCATCAGGCTGCCGAAGCTGACCGGCCCCTCGCCATCGTAGGCGGCCACGCCAACCGAGACCGCCAGCGGTGGGTCGCGCAGATCGCGCAAGCGCGCGTGCAGCCGCGCGGCAACCACCCGCGCGCCCTCGAACGGCGTGTGCGGCAGGAAGACAGTGAACCGGCCGTTGCCGGCGTGCACGCACAGGTCGATGTCGCGCAGCGCCTTGGTCATTGCCGCGAGCGCCGCGCCAACCACCTTCCCGTGCTCCTCGCGGCTCAAGTTGCGCGCCCGCAGCGGCTCCGGATCGAGGTGCAGCAGGAGGAACGCGGCCGGGAAATGGTAGCGGCGGCTCTTGTTCACCTCGAGGTGCAGCATCCGCTTGAAGGTCCCGACATCGAGCGGAGAGTTCGAAGGCGGCTCCTCGGCCTCGAG
>Ga0164242_10005823_pt1 | contig 13655 bp, 9 predicted proteins | sample OricomgcompostMG_FD_108783 | JGI IMG/M metagenome (GOLD analysis project Ga0164242, IMG submission 108783) | Miracle-Growth compost microbial communities from Emeryville, California, USA - Original compost - Miracle growth compost (MG) ...
CGCCGTCGTCATGCGGAAGATCTCCGGGCTGCTGCGTGCGGCGGCCCAGGTGATGCTCGACGGCGAAGGTGATCACGGGTACGCCGTACTCGCGGATGCACGCGCCACCGACGGGCTGATCCGGGAGCTGCAGGCAGCGGCCGACGAAGGCATGGCAGTGGTGGCCAGCTCGCCCTTCCGGATCCGGCACAAGGCCAACGTGCGGCGGATGGCGGACCTGGTCGAGCCGTTGGACCGCGCCATGCGTACGACGCGCGTGCTGGTGCGCCAGGCCGCGGTCTCCTCGCACCTGCGGCGGCCGGTGCCGCCGTCGTACGCCTCGTTGGCGCTGGACCTCGCCGACGCCACCGACTTGGTGGCCGACGAGCTCGCCTCCGACCGGATGCCGGTCGCCGCCCGCCCAGCGCTCCTGGCGGTCGGGGAGGCGACCGGCGCGGTGGAGCGGGCCGAGTCGATGAACGCCGAGGTGATCCTGGTCCAGCTCCGATCGCTCGTCGTCGACCTGCTCGTCCTGACCGGCGTCGACCAGCTCGAGGCGGTCGACGCGCTGCCCACGCCGCCGATGTGAGCCCTGGCTCGACCCATCGCGTCGGGGTGCGGGCGTGCGGTCGCGCGAGCCACCGTGAACGCCGGGTCGGCGCCGGGTCGCTTGAGGTGTCTTGGCAACATCTGACCCGTGGATGTGCGTGAGGTGAACCTGACGCTGGACTTCTGCCTGCGCGTGGGCGAGCTGCTGCTGTCGTCGGGAGCCGGCGCAGCCGACGTCGCCGCGTCGATGCGCGTCCTCTCCCGCCACCTCGGACTGCGCAACGCGGACATCGACGTCACCTACATCAACCTCTCGATGCAGTACCGGACCGACCCCGAGGATCCACCACTGCTGCAGACCCGGCAGGTCCAGATCCGGACCATCGACTACGACCACCTCACCCAGGTCGACCACCTGATCCGCGCCGTGATCCGCGGTGACGCGGACCTGCGGCAAGCGCGTAGCGAGCTCGCCCGGATCGTCTCCGGCGGTCATAACCGGCCGCGGTGGGCGATCACCGTCGGCGTCGCCGCGATGGCGGCCGCGGTCGCCGTCCAACTCGGTGGTGACGTCCTGGTCTCGCTCCTGGCGAGCTTCTCGGCGGCCTGCATCGACCGGATCCAGCTGGTGATGAACCGACGCCGGCTGCCGGTCTTCTACCAGCAGGTCGCGGGCGCCGGGTTCGCGTCGCTGCTCGCCGTCGGCGCGGCGGCCCTCGCACCGGTGGACATCGACATCTCCTCTGCGATCAGTGCGAACATCATCGTGCTGCTCGCCGGCATCGGCTTCATGGGTGCGCTGCAGGACGCGCTCACCGGGTTCCACATCACCGCCACCGCCCGGCTCATGGAGACGTTGATGGCGACCGCTGGCATCATCGCGGGGGTCAGCGGCGGAATCGCGCTCGCGGAGGGGATCGGCGTCTCGATCCCGCCGATCATCCCGGGTGCCTCCAGCCTCCAGAGCGTCACGCTCACGGTCGTCGGCGCGGCGGTCGGTGCCGCGGCGTTCGCGTACGCGTCGTACGCGCCCAAGCGGATCATCGCCCCGATCGCGCTCATCGCCGGGGTGTCGATCGGTCTCTACCTCGCCTTCCCCGGCGACGTCGGCCGGGCCCTCAAGACCGCGATCGCGGCGTTCTTCATCGGCATCGTGAGCTACTCCGTGGCCGGTCGGCTGCGGGTGCCGCCGCTGGTGGTCGTGGTCTCCGGAGTCGTGCCGTTCCTGCCCGGTCTCTCGATCTACCGTGGCCTTGCGCTGCTGTCGGGGGACACCGCGCGCGGCACCTCCCAGGGCCTCCTCGCGCTCTTCACCGCGGCCTCCGTCGCGGTGGCGCTCTCCTCGGGCGTCTTCCTCGGTGAGTACGTCGCCCAGCCGCTCAAGCGCCCGGCCCGCAAGCTCGAGTCGCGGCTCGCCGGTCCACGCCTGGTCGGGCCGGTCCGCCCACCGCGCACCACCCGCCGCAGTCGCCGGCAGCGGCGTGAGGCGCAGACCGAGTGACCGTGCGGGAGAAGCGGCCCGTCTGCTCGGCCGCCACCGCCGTATCCCGGAGCTGGTTGCTGCGGGCGGCTCCTCGAGATAGCTCTCGACCACGCCCTCCGACCTGACCTCCGACCTGATCGCCGAGCCGGCCGGGTCCTCGCCGGCGACGGCGATCTCGCTCGCGGCCAGCTTGTCAGGGACAATGGAGGTGAGATGTCCCAGATCGCGATCACCTATCCGCCGCAGCTGCCGGTCACCCAGCGGCGCGAGGACATCGCCGAAGCGATCCGCGACCACCAGGTGGTGATCGTCGCCGGTGAGACCGGGTCGGGGAAGACCACCCAGCTGCCGAAGATCTGCCTCGAGCTCGGCCGCGGACGGGGCAAGGACGGCACGGGCGGTCTCATCGGCCACACCCAGCCGCGCCGGATCGCGGCCCGCAGCGTGGCCGAGCGGATCGCGGAGGAGCTCGGGACGGAGCTCGGCGGCTTGGTCGGCTACCAGGTGCGGTTCACCGACCAGACCAGCGCCGAGAGCCGGATCAAGCTGATGACCGACGGCATCTTGCTCGCCGAGCTGCAGCGCGATCGCGATCTGCGGCGCTACGACACCATCATCATCGATGAGGCCCACGAGCGGAGCCTCAACATCGACTTCCTGCTCGGCTACCTCAAGCGGCTCTTGCCGCGACGCCCCGACCTCAAGGTCATCATCACCTCGGCGACCATCGACCCGGAGCGGTTCGCCGAGCACTTCCGGGATCCACGCACCGGTGGGCCCGCCCCGATCATCGAGGTCAGTGGGCGGACCTATCCGGTCGAGATCCGGTACCGACCGTTGCTACAGCTGCCCGGGGACGGCCCCGACGTGGACGCCGAGGGCGAGCCCGTCGTACGCGATCAGACCGAGGCGATCGTCGATGCAGTCAAGGAGCTCTCCGCCGAGGGCCCCGGCGACATCCTCGTCTTCCTGCCCGGCGAGCGGGAGATCCGCGACGCCCAGGACGCCCTCGCCGACGCGCTCGGCCTGCACCGCGACCGGCGGACGAACCTCGTCGAGATCGTCCCACTCTTCTCCCGGCTCTCCGCCGCCGAGCAGCACCGTGTCTTCCAGCCCCACACCGGCCGGCGGATCGTGCTCGCCACCAACGTCGCCGAGACGTCGCTGACCGTCCCCGGCATCAAGTACGTCGTCGACACCGGTGTTGCGCGGATCAGCCGCTACAGCGCCCGAACCAAGGTGCAGCGGCTGCCGATCGAGCCGATCAGCCAGGCCAGCGCCAACCAGCGCTCCGGCCGCACCGGCAGGGTCGAGGCCGGCGTCGCGATCCGGCTCTACAGCGAGGAGGACTTTCAGGGCCGGCCCGAGTTCACCGACCCCGAGATCCTGCGCACCAATCTGGCCTCGGTCATCCTCCAGATGGCGAGCCTGGGGCTCGGCGACATCGCCCGGTTCCCCTTCGTCGAGCCGCCGGACCGGCGCAACATCCAGGCCGGCGTGCAGTTGCTCGAGGAGCTCGGTGCCCTGCGCGGCGGCAGGCTCACCAAGCTCGGTCGCCGGCTGGCCAGACTGCCGATCGACCCGCGACTGGGTCGGATGATCCTGGAGGCGGAGCGACTCGGCTGCGTCCGCGAGGTGATGGTGATCGCCGCAGCGCTCTCGCTGCAGGACCCACGTGAGCGACCGGGCCCCGATCAGCCCACCGAGCAGGCCCAGGCCGATCAGATGCACGCCAGGTTCAAGCACGAGTCGAGCGACTTCCTGACCTGGCTCAACCTGTGGCGCTACCTGCGTCAGCAGCAGCGCGAACTCTCCAGCAGCGCCTTCCGGCGGATGTGCCGGCGAGAGCACCTCAACTACCTGCGGGTCCGGGAGTGGCAGGACTTCGAGTCCCAGCTGCGGCAGGTCGGCAAGGAGGTGGGCATCCGGCTGGGGCGGCCCACGACGGAGGCCGACTCCGGCGGTCTGGACGAGGACGGCATCCACCAGGCACTGCTGTCTGGGCTGCTCTCCCACATCGGGATGCTGGAGGAGCGGGACACCACGCATGGCCGCGGCCGGCGGCGACCCGGGCCGCGGGAGTACCTCGGCGCGAGGAACACCCGCTTCGCGATCTTCCCCGGCAGCGTGCTGCACCGGAAGAACCCCCAGTTCGTCATGGCCGGTGAGCTGGTCGAGACCTCGCGGCTGTGGGCCAGGCAGAACGCCGCGATCAAGCCGGAGTGGGCCGAGCGGCTCGGCGGCGACCTGGTCAAGCGCAGCTGGTCGGAGCCGCACTGGTCCGCCAAGCGCGCCGCGGTGATGGCGTACGAGAAGGCCACCCTGTACGGCGTCCCGCTCGTCGCCGACCGGCTGGTCTCCTACGGGAAGGTCGACCCCGAGGTGGCCCGGGAGCTCTTCATCCGGCACGCGCTCGTCTACGGCGAGTGGCGCAGCAACCACCGCTTCCTCCGGGAGAACGCCGCCCTGCTGGAGCAGGCCGAGGAGCTCGAGCATCGCGCACGCCGTCGCGACATCGTGGTCGACGAGCATGCCCTGTTCGCGTTCTACGACGCACGCGTGCCCCAGGGCATCGTCAGCGGTGCCCACTTCGACCGGTGGTGGAAGGACGAGCGCCGCAAGCATCCCGACCTGCTCGCCTTCGACCTCGACATGATCACCAACCAGACCGCTGGGGAAGTCTCGGAGGAGGACTATCCCGAGCAGTGGGCGGGACAGGACGCCCGTGGCGGGCCGCTCACGTTCGATCTCCGCTACCACTTCGAGCCGGGCGCGCCCGAAGACGGTGTCACCATCGACGTGCCGGTCGCCACCCTCAACCGCGTCCGCGGTGACGACTTCTCCTGGAACGTCCCCGGCCTGCGCGAGGAACTGGTCACCAGTCTCATCCGCAGCCTGCCGAAACAGCTCCGGGTGGCGTTGGTGCCCGCGCCCGACAAGGCACGACAGTTCCTCGCCCAAACGCCACCGGGGGAGGAGCCGCTGCTCGACGCGCTGGAGCGGTGGGCGCGCGCCACGGCCGGCATCCACATCCCGCGTGAGGCGTGGGACTGGTCGAAGGTGCCGGCCCACCTGCGGCCGACGTACCGCATCGTCGACGAGGAGGGCCGCGAGCAGGCCCGCGGCAAGGACCTGGATGCCCTCAAGGCGCCGCTCGCCGGTGAGTTCGACCGGGCGATCGCCGAGGTCGCCGACGACGTCGGGCTGACTCGCACGGGTGCGACCGACTGGATCTTCGGTGACATCCCGGCGACGGTCACCCAGACGCGTGCCGGTCACGAGGTCACCGTCCATCCCTGCCTCCACGACGAGGCGCTCACCACCGGACGCGGCACCGTGGGGCTGATGGTGGTCGGCAGTGCCGACGAGGCCGAGGCGCGGCACCGGCTCGGGGTCGCCCGCCTCCTGCTGCTCGATCTGCCCGACGTCACCAGGACGGTCACCGGCGGGCTCAGCAACCTGGAGAAGCTGGGGCTCGCCGGGTCGCCGTACCCCTCGGTCGGCGAGCTCGTGGAGGACTGCCGCGCCGCCGTGGTGCAGCAGGCCGTGGATGCGCACCGGCCGGTCCGCACGCGCCAGGAGTACGACGCCCTGCGGGCCGGTCTGGGAGGCGAGAGGGAGTTGATCGCCGCTGTGCGCGCGGTCCTCGGCGATGTGATCCGGGCCTTGGAGGAGTACCGCGAGGCGGACAAGGCCCTCTCCGGCCGCGTCGACATGGCCCAGCTTCCCGCACTGACCGACATGAAGGACCAGCTCGCCCGACTGGTCTACCGGCCTGGACCCGGCGGCGGCTTCATCCGGGAGGCGGGGACCGTCCAGCTGCGCCGCTACCCGGCGTACTTGCGCACGATCGTCGAGCGTCGCCGCAAGCTCGACGAGGACCTGCACGCCGACCGGATACTGATGGAGCGCATCGCCGAGCTCCAGGCCGCCTACCTCCATCAGGCCGAGGCACTCCCCGAAGGCCGCCCGCCGGGTGATCGGTTGCGTCAGGTCAGGTGGATGCTGGAGGAGTACCGCGTCCAGCTCTGGGGTCAGCAGCTCGGCCATCACTACCGGCAGGGAGCACCCACGGTCAGCGACGCCCGCATCCGCAAGGCGCTCTCCTGAAGCCGAGTTGCGAGGGAACGCGAGAACCTGTCATGGCTCGGCGGGTGAGGGTGAGTGGTTAGCCTGGGTGCGATGAGCAGGCAGTTCCACTCGCCCCTGACGCCGGGTGACCGGTTCTTCGAGTCGATCCTCGGCGGCGCGGATCCGGCGCTCGTGCAGGAGGCGGGCGACCGGGCAGCGACGCTGCTCGTGCGTGGTGCGCGCGAGAGCGACGACCCCGCGGTGGCCGAGCGCATCCTCCACCTCGCCGAGGAGGAGGGCATCGAGACGATCGCGGAGGTGTGGTCCGGCTCGCCGCCGGACACCCTTGCCGGCTGCCTGTGGCGGCTCTTCCTGCTGCGCAGTTGGGTGTACGCCGACCCGGTCGGCGTCGCGCGCGAGTACGACGCCGGGCGGAGCCGCGCTCAGGTCGCCCGGGTCGTCGCGGGAGTGGCCGACCCGCCGGGACCGGAGGAGCTGAAGCGGATGACCGACCAGGTCCTGCGTGGGATCGCGGGCGGCGAGTTCGCCGACGTACTGCTGCGGGCCGCGGCCTTCGCACGGGTGGTCGCGGCCGGTCGTGCGATCCTCGCTCCCGATGCCACCGGGCCCGATGCCCGACACATGCTGCAGCTCTCCGAGCAGCTCGAGGCCGCCGGCCATGCCGAACTCGAGAACCGGTTGGCGTGAGTCGTTAAAATGGCACACAGAGCACGCCGGGCCGCGGCAGCCCCGGGTCCCAACATCAGCCGCTACGAGCGGCCGCGCGCCGTGAGGCGCTCCCGGTCCGGCGTGCTCGCCTTCGTCGGCCCACCACGACGAGCCGTGATCGGCACCGCTCCTCGGTGAATGCCGGGTGAACGGGCCTCGTCCCGGTCGGTACAGTGGGGCGGCCCGGTCAGGCGGGCGCACACACGCGTCGAAGTGGGGGTTGTCGGTGAGGTTGTCGAAGGTGCGGATGGCCACCGGTGTCCTCGCCGCGATGGGACTCACCGCGACGCTCGCAGCCTGCGGAGGCGGCGCCGATCACCCGGGTGCGGGCGCGTCACACCCGCCATCCGCGAGCCCGTCGACGCCGGCGCCGACGAAGCACGTGTCGCTCACCCTCGGTGTGTACGGCAGCCCGGGGGAGGTGAAGGCCTTCAGCAGGGTCGCCGCGGAGTACCGCGCGGTCGACGCCGACGTCTCAGTGACGGTCAAGTCCTGGCCGAACGAGACCGCGATGGCCACCGCGCTGGCCCACGGAGCGCCGGCACCCGACGTGTTCCTCACCCCCCGCTCGCAGGTCCGGGAGCTGACCGACCTCGACGTGATCCAGCCGGTCGACACCTTTCTCGAGGCACGCAACGTCGACCTCGGTGACAGCTACTCCCGGGCGGCGATCCTCGGCTTCTCCCAGGACAACCACCTGACCTGCATGCCGTACGCCATCTCCCCTGAGGTGCTCTACGTCAACACCGACCTGGTCAACTTCAAGGCCATGGCCCGACGCGGTCTGCCGGTGCCGAGCAACCCGCAGAACGGCACCTGGAACCTGCAGCAGTTCGTGGCGGCCATGAGGTACGCCGCATCGCGCCCGGGCGTCGCCGGCACCTATCTCACGCCGACCCTGCGCGGACTGGCGCCGTGGCTGACGGCGGCCGGCGGCCATCTCGTCGACGATGTCAACAACCCGACCACGACCTCCTTCTCCGACAGCGAGGACGCGCTCAAGGCGCTCCAGCCACTGCTCTCCGATCCGCAGTTGCGGCTCTCACCCAAGCAGCTGAAGTCCCGCTCGCCGCTGACGTGGTTCCTCCGCGGCAAACTCGCCGCCCTTCCGGGTCAGCGCTCGTTGGTGCCGGTGCTGCGGGGACGTCCCGGCCTGCACTGGAACGTCATGGCGATGCCGGCCAACGGTGGCGCGGCCACCACCGGCGATTACAGCGGCCTGTGCTTGAGCAAGACGACCGATGACGCCGATGCTGCCGCCGACTTCCTGGTCTACCTCAACTCCACCGAGGCGGTCACCGACGTCGCGCAGTCCGGGTACATCGTGCCGGTCAACCAGCAGGTCGCCTACGGCAACGGCTTCGTGCAGCCCGGGCGGGCGCCCGCCGACGCCGCTGTGTTCACCAACGCGATCAAGGGCATGACGACGCTGCCGCCGGCCAGCACGCTTTCGGAGCTGCAGCGGGTCACCGCGGCGCCGCTGCGCCGGCTCTTCCAACCCGGCGCCGACCTCGACGCCGTGGCCCAGCGGATCGACACCCTCAGCAGCGAGCGACTCCGACCACCCGCGCCCAGCGGGGCAAGCAGCCCGAGCGGCGGCCCGACGTCCTGAGCTCAGGCCTCCGCGTCGGCGCGCAGGATGGCGTCGGTCAGTAGCGGGGCCGTCAGCGCGATCTGCCAGCCGCGTGCGGCGTACTCGTCCAGCAGGGCGGTCACGGCGTCGAGGAGTGCACCGGGCTCGCGGGTCCGAGGTGGCGACCACAGCACCCGACGCAGGTGGTCGGGGGTCAGCAGGTTCTCGACCGGAACGCGGCGCTCCTCGGCGAGCGCGCCCAGGGCGTCCCGCGCCAGGGCCAGTCGTCGGGCGGCCACCGGATCCTTCTCCGCCCAGCTGCGCGGTGTCGGAGGTCCGTCGCCGCGCGGAGTGCGCGCCGGTAGCTCCTCCTCGCTCATGGCGGCCACCCTGCGCAGGGTCTCGACCCAGACCCGCGCGTAGCGCTCCGCGCCGCGGCCGTGGAAGCCCTTCAACCCGAGGAGTGCGGCCCGGTCGGTCGGCAACTCCTGAGCGGCCGCCACGATCGCGGAGTCGGGAATGATCCGGCCGGGCGTCACGTCGCGCTGTCGGGCGATCTCGTCGCGTGCCTCCCAGAGCGCTTTGACCGCCGCGAGGCCCCGACGCCCACGGACCCGGTGCATGCCCGAGGTACGCCGCCACGCGTCGACGCGGGGAGGTGGCTGGAAGCCCCGCAGATGGTCGAACTCCTGTCGCGCCCACTCCTCCTTGCCGTCCTCGCGGAGCTGCTCGGCGAGCGCATCGCGCAGCTCGACCAGCACCTCGACGTCGAGTGCGGCGTACTCCAGCCAGGCGCGGGGGAGGGGGCGGGTCGACCAGTCCGCCGCGGAGTGCTCCTTGAGCATGCTGTAGCCGAGCACCGTCTCCACCAGGGTCGCCAGCCCGACGCGGGGATAGCCGAGCAGCCGGCCGGCGAGCTCGGTGTCGAACAGGGCGCTCGGATGGAGCCCGAGCTCGGCGAGACAGGGCAGGTCCTGAGTGGCGGCGTGGAGGATCCACTCGGTGCCCTGAAGAGCCTCGATGAGCGGTGCCATCGTGGTGAGTGGGATCGGGTCGATCAGCCAGGTCCCCGAGCCCTCGCGCCGCAGCTGCAGCAGGTAGGCGCGGTTGGAGTAGCGGTAGCCCGAGGCGCGCTCGGCATCAATCGCGACGGGACCGGCGCCGGCGGCCAGCGCAGCCGCAGCCGCAGCCAGGCCCTCGTCGGTGTCGGTGATCGCCGGGAGGCCCTCACGCAGGGTCAGGAGTGGTGCGGGCGGCGCATCTGCGGCGGCCTGTGTGCTGACCTCCGTCGTGGGGTCGGTGGCCTCGCCGGTCTCGTGGGTCACGAGCCGCGCTGCCCCCGCCGGCTGGGGATGACCGCGACGCCCTCGGGGACGGGCGGCAGACCGGCCGCCGTACACAGCAGTTCGCCCCAGGCCTCGACGTGCGGACGGACCATGGCGTCGCCGGACCGGCTCTCGTCCGGCGTCCAGGAGGCCCGGATCTCGATCTGGGCGGTGCCCTCCACGTCGGCCATGGTGCCGAAGCTCTCGGTCGCCACCCGGGTGACGGTGCCGGAGACGGCGGTGTAGGCCGCGTCGTGCGCATCCAGGGCCTCGGTCAGCCAGGACCAGCCGACCGCGCCCAGCATCTGGTCGGTGATGAGGTCCACGTCGATCTCCGCGCGGGCGTAGGCCACCAGCCGGAACCGGCCCGGCCCGCTCCGCGTCGTCCCCCACGCATCATTGCCGTCGGGATCGTGGAGCAGGATCAGCCGACCGGTCGCGATGTCGGTGTCGTCGACGGTCACGTCGGCCGAGAGCGCGGTGGCGTACGGCGCGATGCGCTGCGGTGCCGGCATCTCCTCGCAGAAGACCTCCGGACGCAGGGTGGCCGCGTGCATCCCCATCACGGCGGCCCGGAAGTCAGCGGGGCCGCCAGCGCCCGCATCCGGGCGCGTCTCTTCGCGCACGACCATGCCGCCAGCCTAGGTCGCCGCGCGGCCGAGGATGTGCATACACGCCGCACCGAGTGGGACCATCGTCTGGTGACCACCCCCCGGATGGAGTCGTCGACACCCGAGTCGGATGCGCGATCGCCGCTGCAGCGCAGCGCCTTCCTGACCGCCGTCCGCGGCGAGAGGCCGCCGCACACGCCGGTGTGGTTCATGCGCCAGGCGGGGCGGTCGCTCCCGGAGTACCTCAAGGTCCGTGAGGGCATCGGCATGCTCGAGTCCTGCATGGACGCCGACCTGGTCACCGAGATCACCCTCCAGCCGGTCCGGCGCTACGGCGTCGACGCGGCCATCTTCTACTCCGACATCGTGCTGCCGCTCAAGGCGGTCGGGATCGACCTCGACATCAAACCCGGTGTCGGCCCGGTCGTCGCCCGGCCGGTCCGCACGATGGCCGACGTGGCCGCGATCCCCGACCTCACCCCCGAACACATCCCCTACGTCGATCGGGCGGTCCGGCAGCTGGTCGGCGAGCTGGCAGGGATGGGTGAGTACGGCACACCGCTGATCGGGTTCGCCGGAGCGCCGTTCACGGTGGCGTCGTACCTGGTCGAGGGTGGCCCGTCGAAGGAGCACGCCAAGACCAAGGCGCTCATGTTCGGCGACCCCGAGGTGTGGGACGCGCTCATGGCCAAGATCGCCGGCATCGCCGCGACCTACCTCGAGGTCCAGATCCGGGCGGGCGCGAGCGCGGTCCAACTCTTCGACTCCTGGGCCGGCGCGCTGACGCCGCAGGACTACGAGCGGTATGTCATGCCGCACTCGGCGCGGGTGTTGGCGCGGGCCGGCGAGCTCGGCGTGCCGCGGATCCACTTCGGGGTCAACACCGCCAGCCTGCTGCCGCTGATGGGCGAGGCCGGTGCCGACGTGGTGGGCGTCGACTGGCGTACGCCGCTGGCCGACGGCATCGCCAAGGTCGGTGGACCCGGCGGTCGGGCCGTTCAGGGCAACCTGGACCCGACCTTGGTCTTCGCGCCGACCGAGGTCATGCTCGACCGCGCCGCGCAGATCATCGAGGCGGGCCGGGCCGCGCGGGGCCACGTGTTCAACCTCGGCCACGGCGTCATCCCCAGCACCGATCCCGACCAGCTCAAGAAGCTGACGGAGTTCGTCCAGTCCTACCCGCTCGGCTGAGTCTCCGGCTCGTCCGCGACCCCGCCGGCGTGGGTCAACAGCGCCGCGACCAGATCGCGTACGACGCCCGGCGGCTGGCCTCGGCGAGCGTGCTCGACCACGAGGGTGAGCCGGGTGCGGTCGCCGGCGACGGGCCGTGAGGTGAGCAGGCCGGCGCGCTCGAGCGGGTCCCCGGCCACGCTGTAGTCGGGGAGCAGGGTCAGGCCGAGCCCCTGCGCGACCATCAGCTTCCCCATCTCCGCACCGTCGGCGGTGTGCCATCCCGCGGGTGCCTCCGCGCCGAAGAGCCGGTGCGCGAACCGGTGCATCAGGTAGCCCGCACGCATGGCGACGAACGGCTCCTCGCGCAACTGCTCCACGGTGACGGCGTCGCCGCTGGAGAGCCGATGGCCGGCCGGCATCACCACCACCGGCCGGCCGCGTAGCAGCGGCGTGGCGATGACCTCGGGCGGCGGGTCATCGCCGTCGAGGAGATTGACCAGGCCGAGGTCGAGGCTGCCCTCGGCCAACCCGGTCGCGATCGTGTCCTGCTGGACGTTGCGCACCTCCACGCCGGCGGCGGGGTGGGAGCGACGTAGGTCGCGGATCGCTGGCAGCAGCACGGTCGCGGTCGCGGCATTGACGGTACCCAGCCTGATCGTGCGCGCCGTGGTCGCCTGGCCGTGGGCGGCGGCGCGGAGGCGCTCGACCGCGTCGAGTACGTCACCCATGCCCTGCAGCAGCTCGCGCCCCGCCCGGCTGATCCGGGCGCCGGATCGGTACCGGTCGAGCAGCGTCACGCCGAGTTCCCTCTCCAGTCTGCTGATCGCCTCACTCAGCGCCGGCTGGGACAGGTGGAGATGCTCGCTGGCGCGTCGCAGCGAGCCGAAGCGGGTCACCGCGGCGACGTACTCCAACTGCTCGATGCGCACGGCCCCACGGTACTGGCATGAAAGGCAGCGCCTATCACCCCGTCGCCGAATGCGCGGGCCGAACACGCGCCGGTTCCTTGATTGCGGCACAAAAGTCGATCAATCTGATCTACATAAGTCAGAAGGGAGCGAGGATGTCCACGAGCAGCCCCCTCAAGCTCGCCTACTGGGTGCCGAACGTCAGTGGTGGGCTCGTGGTGAGCAAGGTCGAGCAGCGGACCGACTGGAGCTACGACTACAACAAGGAACTGGCCCGCATCGCCGAGCAGAACGGCTTCGAGTACGCGCTCTCGCAGGTGCGCTACATGGCCTCCTACGGTGCGGCGTACCAGCACGAGTCGACCAGCTTCTCGCTGGCGCTGCTGCTGGCCACCGAGCGGCTCAAGGTGATCGCCGCGGTGCACCCGGGGTTGTGGCATCCCGGTGTCCTGGCGAAGTGGCTGGCCACCGCCGACCACCTCTCCGGCGGACGAGTGGCGGTCAACGTCGTGTCGGGGTGGTTCAAGGAGGAGTTCACCAAGCTGGGCGAGCCCTGGCTCGAGCACGGGGAGCGCTATCGCCGGGCCGAGGAGTTCATCGGCTACCTGCGCGAGATCTGGACCTCGGAGCACGCCGAGCTCGCCGGCGACTTCTACCGGCTGCACGACTTCGACCTGAAGCCGAAGCCGCTTGAGCTGCCCGGCCGTCCGCATCCGGAGATCTTCATGGGTGGCAACTCGACCGACGCCCGCGGCATGGGCGGGCGGGTCGCCGACTGGTACTTCTGCAACGGCAACACCCCCGAGGGGATCGCCGAGCAGGTCCGCGACGTCCGTGAGGTTGCCCAGGTGCACGGTCGATCGGTCAGGTTCGGTGTCAACGGGTTCGTGGTCGCGCGCGACACCGAGGCCGAGGCACGCGAGGTGCTCCGCGAGATCATCGACAAGGCCGACCGCGAGGCGGTCGAGGGGTTCGGCGCCGCGGTGAAGCAGGCCGGTCAGTCCACCGGCGACAAGTTGGGCATGTGGCAGGACTCTGAGTTCGTCGACCTGGTCCAGTACAACGACGGCTTCCGCACCGGCCTCGTCGGTACGCCGGAGCAGGTCGCCCACCGGATGCTGGAGTACAAGAAGGTCGGTGCGGACCTCATGCTCTGCGGCTTCCTGCACTACCACGAGGACGTGCGGTACTTCGGCGAGAAGGTCCTGCCGATCCTGCGCGAGCTCGAGGCCAGCGAACTGGAGAGGGTGTGAC
>Ga0164242_10005824_pt1 | contig 13652 bp, 11 predicted proteins | sample OricomgcompostMG_FD_108783 | JGI IMG/M metagenome (GOLD analysis project Ga0164242, IMG submission 108783) | Miracle-Growth compost microbial communities from Emeryville, California, USA - Original compost - Miracle growth compost (MG) ...
ACCCGGCCCGCGCCCAGGACCCGCACCCGCGAGCAGTTCCGGTGCGCCATCCGGGCCGGTGCCGCACCCGGGCCCGCGTGCACCACGGACAGCGCCGCGAGATCCGGCCGCAGCCTCTCAAGCGCGGGAGAGCACCGCCCGGGTGCGGCGGCAAGGGCGCCGTACGCCGCCGCGTCGTCCAGCACTCCGCCCTGGGCGAGCCGGGCCAGCAGCCGTCTGACCCGGTCCGGGACCAGCCCGAGACCGGCCGCCTCCCGCACCAGCGCCTCCTGGGTGCGCGAGCCGTCCAGCAGGTCAAGGAAGGCCGCTTCCGCGGCGTCCACCGGCTCCAGCACCACCGCCCGCTCCGGGTCCACCCCGAACTGCACGCACTCCCGCCCGCGCCGGCTCCGGCGCATCCCGGACTTCAGCATCGGCCGCATGACGCCGGCCTCCCTTCCGCCGCGACCTGCTCGCGGCACTCCGCGCGCCCGCACCGCGTGCGCACGCCCCCGTACGATCACCGGCCGCATCCGCGTCCGCGGGCGTGTCCGCCCCCGCACAGCCGGTGAGACCGTGCCACTCACCGTGAGCGGCCGTGGCCAGTCTGCAGCGCTTCATGCGCGGAGCGTTCGGAGTTATCCACAGGCTGTGCTTGCTCGTCGTTTCATATGAGTACGAAGTGTGCGGATTCACGGCCCGGTCGGCCGTGAGGTGGGACGAATCCGGCCGGCAGGAGGTAACGTCGAGTCGTGCCCGCAGAACCCGCCCACGGCCTCGTCGACCACAAGGGCGGGCCCGTCGAGGTGCGCCGCAGCGCGCGCCGCCGCCGCACCGTCTCCGCCTACCGCGACGGCGACCGTACGATCGTGCTGCTGCCGGCCAGGATGTCGGCCGCCGAGGAGCAGCGGTGGGTCGCGGTGATGCTGGAGAAGCTCGCGGCGCAGGAGAGCCGCCGGATGCCCGGCGACGACGAGCTGACGGCGCGGGCCGCCCGGCTGTCCGAACAGTACCTCCAGGGCCGCGCCGCGCCCGAGACCGTGCGCTGGGTGACCAACCAGAACTCCCGCTGGGGATCGTGCACCCCGGCCGAGGCCAGCATCCGGCTCTCCCACCGCCTCCAGGGCATGCCCGAGTACGTCATCGACTACGTCCTCCTGCACGAGCTCGCCCATCTGCTCGTCCCCGGCCACGGGCCCCGGTTCTGGCGGCTGCTGGAGGGCTACCCCCGCACCGAGCGCGCCCGCGGTTTCCTCGAGGGCGTCGCCGCCACCGAGCGGCTGCCCCACGTCCCGGCGCCGCCCGCCCGGTGAGCCTTCCGCGGCGCTGAGTCCGCCCGCCGGGTGAGCGTTTCCCGGTGCCGAGCTGCCCGCCGCCTGAGCGTTCGCGGGGCCGAACCGCCCGCCGAGTGGGACCCCGCGGGGTGAGCATCCGGGGGGTGAAGCCGCCCCCGGGTGAGCCGAACACCGGGTGAGCCTCCCGGCGGGGGCGCCGCATTGCTACACAGCCGGGACGAACCGGAGATAGCCGCTGGCCGCGTGAGCGGTTAGCCTGACGCAACGCGGCAGGCGGCACGGGAGCGCGTGCGGCCACGGACACAGCTCGGCGCGCCGGCGCGCGGCGGCGGGCGGAACGGGGGACGGTCCCACCATGGCCAGGCAGTTCGAACGGGGCCACAAGGCCAAGATCAGTGATCTGACCGCCGGTACCGACCTGTACGTCGGGGTGCGGATCGACGCTCCCGGACTCACCTTCGACATCAGCTGCTTCGGCCTGGACGCCGACGAACGCCTCTCCGACGACCGCTACTTCGTCTTCTTCAACCAGCCGAAGTCGCCGGAGGAGTCGATCCAGCTGCTCGGCCCCCAGGCCGGCGACACCGAGTCGTTCCGGGTGACCCTGGACCGCGTCCCGCAGGCCGTGCGGAAGCTGTCGTTCACCGCCACCATCGACGGCGACGGGCAGATGTCACAGATCGGCCCCGGCTACGTCCGCCTGGTCGCGGGCGGCGAGGAGGTCGCCCGCTACGCCTTCGACGGAGCCGAGTTCAGCACCGAGCGCGCGGTGATGCTCGCCGACGTCTACCTCAAGGACGTCTGGCGGTTCGCCGCCGTCGGCCAGGGCTTCGACGGCGGACTCGCCGCGCTGCTGCGCAACTTCGGCGGCGAGGTGGCCGAGGACGACGCGCCGGCCCCCGAACCCGCCGCGCCCGCACCGCAGGCCGCGCCCGGCTTCGCACCGCCGCCCGAGCCCGCGCCGACGCCCGCGCCCGGGTTCGCCCCGCCCGCGCCCTCCTTCGGCGCCCCCGCCGCATCCGCCCCTCCTTCGGCGCCCGTCGCGCCGACCCCGCCGCCCCTGCCCGCCCCGGCGGCAGCCCCGGCGCCCGCCTCCTCGTCGCAGCCCGCTCCACAGCAGTCCGGCTTCACACCGCCCCCGGTACCCGGCGACCCCTCGATCCATCAGGCGCCCACCGTCATCGCACCGTTGGGCGCGCCCCCCGGCGCACCGGCCCCGCAGGCGCCGCCGTTCGGCCAGGTGCCCGGCCAAGTGCCCCCGCCGACGGCGCCGCCCGGCAGCGGGTTCGGCGCGCCCGCGGCCCAGGCACCGCCGTTCCCGCAGCCGCCCGGGTTCGGGACGCAGCCCCCCGGGCCGCCGGCCGGTCAGCCCGCCTACGCCGTGCCGACGCCGACCCAGGCGACCGGCCTGCGCGTATCACTGGAGAAGTACGGCGAACAGCCCGACGGCCGGCGCTGGACGCAGCAGAACCCCAAGATGATGCGGGCCGACCTCGGCGTCGGCGGCGGCCAGCCCGTTCTCGCCCGTCAAGGCGCCATGGTGCTCTACCAGGGCAAGGTCGACTTCGCCTACAAGGGCGCGGGCTTCCGGGGGCGCGTCGTGGGCAACATGACCGGCCAGGAGATGCAGTTGATGCGCTGCACCGGCGACGGCCAGGTCTTCTTCGCCGACAACGCCGCCTACCTCTTTCCGATCGAGCTCCAGGGCGACGCGATCTGCGTCTCCGCCGAGAACGTGCTCGCCTTCGACGAGAGCCTGACGCACGAGGTGCGGCGGATCGACGGCCACGGCATCCCGGGTGGCGCGCTGTTCACGATGCAGTTCCACGGCACCGGCACCGTGATCGTCAAGACGCACGGCGTCCCGGTGGTGCTGCCCGTCACGCCTACCACCTACGCCGACAGCAACGCCATCGTCGCCTGGTCGGCCGCGGCCCAGGTGATCGTCTCCAGCCAGGTGCGGCTGCGCCGCAGCGCCTACCCGGGCCACAGCGGCGAGACGGTGAACCTCCAGTTCCGCGGCGCCCCCGGCAACTTCATCGTCGTCCAGCCCTACGAGGTGTGACCGCAGTGGACCAGCAGATGATCGCGGGCTACGCCCCCAAGCCGCCGGCCGCCCGGATGGAGAACCACGGCTCGTCGATGCTCAAGGTGGCCATGGCCACCGGGCACGACCTGTACGCCCGGACCGGCTCCATGGTCGCCTACGAGGGCTTCATCCAGTACGAGGCCAACCCGCCGGCCGTCCGGCAGATGGCGGCCGGCTGGCTGACCGGGGAGGGCGCCCCGGTGATGAAGTGCAGCGGCGACGGCCTGCTCTACCTCGCCGACTACGGCGCCGATGTGGTCTGCCTGAACCTCAACGACGAGTCGCTGTCGGTCAACGGCACCAACCTGCTGGCGTTCGACGCGCACCTCCAGTGGGGGGTCGAACGCGTCAAGGGGCTGGCGCAGTTGGCAGGCCAGGGCCTGTTCAACGTCGGCGTGTCCGGCACGGGCTGGGTGGCCATCACCTCCCGGGGCACGCCCGTCGTGGTGGACTGCGGCCGGGGCGCGGACGAGACGTACGTCGACCCCGACGCGCTGGTGGCCTGGTCGTCCGGGCTGAAGATGAAAGCCAAGCGCAGTTTCAAGGCCGGGGCCCTGATCGGGCGCGGCAGCGGGGAGGCGTTCCAGATCGCCTTCTCGGGACAGGGGTTCGTCGTCGTACAGCCCAGCGAGGACAGCACCGACCGGCTCCGGATCCGGGGCTGAAGGGGGAGCCGGAACACACCATGCAAAGCCCGATCTTCGCGTACACCGAGGCCCCGAGCCCGGACCACTACACCCTGCAGAACTCCTACATGCTGCGGGTGCGCCTCGACGGCAACACCGGCCCCGACTGCCTGGCCCGCAAGGGCTCCATGGTGGCCTACGAGGGCATGATCGAGTTCGACGGCGAGTGGCAGCCCCACCACCAGAGGCGCGCCCGGCGGGCCACCGGGGAGGGGCTGGACCTGATGCGCTGCTCCGGCCAGGGCACGGTCTACCTCGCCAACCTCGCCCAGCAGATCCACATCCTCGACGTGGACCACGACGGGCTGACCGTCGACAGCGCCTACGTGCTCGCCATGGACTCCGGCCTGCACTGGGAGGTCATCGCCGTGGACACCCAGTTCGGGCTGTCCGGGACGGGCAAGTACAACCTGGTGATCTCCGGCCACGGCAAGGTCGCCCTGATGACCTCGGGCAAGCCGCTGATGATGCCCGTCACCCCCAACACGTACGTGTCCTGCGACTCCGACGCGGTGGTGGCCTGGTCGACCCCGCTGCGGGTCCAGATGCAGGCCCAGACCAGCAGCTCGTCGGTCTTCCGCCGGCGCGGCAACACCGGCGAGGGCTGGGAACTCAACTTCGTCGGCCAAGGGTACGCCCTGGTGCAGCCCAGTGAGCAGTTGCCCCCGCAGAACACCGACCTGCACGGGCTGCACGGCCAGCTCGGCGTCGGCGGCCGCCCGTCCGGCAACCCCTGGGGCGGCTGAACGACCCGAACGACCGCAAGAGGGCCGTGCGGAGCCTCCGCACGGCCCTTCCGTCGTTGCACGGGGAGCGCTGCCCTCGGGGGCGGGCCGGGACCCCGGACGGGCCGCAGCGCCCGCGGGCTACAGCAGCGCCCGGGTGCGCTCCACCAGCGCCGCGACCGAGGCGTCGGCGACCTCGGGCACCTCGTCGAAGCCGAACCAGCGCAGCTCCAGCGACTCCTCGCTGAGCGCTTCCACCGCGCCCTCCGGGGCCACCGCCGCGTACTGGACGTCCAGGTGCCAGGCGCACGGTGTGCGGTGGCGGTCCAAGCGCACCGGCCCGGGCGCCAGCAGGCGCAGGTCCGCGATGCCCGACTCCTCCACGCCCTCGCGCAGCGCCGCCCCCGACAGGGACACGTCGTCGCTCTCGCAGTGCCCACCGGTCTGGAGCCACATGCGCAGCTTGGCGTGGAGAGTGAGCAGCACCCGCTCCCGCCCGGCGTCCAGGATCAGCACTCCGGCCGTGACGTGGCCGTCCGCGCAGGCTCGGGCCATACCGTCGGGATAGGTCTCCAGGTGGCGCAGGAAGGTGCCCCTGAGAGCCTCTTGGCCGCTGTCGGGCGCGCGCCAGCCCGACAGGACGCGCACGGCGTCCTCCCGCAGTGCGCTCACCGGCCGTTGCCGTCGTCCTGGGCACCGCCGGCCTCGCCGTCGCGGCCCTCACCGTGGTCGCCGTGGTTGCCGGAGGGGCCGTCGGAGGAGCCCTCGGCCTCCCCTGCGTCCTCTGACTCCCCGGTGCCCTTGGCGGTCGCGGTGCCGTCGGCGGTGCCGCCCGCCGCCTCGCCGAGCAGCTTGTCGAGTTCGGAGAAGTCCATGGCGTCGCGGTGGACGAATCCGTCGGGGTCGTCCAGGTCGGCGGCGGTCGGCAGCATGTCCGGATGGGCCCACAGGCCGTCCCGGCCCTCCAGCCCGCGCGCGTCGGTCAGCGAGGCCCACAGCCGGGAGGCGTCCCGCAGCCGGCGAGGGCGCAGCTCCAAGCCGATCAGGGTGGCGAAGGTCTGCTCGGCGGGGCCGCCGGTGGCCCGGCGCCGGCGCAGCGTCTCGCGCAGCGCCCCGGCCGACGGCAGGTGCGGGGCGGCCGCGGCGTGCACGACCGCGTCGACCCAGCCCTCCACCAGTGCCAGGGCCGTCTCCAGGCGGGCCAGCGCGGCCTTCTGGGCCGGGGTGTCCTCGGGCTGGAACATGCCCTGCTGCAGGGCTTCCTGGAGCTGCTCGGGCTGCGTCGGATCCAGCTGCCCGACGGCCTCCTCCAGGCGCGCGGTGTCCACCTTGATGCCCCGGGCGTAGCCCTCGACCGCGCCGAACAGGTGCGCCCGCAGCCACGGCACGTGGGCGAAGAGCCGCTGGTGGGCGGCCTCGCGCAGCGCCAGGTAGAGGCGGACCTCCTCGGTGGGGATGCCCAGGCCTTCGCCGAACGCGGCCACGTTGGCCGGCAGCAGCGCGGCCCGCCCGGCCGGGCCCAGCGGCAGCCCGATGTCCGTGGAGCCGACGACCTCGCCGGCCAGCGTGCCCAGCGCCTGCCCGATCTGCGCGCCGAACATCGCGCCGCCCATGGAGCGCATCATGCCCAGCAGCGGGCCGGACACCGCCTGCATCTCCTCGGGCAGCACATCGCCCATCGCGCCCGCCACCCGCTCGGCGACCGGGTCCACCAGGTCCTTCCACACCGGCAGGGTGGCCTCGACCCACTCCGCGCGGCTCCACGCCACCGCGGAGCCGGAGCCGGACGGCAGGGACGTCACACCGTCCAGCCACAGATCCGCCAGGCGCACGGCCTCCTCGACCCAGGAGCGGTCCGCCTGCCCCACGGAGCTGTCCTTGCGGCCGTCGGGCGTGCCCTGGGCGACGGTCTGGCGGGCGATGTCCTTGGCCATGTCCCAGTTCACCGGCCCGCCCTCATAGGAGAGCATCTGGCCGAGCTGCTGGAAGGCCGCTCCCAGGTCACCGGGGTTCATGCCGCCGAACATGGCGGCGAAGGGGTTGTCGCCGCCCGGCCCGAACGGGCCGGCGCCGCCGAAGCCGAAGGGGCTCGAGCCGCGGCCTGGCTGCGGATCCTTCTTGCCCTCGTCCCCGTCCTCGGGCTCCTCGGGAGGGACGCCGAATCCGAATGGGATGTCACTCACGGGATTCCTCGGATCTGTCTCGGGTTGGTCGGGCACTACCTCCAGCCTAGACACCTGTCCGGCAGGATGGCTGCGTACGTTATCTGTGACAACCGTGGGAGACACCCGGTGAGTTCCCCAGAAGGAAACGTTCGCCCAGAGCGGAGGCCGGGTCGGGCCGGAGCCGGGCCGGTGGTCGCCGTCACCGGCGCCGCCTCCGGGGTGGGGCGCGCGCTGGCCCTGCGGCTCGCCGGGTCCGGTGAGGTCGGGAAGGTCGTCGCGATCGACGAGCGGCGCGGCGACGTACCGGGGGCGGCCTGGCGGGTGCTCGACGTACGGGACCCGGCCATCGCCGAGCGGCTGCGCGGGGCGTCGGTCGTGGTGCACCTGGCGCTCGACCTCGACCTGGACTCCGACGCCAAGGCCCGCTCCGCCTTCAATGTCCGGGGCACGCAGACCGTGCTGACCGCGGCGGCCGCGGCCGGGGTGCACCGGGTGGTGCTGTGCACGTCGGCGATGGTCTACGGCGCCCAGGCCGACAACGACGTCCCGCTGGCGGAGGACGCGCCGCTGCGCGCCACCTCCGAGGCGAGCTTCGTGGACGACCTGCTGGAGATCGAGCGCCTGGGGCGCCGGGCGCCGCGCGCCCACCCAGGCCTCAACGTCACGGTGCTGCGGCCCGCCGTGCTGGTCGGCGGCACCGACACCGCCCTGACCCGGTACTTCGAGTCGCCGCGGCTGCTGGTGGTGGCGGGCAGCCGCCCCTGCTGGCAGTTCTGCCACGTCGAGGACCTGGTGGCGGCGTTGGAGTACGCGGTGCTGGAGAAGGTCGACGGCGAGATGGCCGTCGGCTGCGACGGCTGGCTGGAGCAGGAGGAGGTCGAGCAGCTGTCGGGGATCCGGCGCATGGAACTGCCGCCCGCCGTCGCGTTCGGCGCCGCCTCCCGGCTGCACCGGCTCGGCTTGACGCCCTCGCCCGCGGGGGACCTGGCGTACACCATGCACCCGTGGGTGGTCAGCGGCAGCAAGCTCCACGAGGCCGGCTGGCGGCCCGCCTGGACCAACGAGGAGGTGCTGGCCGCGCTCCTGGAGGAGGTCGGGGGCCGCAACTCCGTCGCCGGGCGGCGGCTGGGGCGCAAGGACGCCACCACCCTGGGGGCCGCGGGCGCCACGGTGGCCCTGGTCGGCGCCGCCGCAGTGGTGCGCCGGGCCCGCAAGCGCCGCGGGCTCTGACGCACGAGCCGGTCGCAGGCCCGCCGCGATCGTCGGCGCCGTGTCGGCAGGTCGACTTCTGACGATGGCGCCGGAGGATGACCGGTTCGCGACGGGGAAGGCGGCCCCGGGACGACGGTATCCCTGATGAGGCACGCCGCTGTCCGCCGCGGGCGGGCCCGAAGAATGAGGCAGGATGGAAGGCATGGCACCCCGACCCGCCCCCGCGGGCGCCCCGCAGGCGGCCGCGACTCCCGCTGCGTCCGGCGCCGCGGACGACGCGCCCGCCGTCCGGCTGTTGGCCGTCCGCGACACCCCCCTGTCCGTGGACGAGGTGCTCGCGGCGGTCGGCGACCCGGCGGCCGGCGGCACCGTGCTGTTCGTCGGCACCGTGCGCGACCACGACGGCCGCCCTGGTGCCGCGGTGACCCGGCTGACCTACACCGCCCACCCCAGCGCCGAGGGTGAACTCCTCCGGGTGGCCGAGAAGGTGGCCGCCGACTTCCCCGTGCGTGCGCTGGCGGCTGTGCACCGGGTCGGCGAGCTGGCCGTCGGGGACCTCGCCGTGGTCGTCGCGGTCGCCTGCCCCCACCGGGCCGAGGCGTTCGCCGCGAGCCGGCGGTTCATCGACGACCTCAAGCGCGAGGTGCCGATCTGGAAGCACCAGGTCTTCGACGACGGCGCTGAGGAGTGGGTCGGCGCAGACGGCCACTGCTGAGGCCGCTGCTCAGGCCGATGCCGCCCTCCGGTTGCCGCCGGGGCCTATGCCTGTGAGTTTGCTGTGGCCGCTCCCCGCTCCCGCACACCCGCCGTTCGTGGGAATTCCGTTTGCGTAACCCGAGGGGACGGGCGAGCGTTGTGCCACCGGGTGGTTAATCTGCTCATAGGTCCTATTTGGGTGTACGGGTTCGGGGAGTTCGCGTGGGAGCACTCGTCTGGTTGCTCATTCCGCTGGCCGCGGCCGTCGCCGCGTCGCTGTGGGGCCGCTGGGCCGCCCGGAAGCGTGCCACCGGGGACGGCGCCTCCCTGGCCGGCTACGAGCGCTTCCGCCAGGCGATGCAGGCCGCCGCGCCCCTGCCCGGGACCACGCCCGGGGCGGGTTCCGCTCCGGCCCCGGCCGCGAAGGACGCCGAGCCGGCCCGGGAGGCTGAGATGCCGCCGCTGCGCCGTACCGTGGCTCCGCCGGAGGGCGAGGAGGACTCACCCCGCGGGCCGGTCGCCGGACCGGTCCCGTAGGGTTCGGGCATGCATGGCCGCACCGCGACGCTGTTCGCCTCGATGCTGACACTCATAGCACTGCTGGCAGTGGCCCTCGTGGTGCCCACGCCCTATGCCGAGATGTCCCCCGGTCCGACGGTGAACACCCTGGGCACCTATGGCGGGCAGAAGGTCATCGACATCTCAGGCCACTCGACCTACCCGACCACGGGCAACCTCAACATGACGACGGTCCGGGTCACGGGCGCCGACTACCGGATGAACCTCGTGGAGGCCGTCTTCGGGTGGCTGCGGCACGACGACAAGGTCGTCGAGCACGACACCATCTATCCCCAGGGGCAGACGGCGCAGGAGGCCGACCAGGAGAACGCCGAGGAGTTCAGCCAGTCCCAGGACAGCGCCAAGGTCGCGGCCCTGGAGGAGCTGAAGATCCCCGTGCAGTCCCGGGTGATCGTCGCCGCCGTGGTCAAGGGCGGCGCCGCCGAGGGCCTGCTGCACGCCGGGGACCAGGTGAAGGCCGTCGACGGCCATACCGTCACCGCCGCCGACCAGGTGGCCACGTTCGTCACCAAGCACCAGCCCGGACAGAAGACCGTCTTCACCGTGGTGCGGGCCGCTGACGTCAAGAAGAAGAACCCGCCCACGCAGCAGGTGGCCATCACGACCAGGACCTCCAACGACGACGGGCCCAAGCGGGCCGTGGTGGGCATCCAGGCGGGCGTGGAGCACCTGTTCCCGTTCGACATCACCATCAGGCTGGCCGACGTGGGCGGCCCCAGCGCCGGCATGATGTTCGCCCTGGGCATCATCGACAAGCTGACCCCCGGCAGCCTCACCGGCGGCGCCTTCGTGGCCGGCACCGGCACCATCGACGACAACGGCACCGTGGGCCCGATCGGCGGCATCAGCCTGAAGACCATCGGCGCGCGCGACAAGGGCGCCAAGTACTTCCTCACCCCGGCCGACAACTGCGAGGAAGCCGCCAAGGACATCCCTTCCGGCCTCACCCTCGTGAAGGTCAAGACGCTGAACGACGCGATGGCCGCCCTCAAGGACATCCGCAGCGGCGACACCAAGGCCCTGCCCAGCTGCACCAAGAGCTGACCGGGAGCCGGGCCTTCGCGAGGGCCGGCCCCGCGAGGGTCCCCGGCCGTCCTTCAGGGCGGCGAGGATGTCAATCCTCGAACGTCGCCACCAGTGCCTCGGCCAGGCCCGGCACCAGGTCGGCGCCGGTGAGCACCTCCGTCGCCGTGTCCTTCTCGCGCAGCCGCACCGCGGACTCGCGGCGGCCGTCGCGCAGCACGCCCACGGTCATCCGCACCTCCTGGCGGTCGGGGTGGCCGGCCACCCAGGAGGCCAGGGCGGCATCGTCCAGCCCGTCCGGGATCGACGCCTCGGCCGACGGCGGCAGCATCAGCCGTTCCAGGGTCAGCGCGCAGCCGGCGATCACTTCCGGCCAGGCGATGGTGCCGAGGAACTCGTCGACGGGCCGGTCCGGGGGAAGCTCCTCCTGCTCGACGGGGGTCAGGCCGCCCGCCGCGGCGTCCTCGGCGATCCCCAGCTGCTCGGCGAGGCCGGGCTCCTGTGATCGCAGCAGGTCGGTGTCGACCAGGGCGAACAGCCGTGCGGGCTGGTCCCAGCCCAGGCCCGAGGCATAGCTGTCGATCTCCAGGACGGCACGGGTCAGCGGGTTCGCCGCCGGCGGCGCACCCTCGTGCGCGGTGTTCGCGGTGTTGGACATGTCAGTATCGTGCACCTTCCGGCACCGGAAGCGGGAACCGGCCACCGCGCCGAGTAGTTGCACCTTGTGGGGGTCCGCCCGGGGCGCCCGCGAGAACCGCCGATCCACGAAGGTGCGCACCTTGGTATTCGACACGCCGGGCCTGGGCGGAGCGCCGTCCGGGCCGCGCACCGCGCCGGGCCGCCGCACCCCCCGGGGCGTGCGCCCGCTGCTCGCGTCCGTCGCCGTGCTGGGCGTCCTGGCGGTCGCCTTCGTGGTCTTCTCCGGCTTCTGGACGCACCTGCTGTGGTACCGGTCGGTGGGCTACGCGTCCGTGTTCAGCACCCTGATGTGGACCCGGGCCGTCCTGTTCGCCGTCTTCGGGGCGGCCATGGCGGTGGCCGTCGGGGTCAACCTATGCCTGGCGTACCGGCTGCGGCCGCCGCTGAGCACGATGTCCGCCGAACAGCACGGCCTTGACCGGTACCGGACGGCCATCGCGCCCCACCGCCTGCGGGTGCTCGCCGCCGTCTGCGCGCTGAGCGGCGCGGCCGCTGGCGCGTCGGCGGCCGGCCGGTGGCGGCAGTGGCTCGAATACGCCCATGCGACGCCGTTCGGCACCAAGGACCCGCAGTTCCACAAGGACGCCTCGTTCTACACCTTCGACCTGCCCTGGTACCGCTTCCTGCTGGGCTTCGGCTTCGCGCTGGTGTTCGCCTCGCTGGCCGCCTCGCTGGTCGGCCACTACCTCTACGGGGGACTGCGGACGAGGTCCCAGGGCGGGGAGAAGGCCACCGGTGCGGCCAGCACGCACCTGGCGGTGCTGCTGGGGCTGTTCACGGGGCTCAAGGCGGTCGCCTACTGGCTGGACCGGTACGGGCTGGCCGTGCGCTCCGGCGGCACGCGGGCGGCCGGGAACTGGACCGGCCTGCGCTACGTCGACGCCAACGCCTACCTGCCGGCCAAGACGATCCTGTTCTTCGTGGCCCTGATCTGCTCGGCGCTGTTCCTCAGCACCGCCTGGCGGCGCACCTGGACGCTGCCGACCGTCGGCTTCGGGCTGATGGTGTTCTCCGCGATCCTCATCGGCGGGCTGTACCCGGCGGTGGTGCAGAAGTTCCAGGTGCAGCCCAACGAGGCCGCCAAGGAGGCCCCGTACCTCCAGCGCAACATCGACGCCACCCGGGACGCCTACGGTATCGACGGCACCGTCGAGACGCCCTACAAGGGCAGCAGCGGCGAACCGGCCGCCACCGTGCGGGCCGACGCCGCCTCCGCCGCGTCGATCCGGGTGCTCGACCCGTCCGTCGTGGCGCCCACCTTCCAGCAGAACCAGCAGTCGCAGGGCTACTACTCGTTCCCCTCCACCCTGGACGTCGACCGTTACCCCGTTGACGGCAAGGAGCAGGACATGGTGGTCGGGGCGCGCGAACTCGACACCAAGGGCATCCCGGACCGCAGCTGGATCAACGACCACTTCAAGTACACCCACGGGTACGGCCTCGTCGCCGCCGACGACGACGTGGTCACCGAGGAGTCGGCCGTGCCGGCTGCCGGCGGCACGGCCGCTTCCGGGACCGGCTCCGGGACCGCTCCCGGGAGCGCCGCAGGGGCCGCCGGCAAGGAATCCGGGGGCCGCCCCGTCTACACCGAGCGGGACCTTCCGGCCACCGGTGTCCTCGGCGACTACCGGCCGCAGATCTACTACGGCGAGCAGACGACGCAGTGGTCGGTCGTCGACGGCCCCACCAAGGAGCTCGACTACGCCGACGCCTCCGGCGAGACCACCACGACCTACCGCGGCCCCGGTGTGTCCCTGGCCAACCCCCTCACCAGGGCCGCCTACGCGGTCACTTTGGGAGAGCCGAAGATCCTCTACTCCGGGGCGATAGGTCACGGCTCCAAGATCCTCTACAACCGCACCCCGGCGCAGCGGGTGAAGTCCGTCGCCCCGTGGCTCACCGTCGACGGCGACCCGTACCCGGCGGTGGTCGGCAAGCACGTGGTGTGGATCGTCGACGCCTACACCACCTCCGACGACTACCCCTACGCCACCCGCACCACTCTGGGCGGCAGCGGCACGGGGCACCAGGTCAACTACGTCCGCAACTCCGTCAAGGCCACCGTGGACGCCTACGACGGCACCGTGAAGCTCTACCAGTGGGACACCCAGGACCCGATGCTGAAGACGTGGATGAGCGCCTTCCCGCACACCGTGCTGCCCAAGAGCGCCATCCCGGCCGCCCTGACCGCCCACCTGCGCTACCCGCAGGACCTGTTCACCACCCAGCGCAAGGTCCTCACCCGCTACCACGTCACGACCGCCCAGCAGTTCGCCAGTGGCAGCGAGGCGTGGCAGGTCCCGCGCGACGGCACGTCCGGCAAGGTGGCCGTCCCCAGCTACCTGAGCCTGCGGCTGCCCGGCCGAACGGCGCAGACGTTCTCGCTCACCTCGACGTTCACGCCCAGCGGGCGCGGGAGTCTGGCGGCGTTCCTGTCCGTCGACTCCGACGCCACCAGTCCCGACTACGGTCGGCTGCGGGTGCTCGAACTGCCCGCCGGCGCC
>Ga0164242_10005825_pt1 | contig 13648 bp, 10 predicted proteins | sample OricomgcompostMG_FD_108783 | JGI IMG/M metagenome (GOLD analysis project Ga0164242, IMG submission 108783) | Miracle-Growth compost microbial communities from Emeryville, California, USA - Original compost - Miracle growth compost (MG) ...
ATCAACACCGCGATCGCGACCGTGCCGGATGCCAACGGCACCGGCGGCGGAGGCAGCGTGGGGATCGGCTTCGCGGTGCCGGCCAGTGTCGCCCAGCCGATCACCCAGGAATTGATCGACCACGGCCGGGCCAGTCACCCGACCTTCGGGATGGGCACCCTGCCGGTCTCCCGACCCGATGCGTCCGGACGCGAGGAGGTCGGACTGGCCGTCACCTCGGTCGATTCCCAAGGTCCGGCCGACCAGGCAGGGATCCTGGTGGGCGACATCATCATCACGGTCAGTGGTGTCGATCAGCTGCACGCCGACACCCTTGCCCACCTCGCTGCAACATCGTCGGTGGGGGCGGCGGTGCAGCTGACCCTGCTCCGCGACGAACAACAGCACGAGGTCACGGTCCGGCTGGCCGCCTCCTGATCACTGCACCTGGTGTGCGTGCCCCGGGTCCGCGGAGCAGCAGGCTCGGGAGCAGACGGTTCGGGAGCAGACGGTTCGCCAGCAGGCGGTTCGCCGGACCAGAGACGCGAAGGACGCCGGACCATCGGGTCCGGGGTCCTTCGACGAAAGTGTCAGAGGTATTCCTCGATGGCGCCCTTCAGCACCGACTTGGACTTGGCGCCCTTGAACGCCTTGACCAACTCGCCGCCGACATACACCTGGATGGTCGGCAGGCCGAGGACATGATTGTTCGCGGGGGTCACCGGGTTGGTGTTGGTGTCCATCTTGACGAAGGTCACCTTGTCCCCGTACGCCTCGGCCAGTTCCTCGATGATCGGGCTGACCTGCTTGCACGGACCGCACCAGTCAGCCCAGTAGTCGACCATCACCGGCTTGTCCGATTTGAGTACGCGCTCCTCGAAGTCGGCATCGGTGACATCGGTGACTGCGCCCATAGCTGCTCCTTGATCGTTCTGGGAATCGTTGGTGACGAATGGTGGATCGCGGCGGGTTGCTACCCGCGCGCCATGGTGGGGGCCGGGACCGACATTCAGCCCACCACCGCGGGTTCGGCGACGGCCGCCGCGTCGGCCAGATCGGCGAGGTAATGCTCGGCGTCCAGCGCGGCCGCACAGCCGCTGCCGGCGGCGGTCACCGCCTGCCGGTAGGTGTGATCGACGAGGTCACCGCAGGCGAACACGCCGGACAGGTTGGTCCGGGTGCTCCGGCCCTGGGTGATCACGTAACCGTCGTCGTCCAGGTCGACCTGACCCTTGACCAACTCCGACCGCGGGTCGTGACCGATCGCCACGAAGAGGCCGGAGATCTCCAGCTCACGCTCGGCGCCGGTGCGGGTGTCGCGCAGGCTGATCGACCGGACCGAATCGTCGCCGTTGATCGCGGCGACCTCCGAGTTCCAGGCGAAACTGATCTTGGGATCGTTCTTCGCCCGGTCGGCCATGATCTTGCTGGCCCGCAGCTCGTCGCGACGGTGGACGATCGTCACCGTCCTGCCGAAGCGGGTGAGGAAGGTTGCCTCCTCCATCGCCGAGTCGCCGCCGCCGACGACTGCGATGTCCTTGTCCCGGAAGAAGAATCCGTCACAGGTGGCACACCAGGAGACGCCGTGACCGCTCAACCGGTCTTCGTCGGGCAGACCCAGCTTCCGATACGCCGAACCCATCGCCAGGATGACCGTCTTGGCGCGATGCTCGGTGCCCTCGCTGTCGGTGACGGTCTTCATGTCGCCGGTCAGGTCCATCGCCACGATGTCATCCGGCACGAGTTCGGCGCCGAACTTCTCGGCCTGGTCGCGCATCTGGCTCATCAACTGAGGGCCCATCACACCGTCGGGGAAGCCGGGGAAGTTCTCCACCTCGGTGGTGTTGATCAATGCGCCGCCGGCGGTGATCGAACCCTCGAACACCAGCGGACGCAACTCCGCACGTGCCGCGTAGATGGCCGCCGTATAGCCGGCAGGGCCACTTCCGACGATGATGACGTCGCGAATCTCGCTGCCCATCGAACTCCTTCACACACCGTGACTTCCGACCCCGCGTCCCGGGCCGGTGGATCCGGCCCGCGGATCCGGGTCGTTTCGGACCTGGCCGGGGAGCCGGGCTCGGGCTCACCCTACCTGTCGGGGGACCGGGCCTGTACGTCGTGCAACCGGCTGGTCGGTGCCGGTATTCCACCCGGATCCTCAGCGTCGAGGAGCTCCTACCCGGGCATGTCCGGTCGGCGAAATCCGAGCATTTGGCATACCGCAGGTGACAATACGTATGGTGTACCGATCCGTAGCCCGGCTCCGCGCCGGTGGCAAGCAGGGGAGAGCACAGTGACGACCGTCATCACCTTCGGGACGTTCGATGTCCTGCACGTCGGGCATGTCCGCGTGCTCAACCGCGCCGCCGAACTCGGCGACCGGCTCGTGGTCGGCGTGTCCTCGGACGCGTTGAACTACTCCAAGAAGGGCCGGATGCCGGTCTTCAGCCAGGACGAGCGCATCGAACTGGTGTCCAATCTGAAGTCGGTCGACCAGGTCTTCGTCGAGGAGAGCCTGGACCTGAAACGTGACTACATCACCCAGTACAAGGCCGACATCCTGGTGATGGGCGACGATTGGGCCGGCAAGTTCGACTTCTGCTCCGACCTGGCCAAGGTCGTCTACCTGCCCCGCACGCCGTCGATCTCGACGACTGCGCTGATCGAGCACATCGCGACCAACCACTCCTAGGGCTGCCGCCGGGCCGCTCGATCGTTCCGGGGCTACTTCTCGGGGAGTGCGACGGTCGGTCCGGCCGTCGGTGTGTCGGTGTCGCATCCGTGCACGAAGACCGCATGCCGGGACGCACCCGATTCCAGGAAGACCAGGTAGCCCGGCTGCCCTTCGACCACGGCGGAGCGGATGCCGGAGATTCTCCCGTCGGTGACCTTCCGAGCGCACCGCCACGCCTTGCTGAACCGGTAGGTGTCCAGGTCGTTCGCCGCCGCCGACGCGGCCGACGACGCGAGCGAATGCGGGTCGGTGGCGACGATCGGCCGGTTCGTCGGAGGCTCGTCGGCGCCGGTCGAGGCGCTGAGTACGTACCCGCCGAACCCCGCGGTCGAGGCGAGCAGCGTGGCGGCCACCGCGCCGCCGGCGAACTTGGCCCGCAGCCCCCGCCGGGACGGCTTCGTCTCGGTGAAGTGCTCGGCGATGTGCGGCTTGGGGAATCGTCCACCGCCCTTCAGGCTGGGGTGGCCGGCGTCGTCGACGTACGGCGTCCGGCCGGTGCCGACGACCGGTGCCCCGGTTCCGGGCCGTCGTGATCGTGCCGACTCCCGGTGTCGTTGTTCGGCAGCGATCGTTTCCTGGAGCCCGGCGAACACCGCGTCCGGCATCGACGGCGTCGGGGTGGCGGCGAGCAGGTCAGTGACCTGGCTCAGCTCCTCGGCCAGGGAACGGCACTCTTCGCAGCCCGACAGGTGCTCGACGATCTCGACGGCGCGATCGGGGGGCAGCAGACCCTCGGCGTGGTCGGAAAGCTCATCGATGTCGATGTGCGTCATTCGATCAATCCCCGGGTTCGTAGGCTGTCAAGCGTCTTGCGGGAGCCCTTGTCGAGTACTGCATCGGGGGCGTTGCTGAGCAGCCAGCCGAAGAAGGTCGAGTGTCCCTTCTGCAAAAGCGCCGACGGAACGTGGTAGATCCTGTCGTCGTCGGTCAGCCGTACCTTGTACGACGGTCCGCTCGCGGTCAGATACTCCCGGACCGATGCCACCTTGCGCCCGTCGAGGAGATAGATGTGCCAGAACCGCCGGACCCGAAGCTGTTCGCCGTCGATCTCGATCAGGGCCCGGGTCCTGGCCCAGACCACAGCCATGAACGCCGCCCACAAAGCGACGACGCCGGCGATCGCGCCCAGCCAACCGGTGGTCCGGCTCCTGGCCAGGACGACCACGCAGATGATCAGTCCGATGGTCGCGAAGCCGACCGGTGTCCGCCAGTTGTACGCCAGCTCCAGCGGCCGTGCCATCACCTACGTCCCTCCCTGCCGGTCGCTGCCGATCTCTTGACGGCCCTTCCGTCACCTGTTGGACGTGACGTCCGCTCGGCCGGTTCCCGATCTTCGGGTTCTCTCAGATGTTTCAGCAACGGAACCAAGCGGGCACGGCCGCGGGCACATCGGCTCTTCACCGTGCCCACCGCACAGCCCAGCATCCGGGCCGCCTCCTCGACCGAATAACCCTCCATGTCCACCAGCACCAGGGCGGCTCGCTGGTCCGGGTTGAGTTGCTGCAGCGCCGAGGCGATGTCGGCCCGTTCCTCGTTGGCGACGACCGGATCCCGGGTTTCGCCCTCCGCGGCCAACTCCTCCGCCCGGTCCGGATCCTCCGGCAGCGGTTCGGTGGCCCGGACCTTGTTGCGCCGCAGCCGGTCGAGGCTTGCGTTGACCACCACCCGGTGCAGCCAGGTGGTGACCTGGGACTCGCCGCGGAAACTTCCCGCGCGGCGGAAGGCCGAGATGTACGCGTCCTGGAGGGCGTCGGCCGCGTCCTCGGGATTGCGCATGGTGCGCAGGGCGACGGCCCACAGCCGGTCCCGGTGCCGGGCGACCAGGACCGAGAACGCCAGCGGGTCGCCCGCGACGTGGGCCGACAGCAGCTCGGCGTCGGAGAGTTCGGTGAGCGGACCTGCTACCCGATCCAGCTCACCGGGCGTGCGCGGAACGGGCGCCCCGGAGCCGTGCGACGATCCGGTGGTCGGTCCGTGACCGGCCCGACGCGCTGCGGGTGAGACACCCGATACGCCCGATGGCCGACCGCCCGCTGCGGGCAACCCGGCCGTGGAGGGCGGGGGTGGCGTCACGACAGAACCTCAGCCTCGTAGATACCGCCGCGGTAGTTGGCTCCCTCCTTCGGCAGTGAGGTGAGGAAGACCAGTACGTAGCGGGTGCGGACCTGCTCATCGGGTTGCAGGGTAGCCGAGCCGCCGGCACCCTTCTGCTGGGCAACCGTACGCCAACCCTTCAGACTGTCCATATCCGCTTGCTCGACGGTCGCGGCATCGCCCTTGGGCACTCGCAGCTGGAGATCGGTGCCCACGCCGGTCAGCTGCAGCTTGACCTGGCCGACCGTCCTGGCCGCTCCGAGGTCGAAGACGATGCCGACGCCCTTCTTCAGCCGGCCGAACTTCGGGTCGCCGTAGTAGGTCAGGGTGTGCCAGTCGGTCGACCGGTTGCCGTCGTAGGCGTACTTGACCAGGTCCGGATTCTCCTCGCCGTTGCCACCCTGCGGCGGGTTGTCCTGGGTGGGGTCGAAGTCGTGGGCGTCGACGATGGTCAACGGCCGGCTGGGCTGCACCGGCGAATGGCTCGGCCTGGGTTCGCGCTGGGCCTGCTTGTTGTCGCCGCTGGTGGGCAGCAGCGGGACGGCCGGCCCGATGCCGCGGGCGGTGAGCACGGTCAACACCAGGGCGGCCAGGAGTAGCACGATCACCAGCAGCCAGACCCAGAACCGGGGTCCGGACGGAGGCTTCTGATCGACCTCGGTCCGCGGTCGTGGCGGACCGGGCGGCGCGGCGAGGGTGTCCGCGGTATTGGTGCCCGCCGCGATGCTGCCGTTGCGTTCGATCAGCGCGTACGGCTCCGGCTCCGGCGCGGGCGGCTCGTACGCCGCCGCGGCGTCGGGATCCTCCAGGGTGCTCGGTTGCGGGTGACGCAACCGCCGTTCCAGGTCGCCGGTGGCATCGGCCGTGCCCAGCACCCGGTCCAGCTCGCCGACCAGTGCGGCGGCGGTGGTGATCCGCGGCGCATGCTGCCGGGGCACCGGGCTGAGCAGCTGGTCGCAGATCCGATCCAGCGCCGGGGAGACGCCGTGTCGCACCTGCCGCGGGGTCAACCACGGGTGGCCGCTCTCCGCGGCCGCCCCGGTCGCCGCCGGCGCAGCGGGCAGGTCCTCGACACCGTCTCCCGGCCAACGGGCGACCAGGCAGGCGTAAAGCAGGCGACCGAGATCGGTGACGTCGGTCGCCTCCAGCGCGTCGGCCCCGGGGTCGGTGTCGGGATACTCCTCGGGCCGTAGCGCGGCCTCGATCAGCAGACCGACGATCTTCACGTTGCCGGCCGGGGTGATGATCACCATGTCCGGGACCAGGCGTCGGTGGAACAACCCGCGGGCGTGAGCGCCGGACAGCGCATCGGCCACCTCACGGATCACCCAGGCCGATTCCAGCCCGGTCAGTGGTGCGGCGGCCAGCACCGATTGCAGCGACTGGCCGTCGGCGTACTCGGAGACGATGTAGCTGCCGATGGTTCGGCCGTCGGCCGCCCGGCCGCCGTCCTCGACCGCGTCGAGCACCCGCAGGAAGCGGGAGTCGGTGGCTCCTGCGGCGCGTCGCCCGGCGGTCAACAGGGCTGCGCTGCGCGGATCGCCCGGCTCGAGCAGGTGGATGACCACCGACCGGCTGAGCACCTGGTCGAAGGCGCGCCAGATCATCGCGCTGCGGCGGTCCTGGTCGTCACCGGTCCAGGCGAGCAGTTCCTCCAACCGGTACCGATCGGCCAGGACCGTTCCGGCCGGAAGGTGGTCGGCGTCGTCCTGCGGCCGGTGCCGATCGCGGTCCGGTCGCGGACCGGAACCGGAGGCTGAGTCGGCGCGGAGTTCGTCGAGGCTGAACGGTGCCGTCTGCTCGGCCGGGGACTCGTCGGTGCGGTCGGACGTCACTTTGGCTGTCTGCTCCGACTGACCGCCCGCCATACGCTGTTGCCCCGCTGGGTTCTGGATCCGCTGACCAATCCGGGTGACGACCGACGCCTCATCGGTGAAACTGCTCGGCACCGCCGCATCGCTGATCCGGGGTGCCGTGCCGGTCGTTCCAGTCCCGATGGTGCCAGAGTCTGTGGTCGGAGTCATATCGAAACCGCCGGATGGTGACGAATCGATATCGAAGGAGTCGCTCCGGGTCTCCGCCGGCGTGGTCCCGCCGCTGCGGCCGGACCGTCGGCCACCGCGGCGCAGCACGGTGGCCAGGATCTGATTGATCTCGCTGATCCGCAGCAGCCGAGCCAGCCCGAGATAGATCCCGATGGCCACCACCGCGGCGACCGCCAGGGCCAGCACCGATGCGGGCAGCGACGCCGACCACAGCCCCATCGCCCAAACGATCAGGTACGCCGCCAGCCCGGCCGGCAGCACGGCCAACAGCACCAGCAGGCAGTGTCGGGCGATCTCCGCGCCGCTCAGGCCGGGTAGCCGGCGGCCCAGCTGTCGGAACGACACGCCGAGGCCAACGATGTAGGCGATCGCGTACGCCAAAGCCAGGCCGGGCGCGACCCAGTCCGGACGGTGGAACGGCAGTACCAGCGCCAAGGCGGCGGCGACATTCACCGAGGCGATCAGGATCTGCACGAAGAAGGTGGTGCGGGTGTCTTCCAGTGCGTAGAAGGCGCGCAGACAGATGTACTGCAGGGTGAACGGCACCAGACCGACGGCGAACGCCATCAGGGTCCAGGCGATGAACGGCCATCCGGTCGCGCCCTTGCCGTACCCGAACAGCAATCGGGCGATCGGGAAGGCCAGTGCCAGGAAGGCGACCGCGGCCGGGATCAACGCGGTGACCGCCAGCCGCATGGTGCGTACCGTCTCGTCGCGGGCGCCGGCCAGATCACCGGAGACCACCATCCGCGAGGTGGACGGCAGCATGGCGGTGGTCAGCGACACCGTGATCATGGAATGCGGCAGCATGAAGATCAGGTTCGCGTACTGGTAGACGGTCCAGCCGGCGCCGTGCCCGCCGGCCGGTGCGCCGTTGGCCAGCCGGGCGACGACGACCAGCGCCAACTGGGTGACGATCATGTAGCCGACGGTCCACTTGGCGACCTGGCCGGCGCGGCCCAGGCCGCTGTGCCGGAAGTCGAACCGAGGACGGAACCGGAAGCCGACACTGCGCATGAACGGCACCAACATCAGTGCCTGGGCGACGATCCCCAGGGTCGCGCCCAGCCCGAGGACCAGGATCTGGGCCAACGTGAACGGGGCACCGGCGTCGCGGCCGGGCTGATGCCAGATGATCATGAACAGCACGATCGATGCGATACCGACCAGGTTGTTGGCGATCGGCGACCACATCATCGGCCCGAATCTCCCGCGGGCGTTGAGCACCTGGCCGAGCATCACATTGACGCCGTAGAAGAAGATCTGCGGCAGGCAGAGATAACTCAACATGATGATCGAGTCGTACTGCCCGCTGAGTTCCGGTGACCGCCAGCGACCGTTGAGGTAGATGTCGCCCATGATCACCGGGGCCAGCACGGTGGCGGCGATGGCGATCAGACCGATCGCGGACAGGCCGAGGGTGAGCAGCCGGTTGGTGTACGCCTCGCCGCCGTCGTCATGCTCCTTCATCGCCCGGACGATCTGCGGGACGAAGACCGTGTTCAGCACACCGCCGGCGACCAAAACGTAGATCGCCTGCGGGATGGCACTGGAGATGGTGAACATCTCGGCCTGCCGGGACGCGGAGCCGAGGGCGGCGACCACCAGCGTCGCCTTGACGAAACCGAGCAGTCGGGAGAACAGCGTTCCGGCGGCCATCACCACAGTGGCCGAGACCAACCTGTTCCCCGCCGTCTCCGCCGGTCCGCCGGCGACCGGGGTGTCAACCTCGGAAGTCTCGGATACCGGTTCAGCCACGTGTTCCGCCGTCCCTGCTCAACTCGCTGGTCACGTCCCGGTCCTGCTCGGTCTCGTCCTCGGGCGGGTTGTCGCCACGTTCCCGGGCGACCTGGCGGATCCGCAGCACCACCGTACCCAGCAGGACGATTCCGGCGGCGATGGCGATGACCCAGCCGATCCGGCCTGCCTGGGTGGCGTTCAACCGGATCTCCCGCTGCCCGCCGATCGGATCGCCCTGCCGAGTGGCCAGCTGCAACGTCACGGTCAGCGTGCCGTTGGCATCCACCCTGGTCGGCACCTGCGCGGGCACCTTGGCACCGGCTCCGATGGTGCCGAGTTTGGCCGCCGGAATGTTCTCCAGCTGCAACCGCGCACGGTTCGGCGACTCGGCCAGCAGTTGCACGCTGATCGGCACATCCAGATCGTTGATGATGGTCACCGGGACAGCCGCGGACGAGCCGGTCAGGGTGACCTGGGGATTGCTCTCCACCCGGACCACGGTGCCGTCGACCAGGTCACTGAGCGGCAGCGATCGGCCGTTCACATCACGCAACAGCAACTCCTGGGCGTGGATAAACCGCGACATCGCGTGCCGATGGCCGCGCCAGGCCAGGCCGGCCGCCCGGGCGACCGCCTGATCAGCCAGGCTGCTGATCGCCGAGCCGTCGACGACGAGATGCTGGTAGAGGGTCAGCTGGTGGTCCAGGTCGGTGATCCGCTCCAACTGCTTGCGGTTCGGTTCCAGCCTGGCCTCGCCCGGCGGATAGTTCAGCGGCCCGCGGAACACCTGCGGCGTGTTGTTGAGCAGACCGTACGCGCTCCGGCCCTTCAGCCACGCTGCGGACAGGGCCGCGCTCTCCCCGCCTGCCTGGTCGGCGCCGGTGACCACCCGCAGCCGGCCGAGGCTGCTGCTCGGCACGCCGCTGATCGAGTCGAGGAAGCTGTCGGCGAGGGAGGCCTGCCGGACCTGCACCTCGGTATTGCGCGGGTCCGGGCCGGGTCCGTGGGCGGCCTCGGTGTCGTAGCTGAGCACCGGCGGTGCGCCGGGCACCCGGACCAGCGGGCCGAGGCCTTTGACGGAGCGGTCGGCGAGCAGGACCGCGCGGGCGTGCAGCTGGCCGGCGGCATCGAGCACGCCCTGGTCGGCGATGCCGTCCGCCGGGGTGACCAACAGGGGCAGGTCCTTGGTCTCGCTGACCTTGGCTGCGGCCCGCTGGCCGCGCTCGACGACGTCCAGCCGTCCGGCGTGGACCATTGCCGCCAGGTCGGCGTCGGCATAGAGCAGTTGGAATCCGTCGTGGCCGGCCTGCATCGCCCGGAACCGGGCCAGCCACGCGGAAGCATCGGAACCGCCCCGACCGGTGGTGGTCCGGCCGTCCGCGTCGATCACCTGGTAACCGGCGCGCATGGCCCGCAATTCAACGATCAGGTTCGGGTCGACGGCATAGCTGGCGTCGTCGGCCTCGGCCGCGGTCAGCAGGGCGTCGAGCCGGCCGCCCGGGGCGACCTGCCCGGCCAGGCTGTCATCGGTGAACACGCCGGCCCGCGCCATCGTCGGGGTGCTCGTCAGCTCGACCAGCGTCGTACTGCCGATGCTGCTCTGATCCGGCAGCAGACCGTCCGGCCCGGTGTCGCCGACCGTCACCGGGATCAGGGTGCGTGCCCGGCCGACAGTGCTGACGCCCGCCTCGCGGACCTGGATGCCGGCCAGGTAGACGCCGGTCGACGGGCTCGACGGATAGAAGAAGTCGTCGGCCTTGGCCGTCACGTGGAACGTCTTGGACCGGCCGGGCAGCAGATTCGGCTGCTCAGCGGTGTAGAGGTCCTGGTACGCGTCCGGTGTATCCGCGCGGTACATCCGGTCGCCCTCCGGATCGGTCGGGGCGGACTGATTGGCCTGTTCCAGCTGGGCGCGGGTGGTCAGCGGTTCCAGGCTGCGCCAGATCGTCGCCTGCAACCGCACCAAGGGGCGGTTGCTGACGTTGGTGACCCGACCCTCGAAGACGATCGTCGAATCCGGCCTGACCACCGACGGGCTCAGCCGGGTCAGCTCGATGCTGACGTCCGCGCCGTCGTCGGCGTTCGCCCGTGGTGCCGACCCCAACAGCATGGGCACGGTGACCAGTACGGCCGCGATCAGGGTGGCAAGGGCGCGTGGGCCCGGCCGAGAATCTCGGCGGGGCCCGACGGGGGTCGACCGGGATCGGCGGACGACGCCGCGTCCGGACCCCGACCAACACCCCTCTCGCACTCGGTGATTGTAATCGGCGGGCTCGGCGCGATCCGCGCACCGTGATCTGCGCTGACCCTCCGGGACAGGGCTGAAGCTCAGGTGTCGGCTCAGGCGTCGGGTGTGCCGCGGGGTGCGGCGTCCGGTGCCGTGCCCTCCACCCGGCTGCGACGGTAGAGCTCGACGGCATGCCAGGTCAGCCAGACCAGGCTGACCACCACGCCGGCGGTGAAGCCGAGGATGACCGCCGCCGCGGTCGAGCCGCTGAACAGGCCGAGGAACGACAGCCCGAAGAAGATGCCGACCCCGGTGTCGAGCCACGCCTTGCCCGTTTCGCCGCGGCGCCGGTGCAAAGCGGCGGTCAGCAGGCAGGCGGCGACCAGACAGGCGAAGCCGAGACCGCCGACGGCCAGGTGCAGGGTGCCGTGCCAGGTGATGGTCGCCTGGTCCACCGGGGTGCCCACCGGGAACCCGTCAGCCGGATCGGCCCGGAACAGCCCGGCGAGGACCAGGCCGGCGCCGTACCCGGCCAACAGCCGGGGCATCCACCGGGCGGCCCGGGTGGCCGTACCGACGACCATGCGTACGCCGAGTGCTCCGGCGATCACCATCGCGCCGCTGAGCAGCAGATTGACCGTCTGGATCCAGCCGAGCTCGCCGTTGGCCAACAGGCTCCAGGAGTGCCGGGTGAAGTCGAAACCCGGGCGGAGCAGTCCTTGGGTCACCGAGGTGACCAGGTAGATCGGGCCGGCCAGTGCCAGCCAGCCCAGCAGGCTGCGGGCGATGTTGCCCCGCCGATCGTCTGTGCAGTCCGCCTGGACTGCTGGATTCATTCCGCTCATCGCGCGGCCCCTTCGAACCGGTGGGTGACGCCCAGTCACCAGATAAGAACTAGACCGTACAGTACTCGAACCAGAACTGGACTGTCCAGTACTATGTGCGAAACGGAGGAGTGCGGGTGACACGAACAGTGGATGGCACGGCGAACGCAGCGGCACAGGGCACAACGGCTCCGATCGGCCGGACCCCACGGAAGCGGCGCGACATCGTCGAGGCCGCGACGACGCTGTTCCTGCGGAACGGCTACCAGGGCACCAGCGTCGACCAGATCGCCGCCGCGGCGGCCGTCTCCAAGCAGACCGTCTACAAGCAGTTCGGCGACAAGGAACGGCTCTTCCGGGCGATCGTCGACGGCGTTGCGGAGAACTCCCAAGGCATTGTCGCCGAGCTGGCCGCCGGCTTCGTCCGCCGCCCGGTCGGCACCGTCGAGGATCTCCAGGAAGTGCTCGCCGGTGTCGCCCGCAGCTACCTGGACGCTGTGTTGCAGGGCCGGGTGCTGTCGCTGCGCCGGTTGATCATCGCCGAGGCGGACCGGTTCCCCGACCTCGCCCGCGCCTACTACGACCGGGCACCGGGCCGGGGTATCGAACTGATCGCCGAGCAACTGCAGAGGTTCGTCGACGCCGGGCTGCTGGCGATCGACGATGCCCGGTTGGCAGCCGGGCACTTCGCCTACCTGGCACTGTCGATCGCGCAGGATCGGGCGCTGTTCTGCCCCGGTGACCAGCCCGACGACACTGAGCGTGACCGGCTGTCCCGGGAAGCCGCCCGGGTCTTCGTGTCCGCGTATCGCTCGTGGTCACCGCAGCGCGCTGACGGCCCGGCCGACAACGAAGGCGACTGAGGGGCCGGGCGGCGAAGTCGACTAAACTCGTCCGTTGTGCCGGAAAGCTCCCACGGGTCCCGTCCGCCTCGAACGGCGGTGTTGACAACCGCCCAACAGCAGTCGATCGACGCGCTGGTTCGCGAGCTACCGCTGGTCGACCGGCTGGGTCGGCTCTTCGCCGACGCCGGTCATCAGCTCTTCCTGGTCGGCGGAACCGTCCGGGACGCGTTGCTCGGACATGTCGGGCATGATCTGGACTTCACCACCTCCGCCCGGCCCGACGTCATCGAACGGCTGTTGCGGACCGTGACAACCACGATCTGGACGGTGGGCCGGCAGTTCGGCACGATCAGCGGCCAGGTCGGTGATCATCTGGTGGAGATCACCACCTTCCGTGCCGATGCCTATGACGTCGAGAGCCGCAAACCGGTGGTGCGATTCGGCGACAACATCGAGGGGGACCTGGTGCGCCGGGACTTCACCGTGAATGCCATGGCGGTGTCGTTGCCCGACCATCGGTTCGTCGACCCGTACGGCGGAACCGACGACCTGCTGGAGCGGCGGTTGCGTACCCCGTCCACGCCGGACGTGTCGTTCAGCGACGATCCGCTGCGGATGCTGCGCGGGGCCCGGTTCGCGGCCCGGCTCGGCCTGGTGCCCAACCCAAAGTTGATCACCGCGATGACCGAGCACAAGCAGCGGTTGTCGATCGTCTCCGCGGAGCGGATCCGCGACGAGTTCGCCAAGCTGCTGTTGACCGATCATCCGCGGGTCGGTCTCGACCTGCTGGTCCGGACCGGGTTGGCCGACGTGTTCATCCCCGAGCTGTCGGCGCTGCGCCTGGAACGGGACGAGCACCACCGCCACAAGGACGTCTACGTCCACAGCCTGATCGTATTGGAGCAGGCGATCGATCTGGAGAAGGCCCGGGGCCATCAGCCCGATCTGATCAACCGGCTGGCCGCGCTGCTGCACGACATCGGCAAACCGCGGACCCGTCGCTTCGAGGCCGGCGGCAAGGTCACCTTCCACCATCACGACGTCGTCGGCGCCAAGCTAGCGCGCAAGCGACTGCGGGCGCTGCGCTTCTCCAACGAGGAGATCGACGCCGTCGCCAAGTTGATCGAACTGCACCTGCGATTCCACGGATATGCCGG
>Ga0164242_10005826_pt1 | contig 13647 bp, 15 predicted proteins | sample OricomgcompostMG_FD_108783 | JGI IMG/M metagenome (GOLD analysis project Ga0164242, IMG submission 108783) | Miracle-Growth compost microbial communities from Emeryville, California, USA - Original compost - Miracle growth compost (MG) ...
CTCTTCTCCGACCCAAATATCGGCAGGGATGCTGTCTACACGCCGGAGGGTGGTGCGCCCGTGCCGGTACGTATCATTGCCCGGCGCGCGGACGAGGTCACCGGTTTCGGTGATGCACGCCTCCGGTCGGAAACCACCCGCATCGACCTGCGCGTGGCTGAAGTGTCAGCACCGCGCCCCAGCGACCAGATCGCGATTGATGGTGATGCCTTCCTCATTCAGGGCGAGCCCGTCCGTGATCGCGAGCGGCTCGTCTGGACCGTGGACCTGCGCCCCGCATGAAACTCGGCATCAGCGTTGTCGGTAATATTGCCCGCATCATGGAGGCGGAAACCCGCGCCGGCGAAAAGGCGGTCAGCGTCGCCATGCGGGAAGCCGGCACCAGTCTCAAGACCGCCTGGCGAGCGCAGATCACCGGCGCCGGGCTCGGGAGTCGGCTTGCCCGGACCATTCGTTCAGCCCAATATCCAAAGGGCCGGCCGAGCCTCAACGCCGCAGCACTGGTCTGGTCCAAAGCACCGGTGATCGTCGGCGCCCACGATACCGGCCCGCTGATCCGGTCGAAGGACGGCTTCTGGCTGGCGATCCCGATGCCCGAAGCTGGAAAATCCATACGGGGCGGCCGCATCAGTCCCGGCGAATGGGAGCGTCGCACTGGTATGCGGCTGCGCTTTGTCTATCGCCGGACGGGTCCGAGCCTGCTGGTCGCCGACAATGTCCGTGTCAGCAAGAACGGTCGTGTTCGCGAAAACATCACCCGGCACAAGGACGGCCGCGTCTCGAGCCGGCTGCAAGGCCGGGCGACCGCCGTGATCTTTCTGCTGGTGCCGCAGGTGAAACTGCCCAAGCGTCTCGATCTGGCGCGCGATGCGCGAGCGGTCGAGAATGCTCTGCCGGGTTTGATCGTGGCCAATTGGGGCGAGAACTCATCCTGAGCGGCGGTCGACATTCTTGCGGCATTGGCATATATTGCCATAGCACTCGATGGAGACTCGCATGGCCACTCGCAACGTCGTTCTGACCGATACCCAGTCCGCACTGGTCGACCGGCTCGTGGCGTCGGGGCGTTATCAGAACGCCTCGGAAGCCCTGCGTGCGGGACTGCGCCTGCTTGAGCGCGAGGAGACCGAGCTTGGCGATCTGCGCGCCCGCTTGACGACCGGCCTTGAACAAGCCCGGCATGGCGATCTCGCCGAAGGGAGTGGTGAAGACGCGATCCGTCGCGCCTTTGCGGCATCGCGTTCGCAATCCTGATGCCCAGATCCTGGCGCCTGACACGGCAGGCGGAGGCATCACTTGTCGAAATTGCCCGCTGGACGCTCGAGACATTTGGTCCACGGCAGGCCACCGCCTATGAAGAAGATCTGATTGCGCGCTGCGTGGCGATAGCTGCTGGCACGGCCATGTCGCAGGACTGCCGCCGCCTGATTGATCCGGATCTGCCCGAGGAGCTGCGCTTTGTCCGCGCCGGCCAGCATTTTGTCATCTTCGTCGAGGACCGCGAGCAGGTGATCATCATCGATTTTCTGCACGCCCGCTCGGATCTGCCGCGGCGGCTCGCAGCCATGACAGACCAGAAACCCGACAGGGACCACTGAGGCCGGGCTGGTCCCGGCATACCGGAGAAGAAGTCCTATCCGCCCACGAGGAACCCACTTCACGTTGGAGAGCGGAGAGAAGTGCCGAATGTAACAAAACGTCGCCAGGGTGAATGTAATGCGGATAGCATGTCTTGGATGGGGATCCTTGGTCTGGGATCCACGTGAACTGCCGATCAGAGGTTCTTGGTTCGAGGACGGACCGCTGATCAAAGTTGAATTCGCACGTCAATCACAGGACGGACGCATAACGTTGGTTCTTACTGAACAAGGCGCGCTCGTCCACTCCCTTTGGGCACTGATGGATTGCACGAAAATAGAAGATGCTCGGGAGGCGCTCCGTGCTCGTGAGGGCGTGCCGAAGACGAGACCCGAATTTATTGGCTCATTCGAGCGCGGCGGCGATGGTCCAGCACCCCTGCCAGGCTGCTCCGAATGGTTGGAGCGTCAGCAATTGGACGCAATGGTATGGACAGCGCTACCGCCAAAATTCGGTGAAGTTGAACGCGTCCCCACCGAATCTCAGGTCTTGGACTACTTGGGAGGTCTCCGTGGGGCAGATCGAGACAACGCTGAACAATACATACGAAAAGCTCCATCTCAAATCGACACGGACTATCGACGGGCGATTAGGGCAAGCCTTGGCTGGGCGGCCAGCTCGTGATCGCCTCACTCGCAGATGTGCTGCACATCCATCCGAAGACACCCGTGGAATTCTGTTCAGCCACATAATCATGCCCACCACTCGCGAAACCATCCTCGTCGCGCTGCACGCGCGGCTGTCGGCGCTGCCGGCCACCGCCCTGCGCGGCGAGGTGCTGCCGGAACGTGTGCCGGCAGCCGGGTTGCTGATCCTGCGTGACGGCGAGCCAGGTGAGCCAGAGGTGACGCTGTCGCCCTTGCGCTGTCACTACCAGCACCGCGCCGAGATCGAGACCGTGGTGCAGGGAGCGACGCGGGATGCCGCCTTCGACACGCTCTGCGCCAGCATCGGCGCAGCACTCGCCGCTGACCGGACGCTTGACGGCCTGTGCGACTGGGTCGAGGCGGAAGCGCCGCAGCCGGTCGATCTGCCGGTGGACGGCGCCGCCAGCCTGAAGGCGGCGGTGATCCCGGTCGTCTTGCACTATTCGACGGCCGACCCGCTCGGCTGATCCCGACAACATCGGACAAGGACAAGATCATGGCACGAGCCCAAGGGGCGCGGGCGCAAATGGCGCTCGCCTTCGAGACAACCTATGGCACGCCGCCGGCGAGCGGCTTCACACGCATACCCTTCGCCAGCACGACGCTCGGGTCCGAGCAGCCTCTGCTGAACTCGGAGCTTCTCGGGTATGGTCGCGATCCGCTGGCGCCGGTCAAGGATGCGGTGACCGCCGATGGCGATGTGGTTGTTCCGATCGATGCCGCTGCCTTCGGCTTCTGGCTGAAGGCGGCGTTCGGGGCTCCGACGACCACCGGCACGGCACCGGGTCCGTTCACGCACACCTTCCAGTCCGGGTCCTGGACGCTGCCGTCGATGGCGATCGAGACCGGCATGCCCGAGGTACCGCGCTACGCGATGTATTCCGGCGTGGTGCTGGATCAGCTCACCTGGCAGATGCAGCGCTCCGGCTTGCTGACCGCGACAGCCCGGCTGGTGGCACAGGGCGAAACGATCAACACCACCTCGCAAGCCGGTCCGCCCGCGGAACTGGAGCTTCTCCGTTTCGGGCACTTCAACGGCGCGATCAAACGCAACGGCACCGCGCTTGGCAACGTGATTTCGACCGAGATCACCTACGCCAACAATCTCGATCGCATCGAGACGATCCGTGCCGACGGCATGATCGATGGCGCCGATCCGTCCATTGCCGCGCTTACCGGCCGTACCGAAGTGCGCTTTGCCGACAGCACCCTCGTCAGCCAGGCGATCAGCGGCACGCCCTGCGAGCTGGAATTCTCCTACAGCCTAGTTTCCGGCGAGAGCCTGACCTTCACGGCGCATGCCGTCTACCTGCCACGGCCGCGCATCGAGATTTCCGGACCGCAAGGCGTGCAGGCGTCGTTCGACTGGCAGGCCGCGCGCGACGCCACGCTCGGACGGATGTGCACCGCCGTTCTTGTCAATGATGTGGAGGACTACTGACCATGATCCGTCTCGACCTTTCCACCAAACCGCGCTGGCTCGATATGGGATCTGGACTGCGCCTGCACGTCCTGCCGGTCACCACGGCCGTCATGGTCGCGGCCCGTAACGACCCAGCCGTCGATGCGCTGCCCAAGGATGCCAGCCAGGAACAGATGGCCGTGGTCATGGCCAAGGCTGTCGCCCGGCGCGTGGTGACGGATTGGGAGGGTGTCGGTGATGCCGACGGCAAACCGGTGGTGGTCACGCCGGAAGGTATCGACGCTCTTCTCGACATCTGGCCAGTGTTCGAGGCGTTCCAGACCCGGTGTCTTGCGCCGCATCTGATGCTGGAAGCGGAAAAAAACGTCTCATCGCCCTTGCCGAGTGGCACTTCGGCGGGGGCGAAAGCTACTGCGCGGCCTGCCAGGGCACGTGCCCGGACTGCCCGGCGCGGCTGAACCATCCGGAAACGCCGCAAGGTTGGCAGGTCTGGGACCTCGTCCTGCGTCTGACTGGACAATCGCCCGTTGCCGGCGGCATGGGCTCCACGGTTGTCATCGGCTGGGACATGACAGCGGCGCTCACCATGGCGCGAGCGCTCGGGGTCGATCCGCTGATCGCTGTCGAATGCCTGCCCGGGATCGAAGCGGTGATGGTGCGCAAGCTCAACGAACAGATGGCGGCCGAACGCGGCTGACCCGACGAGGTTCAATTCCATCATGGCAGAAAAGCGCGTCTCCGTCCGGCTCGTCGCCGAAGGCGGGCGGCTGGTCAGGTCCGAGTTTCAGGGCGTTGGCGAGGCTGGCGAGGCCAGCTTCAAGCGCATCGAGAGGCAGGCCGACATCACCGGCAAGGTCGTGCGTCGCGTCATGGGCGTGCTCGGTGCGGCGATCAGCGTCCAGCAACTCGTCACCTATACGAATACCTGGACCGACCTGCGCTCGCGGGTCGATCTTGCCACTGGTTCCCAGGAAAAGGGTGCGGCCGTCATGGAGCGGCTCGCGACCATGGCCAGGCGGACCTATTCCGGCATCGAGCAGACCACCGAATCCTGGCTCGCCAATGCCACGGCGCTCAGGGAACTCGGGCTGTCGACGAAGGAGAGCCTCGAATTCACGGAAGCGCTCAACAACGCCATGGTGGTGTCGGGCGCCAAGGGCGAACGCGCGGCTTCGGTACAGAATGCGCTGTCGAAGGCGATGGCACTGGGCAAGCTGTCCGGCGACAATCTCAACACGGTGATCGCCAGCGGCGGGCGGGTTGCGGAGCTGCTGGCGGCGGAACTGGGCGTCAATGTCAACCAGCTGCGCAGTCTCGGTGCGGAAGGCACGATCACCGGCGACGTGATCCGTCGCGCATTGGTCGGCAATCTCGAGCGTCTGCGCGAGGAAGCCGACTCGATGCCGGCCACCATCGGCGATGCCTTCACGCTGCTCTCCAACGCCGCCCTGCAACTGGTCGGCTCCTGGGACACGATGGCCGGCGCATCGTCCATGGTGGCGGGCGCGATCATCCTGTTGGCCGACAATCTCGAACACCTTGCCGCCATCGGTGTCGCCTTTGCCGGCTTCATGGCCGGACGTTGGGTTGCGACCTTCATCGCGGCGCGCATCGCCACGTTCAGCCTGTCGGGCGCGCTGGCGCTGCTGCGCGGTGCCATCATCCGCACCGGCATCGGCGCACTGATCGTCGGCGCAGGCGAGCTGATCTACTGGTTCGGTCAGCTGGTGAAGGGCGCCGGCGGCTTCGGCCGCGCGCTCGAGCTGATGGGCAACCTGGCCAGCGCCGTCTGGGACGGCATCAAGACGATTGCTGGCTCCTTCGTCGACGATTTCCGTTCGATCAAGGCCAGCGTCGAGCAGCTCTGGCTCAAGCTGATGGCGTTCCTGTCCAACAAATGGGCCGATTTCCTTGCCACCATCGGTCCGACCTTCAACAAGGTTGCCGAGACGCTCGGCATGGACACCAGGCTCGACTGGTTCGGAGCCCAGTCCTACGCTTCCATGCTCGATCATGCCGCCAGCAATGCCGGCGTGATGGCGGACCGCTATCGCCAGCGCGCACAGGACACGCGCGCCCATGCCTTCGATGCTGTCGGCCCTGCCGCGCAAGCGCTGGGTGACGCCGTCAAGGGGGCGGACAGCGCCGCATCGCTCGACGATGCCGCGGCGGCGGCCGACCGCGTGACCACCGCACTCGACAGCTCGGCTGCGGCCGCCAAGAAGGCCGGCAAGGCCAACAAGGATGCTTCCGATCAAGCGGTCACCGGCTGGGACGCGGTGGTCAAAAGCCTTTCCGATTATGCCGAAAAAGCTCGCGATATCGGCGCCGATGTCGGCAATGCACTGGTCAACGCGTTTCAGGGGGCCGAGAACGCTATCGGCGAGTTCGTCAAGACGGGCAAGCTGAAGTTCGGCGAACTCGTCACTTCTCTCATTGCCGATCTTGCCAAGCTCGCTGCCCGCCGCTTCATCCTCGGGCCGATTGCCAATGCGCTCTCCGGCGTCCTTGGCAGTGCGGGTGGCCTCTTCGCCAATATCCTGCATGCCGGCGGCATGGTTGGCGCAACTGGCCCTGGCCGCATGGTGCCGGCCATGGCCTTTGCCGCGGCACCGCGCATGCATTCGGGTGGCTGGGCCGGCCTGCGTCCGGACGAAGTGCCGGCCATCCTGCAACGAGGCGAGCGGGTGCTCTCCCGTCGTGAAGCCGCCGCCGCGGCACGCGGTTCGGCTGCTCCGGCCGTCAACGTCACCATCATGACCCGTGATGCCGAGAGTTTTCGGCAATCGCGCACACAGGTTGCCGCCGACATTGCCCGGGCGGTCTCGCTCGGCCGGCGTGGTCTCTGAGGTTCTTCCGACATGGCTTTTCATGAGGTCCGGTTTCCGGACGATATCTCGCGTGGCGCACGCGGCGGGCCGGAACGGCGCACGCAGATCGTCGAACTGGCCTCGGGAGACGAGGAGCGCAATGCCAGCTGGGCGAACTCTCGCCGCCGTTACGACGTCGCTTATGGCATCCGCCGCGCCGACGACCTGGCGGCGGTTGTAGCCTTCTTCGAGGCGAGGAATGGGCGGCTCTACGGATTTCGCTTCAAGGACTGGGCCGACTACAAATCCTGCCTGCCGTCGGCAGCACCCGCTGCCACCGATCAGCTGATCGGTACCGGTGATGGCAGCACCAAGGTGTTCCAGCTGGTGAAGCGCTACAGCTCGGGAAGCCAGAGCTGGGTGCGAGCCATAACCAAACCCGTCGCCGGCAGCGTCAGGATCGCGCTCGCCGGCACGCCAAAGCCCTCCGGCTGGTCGGTCGGTACCGCAACCGGGCTCGTCACGTTCAGCACTGCGCCCGCTGCGGGCGTGGCCATCACCACCGGCTTCGAATTCGACGTGCCGGTCCGCTTCGACACCGACCTGCTCGACATCACTCTCGACCTCGAGCGACTCGGCTCGATCACCTCCATTCCCCTTGTGGAGATCCGAAGATGAACGATGAACCCGGCTTCATCGCTGGCGTGTTGCGCGACCTTGGCGTCTCGACGGCGGTGATCCTTGCCGCCTGGGGTGCGCTCGGCGGCGCCACCAATGCGCTCACCACTCGCATGCGGCTGCGCGATGCGCTGCGTCATATCCTGCTTGGCGGCATCATCGCCGCCGGCATGGGCAGTTTTTCGATGGCACTGGTCACAAGATGGCTCGGCCTGCCAACCGAAGCCATCCCGGCCGGCGGCGCGGCGGGTTCCGCCGCCTATCTCGTCGGCGTCTTCGGTCCTGCCTTCATCGAGGTCGCACTGGCCCGGCTGCGTGGCTCGAAGGGAGGCGATCACGATGCGTGAGCTCCTGCGCCTTGCCCGTCAGTTGCGTTGCGACAGTCCCGATCCGCGCGAGGCCTTCATTCATCGCCTGCGCGTCGGAACCGGCGTCGCGCTCCTCATCCTGATCGTTCTTCTCCTGAGGTAAATCCCATGAACGGGAATTTCGCAAACTGCCTGGCGGTAACGCTGGGCTATGAGGGCGGCTGGTCGGATCATCCTTCCGATCCCGGCGGCGCCACGATGAAGGGCATTACCCTCGCCACCTATCGCCGCTACAAGCCGGGCGCCACGAAAACCCAGCTGCGCAACATTCCGGCGAAGGACGTCGAGGCCATCTACCGCGCCGGATACTGGGATACGGTCAATGGTGATCGGCTCGCTGCCGGCGTCGATCTCGCCACCTTCGATGCCGGAGTGAACTCCGGCCCGGCGCGTGCGAAACAATGGCTGATGGCGTCGATCGGTGGGCCCGACCATGAGACGGTGAAGAAACTCTGCGCCAGGCGTCTCGGCTTCATGCGCTCGCTCGCCATCTGGAAGACTTTTGGCCGGGGCTGGTCACGGCGCGCCGCCGAGATCGAGGCCAGGGGCGTCGCGTGGGCATTGGCACGAACGGCAAGTCCCGCTCAGACCCGCGAGCAGCTGGCGAAGGAGGCGGCGGCTGCCAACGCCAGATCAAGGACGCAGACCGTTGGCGCCGGTACGGCCGGCACCGCGACCACTGCGGGGAGCGGCGACGCACTCTTCAATCCGCAGCATGCCTCCCAGATCGCCGGCTGGGTGCTGGGCGGTTTGCTGGCGGCCGGCACGCTGATCGTCGCCGTGCTGATCATCCGCGCCATCATCCACCGGCAGCGCGCCTCGGCCTATGTCGCCGAGGGGACAAGGATCGCACCATGAACACTGTTCTTGCCTCCATCCTGATCGACGCCGCGGCCAAGGTCGGCGCACCGATCGTCAAACAATTGCTGGAAAAGTACGTTGGTGGCACCGCCAGCGAGATCGGCGGCGTAGTTATTGACACCATCGCAGGCAAGGCTGGCGTCACACCAGAGGCCCTTCCATCTCTACCCGCCAAGGATCTGGAAGCGGTCGTGGTCGCGACCGAGGCGGAAACACCCCAGCTTGTCGCCGCCTGGGTCGAACAGCAGCGCGAGGCAAACCGGCTGATGCTGGCCGAGATGGACAAGAGCGAAAGCTGGTGGACATGGGCCTGGCGGCCGGCGTGGATGTGGTTCCTCGGCTTTCTCTTCCTGTTTCGCCTGGTGCTGGTGCCGATCGCCGATGCCGCCCTCGGCTCCGATATCGCAGCGGCCGTCGATCTCTCCACCATGATGACGCTGACCGCCTGGTTCATGGGCCTCTACATGGGCGGCCACACGCTCAAGGACCTGGCTGTCAAATGGGTCGGGCGGTCGTGATGGTGAAATCCCTTTCCCCTGAACTGCAGGCCCATCTCGACGAGGGCACGACGACGCTTTGCTGGTGCTGGCGTATCACCCGGGCCGATGGCACCATCTTCGGCTTCACCGATCATGATCGCACGCTTCAGTTCGACAGCACCATGTTCGAGCCGGAAAGCGGCTTGACCGCTTCCGAAGTGCGTTCCGGTTCGGACCTGTCGGTCGATGCACAGGATGCGCAGGGCGTGCTGTCCTCCGACCGCATCACCGAAACCGATATTCTCGATGGCCGCTGGGACAATGCCGAAGTCGAGGTCTGGCGGGTCAACTGGACCGACACCACCCAGCGCGTTCTGCTCCGTCGTGGCGCCATTGGCCAGATCCGGCGCGGCCGGCTTGCCTTCGTCGCCGAAATGCGCAGCCAGGCGCATGTGCTCGGCCAGACTGTCGGCCGCCTGTTCCAGGCGACCTGTGATGCCGAACTCGGCGATACCCGCTGCCGGGCCAATCTCGATGCGCCGACCTTCAAGGGCAATGGTGCGGTGATCGACAAATTGCGTGATCGTGCTTTTACCGCTTCAGGGCTCGGGAATTTTGCGGCGGGCTGGTTTGGCTTCGGCACCTTGACATGGACCAGCGGCGTCAATGCGGGACGGCGGGCAGAGGTGTTGTCGCATGATCTTGCCGACGGCATCGCCATCCTGACGCTGCTTGAGGCGCCGGTGCTGCCGATTGCCGAAACGGACGCATTCGTCATCCGTGCCGGCTGCGACAAGCAGCTCGCGACCTGCTCGGCGAAGTTCGCCAACGTCGCCAACTTCCGCGGCTTCCCGCACATCCCCGGCCAGGATGCCGTGCTGCGCTATGCCACGCGCGACGGTGGCCATGACGGAGCAGTGCTGTGAAACCGGCCGCTGCCAGAAAGGTCATTGCCGCCGCGCGCGCCTGGCTCGGCACACCCTATCACGACCAGGCAAGCCTCAGGGGCGTCGGCTGCGATTGCCTCGGCCTCGCGCGCGGAGTCTGGCGCGAGGTGGTGGGCGGCGAGCCGTTCATCATCCCACCTTACAGCCGTGACTGGGGCGAGATCGGCCCGCGCGAGGTGCTGGCCGAAGGTGCGCGCGGCGCCATGATCGAGATTGCGCCGGATGATGCGGTTCCGGGCGCGCTCCTGATCTTCCGCATGGAGCGCCGCGCCATCGCCAAGCATGTCGGCATCCTGACCGACGCGGTGACCTTCATCCACGCCTATGAGCGGCTCGGCGTGATCGAGGAACCGCTCACGCACCCCTGGCGACGGCGCATCGCCTTCGCTTTCCTGTTTCCACGGCCGGCGAGCCCCCGCCACAAGAAGAAACCCTGATCCATGGCCACCCTCGTTCTCGGCGTTGCCGGCGCGGCCATTGGCGGCTCGATCGGCGGCACGATCCTTGGCGTCAGTGCGGCCACCATCGGCGGCTTCATCGGCTCGACCGTGGGTTCGGTGGTCGACAGCTGGATCATCTCCTCGCTGGCGCCGACCCAGCGCATCGAAGGGCCGCGGCTCGACAGCCTGCGCATCACCTCGTCGACCGAAGGTGCGGTCGTTCCCCGGCTCTATGGCCGCATGCGCATCGGCGGCAACATCATCTGGGCAACCGATTTCCGTGAGGAGACGAGAACCACCACCCAAGGTGGCGGCAAGGGCGGCGGGGGCGGCAAGGTCAAGACGACGGAATATCTTTACTACGCGAGCTTCGCGGTCGCCCTGTGCGAAGGTCCGATCACCGGGATCGGCCGTATCTGGGCCGATGGCAAGCTCATGGACACGTCCGGCATCACCTGGCGATGGTATCCCGGCGACGAAAACCAGACCGCCGATCCCTTCATCGCCGCGAAGATGGGCGCCGCCAACACACCATCCTATCGTGGCACCGCCTACGTCGTGTTCGAGGAACTGCCGCTGACGGACTATGGCAACCGCCTGCCGCAGCTCAGTTTCGAGGTATTCCGGCCGCTCGCCGATCCCGATACCGCCGAGGGTCTGACGCAGGCTGTTACCATGATCCCGGCCTCGGGCGAGTTCACCTATGCAACGCAAGCCATCCGCAAGGGCGACAGCGGCGCACAGCAGGCGGAAAACCTCAATGCGCTTTCCGACACCGCCGACATGGTCGTGGCGCTCGACCGGCTGCAGGCCATGGCGCCGAAGGTCGAAAGCGTCAGCCTTGTCGTCGCCTGGTTTGGCAACGACCTGCGCGCCGGAAACTGCATGATCAGGCCGGGCGTCGAGGTTCCGGCCAAAGCGACCAGTCCGAAAACGTGGACCGTCAATGGCGTTGCCCGCACCAATGCGCATCTGGTCAGCCGCGATGCCGAGGACCGCCCCGTCTATGGCGGCACGCCTGCGGATTTCGCCGTCGTGCAGGCAATCCATGAGATGAAGGCGCGCGGGATGCGGGTGACCTTCTATCCCTTCATCCTGATGGACGTTCCGCCCGGCAATGTGCTGCCGGACCCATACAGCGACAACGCCAGCGCAGTGGGCCAGCCGCCTTTCCCGTGGCGTGGTCGCATCACCTGTTCTCCGGCGGCCGGTCATGCGGGCAGCGTCGACAAGACCGCTGCTGCCGCTTCACAAGTCGCGAGTTTCTTCGGCTCGGCAACGCCATCCAACTTCACCGTTTCCGGCCAGACCGTCAGCTGGACTGGTTCGGCCGGCGATTGGGGCTTTCGCCGCATGGTGTTGCATTATGCGCATCTGTGCAAAGCCGCCGGCGGCGTCGATGCCTTCATCATCGGCTCGGAAATGCGCGGCCTCACCACAATCCGTTCCGGTGCGTCGACGTTTCCTGCGGTTGCTGCCCTCAAGAGCCTCGCGTCCGATGTTCGCGCGATCCTTGGGCCGGGAACGAAGATCGGCTACGCCGCCGACTGGAGCGAATATTTCGGGCACCAGCCTGCGGACGGCTCCGGTGATGTCTTCTTTCACCTCGATCCACTCTGGTCGGACACCGATATCGACTTCGTCGGCATCGATAACTACATGCCACTATCCGATTGGCGCGACGGTTTCGATCATCTCGACGCACAAGCCGGCTGGCCCGCCATCCACGATCGTGCCTATCTGCAGGCGAACATCGCCGGCGGTGAAGGGTTTGACTGGTTCTACCCCTCCGATGCCGACCGGATGAACCAGACCCGCACCCAGATCACCGATGGCGGCGCCGGCAAGCCATGGGTGTTCCGCACCAAGGATTTGCGCGCCTGGTGGTCGAACCCGCACCACAACCGCCCGGGCGGCATCGAAAGCGGAACGCCGACGGCATGGGTGCCGCAGTCGAAGCCGATCTGGTTCACCGAGCTCGGCTGCCCGGCCATCGATCGCGGTACCAACCAGCCCAACGTCTTCTTCGACCCCAAGTCGTCCGAGAGCTTCACGCCGTACTTTTCGCGCGGCTGGCGCGACGATGCGATCCAGAGGGCGTATCTGGAAGCCACCTGGCTCTGGTGGGGAGATCCGGCGAACAATCCGACCTCGAACGTCTATGGCGGACGGATGGTGCATGTGCCCGAATGCGCCGCCTGGACCTGGGACGCGCGGCCCTATCCGTTTTTCCCCGAACTCACCAATGTCTGGACCGACGGCCCGAACTGGCGGCTCGGTCACTGGCTGAGCGGGCGACTCGGCGCCGTGTCGCTGGCGGCGTTGGTACGACACCTCTGCCTACGTGCCGGAATGCCGGAAGCCCGCATCGACGTTTCCGGCCTCTGGGGGGCGCTCGAAGGTTACGTCATCGGTGCGCTGGAAAGCCCGCGCGCCTCGATCTCGAACCTTGCCCGGCACTTCGGCTTCGATGCCGTCGAGAGCGAGGGTAGAATCCGCTTCGTCATGCGCGGGCGCGCATCTGTGGCGACCATCTCGACCGACGCCATGGTCGCGCCCGGTCAGGATGACGTGCTGGAACTGACCCGTGGCCAGGAGACCGAATTATCGCAGGCGCTCAAGTGGCAGGTGGCCCGCGCCGACGAGGACTATGATGCGGCCGTGGTGGAAGCCCGACGCATCACCGTCGAGGCAAGTCGCATTTCCTCCGAAACCTTCCCTTTTGCCGTGTCCCCGGAAGAAGCCGAACGCCGTTGTCGTCGCGCCCTCATGGAAGCCTGGACGGGGCGCGAGAGCGCCGTCTTCCGCCTGCCGCCGTCGCGCCTGGCGCTCGATCCCGCCGACGTGATCCGGCTCGACCATGATGGGCGTGAGATCGGTTTCCGGCTCGTCTCGGTCGCCGATGCCGAATTCCGCTCCATCGAGGCGATCCGGCAGGATCGGCAGGATTACGATCTGCCGCCTGGTGCAGCGCGACCGGCGGTGCCGGCGAAGATCGTTGCCTTCGGCGCGCCGGAGGTGGTCATCCTCGACCTGCCGCAGCTGACCGAAGGCCACGTCCCGCACCATCCGCTGATCACCGCCCATGCCGTTCCGTGGCCGGGGCAGCTGGCGGTGTTCCGCAGTCCGGGCAGCGACGGCTTCGAACTGGTCACCGCCTTCAGCACCCGGGCCCATATCGGCTCGTTGGTGAATGATCTCTGGTCCGGGCCGGTGTCGCGCTTCGACCATGGCAATGTCATGATCGTCGAGTTCGTCTCCGGCACGTTGGAAAGCGTCACCGACATGGCGCTGTTCGGGGGCGCCAATGTTCTGGCGGTGGAAAACGCCCCCGGCACCTGGGAGATCCTGCAGGC
>Ga0164242_10005827_pt1 | contig 13646 bp, 10 predicted proteins | sample OricomgcompostMG_FD_108783 | JGI IMG/M metagenome (GOLD analysis project Ga0164242, IMG submission 108783) | Miracle-Growth compost microbial communities from Emeryville, California, USA - Original compost - Miracle growth compost (MG) ...
GGACGGTTTTTCCTTCCTTGAATCGCATGCATCGATGGACCTCGACCATATGGCCAAGCTGCGCGAACTGCTGCAGACCATCGAAGAGCCGCAGGTGCAGGATCTTGTCATTAATGCAATCAAGATGAACTTCTACCTGTTCAGCCAGTTCCTCGCCCAGTAACGCACGACCGGCAACCGCGGGCGTCCGGCGACGCCCGCCTACCCATATTGATTTTAAGCAGCCTTAATCGGTGCTTAATCCACGGATTGGGGATGTTTCATTTACAGTAATGTTGTTGTGCCGACAACCCGCGACCAAGGACTGTAAAATGAACGCCTTTACCGACGCCCGCTACTTCCAATCCCACCGCATTGCCATTGGCAAGCCCTACAAGCAGATCGAGGTCGAATACGACCGCGAAACCCGGTCTGTCTGGACCTATATGAAACCAGGCGGCACGCCCTGCTTCAATCTCGGCTTGCTTGGCGAACTGGTTGACAGCCACGCAACGTTTGCACCGAACGACGGCAAGGCGATCGTCGACGGCGTAGCCGAACCGGTCGATTATTTCGTCGGCGCTTCGCATATTCCGCATGTCTTCAACTATGGCGGCGACCTTGCGCTGTTCGTCCTTTTGATCAAGTCGCGCGACCGGCAGGCGCTGCTGCACTATGCGAAGCTGTGCATCGACTGCCTGTATGGCCGTCTCACCAGTTACGGCACCGGCGCAATGACGATTTCGCTGATCCAGGGCGATGCGCTGGGTGGCGGCTTTGAATCGGCGCTGAGCAGCAATGTGATCATCGCCGAACAGTCGAGCCGCATGGGCTTCCCTGAAATCCTGTTCAACCTGTTTCCCGGCATGGGCGCCTACAGCCTGATCGCACGCCGCCTCGGCACCCGCATGGCGGAGGAAATGATCCTGAGCGGCAAGATCTACGGCGCCGACGAACTGCACCGGATGGGCCTGGTCGACGTGCTGGTCGCGGACGGCAAGGGCGAGGACGCGGTCTACAACTTCATCCACGCGAATGCGCGCCGCCGCAACGGCATGCGCGCGATGTATGAATGCCGCCGCCACAACAACCCGATCAGCTACGACGAGCTGATGAAGATCACCGAGGTATGGGTCGATGCGGCGCTGCGGCTGGAAGACCGCGACCTGAAGATGATGGGGCGCCTCGTCCGTTCGCAGCAGAAGCAGCTGGCGTTGCGGCAGGAAGGCAAGGCAATCGATCCGGCCAACGACTTCGTCGAATGAGCGCAGCCCGGGGCCGCGCGCAACCGCTTACGCGAAGCGCGCGACCTTACGCGGCGCGCGCGACCTGCGGCGGCGCCGCTCCGTCCAGGCCGGCGAGCGGCCCGGCAAAATGCACGGTGGTGGCTGGCAAGGCCAGTTCCGCACCCTGCGCCCGGATGATTTCTGCGATCTTCAGCAGTACGTCCTGTTTCACTTCCTGGTATTTCACCCACTGCTTGGTACGCGTGAACGTGTAGACGAAGAAGTTCAGCGACGACGGGCCGAACTGCTCGAAGTTGACGATGATCGTCTGCTCCTGGTCGATTTCGGGGTGCGTGGTCAGCATCTGGTGCACGGCGTCGACGATTGCGCGCATCCTGTCCGCATCCTGGTAACGGATGCCAATCGTTTCATAGATGCGGCGGCGGGTCATGCGCGACGGATTTTCCACGGCGATACTGGTAAACGTGGAATTCGGCACGTACAGCGGACGCAGGTCGAAAGTGCGTATCCGCGTCAGGCGCCAGCCGATGTGCTCGACCGAACCTTCGATGTTGCGATCCGGCGAGCGTATCCAGTCCCCCACCGCAAACGGACGGTCGAGGTAGATCATCAGTGCGCCGAAGAAGTTGGCAAGCAGGTCCTTCGAGGCGAAGCCGACCGCGACGCCGCCGACACCGCCGAACGCCAGCACGCCGGAAATGCTGTAACCGAGCGTCTGCATGATCACCAGTCCCGCGGTGATCAGCACCGACAGGCGCAGCAGCTTTGCCACTGCGCTCACCGTGGTCTCATCGACTTCATGGCCGCTGCGGCGCCGGTGTTCGACGAAATTGTGTTCCGCCGTCGTCAGGAATCGCCACATGAACCAGGCGACGCAGGTCACGATGCCGACGTCGCGCATCGTGGAGATGGTATCGAAGATCACCGAGTGCGCATGGTCGTCGAGTATGCGCGCCGCCAGCGCCAGGCCGACCAGCCAGATCACGACCGTCAGCGGCGAGCGCAGCGCGGCGACCAGCGCATCATCCCACGGTGTCGGCGTTTTCCTGAGCCGGACCAGCACCCGGTTGAGCACCGCACGCGCGATGACGTTCAGCAGCAGCGTCGAGAATACGACACCGAACACCTGCAGTACGACACTGCTCTGTGCGGAATAGGTAGTGACAAGATCAAGCCATTCGCTCACTTGCATCCGTATTAACTCCCTTGACTATCTGTGAGGCAATGCACATTGTAAAGTCTATCGGGATCGATTTACACCCTTGCGCGCCCGGCCTTTCCATGCTGTCAAGCCGGTGCCTGCCGGCAGCGGCAGAGGATGCGTGCCGCACGGTGCGCGATTTCTGCGATCAGGCCGTCCGGCAGCGGTGGCGCGGCGGAGGCTGCCGGATCATCGATGCGTATGCCGTACAGCAGCAGCGGCGACGGCAGCCGCCCGAGTGCACGCAACACCGCAAGCGCCTGCGCAATACCGAATCCATGGCTGGATAGTTCGTGCCGCGGCGCCAGTGCTGCCGCGTCGAGCAGCAGCCAGCCTCTTGCCTTGTTGTCGCCGACCAGCGCGTCGACCAGGATCGCCGCCTCTGCAGTTGCCAGCAGCGGCGGCAGCTCGAACGGCGCGCAGCAGCGCAGCAGCACCTCCTCCGCCGAAAAGGGCGGCGCGTTCGCGGCGACCGCTTCGACTGCATCCCAGCCGATCCGATCGGCGCCGAACGCGGAACCGACACCGGCGATGCAGAGCCGGGTCATTGGCGCCGCACGCGCAGGTCGAGAAAGTGGGTCGCGCACGAGATGCACGGATCGTAATTCCGGATCACGCGCTCCCCGAGAGCGCGCAATTCATCGTCTGCACGTTCGAGGCCATATTCCTGCAATGATCTGCGCAGGTCCTCCTCGATGCGCGCCTGGTTCTGGCTGGTCGGCGGCACGATGCGCGCCGCTTTCACGATACCGTCGCTGTCGGTGCTGTAGCGATGCCACAGCAAGCCGCGCGGCGCCTCGGTGCAGCCGCTGGCACTCCCGGCGCGCGGTACATAATCGGCATACGGCGATGCCGGCCGCGCATAGTCGCGCAGCAGCCGCTGCGCCTCGTGCAACGCGTACAGCACCTCGGCCGCGCGCGCCACGAGGCCATGATATGGATTGGCGCTTGGGAAACGCAGTCCGGTCGCGTCCAGCGCTCCCTGCACGACCGCAGGCATGCGATCGATATTCAGGTTCAGGCGCGCCAGCGGGCCCGCCAGGTATGGATGGCCATGCAGTAGGCAGTGCAGCGCCGTCGAATGCGGCACCTGGTGCTCGGCGAAATGCTGCTCGAACTCGTCCGCCGCGATATCGAGTCCGGCATCCGACACGATGTGGCCACCATCGATCGGATAGCCGGCCGCTGCGCGCAGCGCGACGCTGGTGAAGCGCTGCTGCACTACCGGAAACGGTAACGACGCGCACCACGCAAGCAGCGCCTGCGCCTGCGGCAGCGCGGCCTCTACCCGTGCCTGCATTGCGGCCACCTCAGCCTGCGCGGGCGCATGATGGAAGCCGCCCAGCCGCACGCCGACCGGGTGCACCGAGCGTGCCCCCAGCAGGCGAATCAGCGCATTGCCGATGCCCTGCAGCGCAAGGCCGCGGCTTACCTCGCGCGGATGGTCGCGCGCCATTTCGACCACGCCCGGATATCCGAGAAAATCCGGTGCCGACAGCATGTGGATATGCAGGCAATGACTCTCTATCCACTCGCCGCAGTAGATCAGCCGCCGCATTGCCGCAACCCACGGACCGGGATCGAGGCCGGCAATCCTTTCCAATGCCTGCACCGCGCTCATCTGGTAGGCGACCGGGCAGATGCCGCAGATGCGCGCGACCATGTCCGGCACCTCGTGCGCCTCCCGGCCCTCGAGGAATTTCTCGAAAAAGCGCGGCGGCTCGTAGATGCGCAGGCGCAGCGCCTCGATCCGGTCGCCGCGCACGTCGATCTCGAGCGCGCCCTCGCCCTCGACCCGCGCCAGTACCGGCACCCGGATCGCGACCCGTCGTTGTTCATCCATTGCCGCCCTCCGTCGCCGCGGTGCCGGCCGCGCGAAACGCCTGTGCACCGTTGGTGATGAACAGGTAGCGGCGCGCCGCCTGCGCCGGCAGCAGGCCGATGCCGTTCAGTCGCCGCGAAAGCGCTTCGGTGTTGGGGTTTTCGGCCGGCCCGTAGCAGCCGTAGCAGTCCCGCCCGAACGACGGACAGAGCGCGCCGCAGCCGGTGCGGGTGACCGGCCCCATGCATGGCAGATCGCTGGCCACCATCACGCATACGTTCTGGCGTCGCTTGCATTCGAGGCACACCTTGTCCTCGTCCTCCGCTGGCATGAAACCGGACAGCAAGGCGCGTAGTGCGCCCAGCACCTGGCGGCCGTTGACCGGACAGCCCCACAGTTCCAGGTCCACCTTCACATGCTGCGCAATCGGCGTCGAGTCGGCCAGCGCATCGATGTATTCCGGGCTCGCGTATACGTCGGCCGCCCAGCGCCCGACGTCCGCCAGGCTGCGCAATGCCTGCACGCCGCCGGCGGTCGCGCAGGCGCCGATGGTGACCAGCTTGCCGCAACGCGCGCGCAGCGCCTGCAGCCGGTCACGGTCGTGCGCGGTCGCGATGCTGCCCTCGACGAATGCAATATCGACCGGGGCATCCGGTGCCACCGGCCCGGCTTCGGCGAAGTGCACGATATCCACCAGTTGCGCCAGTTGCAGCAGGGTTTCACCGAGGTTCAGGAACGCCAGCTGGCAGCCGTCGCAGGAGCTGAACTTGTGGATCGCAATGCGCGGTCGGGTCGCCATCAGTAGCCTCTCACGTCGAACAGCGCGCTGACTTCCGGATACGCGAACACCGGTCCCTGGCGGCACACGAATGCGGCGCCGTACTGGCAATGGCCGCAATGGCCGACCGCGCATTGCATGTTGCGCTCCATGCTCAGGTAGATCGCCTGCTCCTGCACACCGAGCCGGCCCAGCTCGCGCACCGCTGCGCGCATCATTGCTTCCGGCCCGCACATCATCACGATTGCGCGTACCGGGTCGATCGCCGCATCGTCGAACACCTCGGTGACGCGGCCCACGTGCCACGGCCACAGCGGGCTGCCGTGGTCGGCCGACAACAGCACCTGCGTATCCGGCAATGCGTTCCAGCGCGCATAGCGCTCGCGCCACAGCAGGTCTTCCGCGTGCGTGACGCCCTGGATGATGGTCAGGGTGCCGAACAGCGCGCGCCGCATCAGCACGTAATTGATCACCGATACCACCGGCGCGCAGCCGAGGCCGCCGGTGACGATCACAAGGTCGTGTCCCTCCGCCTGCCGCAGCGGCCAGCCGCGGCCATACGGCCCGCGCACACCGAGGCGCGCGCCGGCAGGCAGCGCCGCCAGCGCGTCGGTGACGCGGCCCACTGCGCGTATCGTATGTTCGAGCAGATCCGGTTCCTGCGGATCGGACACGATGGAAATCGGCACTTCGCCGGCGCCATACAGGTAGAGCATGTTGAACTGGCCCGGTGCAAACGCATAGGCGGCACGCAGTTCCGGGTCGCACAGGCGCAGCTTCAGCGTGAAGATCGCCGGCGATTCCTGGATTCGTTCGACGATTTCCGCTTCGGCCGGCAGGTAGGGATTCATCGCTGCTCCGAGCAGATCGCGCCCGCTTCCTCGGTAATGTCGATCCCGACCGGGCACCATGCAATGCAGCGCCCGCATCCGACGCAACCGCTGCGGCCGAACTGGTCGTGCCAGCTTCCCAGCTTGTGCGTAAGCCATTGGCGATAGCGGGTGCGCGTGTCCGGCCGCACTACGTAGCCGTGCAACTGGCTGTGCCCGCGGGTGAAACAGGAATCCCATTCGCGCAGATGGGCGGATTCGCTGCCGTCGATCTGCTGCTGCTCGCGTTCGGCGTGGCAGAAGCAGGTCGGGCAGACCGAGGTGCAGTTGCCGCATGAAAGGCAACGCTCTGCGACCTCGTTCCAGCGCGGATGCTCGAGCCGGCCGAACAGCGTGTCCCTGAGATTGCGCCCGGGCAGGCGGCGCGTCATCTTCCGCTCCGCGCGCGCGCTCTGTTGCATTGCCGCCTCGCTCTGCTCGCGGCGCGCCGGCACCAGCACAAGGCCGGCAGCAATGCGGCGACCGGCCTCGCTGCCGCAGGACAGCAGGTAGCCGTCGTCCAGTTCATCGAGCAGGATATCGAAGCCCGAAGACGCGCGCGGTCCGTCGCCGGTGGATGCGCAGAAACAGGTGGCGGCCGGATCGCTGCAGTTCACGGCGACCAGGAACAGGGCGGCGCGGCGCCGCGCATAGGCCGGGTCTGGGCTCGCGCCGTGTGCCTGCCGGACGAAATGCTGGTCGTGGATCGCAAGGGCGGCGAGGTCGCAGGCCCGTACCCCGATCACCGCCAGCGGTTGCGGAGCCGCTTGCTCGCTGTCGAAGCGCAGGCTGCCGTCGGCCTGCCGGCGCGCGCGCCACAGCACCTCGCGCGCGGCAAACAGCAGCGGCTTCAAGGCCTGCGGACCGTTGGCCCAGGCAAAGGCGCGAGCATTGTCGTCGGCGTGCAAGCGATAGCTGCCTGGTTGCTGTTCATCATGGATGCCGAATGGCAAGGTGTCGACCGCATCCAGGCTGTCGAATACGATTGCGCCGTCGCGCACCGTGGGACCGACACAACGAAAGCCGGCGCGCTTCAGCGCATCGACCAGCTCCTGCAGGCGCGCACGCGGAAGAAACTGCGGTTCCGGCGACTGGGTCCGATCGTCCATTGCACCCTCTTCAACGAGCCTTCAAACCGCCCCATTATCGGTTGCAGTCCCGCTTCGCCCTTGAACGAGATCAAATCCGACCCTGCGGACAACGCCGCAGCCGCGTGCTGTGCTTGCCTGGCGACAAGCCGGCGTGCCACGGATCGCCGGGGAACATCGTACCCGCGCGCCTGTCTCACAGGCCGTGGCTGCCGCATATACCCGATTGCAGCCGGCTGTCGAATGTGCCTGCCGCGGCGCATCCGCTTGCAGCGAACGAACCAGGCCACCAGCCTGCCGCGCGGGCGCCCACCACCGCCGCTGCGGATATAACAGCAAACCGCAATCAACAGAGGTCCTCATGAATACCCCTGCTGCTTCTTCGATCATGCGCGGCATGGTCAGTCCCGTGAGCATGGATGCAAGTATCGCGTCGGTCGAAGCGCTGATGAAGGCGCGCCGCATTTCCTCGACGCCGGTCTACGACACCGACGGCGCCATCCTCGGCATCATCACCGCCACCGACCTGATCAAGTTCCAGTCGACCGGCAAGGATCCCGGCAGCGTGAAGGCGTGGGAAATCTGCAGTTACCGGCCGATCGAAGTGACCCCCGACACGCCGGCGACCGACGTCGCGCACCTGATGCTCACGCACAAGGTGCACCACGTGGTCGTGATGGAAAACGAGGCCCTCAAGGGCATCGTCTCGTCGCTCGACTTCGTGCGCCTGTTCCTCGAACAGGGCAAGACCGAGACCTCATGACGCGCTCGGGCGTGGCGTACGACCGAGCTGCCTTTCGACCTCCGCCACGTCGCGCAGGGTCTTGAGCAGGGTGTCCGGGTTCAGGCTGATCGAGTCGATCCCGGCCTCGACCAGGAAGCGCGCGACCTCCGGATAGTCGGACGGGGCCTGGCCGCAGATGCCGGAGTGGCGTCCATTGCGGCGTGCACCGTCGACCGTCTGCCGCAGCATCTCGAGCACGCCCGGATCGCGCTCGTCGAAATCGAATGCGACGATGCCGGAATCCCGGTCCACGCCGAGCACCAGTTGCGTGAGGTCGTTCGACCCGATCGAGAAGCCGTCGAACAGGCGGGAAAACGCATCGATCTGGAGCACGTTGTTCGGTATCTCGCACATCACGTAGATCTCGAGGCCGTTGTCGCCGCGCTTGAGGCCGTTGCGCTCCATCGCGTCGAGCACGGTCTGCGCTTCCCCGACCCGCCGGCAAAACGGGATCATCAGCTTCACGTTGTCCAGCCCCATCGCTTCGCGTACCCGCTTCATCGCTGCACATTCGAGCGCAAAGCCCTCGGCATAGACCGGATGCGCATAGCGCGACGCGCCGCGGAAGCCGAGCATCGGGTTCGCTTCGGCCGGTTCGAACCAGCGCCCGCCGAGCAGGCTCGCGTATTCGTTGGTCTTGAAGTCGGACATGCGCACGATCACCGGGCGCGGATGGAAGGCGGCGGCAATGGTGGCGACGCCCTCGGCCAGTTGCCGCACGAAATAATCGCCGGCGCTCGGATGCCCGCGCACCATGGCAGCTATCTGCGCGCGCGTCGCCGCGTCGTCGATGCGCTCGGGGTGCAGCAGCGCCATCGGATGCACGCGGATGTGCTCGGCCACGATGAACTCGATGCGCGCCAGCCCGACGCCGTCGGCCGGCAGGAAGCTGGTCTGGAACGCCAGGTCGGGATTACCGAGGTTGACCATCAGCCGCGTCTGCGGACGGGCAAGCGCCGACAGGTCGGTGCTCACCGTATGGAACGGAAGCGCGCCCTCGTACACGCGGCCGACATCGCCTTCCGCACATGACACGGTCACCATGTCGCCGGTGCGGATGGTTTCGGTTGCATCGTCGCATCCGACCACCGCGGGAATGCCGATCTCGCGCGCCACGATCGCCGCGTGGCAGGTGCGGCCGCCGCGGTTGGTGACGACGGCCGCCGCATTCTTCATCACCGTACCCCAGTCCGGTGTGGTGGTATCGGCAACCAGCACTTCGCCCGGGCGGAAGCGGTTCAGCTGCCCGACATCGCTGATCACGCGCGCGGCACCAGTGGCGACTTTGCCGCCGACAGCCCGCCCGCTCGCCAGCCGGCGCCCGCTTCCCTCCAGCACGTATTCCTCGAGCAGTCCGGCCTGCCGCCGCGAAGCCACGGTCTCCGGCCGCGCCTGCACGATGTAGATTTCGCCGTCGATGCCGTCCTTCGCCCATTCGACGTCCATCGGCACCGGATGCCCTGCCTTCGTGCTGTAATGCTCCTCGATCCTGATTGCGGCATCGGCCAGCGTCAGCACTTCCTGGTCGTCCAGGCAGAAACGTTGCCGCTCATCCTTCGGGGTCGGCACATTGCGCGTGGTTTCGCGCCCCGCCGCATGCGCATAGACCATGCGCACCTTCTTGGCCCCGAGCGAACGGCGCAGCACGCTTCGGTGGCCGCTTTTGAACGCAGGCTTGAACACGTAGAACTCATCCGGATCGACCGTTCCCTGCACCACGTTCTCGCCCAGGCCGTACGCGCCGGTAATGAACACCACGTCGCGGAAGCCGGTCTCGGTGTCGAGCGAAAAGCTGACGCCGCTGGCAGCCAGGTCGGACCGCACCATCTTCATTATCCCGGCCGACAGGAATACCTTGAAGTGGTCGAAGCCGTTGTCGATCCGGTAGCGGATCGCGCGGTCCTTGAACAGGCTGGCAAAGCAGCGCTTGACCGCATCCAGCAGCGCCGCTTCGCCGCTGACGTTGAGAAAGGTTTCATGTTGCCCGGCAAAACTGGCCGACGGCAGGTCCTCGGCCGTCGCCGAACTGCGCACCGCGACCGTCAGCTGACCGCCGTATTGCTCGCCCAGTGCCGCGTAGGCGGTCAGTATCTCGTCCTGCATGCGTGACGGCAATGCGGCGCCATAGACGATTTCGCGTGCCTGCTGCGCGCGCCGCGCAAGGTCGTCGACGTCGTCTGCGCGCAAGCCGTCGAGCGCCGCGTGCAGTCGCTGCCATGCTCCCGCCTGGTCGAGCATCTCGCGGTAGGCATCGGCCGTTACCGCGAAGCCGTTCGGCACCTTCACGCCTTTCGCCGACAGTTCGCGGTACATCTCGCCGAGCGACGCATTCTTGCCGCCCACCAACGCGACGTCATCGATGCCCAGGTCCGCGAACCAGCGCACATAATGCGCAGCATTGCTCGCCATGTCGTCCTCCGGTAATCGGGTTGCATATCCCGCGCTGCGATAGTGCCCGCCTGCCGCGCCTGGAGCCGCTCCAGTGCAGCTTAGCCGCGGCGACTGCCGCTCGCTTGTGCACGCTCAAGACCATCGCGCTTGAGCCGGCCAGGTGCGGCAGCAGCGGCCCCTGCTGCCGTTGCGGTGAGAGATCCGCGCTGCGTGAACCGATCGAAACAAGCCGGGGCGCGTGAGGGCGGCGCCGAGCCGGCATCCGTACCGCATGGGATCGGCTAGGGCTGCGCGGCGGGCGACCCGTGCGTCGAAGCGCTCAACTTCACTGACCTCAGGTTTAATCGGGCGGAATTCGCGGTGCTGCCCGCCGCCTCCGCGCCATGCTCATCGACCTCCTGCGGCAGCGAAAAGCTCCGGTACTGCTCGCCGTAGTAGCGCTCGCTGCGCACCATGTTGCCGCCCTTCTCCTTCTTTTGTTCGCTGGAGGTCGCCGTGAGCGACACCGTGCTGCCGTCGACCGAGATCTTGATATTTTCCTTCTTCACTCCCGGCATGTCGGCCTTGATCATGTAGGCCTTGTCGTTTTCCTGGACGTCGATGCGGATGCGCGGCTCGGTTTCCATGCCGCGCAGCGAAGGCATCATCGAAAACTCCCTGAAGAAATCCTCGGCGTTGCGAAACGGATCGAACCGGGCCGTTTCCCTGAAAGGGTCGAATCGTGTCAAGCCAGCGATACCTGACTCCCTGTCGCTTACCTGCTCGTCGACAGTGAACGAGGACGCGGAATATCCGCGCCGGTGTTCATCATATGTAATAAGCTGTTACATGATATGAGCGTGCTCAATGCCTTGCCGCTCGAGTTGGGGATCATGAAAACATGCATTCCTGGATACATTGAACAAGAAAAAATAGTGACCAACGGTATTTCCCGCTTGGCAAACGCAACCGGAGAGGGCCGGTTATCCGATGGAAAAGGACCTGCAGCTGCGCCTGGATTCGCTAACCCAGGAACTGGAGAAGGCACGGTTTTCGCTCGTACGCAGCCGCGCACTCGAAGCCTCGCTGCGCACCAGCGAAGACCGCTACCGCACGCTGTTCGAGAGTGCGTCGGTCGGACTCGCCCAGATGGACCCGGAAGGCCGTTTCATCGAGGTCAACGGGCCGCTGTGCCGCCTGCTCGGTTACGAGCGCGAGGAATTGCTCAGGCACACCCATTTCGATCTGCTGCACGCGGAGGACCGGGCACGCGAGCATGCGCAGTGGACGCACCTGTTGTCCGGCAACGTGGCGCGCCTCGCCGGAGAACGGCGCTATCTGCGAGCGGACGGCGCCACGGTCTGGATTTACCTGAACCTGACCGTCAGCAATCCGGGCCTGCCCGGCAATCTCCACCTGCTCGCCGCGATGGAAAACATCAGCGAACGCAAGGCGATTCAGGAATCGCTGCGCCGCATTGCCGCCACGCTGGTCAACGCGGATGCGCTGGCGCTGGCGGGAAGCTGGAACTGGGATGTCGACAGCGGCGAAGTGACGGCGTCGCCGGAAGTGCTGCAGCTCTACGGGATGCCGCCGTCGGCGGCGCCGGTGCCGGTCGAGGAATTCCTGCGCCGCACCCATCCCGACGACGCGCAACGATTGCGCTCCAGCCTGGAACGCGCAGTGGCGGAACAACATCCTTACGTGATCGAATTCCGGCTGCACATGCCGGACGGCAGCGAGCGCCTGCTGTCGTCCAGCGGCGAAATGTTCAGCCACGACACTGCCGGCCGCGCCCGCGTGATGATAGGCATGGTGCAGGACATCACGCGACGCCGCCAGGCGGAAAAGGCGATCCGCGACAACGAGCGCCAGTTCCGCGAACTGTTCGACAGCGCGGTCGACGGCATCCTGATCGCCGACCGCAACTGCAACTATATCGATGCCAACCCGAGCGCCTGCGCACTCCTCGGCTATACGAAGGAGGAATTGCTGGGGCGCCCGGTCGGCGACCTGGTATCGGTATGGGAGCGGCAGCGCTTGCAACGGCTGCGCGACTACCTGCTGGAGAATGTCCAGCACGTGGAAGTTGGCGAATGGGAATTGCTGCGCAAGGATGGCAGCGGCATCCCGGTCGAGGTCAGCACCCGCATCCTGCCCGACGGCCGCTGGATGGTGGTGCTGCGCGACGTGCGCGAACGGCATCGCACGCAGCGCGAACTGGAACGTTATGCGACCGAGGTGCTGGACCTGTACGACAACGCGCCCTGCGGCTACCACTCACTCGATGCGGACGGCGTCTTCGTGCGCATCAACCGCACTGAGCTGGGGTGGCTCGGCTACCGCAGGGAAGAGCTGATCGGCAAGGTAAAGGCACCCGAGCTGCTGACCGACGAAAGCCGGCAACGCTTCCACGACAACTACCCGGAATTCATGACGCGCGGCACGATGCGCGACTTCGAGCTGGAATTCGTGCGCAAGGATGGCAGCATCCTTCCTGTCCTGATGAACTCGTCGGCGATCTACGACGAGCATGGCCGCTTCCTCCGCAGCCGCACCACGCTATTCTACATGACGGCAATGGTGGAAGCGCAAAAGAAGCTGCGGCGCGCGGCCACCGTATTCGAGCATACCAACGATGCCATCATCATCACCGATGCCGACGGCGTGATCGTCGCGGTGAACAAGTCGTTTTCCCAGATCACCGGTTACCGGCCGGAAGACGTGATCGGGCAGAATCCGCGGCTGCTGCAGTCGGGACGGCAGGACGATGCGTTCTACCGCGAAATGTGGCAAAGCCTGGAGCGGACCGGCTCCTGGCAGGGAGAAATCTGGGACCGGCGCAAGTCGGGCGAGCTGTTCCCGGCCTGGCAGACCATCACCGCGGTGCATGACGACAGCGGCAAGGTGACCGATTACATCTCGGTGTTCTCCGACATCACCACGATCAAGTCGACCGAGGAAAAGCTGGTCCGGCTCGCTTATCACGACGCGCTGACCGGCCTGCCCAACCGCCTGCTGTTCAACGACCGCATGGCGCAGGCGCTCGCCCATGCCCGCCGCTCGCGCTGCCAGGCAGCGCTGCTGCTGCTCGACCTGGATCGCTTCAAGCTGATCAACGATACGCTCGGCCATGCTGCCGGCGACCTGCTGCTGCAGACCGTCGCCAGGCGCCTGAAGGGCGCGATCCGCGAGGAAGACACGATTGCGCGGCTCGGCGGCGACGAATTCGCGATCGTGCTGCCGCAGCTTGCCGAGGCCGACGATGCCGCGTTGCTGGCGCAAAAACTGATCCGGCTGGTATCGCAGCCGATCACGATGGGCAACCATGTGCTGACTGTTTCCACCAGCATCGGCATCAGCGTCTATCCGAACGACGGCGACGACCCGGAATCGCTGTACAAGGCGTCCGACATGGCGCTGTACGGGGCCAAGGACAAGGGCCGCAATGCGTACGAGTTCTACACGCGCGAAATGACGCTGGCCGCGACCGAAACACTGCTGATCA
>Ga0164242_10005828_pt1 | contig 13645 bp, 12 predicted proteins | sample OricomgcompostMG_FD_108783 | JGI IMG/M metagenome (GOLD analysis project Ga0164242, IMG submission 108783) | Miracle-Growth compost microbial communities from Emeryville, California, USA - Original compost - Miracle growth compost (MG) ...
CCGCGAACATCGTGTTCGACGACGCACCCATCGACCAGGCGATCGAGGGCATCGTGAACGGCATCTTCTTCAACCAGGGGCATGTGTGCTGTGCGGGTAGCCGCCTGCTCGTTCAGGAGAGCGTGCACGAGGAGGTCGTCGACAGGCTGAAGACGCGCCTGAAAACCCTGCGACTGGGCGATCCGCTCGACAAGAACACCGACATCGGCGCGATCAACTCCGCGGAGCAGCTTGCACGCATCCGGGAGTTGAGCGACGTGGGTGAGACCGAGGGCGCCGAACGCTGGAGCGCGGAGTGCGCCATCCCCGATCGCGGGTTCTGGTTCGCGCCCACGATCTTCGACAACGTCTCCACCTCGAGCCGCATCGCGCGCGAGGAGATCTTCGGGCCGGTGCTGTCTGTGCTGACGTTCCGCACGCCCGACGAGGCGATCGCCAAGGCGAACAACACGCCTTACGGCCTCTCGGCGGGCATCTGGACCGACAAGGGCAGCCGCATCCTCGCCGTCGCTGATCGGCTCCGCGCCGGCGTGGTGTGGGCGAACACGTTCAACCGGTTCGACCCGGCGTCGCCGTTCGGCGGATACAAGGAATCCGGCTACGGGCGCGAGGGCGGACGCCACGGGCTGGCCGCATACTTGGCGCCGTCTCCGGCGACGCCGAGAAGGGCGGAAGCAGAAGTGGAGCGAGGCATCGCCTCGCGGAGCGCGTCGGGCAGCCTCGAAGACGCGGCGTCTAAGACGGATGCACCCAAGGCGGCCAAACGCGTCGCCGCCCCCAAGAAGGGATCCGCCCGATGACGCGCCTCGCCGTGCCGAAGACCTACAAGCTGTTCATCGGCGGCGCGTTCCCGCGCAGCGAGTCCGGTCGCAGCTACGAGGTGCTGGCCGCCGACGGAACGTTCCTCGCCAATGCCGCGAAGGCATCCAGAAAGGATGCCAGAGACGCCGTCGTCGCGGCTCGCAAGGCGGTCTCCGGCTGGTCGGGGGCTACCGCGTACAACCGAGGGCAGGTGCTCTACCGGGTGGCTGAGTTGCTGGAGGGGCGCCGCGGGCAGTTCGTGGACGAGGTGCAGGCATCCGAGGGGCTCTCGAAGCAGGATGCCGCGGCGCAGGTCGACGAGGCCATCGACACCTGGGTCTGGTACGCCGGCTGGGCGGACAAGTACGCGCAGATCGCGGGCAATGCCAACCCCGTCGCGGGCCCGTTCTTCAACATCTCCGTTCCGGAGCCGACGGGGGTCGTCGCCGCGATCGCTCCGCAGGGCTCGCTCTCGCTGCTCGGGCTTGTCGCCGTGGTCGCGCCGGCCATCGTGACCGGCAACGCGGTCGTCGTGGTGGCCGACGAGCGGCATCCGTTGTCGGCGATCTCGCTCGCGGAGGTGCTGGCGACCAGCGACGTGCCAGGCGGGGTGGTCAATGTGCTCACCGGATCGGCGGCGGAGATTGCGCCGTGGCTGGCCTCTCACGCCGACGTGAACGCCCTGGATCTCACCGGTGCCGGCGACCTGGACTGGGTCGACCTGCAGATCGCCGCGGCGGAGACGCTGAAACGGGTGCTGCCGCCAGCAGGAGGCGAGCCGGAGGCACGCTCGCTGGAGCGGATCACCGCCTTCGTGGAGACGAAGACCGTCTGGCACACCAAGAGCATGCGCTGACGGGCGCTGTGTAGGCGCAAGCAGCCTCCGCCCGCGTTCGTCAAGTGGTGGCGCACGCTCAGGCTCGCAGGCGAAGATGGAGTTCCTGAGGCGTTGGGAGCGACATGTCTGACGAGGTGTCGACCGTGTTCGTGGGTGACAGCATCACGGCCGGCGGCCGGTGGGACGAATGGTTCCCCGAGGAGCGCTCGCGCAACCTCGGCGTCAGCGGCGACACGACGGATGCCGTGCTGGCGCGTCTCGACGAGATCATCGCCCTCGAACCCGACACCGTGGTGCTCCTGATCGGCACGAACGATCTCGCGTGGCGACGATCGGCCGAGCACATCGTGCGCAATATCGAGACGATCCTGGTCTCGCTGCGCAAGGCGCTGCCGAGCGCGCAGTTGCTCGTTCAATCCGTCATGCCGCGCGAGGCCGCGTATGCCGACACGATCAAAGACGTGAACCGTCATCTGTGGCAGTTCGCTTCCACCGTGCGCGCGCAGTACCTCGACCTGTGGCCGGCATTGGCTGCGGATGACGGCGGGATCGACCAGCAATACTCCGACGATTCGCTGCACCTCAATGACCGCGGCTACAAGGTATGGGCGGAGGAGTTGCACGTCGCCCTCGAGACGCTGCACCGCGTACCGCCGTCGAGCCGGCCCATCCTCATCCCACGCGAACACGTGCGGCACCGCAGGTAGACGCGTTCCGAATCCGTTCGAGCGGGCCAGTGCCCCTCTCGAGCGCCCGCTGCGGCAGCGTCTATTCGACGACGGAACCGAGTTCGCGGTCGAACGCGGCGAGGGCATCCGGTGAGAACAGCACGAACCGAACCAGTTCGAGCCCCGCCACCTCGCCGGCTTGTTCGACACTGGTGCTCACGGCGATCCGGGCGGCGTCGTCCATGGGCCAGCCGTACACACCGGCCGAGATCGCCGGGAATGCGACGGATGCCGAGCCCAGCTCGCCCGCAACCTCGAGCGACCTGGAGTACGCGCTTCGCAGGAGCCCGGTGCGGTCTTCGCGCCGCGACCACACCGGCCCCACTGTGTGGATGACGTACCGCGCCGGCAGACGACCGGCCGTGGTCGCGACGGCGTCGCCCGTCGGCAGCCCTTCCGGGTAGCGCGTCCGTCTGATCGCGCGGCACTCGTCGAGGATCTCGGGACCTCCCGCGCGGTGGATCGCGCCGTCCACGCCGCCGCCGCCCAGCAACGACGAGTTGGCCGCGTTCACGATCGCGTCGACCCGCTGCTGCGTGATGTCGCCGAGCACGGTCTCGAAGCGCACGTCGTTCACCGAGCGAACGGTACCGCTGCCGGCCATGGTCATCCTCGGTTGTTGGCGAGCTCGAACACGCGCAGCAGTTCCTCGACCGCGCGCTCACGCTGGTCGCCGCCCGCCTCGAACTGCTCGGCGACGTGGGTTCGCAGATGGTTCTCCACGAGCAGCTTGTTCAGCGAACCGAGGGACTTCTGAATGGCGAGCGACTGGGTGATGATGTCGACGCAGTAGTCCTCGTTCTCGATCATCTTCTCGAGTCCGCGCAACTGGCCGGACAGGATGCGCGTGCGGTGCAGCGCCCGCTTCTTGATGTCCTCGATCACGCTCCCAGGGTAGGCCGTGCAGCCCGAACTCCTGGCTGATCCCGGCGCGAACGGGCAGCCGATGAGAGGGCCGGTCCCCGAAGAGGGGACTGTCTCGGTCTCTCATGCTCTTCCTAGACTGTCGACGGATCCTCACCAGACCCGAAACGCCACCCGAAGGCGTTGCGCCACCCGAAGGCGCGAGGAGGCACCCGCATGCTCAAAAATCTGTCACCGATCGTTTCCGGTGCGCTGCTGCACGCGCTCGACGCCGCCCCGAGCGGCGCGTGGATCGCGATCGTCAGCCCCGGGCACGACGTGCCCGCAGGCATCCGCGTCGGCCAGGAAGCGGTCGAACAGGTCGCGATGGCCGTGCTGGAGGTCACTCCGCTCGACCCGGATGCGCCCATCGTCATCGAAGGCGACAACGAGCTCAGCGACATCTCCTTCGCCGTCGCCGGACTGGCAGCGGATGCCGAAGGTCGCCGTTTCGAGACTCTCCCGGTCTCCGAAACGGCATTCGGCGCGCTGCTTACCGCGAGCCGCGTCACGGTGGTGGTCGACACCGCCGACAGCTTCGGCTTCTTGCTCTGCAAGGGTCGCTGCTGACCGAACCGGCGCGGCCATGGCCGCACCGGTTCCTTCAGACGCATGGCTCGCGCCCGCGCGGCCCTCGGCGCACCCCGAGAGTGCGAGGCTCAGCCCGCACGCGCCGAGGGCCGCCTCGGCGTGCCCGCTCGAACCGGTGCGGCCGGTCGCACCGTGTCGAGCCCCGGCACACGACGCGCGGGTAAGCTTCAGGCGATGTCGCGCCCCCAGTCCCAGCCAACCCGTGCCCGCCTCGCTCTGCTGCCCGGGCTGATCGCTGCGATCGTCCTCATCGCCGGGCTGGCGCTGATCCACGGCGGCTGGTACATCTGGGTGCTCTATGCGGTCGCGATCCTGGCTCTGATCATGTGCGTCTTCGCCGTGCAGGGAAAGAACTACTGGTGGCTCGCCGGTCTCATTCCCATCGCCATCGCGTTCAACCCGGTATGGCCGCTTTCGATCCCGGATCTCTGGCTGCGACTTCTGCATCTGGCGGGCGCCATCGTCTTCATCGCAGCCGGAGTCTCCATCAAGGTTCCCGTCGACGAGGGCAAGCAGGGTCCCGCCGGTCGTTACGACGGCAAACGCGGAGGCAGAGGCGGGACCGGAAGCAGAAACTCCGGTCGCAAGTGACGGCTCCCGCCGACCCGCGCAGGTCGAAGTGACGCAACGGGCGCGCGTGCCGTAAAATAAGCCAGCGTCGGGGTTCTGACATCCGCTTCAAGTCTCGTCGGCTGCATCGCAGGCGACACTCGGGCTTCACTCGCCTCGCATCGGTCTCGTGGTCATCGTCTTCTCGTGACTCGCGAAGAACCCATGCGGACGGATGCCGCCACCCCGGCAGCCCCACCAGGAGCGGCCCAGGTCTCGCACCGGGCCCTCACGCACAGGAGGATCATGCCGAACACCGGCGATCGCACCGCCCAGGCATCACGCCGTTCCGGCTCCCGTCATTCGAACAACGACGGCCTCATCCCCGTGCTCGCCAGACGCGTGCGCGAGGTCGAGTCGAAGGCCACGACGGGCAAGAAGCTCGGACCGACGAACCGCACCAAATTCCAGGTGATCGCGCTGCTCATGCGCGAGGAACGCGGTCGCGCCAAGTCCGACCCCTCGCTGAGCGAGTCGGCGCGCGCCGAGCAGCTGAAGCGCCTCGATGGCATCGCCACCATCCTGGCGAAGACGGCGGCACGCGACACCTCGCTGATCTCGTTGCTCGAGTCCACCGCTCCGCCTAGTCCGGCCGCGCAGAAGATGCGCAGGGACTGGCTGCTGGAGTCCGGCGCCGAACTGGAGCCGGACGACCTGATCATCACCACAGAGGCGCCGAAGCCGAAGCAGGAGGTGCTGCTCTCGCCTGAGCTCGCGCAGAAGCAGGTCATCCCGCAGTCCGTGCGCGCCAAGCAACTCTCCAACCCCTTCCTCGCCCCGGACTTCGCGCTCGCGAGTCAGTCGGCGCCCGCCCCCCGGCGCAGGCTCGATTCCTGGGAGTTGCTCGGCCCGCTCTTCAAATCGTTCGAGTACGGGGCGGGCGGACGCGCGGCCAGCATGGAGCTGCCGCCCGCACCGAAGATCGACAGATACTCGCCCGCAGGCATGGAACTCATGAAGCACCAGGCCCGCTTCGTCGAATCGGTGCGGCAGGGGCACCGCAGCTTCCTGCTCGCCGACGAGCCGGGACTCGGCAAGACCGCGCAATCGGTGCTGGCGGCATCCGTCGCCGGTGCCTACCCGCTGCTGGCCGTCGTGCCCAATGTCGTGAAGATGAACTGGGCGCGTGAGGTCGAGCTGTGGACTCCGCACCGCCGCGCGACGGTCATCCACGGCGACGGTGAGGGGCTGGATGCCTTCGCCGACGTCGTCATCGTCAACTACGAGGTGCTCGATCGCCACCTCGCCTGGCTGTCGGAGCTGGGCTTCCGCGGCATGGTCGTCGACGAGGCGCACTTCATCAAGAACCTGCACTCGCAAAGGTCCCGTTACGTGCTGTCACTGGCGGATGCCATCCGGCACACCGTCGCCGACCCCCTCATGATCGCGCTCACCGGAACGCCGCTGATCAACGACATCGACGACTTCCGGGCGATCTGGCAGTTCCTTGGCTGGATCGATGGCACGAAACCCACCGCCGAGCTGATGGAACGACTCGACGAGACCGATCTCACCCCGGCCGATCCCGGCTTCTACACGGCGGCCAGGGAATCGGTGATCGACATGGGCATCGTGCGTCGCAAGAAGATCGACGTGGCCGCCGACCTGCCGTCGCGCCGCGTCGTCGACCTGCCGGTCGAACTGGACGACGATCTCGGCCGCTCCATCAAGGCTGCAGAACGCGAACTGGCCGCACGCCTCGTGCAGCGCTACCGCCGTGCGGAGACCGCCGGCGTGGGAGAGTCGGTCTCCGGCGACGCCGACGAGCGGCGCGAGCACCTCATCCGCATGGTCGCCCATGCCGAGCTCGAGGAGTCGAAGGGCGCGAAGACCGGCGAGAACGTCTTCACCATGGTGCGCAAGATCGGCCAGGCGAAGGCGGCGCTCGCCGCGGACTACGCGGCTCAGCTCGCCCGCTCTGTCGGCAAGGTGGTGTTCTTCGCCAAGCACATCGACGTGATGGACCAGGCGGAAGAGGCGTTCGCGTCACTTCAGCTGCGCAGTGTGTCTATCCGCGGCGACCAGACGGCACTCGCCAGGCAGCGGGAGATCGACGCGTTCAACAACGATCCTGGCGTGTCGGTCGCGGTCTGCTCGCTGACCGCGGCGGGCGTCGGGCTGAACCTGCAGGCGGCATCCAACGTCGTGCTGGCGGAACTCAGCTGGACCGCGGCGGAGCAGACGCAGGCCATCGATCGCGTGCACCGCATCGGTCAGGAGGAGCCCGTGACCGCCTGGCGCATCATCGCAGCGCAGACCATCGACGCGAAGATCGCCGAACTGATCGACTCCAAGCAGTCGCTTGCGCTGCGCGCGCTGGACGGCGTGGACGTCGAGCCCGGATCGGCCGACTCGGTGCAGCTGGATGCCCTCATCTCGCTGCTGCGGGACGCGCTCGATGCGTAGCGCGTAGCGCGTATCGCTCAGGCGTCGTCCTCGTCGGGCTCATCGTCGAACACGACGACCCGCTCATCATCCGGAAAGCCCTCGTCGACGTCGTCGTCGATGGGGCGTTCATCCTCGTCTGCCAGCGCTTCCGCCTCGTTGAACTCGGGCTCGTAGTCGCCCTCCTGAGCGGCGGCGAACTCGTCGTAGTCCGGGTCGGAATCCGCAGGCACGGCATCGGCGTGCTCGGTCATGCAGTCAGGTTACGTCCGTGTCCGGCCGCAGCGCACCCTTCGCCGCGTATCGCGCAGACGGACGATCGCCGCAGCCTCGGGCAATCTGCCCGCGACACCTGCGCAAGACTGGGGTGATGAGCAAGCGGCACGGCACCTCCACGATCGAGATCGAGCGCAAGTACGACGTGACAGAGACGGCGGACGTCCCTGCGTTCGTCGGCGTCGGGCCGATCGCCGTGATCGAAGCGCCGGAGGTGCGCGAGCTGGATGCCGTCTACTACGACACCGCCGGCTTCGCGCTCGCGCACGCACGGGTCGCTCTCCGGAGGCGCGAGGGTGGCCCGGACGCGGGCTGGCACATCAAGCGGGACGTCGAAGAGGGCCGTATGGAGCAGCACTGGTCGCTCGCCATCGAATCGGACGAACATCGATCCAGCGGCGCACACGGCGACGCGAGGCCATCCGTGCCTGCTCTGCTGATCGAGGAGGTGGCCGCTCTGATCGGGGATGCCGAGCTGATGCCGGTAGCCAGGGTGCGCAACCACCGGGTGGTCAGCCGGCTTCTGGATGCCGCCGGCTACCCGGTCGCCGAGTACTGCGACGACCACGTGACGGGGGAGAACCTCACGACCGGCGGGCGCGATACGTGGCGCGAGTGGGAGGTGGAGCTCTCCGCCGCCGCACCGGACAGCAGGCGGGCGCGAACCGAGCTGCTCGACGGACTGGAGCAAGTGGTGCTGGCGGCCGGCGGGCATCCGTCGCAGAGCTCCTCGAAGCTGGAACGGGTGCTGAAGGCACACTGAACCGCCGCGCGTCCCGCCCTCCTCGTTTTGGAGGGGACCGGCGGCATCCGGCATGATCATTGACGTATCGGCCGATACAGCGGCGTATCGACGTGCAAACAGATGTGATCCCTGTGTGTGCGAAAGAGGCGCGTAATGAAGATCGGAATCCTCACGTCAGGCGGCGACTGTCCCGGCCTGAACGCGGTCATCCGCGGTGCAGTGCTGAAGGGCGATCGCGTCTACGGCGACGAGTTCGTCGGGTTCCGGTACGGCTGGCGCGGCGTGGTCGACGCCGACATCGTACCCCTCGACCGGCACAGCGTGCGCGGTCTCTCCCGCCAGGGCGGGACCATCCTCGGGTCGAGTCGCACCAACCCGTTCGAGGGCGACGGAGGCGGGCCGGAGAAGATCCAGCGGATGCTCGACGAGCACGGCATCGACGCGATCATCGCGATCGGCGGCGAGGGCACACTGACGGCCGCACGCCGCCTCGTCGACGAGGGCGGTCTCAAGGTGATCGGCGTGCCGAAGACCATCGACAACGACCTCGCCGCCACCGACTACTCGTTCGGCTTCGACACCGCGGTCGAGATCGCCACGGAAGCGATCGACCGCCTTCGCACGACGGCCGAGTCCCACCAGCGCTGCATGATCGTGGAGGTCATGGGCAGGCACGTTGGCTGGATCGCCCTGCACTCCGGCATGGCGGGCGGCGCGCACGCCATCCTCATCCCAGAGCAGCCCCAGTCGATCGACCAGATCTGCGAATGGGTCGAGCATGTTCGCGACCGCGGCCGTGCGCCCGTCGTCGTGGTCTCCGAGGGCTTCCACCTGAACACCATGGAAGGCGCGCACTCCCACAAGGGGCTCGACGCTTTCAACCGGCCGCGCCTCGGCGGAATCGGCGAGCTGCTCGCGCCGATGATCGAGGAGCGCACCGGCATCGAGTCCCGCGCCACCGTGATCGGGCACATCCAGCGCGGCGGAGTGCCCAGCGCCTACGACCGAGTGCTGGCCACGCGGCTAGGCATGGCGGCCGTGGATGCGGCACAGACCGGGCAGTGGGGTTCGATGGTGTCGCTGAAGGGCACGGATGTCGAGATCGTGTCGATCGCGGACGCCACCGGCGGCCTGAACACGGTTCCGGACTACCGCTACGAGGAGGCGGCCCTGCTCTTCGGGTAGGTCCTCGATCGAGACTTTCCGTCCGCGAGTTTGCGAGTGAGCGAACTTAATTCGCGTTCTCGATGGTCGATCCAACAGGTGTTGGCTAGGCTGTCCGCGTACTGCAGCCCTGATGAGGGGGGTCGATTCGGGCTGTTGCGGAACCCGACCAGGAGCGCCCGTGGGCCGACACAGCAGCAACGAACGACCTCCGAGGGACTCCGGCAAGCGATCCGTCTCGCGCTCTACCGGACCCGTCCCCGTGCAACAGCAGCCGAAGCGGCGCAGCAGGCGCGGAGCCGCGTGGTTCATCGCGGGCGGGGTGGCACTCGTGCTGATCGTGACCGGGTGCGTGGCCTGGACGAAGAATGTCTTCAACCCGATCCTTCCAGCGGCGGCCTGGGTCCAGAGCTGTGATCCGGTCGACCTGCGGGTGGTCGCCGATCCCTCCATCGCGGCCGCGCTCGCGAAGTCGGCTCAGGGTTTCGATGCGACCACTCCGTGTGTGCACACGACCGTCCGTAGCGAGAAGTCGGCCGACACGGCGTCCACGCTCGCCGTCGGGGGAGATGCCAAGGCCGACGTGTGGATCCCAGACTCGCCCGCGTGGGAGCCGCGCATGCAGGTGCTGTCGTGGTCGCTCATCCGTCGGGCGCCGCTCGCCGACTTCGGACCGTCGATCGCCTCGAGTCCGCTCGTGTTCGCGACGCCGTCGGAGAACGCGGATGCCTTCGATGGTCAGAGTCTGCAATGGAGCACCATCGCGGACGGCGATACTCCAGCGCTCCTTCCGGAACCTGCGCAGAACGGTTCCAGCCTTGCCGCGCTCGCGGAGATCAAGGCAACGGCGGACCCAGGCGACGACCTGGCATTCTCGCGAGACATGATCGAACTCGGCAAGACCATCCCGCCTACCGTCGCTGACGCGTTCACTGACGCTGAGAAGGCTCCGACGCCCACCGTGGTCGTGACGACGGAGCAGTCCGTCGTTGCTCAGAATGAGAGCTCGCCCGAACACCAGTTCTTCGCCCTCTACCCGAAGGACGGCACGGTCAGCGTGTCGTATCCGTTTGTGCGCGTTGCGGGCCCCACGACCGGCGACAAGAACAAGGATGAGTTGATCGACGCGCTCGAGCGGCAGTTCACGACGGATGCGCAGACGCTCGCCCACGCCGGGTTCCGCACCGCGAACGCCGAGTCGGACTTCGCCGCGAAAGGCGTCGTGGCGAACGCGCCGAAGACGCGCCCGGCGCTCGACGGCGGTGCACAGATCGGCCTTCTGCAGAGCTGGTCGGCCATCACGCTGCGCTCCCGCATGCTCGTGGTCGTCGACACGTCGGGTTCGATGGACGAAGATGCCGGCGGGCTGAGCCGAATAGCGGTATTCCAGGACGCCGCGAACAGCATGCTTCAGCTCTTGCCACCGCAGACCGACATGGGTGTCTGGACGTTCTCCACGAACCAGGCCGGCTCTCAGCCGTGGCAGCAGCAGACGCCCATTCTGCCGCTGAACGATGCCGCGCACGCCGCCGACGTGTCGCGCGCGTACGCGTCGCTCTCCGGCATGGTTCGGGGCGACACCGGTCTGTACGACACCGTGCTGGCGGCGGTGAAGGCCGTGCAGAACGGCTACGACCCTCGCATGGTCAACTACGTGCTGGTGGTCACCGACGGCCGCAACGACAACCCGGCGGGCGGGCTCAGCCTGCCCGACCTGCTCGCGCAGTTGAAGGCGCTGCGCAATCCCGCGAAGCCGGTGCCGGTGATCATGGTCGGCATGGGACCGGACACCGACGTATCTGCCATGTCGCAGATCGCGAACGCCACGGTAGGAGCGGTCTATACGGCAGAGCATCCACAGGACATCACGAACGTGCTCGTCGACGCGCTGGCGCAGCGCACCTGTCGCCCCTACTGCTCCTGACTTCGTGGCAACCGAGTCAGCGCAGCTGACTCGGCGCTGGCGTCGCTGCGAAGGCCCACTGGGCCTTCGCTTTCAGCTCCAGCGCGCAGCACATCCAGCAGCCAGGCCAGCTCGAACGCGCGCTCCCGCCACGAGTTGTACCGTCCGCTGACTCCGCCGTGCCCGGCCGACATCTCCGTCTTCAGCAGAACGGGCGCACCCGCTTCGCGTAGACGCGCGATCCACTTGGCCGGCTCCACGTACAGCACGCGGGTGTCGTTCAGGCTGGTGACGGCGAGGATGCGCGGGTAGGCACGGGCATCCTGCGGGACGTTCTCGTACGGCGTGTACGTCTTCATGTACTCGTAGACCGCCGCGTCGTGCAACGGATCGCCCCACTCGTCCCACTCGATCACCGTGAGCGGAAGATCGGGATCGAGGATGCTCGTCAGCGCGTCGACGAACGGCACGGCCGCCAGGATGCCCGCGAACAACTGCGGCGCGAGGTTCGCCACCGCACCCATGAGCAGCCCGCCTGCGCTGCCGCCCTCCGCCACCATCCGGTCGGGAGCCGTCCAGCCGCGCTCCACGAGGTGCTTGGCGCAGGCGACGAAGTCGGTGAAGGTGTTGCGTTTGCGGGTCAGCTTGCCGTCTTCGTACCAGTGCCTGCCGAGCTCGCCGCCGCCGCGCACGTGGGCGATCGCGAATACCACGCCGCGGTCGAGCAGCGACAGCCGTGCGATAGAGACAGACGGGTCGATGCTGTGCTCGTACGACCCGTACCCGTACAACTCGAGAGGGGCAGGGGTGCCTGGGGAGACGAGGTCCCGGCGGTAGACGATCGAGATGGGCACCAGTGTGCCGTCTTCGGCGCGCGCCCATTCGCGGCGCTGCTCGTAGGCGTCCGGGTCGTAGCCGCCGAGGATCGGCTGCCTCTTCAGAAGCCGCAGCTCGTCCGAAGCGGCGGCGCTGTCCGGGGTCCAGTCGTACACGGTCGACGGCGTGACCAGCGAACCGTAGCCGAGGCGCACCGTGGGCTGCTCCCACTCCGGGTTTCCCGTCGTGCCCACCGTGTACAGCGGCTCATCGAACTCGAGCTCGCGCAGGTCGCCGTAGCCATCCGCGGTCAGCGGCAGTACCGCGACCCTGGTGAGCGCATCCCTGCGGTACTCGACGACCACGCGAGAGGCGAAGGCGTCGACCGACTCGAGGCGCACGCCCGGTCGGTGCGGAAGAATTACCTTCCGCGGCCCGAGCGGGTCGGATGCCGCGACATCCACCAGCTCGAAGTCCTCTGCACCGTCGTTGTGCACGATGAGCAGCCGGTCCTCACCGGCGACGACGGCGTGCTCGACCGAGTACTCGACGCCTTCGCGCCTCGGCCACACCACGGTGGGGGCGGCGGTCGGATCGGCGGCCGGGATCAGCCGCGACTCGCTCGTGATGGATGAGCCGATACCTACTTCGATGTAGCCGCGACTGCGTGTGACGCCGATGCCGACCCAGAATCGCTCGTCCTTCTCGTGGTGCACCACGACGTCGGCGGAAGGCTCCGTTCCGAGGGCGTGACGCCAGATGGTGTCGGGGCGCCACGCATCGTCGACGGTCGCGTAGAACGCGTGCCGGCCGTCGGGGGAGAGCACGGCGCCGGCCGACGTGTTCGGCACCTCGTCGCCGAGCTCACCGCCGTTCACGAGGTCGCGCACGCGAAGCGTGTACCGCTCGTCGCCGACGGTGTCCACGGCGTACAGCAGCATCGTGCCGTCGGTGCTGACGTCGAACGTGCCCAGCCGGAAGAAGTCGTGGCCCTCCGCCTCAGCGTTCGCGTCGAAGAGCACTTGTTCGCCGGGCAGCGCCGGAGTGCCGGCGTCGACGTCGGCCACAGTGGGAGGCGTCCAGTCGTCGTCGGAGGCGATCGGTGCCCGGCACTGCACGCCGTACTGCCTGCCCTCGAACGAGCGGGAGTAGTACCACCAGCGGCCCTCGCGCACCGGAACGGAGAGGTCGGTCTCCTGAGTGCGCGACCTGATCTCCTCGAAGATCCGCTTGCGCAACGGTTCCAGGTGCGCCGTCCTTGCCTCGGTGAACGCGTTCTCCGCCTCCAGGTGCGCGATCACCTCTGGGTCGTCCTTGTCCCGCAACCACTCGTAGGGGTCTTCGACCGAGTCTCCGTGGTGTGTGCGGGTGAACGGGACCCGCTTGGCGGCGGGAGCGGCGATATCGAGATCGGGCATGGCATCCACGCTATCCGCAAGACGCGCGATGCCGCCGACGGCGACCACGGGTCGTCGATGGCAGCCTCGGCGCGGTGGAGTGTCGGTAGCGTTGCCTGCATGAGCATTCCGCAGCGCGTGTTGAACGATGGAACGAGCATCCCGGCGATCGGCTTCGGAACGTATCCGTTGCGCGGCGAGACGGGCGAGAAGGCGGTGGTGTCGGCGATCGAGGCCGGCTACCGGCTGCTGGACACGGCCGTGAACTACGAGAACGAGGATGCCGTCGGGCGCGGCATACGGGCATCAGGGCTCGAGCGTGCCCAGCTCATCGTGCAGACCAAGATCCCCGGCAGGCACCACGGGTACGACGAGACGATGGCCTCGTTCGAGCAGTCCCGGCGCGCTCTGGACGTCGAGAAGATCGATGTATACCTGATCCACTGGCCGAACCCGAGCGTCGACCGCTACGTCGACACGTTCAAGGCG